>OGGB01000367.1_pt1 | contig 39505 bp, 29 predicted proteins | sample 1571111 | NCBI WGS metagenome assembly OGGB01 (sample SAMEA2582067, study PRJEB24529) | metagenome | biome: Human gut stool | place: China | collected 2011
TTTTCATCAACAAGGGTGAAACCTTTTCCCTCGTTGGTGAGTCTGGTAGTGGTAAAACCACTATCGGGCGTGCCATTATTGGTCTAAATGATACAAGTAATGGTGAGATTATTTTTGACGGTAAGAAAATCAATGGACACTTGTCTCACTCTGAGAAAAACGACCTTATCCGTCGTATCCAGATGATTTTCCAAGACCCTGCGGCTAGTTTGAATGAACGTGCAACAGTCGATTATATCTTGTCTGAGGGCTTGTATAACTTCCATCTCTATAAGGATGAGGAAGATCGTAAAGCTAAAATCAAGAAAATCATCAAAGAAGTGGGACTTCTTGAGGAGCACTTGACACGTTACCCTCACGAATTTTCTGGAGGACAACGTCAACGTATCGGTATTGCGCGTTCCTTGGTTATGCAACCTGACTTGGTCATCGCTGACGAACCAATCTCAGCCCTTGACGTGTCAGTTCGTGCCCAAATTTTGAACCTGCTTAAGAAATTCCAAAAAGAGTTGGGATTGACCTACCTCTTTATCGCTCACGACTTGTCAGTGGTCCGTTTCATTTCTGACCGTATCGCTGTTATCTACAAGGGGACAATCGTGGAAGTTGCTGAGACAGAAGAACTCTACAACAATCCTATCCACCCTTACACCAAGTCACTCTTGTCTGCTGTTCCTATTCCAGATCCGATCTTGGAACGTAAGAAAGTCTTGAAGGTTTATAATCCAAACCAACACGACTATTCTGTTGATAAACCAGAAATGGTTGAAGTACGTCCAGGACACTTCGTTTGGGGTAACAAAGCCGAAATTGAGACTTATCGTAAAGAACAAAGTAAATAAGTCTTTTAAATGCAAAAAAAAATCGTGTTCCAAAAGGAACACGGTTTTTCTTTAGTCCAGATTTAAGCGTTTGGTCATGATATAGTAGGTACCAAAGTAACTTGCTGCGATGAGAATGAGAGACTGAACTAGACTAATGATATATGACGAGTTATTAATTGCAGTATTTGTTGCATCTCCGGTCAAGGCTGCACCGAGTCCAAAGAAGAAACCAATAAAGAATAGGATAGCCTGAATGGCGAAATAGGCGACAAATCCCATAAGAACTTTGTTAGTGTTGAAGAGGTTTCCGATACTAATACAGAGGTAATAGAAAAGGATACCAGCAATCATTGACAAGATTGTAGAAGGGATGAATAGGTAGAAAGCGCCAATTTCTTTTAGGATCTGACCAAAGTAGCTGGTAGCTAGGAGGATATCTTTCATATCAAGGCAGAAAGCAGCTATAATTCCAATCGAAAGGAGTATAACGAGTGATGAAATGATATCTAAAATAAAGGCTACCAGGAGTTTAGACAAGATTAATTGGTGGGCAGAAACTGGGAGCGTATTGGTTAGATAACCTTCTCTCCCAAAGACAGTCTTTGCAAAGCGTCTGATAATGAGGACTATTGTCGCTATATAAATAGTTCCCCATACAATAATGGTAGCAAAAACCATCAGTGTGAAGAAAGCAAAGAAGAGTAGACTGGGTTCTTGGTGGCTCTGTTCAGTTACAAAAATAGATTTTCGAAGCATTAAACCCAAGGGGATAGAGAGTAGGATGGCAATACCATAGATGCCAAGATACCACTTACGGACCGATTGTAATTCATATTTAACTAATTTCCAAAACATGCTCATACCTCCTAGTTGTGGAACATCTCTCTAAAGAGTTTGTCGATAGATTTGCCATGGGCTTGACGGATATTATCAGCATCACCCTGAAGTTCAATCTGACCGTATTTTAAGAAGACAACTTCATCTAAAACAGATTCAATGTCTGCAATCAAATGAGTTGAAATGATAACAGAAGCATCTTCAGAGTATTGGTTGATGATAGTTTTCAGGATGTAGTCACGTGATGCAGGATCGACCCCACCGATAGGTTCATCAAGGAGATAGAGTTTAGCCTCACGACTCATAACCAAAATCAACTGAACTTTTTCTTTGTTACCTTTTGAAAGATCTTTAAGGCGCAAATCAGGCTGGAGGTTTAAATCCTGCAAGAGTTGCAAGGCAAGAGGATAGCGGAAGTCAGCATAGAAATCTTGGAAGAAGTCCAAGTAGTATTGGATAGTCTTACTTTCATCTAAATAAGTTGTGTCAGGCAAATAAGCCACTTGAGATTTGGTGATAGGTGATGGCTGAAATCCATTAATAGTTACTAAACCAGAAGTTGGTTGGAGGAGGCCATTCAAAATTTTGATGAGAGTTGTTTTACCACTACCGTTTGGTCCTAAGAGACCAATGATTTTACCAGAAGGAATGGACATGGTCACATCTCTAAGGGCTGGAATACCATTATAGGTCTTGGTGAGATTTGTTAGAGTTACAATATCAGTCATCGGTCTATAAGTCCTTTCCTGTTTGTTCAATGTAGTCAGTAATGATAGCTTTGATTTCAGGTGAGCTAAAACCAATGGCTGCCATCTCAGTGACAAAGTTTTTCATGAGACTTTGGGCAATCTCGTGTCGTTTTTGATCAATAAGTTTTTCATCTTCAGTAACAAAGCGACCAGAGGTACGGGCAGAATAGACCAGCCCCTCTTTTTCAAGTTCTTGGAAGGCTCTTTGTACGGTGTTGGGATTGACCCCGGCTTCCTGAGCAAATTCCCTTACAGGTAGGAGTTGTTGTCCCATACTCAATTCCTTGGAAGCTATCTTCAGTTTGACGCGATAGGCGATTTGGAGATAGATTGGCGATTTTTCATCAAATGTCCAAGCCATAAGAGACTCCTTTCTAAAAGTATAATAGTATTATTTTTGTACTACCGTAATGATACAACTAAAATACTGAATTTGCAAGTAAAATGCCATATTTTCTCTAATTTCTTTGGCTTTTCCCAAACTTATGTTCCTATTTTTGGTACAATAGGGGCAAGTATATTCGACCTGAAGGGAGATTATTTTGAAAATTTTAGCAACAGATATGGATGGTACCTTTCTAGACCATCTTGGTGCCTATGACAAAGCACGTTTGGATAACCTTTTGGATGCTTGTGAAGCTAAAGATTACGTTTTTACTGTAGCTTCTGGCCGAGCCCTCTTGGCTTTGGAGGAGCTTTTTGATGGGTTTGTGGACCGCATTGCGATTATTGCGGAAAATGGGGCCTTGGTTCAGTACAAGGGTGAAGTCTTGTTTGAGTCCAAGCTAGAACCTAAAGATTATTTGGAAATTGCAGATACAACCCTAGCCTTGCCAACTTGTGAGGGGATTCTCTTGTCTGGACGTCGTGGTGCCTATGCACCAAACGATGCAGACCCAGCCTATCTTAAGGCCATGGAACGTTACTATGAAAATGTCATGGCAACGGATCTTGAAGCGGTCACAGATGATATTTTCAAGGTAACTGCTAAGTTTCAAGGAGATACAATCATGGAACGTTGTGACTACCTGAACACGCTTTTTGAGGATATGACGGCTGTGACAACTGGCTTTGATTCTATGGATATCATCCTTAAAGGTGTGGACAAGGGCTTTGGTCTTTACCATCTTTGCCAAGAGTTGGGGCGCCAGGCTTCAGATGTTGTAGCCTTTGGTGATAATCTCAATGATATGGAGATGTTGACCTTCGCGGGGCGTGCGGTTGCTACGGAAAATGCGCGTGATGAGATTAAGGTAGTAGCAGATGAGGTGATTGGTCACCATAAAGATGGTGCAGTCTTTGACTACATGGAAGGATTGGTGGGCTCAGATGTCTGAGATTAAATTACTAGCCTTGGACCTAGATGGGACCCTCTTTACTAAGGATAAGCAAGTAACAGCTGAAAATAGAGCTGCTTTGAAGGCGGCAGAAGCTAAGGGAGTTCATGTGGTCATTACGACTGGTCGTCCTCTGCCAGCTATTACTCATATCTTGGAAGATTTGGGCTTGTTAGATGATAAGCACTATAGTGTGACCTTCAATGGTGGCTTGGTTCAGCGTAATAATGGGGATATCCTCATAAAGAAAGAGATGAGTCGAGAAGATTTAAAGCAGATTTATGCTGTCTTTGAACCTCTAGGGCTCCCTATGGATGTTATCAGTGATGGCATTGTCTATGGTGTGCCAAGTAAAGGCAATCATTCTCTCTATCGTCAGGCTAATCCTACCTTGACCTTCGTCGATGTGGAGAGTATTGATGACATTCCTGAAAATATCGTCTATAATAAGGTAGTTACGGTCTGTGAGGAAGCATTTTTGGATGGCCAAATTCAAAAACTACCTAAACAGCTATACCAGAATTTTGAAGTTTTTAAGTCTCGTGAAATTATCCTTGAGGTTATGCCCAAAGGGGTTCATAAAGCTGTAGGCTTGAAACTTTTGTCTGATTATCTTGCCCTTGATAAAAGTCAGGTTATGGCTATGGGAGATGAGGAAAATGACTTGACCATGTTGGAGTGGGCTGGTCTAGGTGTGGCTATGGCAAATGCTGTTCCTAAGGTTAAGGCTGTTGCCAAGGCAGTAACGACAAAAACTAATGAGGAATCTGGAGTGGCTGAGGCCATCCACAAATATATTCTAGAGAAATAAGGAGAACCAAATGGGTCTATTTGATCGATTATTTGGACAAGAGGAGAACCAGTCACAGGAAACTGTAGCAAAACAGGAAATTTCAGAAACTGAGTCTCTTGATAATCAAGACTTGTCAACAAGTGAAGGGGCAAGTGAAAGTCAAGCAGAACAGCTCAGTGAGTCAGAGACTCAAGTAGAAGAGATTTTGTCTACAGAATCTGTTGAAGAAAGCGAATCTACTGTAACAGAAGAAAGTGAAGTAGCGTCTGATGAGGACCTATCTGTTGATGATCAGGCGTCAAGTGAAGCAGAGGGTGTATCAGAGTCAGAAGAAAGCCAAGTCGCTGTGGATAACCACTTCGCAGATGTTATGGCTGATTACTATGCTAAAAAGGCTCAGGTAGCTGCTGCTGCAGAAAAAGGTGAAACGGTTACTTTTGAGGCTGTTCAAACCCGTAAAGTTGAGGAAAAACCTGAAGAAGTTCAGGCTTCAAAAACTGAAACAGAACAAGAAAAATATAACCGTACCCTCAAGAAGACGCGCACTGGTTTTGCTGCTCGCTTGAATGAATTCTTCGCGAATTTCCGTCGTGTTGATGAGGAGTTCTTTGAAGAATTGGAAGAAATGTTGATTCTTTCCGACGTTGGTGTCAATGTTGCGACACAATTAACGGAAGACTTACGTTATGAAGCTCGCCTTGAAAATGTCAAAAAGACTGAGGATTTGCAACGCCTGATTATCGAAAAGCTTGTGGATATCTATGAGAAAGACGATGTTTATAATGAGCAAATCAATTTCCAGGATGGCTTGACTGTTATGCTTTTTGTTGGTGTTAACGGTGTAGGTAAGACGACATCTATCGGTAAGTTAGCACATAAATACAAACAAGAGGGCAAAAAAGTCATGCTGGTTGCTGCCGATACTTTCCGTGCGGGAGCTGTTGCCCAATTGGTTGAATGGGGACGTCGTGTTGATGTGCCAGTAGTGACTGGTGCTGAAAAGGCTGACCCAGCTTCAGTCGTTTTTGATGGTATGGAGAAGGCCCTTGCTGAAGGTGTTGATGTTCTTATGATTGATACGGCAGGTCGCTTGCAAAACAAAGACAATCTTATGGCAGAGCTTGAAAAAATCGGCCGTATTATCAAGCGTGTGGTGCCAGAAGCACCTCATGAAACCCTCTTGGCTTTGGATGCTTCAACGGGTCAAAATGCCCTTAGTCAGGCTAAGGAATTTTCAAAAATCACACCTCTTACAGGTCTTGTCTTGACTAAGTTGGATGGTAGTGCCAAGGGTGGGGTGGTTTTAGCCATTCGCCAAGAGTTGGATATTCCAGTTAAGTTAATTGGTTTTGGTGAGAAAATTGATGATATTGGTGAGTTCCATTCAGAAGAATTCATGCAAGGTCTCTTGACTGGTTTGGTTTAAAAGAGTATTTAAAAAAGAGTGAGTACTGAGAAAAGGAATTCACTCTTTTTAATGGTGTCCTCACCTTGAAAAAAGTCGCTTTTATTGGTAAAATAGTAAGGAAAAACGCATGCTCTGAAAAGTGAGCTGTAACTTAATCACTGAACAACCCCTAAGCCAAAAAAAGAGATGATTGTTTTCTCTTTTTTAAGGTGAGTCATAAGAAGATTTTTAATCTTAGTTTAAGGAGAAGACATGTCTGAACGTGGACTTTTGATTGTTTTTTCAGGGCCTTCTGGTGTCGGAAAAGGAACTGTTCGTCAGGAGATTTTTTCAACACCTGACCATAAATTTGAATACTCAGTATCAATGACCACACGTGCTCAACGTCCTGGTGAAGTTGATGGAAAGGATTATTTCTTCCGTTCGCGTGAGGAATTTGAAGAGCTTATTCGTAATGGCCAAATGTTGGAATATGCTGAGTATGTGGGTAACTACTACGGAACACCTTTGACTTATGTTAATGAAACCTTGGATAAAGGTATTGATGTTTTCCTTGAAATCGAGGTTCAAGGTGCCCTTCAGGTTAAGAAAAAGGTCCCAGATGCTGTCTTCATCTTTTTGACACCACCGGATTTGAACGAGCTTCAAGAACGTTTGGTTGGTCGTGGGACAGATTCTGAGGAAGTTATTGCTCAACGTATCGAGCGTGCGCGTGAAGAAATTGCTCTCATGAGCGAATACGATTATGCCATTGTTAATGACGAAGTGCCTTTGGCTGCTGAGCGTGTCAAACGTGTTATTGAAGCAGAACACTTCCGAGTTGACCGTGTGATTGGTCGCTATCGTAATATGATTTCAGAAAAGAAATTATCAGATAAATAAATTAGAAATAGGTATAGAATTATGATGTTGAAACCCTCTATTGACAAACTTTTGGATAAAGTGCCTTCAAAATATTCATTGGTTATTTTGCAAGCGAAACGTGCCCATGAATTGGCTGCTGGTGCTGAACCAACTCAAGAGTTTACGTCAGTAAAACCAACCCTTCAAGCCCTTGAAGAAATTGAATCTGGTAATGTGACTATTCACCCAGATCCAGAATCTAAACGTGAATTGGCACGTTTGAAAGTGATCCAAGCACGTCTTGCTGCTGAGGAAGAAGAACGTAAAATCAAAGAACAAATCGCTAAAGAAAAAGAAGAAGGCGATAAAATCTAAAATCAAAGTCATGCTTTGGTTTATGAGGAGAGGGGGAGCTGAGGCATAGTGCCTCAGCTTCCTTCTTTATGATGATAATCAAGAGCTCAGCTTTTCTTGAGTTTGAAAGATACTGGTCTTAAGGAAGTGACAGGAGGAAATTTATGGTTTTAGTAGCACAAATTATTGTAGACGTTCCTCTGATGCAGACGGACAGGCCTTATAGTTACCTTATCCCTGAAGCTATGCAAGGTCAAATTGCCCTTGGTATGCGAGTGCATGTACCTTTCGGTAAAGGAAATCGTCTATTGCAAGGCTTTGTTATTGGCTTCGAGGAGCAGGAGGATTTAAGAGACTTTCCTGAATTAAAACCTATCGCTGAGCTTTTAGATTATGAGCCAGTCCTTAATCAGGATCAACTGGATTTGGCTGATCAGATGCGACATACGGTCTTTTCCTATAAGATTTCCATCTTGAAGTCAATGCTACCTGGTCTCCTTAATTCTCAGTACGATAAGGTTATCATGGCGACTGATAAACTAGGTGAAGAAGATAAACAGACTTTTCTTCAGGGGAAGGATCATATTCTTTTCTCGCAGTTGTCAGAGGAGCAACGTCAAGCCATTCCCCGTCTGGTCCAGTCTGGTCGCGTAACGGTTGATTACCTTGCTAAGGATAAGCAGAATATCAAGACTGAGAAGCATTATAGTGTTCAAAGGGGTGTTTTAGAGACCCTAGCCATTTCTCAACGAGCTAAGAAACGTTTGGAGTTGCGAGACTTCTTGCTAGAGAAGGGTGAGCCTGGGAAGTTGGCAGACCTCCACAAGCTTTTTTCACGAGATGTGGTTAAGTTTTTCATTGAAGCTGGTGCCTTGGTCATCACTGAAGTTGAGGTCAATCGTGCCGATAGCTACTTTGAAAAGGTAGAGAAGACGGATTTTCTTGAGCTTAATGCTCAACAGGCACATGCTGTTGAAGAAATGACGTGCCAAATCGGACAAGGTGGCAAACCTTTCTTATTGGAAGGGGTAACGGGATCAGGTAAGACAGAGGTCTATCTGCATCTTATCGAGAGGACCTTGGCTATGGGGAAAACTGCCATTGTCTTGGTGCCAGAAATTTCCTTGACACCTCAAATGACCAATCGTTTCATCTCCCGTTTTGGTGATTTGGTGGCCATCATGCATTCAGGCTTGTCAGACGGTGAGAAATTTGACGAGTGGCGAAAGGTTAGGTCAGGCCAGGCCAAGGTTGTCGTAGGAGCGCGTTCGGCTGTCTTTGCTCCCTTGGACAATATCGGAGCTATCATTATAGATGAGGAACATGAGGCTACTTATAAGCAGGAGTCTAATCCTCGCTACCATGCTAGAGATGTGGCCTTGCTTAGGGCTAAGAGTCATGGAGCCGTGCTTGTCCTTGGGTCAGCAACACCATCTATTGAGACTCGGGCGAGAGCTCAGAAAGGGGTTTACTATTTTCTTGAGTTGACTCAGAGGGCAAATCCTAATGCCAAAATTCCTCAGGTGGAAGTGGTGGACTTTAAGGACTTTGTGGGCCGTCAAGAGGCGAGTGATTTTACGCCACCTCTCTTAGAGAAAATCCGAGAACGCTTGGCACGTAAGGAACAAGTCGTGCTAATGTTGAACCGTCGTGGCTATTCCTCTTTTGTCATGTGTCGTGACTGTGGCTATGTGGATGATTGTCCCAACTGTGATATTTCACTAACCTTACACATGGATACCAAGACCATGAATTGCCACTATTGTGATTTTCAAAAAGCGATACCACATGTCTGCCCTAACTGTCAGAGTCGTCAGATTCGTTATTATGGGACTGGGACACAGAAGGCTTATGACCAATTGACGGAACTTTTGCCAGAAGCCAAAGTGATTCGTATGGATGTTGATACGACACGTAAGAAAGGGGCTCACGAGAAACTCTTAGAGGCCTTTGGAAGTGGTAAGGCCGACATTTTGCTTGGAACTCAGATGATTGCCAAGGGCTTGGATTTTCCAAATGTTACCTTGGTAGGGGTCTTGAATGCAGATACGTCGCTAAATTTACCAGATTTTCGTTCAGCTGAGCGTACCTTCCAACTGTTGACTCAGGTTGCTGGTCGTGCTGGTCGTGCAGACAAGGAAGGGGAAGTTATTATTCAAACCTATAATCCTAGTCATTATGCCATTCGGTTTGCACAGCAACAGGATTATGAAGGTTTCTACGCCTATGAAATGGGGATTCGACGTCAGTTGGCCTATCCGCCTTATTTCTATACGGTAGGAATTACGCTTTCTCACAAGGATGAAGAGTTTGTGGTTCGCAAGAGCTATGAGGTTATGGCTTATTTAAGAGAGCACCTGTCAGACAAGGTGACCTTCCTAGGGCCTACGCCTAAGCCAATTGCCCGAACACATAACCTTTATCACTATCAGATTATTATCAAATACCGTTTTGAGGATAACTTGGAAGAAACGCTTAATAGGGTCCTTGACATGACCCAGGAACCTGAAAACAAGGACCTGCGTTTGATTATTGATCACGAACCTCAGAATTTTACCTAATCTAGAAAAGGAAGAATATGACAAAATTAGTATTTATGGGAACGCCTGCCTTTTCAGCGACAGTGCTGGAAGGACTTTTGACCGATGAGCGTTATGATATTGTCGCTGTGGTGACGCAACCAGACCGTGCTGTCGGCCGTAAAAAAGAAATCCGCATGACACCAGTCAAGGAAGTAGCTTTGGCGCATGACTTGCCAATTTATCAACCTGAAAAGTTGTCAGGTTCTGAAGAAATGGCGCAACTTATGTCACTTGGTGCTGATGGAATTGTTACTGCGGCTTATGGACAATTCTTGCCAAGTAAGTTGCTTGATAGCATGGATTTTGCAGTGAATGTCCACGCTTCACTCCTGCCAAAATACCGTGGTGGAGCACCTATCCATTATGCCATTATCAATGGTGATGCAGAAGCGGGTGTGACGATTATGGAAATGGTCAAGGAAATGGATGCTGGTGACATGGTTAGCCAAAAGGCCTTGCCAATTCTTGACGAGGATAATGTTGGTACCATGTTTGAAAAATTGGCAGTCTTGGGTCGTGACCTCTTGCTTGAAACCTTGCCTGCCTATATCGCTGGGGAAATCAAACCTGTTCCTCAAGATGCCAGTCAGGTAACGTTTTCGCCAAATATTAGCCCAGAAGAGGAGCGCCTTGATTGGAATAAGCCGGCTCGTGACATCTTCAATCAAATTCGTGGTATGTACCCATGGCCTGTGGCCCATACCTTGCTTGATGGCAAACGTTTCAAAATTTATGAGGCGGACTTGGCAGAAGGTCAAGGACAGGCTGGTCATATTATTGAAAAAACCAAGAAGAGTTTGGTAGTTGCGACTGGTCAAGGAGCCATTTCGCTTAAGACAGTTCAACCTGCAGGAAAACCTCGTATGGCTATTGCTGATTTCCTTAATGGGGTCGGACGCAATCTTGAAGTAGGTGATGCATTTGGCCAATGATTGGAAAAAAACAGCTCGTGGACAGGCACTCGAAGTCTTAGAAGAAGTCTTCCAGGAAGGGGCCTACTCAAATATTGCTCTCAATGCACATCTGAGCAAGTCGCAGCTGACAGATAAGGACAAGGCCTTGGTGACGGAAATTGTCTATGGGACCGTGGCTCGTAAGATTACTTTGGAGTGGATTCTAGCCCATGTCATTGAGGACCGTGATAAGCTTGAGCCTTGGGTTTATGACTTATTACTTTTGAGTCTCTATCAGTTGGCCTATTTAGATAAGATTCCAGCCCATGCGGTGGTTAATGATGCTGTTGCTATTGCCAAAAATCGTGGCAATAAAAAGGGTGCTGAGAAGCTAGTCAATGCGGTTCTTCGTAAACTATCTAGCCAGCCTTTGCCAGATCCAAGCCAGATTAAACGTGTCAATAAACGTTATTCTGTTCAGTATTCTCTACCTGTATGGTTGGTTAAAAAACTTATCGACCAGTACGGGGAAGACCGTGCCCTTGCTATTTTCCAAAGCCTCTTTGTGAGAAATAAGGCTAGTGTGCGTGTAACGGATGCGTCACGTTTGGAAGAGATAGAGGAGGCCACTGGGGCTGAGCGTTCAGTCCTATCACCAGTCGGGCTTGTTAAGTCTTCCGGTTACTTTGCTGGAACAGATTATTTTAAAGAGGGCTTGTTGACCATTCAGGATGAGACCAGTCAACTGGTTGCGCCAACTTTAGGGATTCAAGGTGAAGAAGAAATCCTGGATGCCTGTGCGGCACCTGGTGGTAAGACGGTACATATGGCCTCTTATTTGACGAGTGGACATGTGACGGCGCTTGATCTCTATGATCATAAGCTTGCCCTTATCGAAGAAAATGCCCAACGTCTTGGCCTAGCTGATAAGGTTAAGACACAGAAACTGGATGCTAGTCAGGTACATCAAGTCTTTCCGGCTGATAGTTTTGACAAGATTTTAGTGGATGCTCCTTGTTCAGGGATTGGGCTCATTCGTCGGAAACCTGATATCAAATATAACAAGGATCTCCAAGACTTTGAGTCCCTTAAGGCTGTGCAGTTGGATATCCTATCCAGCGTTTGTCAAACCCTACGAAAAGGTGGTATAATAACATATAGTACTTGCACCATCATAGCAGAAGAAAATCAAGAGGTGATTCAAGCCTTTCTTGAGAGCCATCCTGATTTTGAGCAAGTTGCCTTAGACCATCCATGTAAAGACATCGTGGTCAATGGCTGTTTGGCAATTACCCCCGAACAGTATCTAACTGATGGTTTTTTCATCGCACAGTTGCGTAAAAAAGCTTAGGGTTACAGAGGAGGAAATGCTGACGCAAGTCAGAAAGAAAACTATGGAAATATCATTATTAACGGACATTGGCCAAAAACGGTCAAACAACCAAGATTTTGTTAATAAATTTGTCAACCAAGCTGGTGTTACCCTTGTCGTTGTTGCAGACGGAATGGGTGGACACCGTGCTGGAAATATTGCCAGTGAGATGTCAGTAACTGACCTTGGTCGTGACTGGATTAACACTGATTTTCGTGAGTTGAGTCAAATTCGTGATTGGATGATTGCTGCTATTGATGCAGAAAATCGTAAAATCTATGAGCTTGGCCAAAACGAAGAATATAAGGGAATGGGAACAACTATCGAGGTTCTTGCCTTTGTTGATAATGCTGTGATTTTCGCCCATGTCGGGGATTCACGTATTGCCCTTATCCGTAATGGTGAGTATAAGCAATTGACGAACGACCACTCTTTGGTCAATGCTCTTATCAAGGCTGGTCAGTTGACTGAAGAAGAAGCAGCGGTTCACCCACAACGTAATATCATTACGCAATCTATTGGGCAAGCTGCTCCGATTGAGGCTGACCTTGGTGTCCAACAATTGGAACCAGGAGACTATATTTTGGCTAATTCAGATGGTTTGACCAATATGATTTCAGTTGAACAGATTGTTCATATTGTCAACAGCCCTGGTTTCGTCGAAGAAAAAACGAGTCGTTTGGTAGCTGCAGCCAATGAGGCTGGTGGTCATGATAATATTACCGTTGCTCTCATCAAAATAGAAAGTGAGGAAGGATAATGATCCAAGTTGGCAAATTGTTTGCTGGACGTTATCGAATCCTTAAATCTATCGGACGTGGTGGTATGGCGGATGTTTATCTGGCTAATGACCTGATTCTGGATAATGAAGAAGTGGCGATTAAGGTCCTTCGTACCAATTACCAAACAGATCAGGTGGCTGTGGCGCGTTTTCAGCGTGAAGCGCGTGCCATGGCAGAACTCAGTCATCCTAATATCGTTGCTATCCGAGATATTGGCGAAGAAGACGGCCAGCAGTTCTTGGTGATGGAGTATGTGGACGGTTCGGACTTGAAGAAATACATTCAAGACCATGCGCCACTTTCTAACCAAGATGTTGTGCGTATCATGGGGGAGGTTCTTTCCGCCATGACTCTTGCCCATCAAAAGGGCATTATCCACCGTGACCTTAAGCCACAAAACGTTCTTTTAACTAAGGACGGTACAGCCAAGGTCACAGACTTCGGAATTGCGGTTGCCTTTGCAGAGACTAGTCTAACTCAAACCAACTCTATGTTGGGTTCTGTCCACTACCTCTCACCAGAGCAGGCTCGTGGATCTAAAGCGACTATCCAAAGTGACATCTATGCTATGGGTATTATGCTTTTTGAAATGTTGACAGGTCATATTCCTTATGATGGTGATAGTGCAGTAACCATTGCACTCCAACATTTCCAAAAGCCACTCCCATCGATTTTGGCAGAGAACCGTAACGTTCCCCAAGCCTTGGAAAACGTGGTTATTCGAGCAACAGCCAAAAAACTAGAAAATCGTTATAATAGTACTTTGGAAATGAGCCGTGACTTGGTAACGAGTTTGCATCCTAGTCATCGACGCGATGCCAAGGTAGTCTTTGATGATATGACGGATACCAAGACCTTGCCAAAGGTTGATCCAGTTCCATCAGCAAGCCTTGAGAAAAAGGCCGTTGCTGCTGAGCCATCAGAGCCTACACCTGCTCCAAGTAAACAACCGAGGAAGAAAACGACACCAGCTAAGAAGAAAAAGAAGAATTTCTTCTCAACTTTACTCAAGGTTTTCCTAGGACTTGTCTTTATTGGTATTATCATCTTTGCCTATTTGGTATTTACCAATCCTGATAATGTCCAGGTGCCTAATGTGGTCGGCCAAGAGTTGTCCACAGCTCAGACTAAAATTGAGGGTGCTGGATTTAAGGTAGGAGAAGTTAAAGAAGTGGAAGATGACTCTGTTGATACAGGCAAGGTCATCAAGACTGATCCTACAGCTGGAACTACACGAAAAGAAGGATCAAGCATTGATGTCTATGTTTCTTCTGGTGGTAAAGGTTTCGCTTTGAAAGACTACAAAGGTAAAAATTATAAGGATGCCATTGAGGACTTAACTTCGAATTATGGCGTTTCTGAGGACCAAATTGATATTCAGCATGTCGAAGACGACAGTGCTGAAGAGGGAGAAATCCTATCTCAAAGTCCAGGGAAAAACAAGTCTTTCAATCCTAAGGACAGTAAGGCTAAGATTAAGTTCCGTGTGGCAACTCCTAAGACAGTTACCATGCCTGATGTGACTGGTTTGACTGTTTCAACAGCGGTTCAAACTTTGAATCGTAAGAGTATCTCAAGTAGTAGTATCGAGTATCATGACTATAATACCGGTGCCAAGTTAGATAAGGATAAGGTTCCTAGCAGTACAGAGGTTCTTTATCAAGATCCACAAGCTGGTACAAGTGTTGATGGTACAGTGATTCTCTATGTTTCGGTTGCAACAGCAAGTTCAAGTCTCCAGTCAAGCTCAAGCAGTACGACACATTCGTCATCAACGAGCTCAAGTACTGACAGTACAACTTCAAGCACTGAAACCTCGACAGAGGCTACTCACACAGAGCAACAATAGTTTTGAATAACTTAGATAAAATAAAGAGAGGTTATTTCATCTCTCTTTTTTGTTATCTAGACTTCTTGTCGATAGCTTAAAAAGCCTGCTTGCCAGGGGTCAGAGATTCTTTTATAATGAAGACATCACATATAGGAGAGACGCTATGAGAAACCGTAGAAAACTGAGAAGGTATATCATTACCTACGATATCGTCATGACGGTCCTGGCCCTGATTTCCATTGGCTTGGTTATCTTTGATTTGGTTGGATTAATTTCAATTGGAAGCCGACCTTTCAGAGTGATAGATCAGTCTATAACGCTCATCTTTGCCATTGATTATGCGATTCGTTTCTCCTTGGCACCTCGTAAGCGAATTTTTGTTAAAACGCATATCTTGGACTTGTTAGCTATCATTCCCTACAATGAAGTCTTTACCTTCCTTCGTTTTTCAAGGGTGGGACGCTTTGCTCGTTTGGCCAAACTCTCCCGCTTAATTGGTTTGAGTAGCAAGCTCAAGCACATTTCCAATCGCATTAATCGCAGAAATGGCTTTTATTTTCTGCTTTCGGTTAATAGTATTATCATCCTTATCAGTAGTGCTGTTATTGCCCGAGTAGAGCACCATAATTTTATTGATGCTATTTGGTGGTCTGTAGCAACGGTTACTACGGTAGGTTATGGAGACATCGTCCCTCAAACATTGGTAGGTAAGGCCGTTGCGGTCGTTCTCATGTTTAGTGGGATTGCCACTCTGGGGTTGTTAACAAGCTCTCTCAATAATATTTTTGTGCGGTCAGGTCGTCAGACTGAAAGAAAATTGGCTGAGATTGAGAAGGAGTTGGCGGAACAACGTGTCATACTGGAGGAAATCAGAAGTACGGTGCAACTCATAAATAGTAAAATGGACGAAACTGACGATTAGGATTTTTGAATGAAAGACAGTGTTTCCTGTAATGGAGACACTTTTTTGCTTTCTGCTGCTCCTTTTCTATCTTGACTAGTCGGTGCTCAAACTGGGTCTTTTTGTCAATTGCCTTAAAATTTGATAGAATGAACCCTGTATACTTTTATTTGAGAGGTCCTTATGACCAAATTTAATTTTTTCATAGTGGTGGAAGCCCTGCTTTTGACTCTGGGCCTGATTACCATCTTTAATAATGATATTACCAGTTTTATTTTTATTCTGGTTTTGACCTTGTTAGCGGTTCGCTTTTTTAACAAGGAGTCCAAGAGTGACTTTGTCTTGACCATCTGTTTGATCTCACTTTTTCTGGTTTCCATGTGGAATATCTATGTGGTGCTTGCTATCCTAGTGGGTGTGGCCTATGTCATGATAAACCATTTTTCACAGGTTAAGAAAAAGAATCGCTACGCCCTCATCCAATTTAAGGAAGATGACTTAGATCCTCGGGCTGTCCGAAATCAGTGGATTGGGACCCGTATGGAACCTGTCAGTGATCGTTATGACTTTGATGATATCAATATCATCCGTTTCTTTGGGACAGATGTGATTGATTTGACTCAGGTTATTGTTTCGGGGCGAGATAATGTCGTGATTTTGCAGAAACTCTATGGACCGACGACTATCTTGGTACCAATTGATGTTTCCGTCAAACTCAACATATCGGCAATTTATAGCTCTGTCACCTTCTTTAATGAAGATGAATACGACCTCCGTTATGAAAGCTTGACCTTGCAAGGTGCAGAGTATGAGCATGCCCATCGGACAGTTAAATTGATTCTCAATGTGGGAGCTGGACCAGTGGAGGTACGTCGCAAATGAAGAAACAGTACCTATTTTTAATCCTGATTTACTCGGTTGTAGTTTTGGTTGGCGTTACCCTTGTAGTGATGGATAGCTTTAACCTCAACTTTTCAATGGTTTTCGGCAATCTGTCTCAGGCCTTCCACTTCCTTTTTAACATGTTTTTTGTGGTTCTGAGTTTGCTCATATTGCTTTATATTCTCTGGGCCATTGCTAATGATAACAGTATGCGTTCAGTCAATCAGGATTTGCGACGTATTATCAATAATCAACCAGTCAAACGTCAGGGAGATATTGAGTTAGACAAGAATATGATGCGCTTATCTCATAAGATGCGTAAATTGACTAAGGACTTGCAGAAAACTGAGAATGCTCAAGCCCTTCAAAGTCGTGATATTATCAAGAAGGAGCGAGGTCGTATTGCTCGGGACCTTCACGATACCGTTAGTCAGGAACTTTTTGCGGCTAGTATGATCTTATCTGGTGTATCTCAGATGGCGGATCAGCTAAGTAAGGAAGATTTGCATAATCAAATCCAGGCGGTTGAGGCTATGCTGACGGACGCTCAAAATGATATGCGTGTCTTGCTTTTGCATCTTCGTCCGACAGAGCTTGAGAACAAGACCTTGCAAGAAGGCTTGCAGATGATTCTTAAGGAATTAACCGATAAATCCAATATCCATGTCGTCTACAAGGACATGGTTAAGAAAGTGCCCAAGCGTATTGAAAATAATCTCTTTAGGATTGCCCAAGAGTTTATCTCTAATACCCTTAAACACGCCAAGGCTAGCCAGATAGAGGTTTATCTCTATCAAAATAGTCAGGAAATTCAATTGAAAATGTTGGATAATGGTGTTGGTTATGACTTAAATGCGTCGACTGACGAGATGAGCTATGGCCTGAAAAATATCCAAGAGCGTGTCGATGAAATGGCAGGAACTGTGCAGTTCCTATCTGCTAAAGGTAAGGGGACATCTATTGATGTCCGTGTGCCGATATTAAGAGGAGAAGACAATGTCGAATAAGATTAATGTGATTTTGGTCGATGACCATGAGATGGTCCGTTTGGGCCTTAAGAGTTTCTTGAATCTCCAAGGAGATGTAGAAGTCGTTGGAGAGGCAGGGAATGGTCGAGAGGGTGTCGACCTTGCCTTGGAACTTCGTCCAGATGTCGTCGTTATGGACCTTGTCATGCCTGAATTAGATGGTGTTCAAGCGACTTTGGAATTGCTCAAAGAATGGCCTGAAGCCAAGATTTTGGTTTTGACTAGCTATTTGGACAATGAAAAAATTTACCCAGTCATTGAAGCTGGTGCTAAAGGCTATATGCTTAAAACCAGCAGTGCGGCAGAGATTCTCAATAGTATCCGTAAGGTTTACCGTGGTGAAGAAGCTATCGAAACTGAGGTGGACAATAAGATTAAATACCATGATAGCCATCCGGACCTACACGACGATTTGACGGCACGTGAACGTGATATCTTGGCCCTTTTGGCTAAGGGTTATGACAATCAAACCATTGCTAACGAGCTATTTATTTCATTGAAGACCGTTAAAACTCACGTGTCTAATATCCTTGGAAAACTCAATGTTGATGACCGTACTCAGGCTGTCGTTTATGCGTTTAGACATCATTTGGTTTCGCAGGATGATGAATAAAGCTATCAACTAAGCTTGTTATCTAGGGGCTAGAGAGGGTTATCATAACTCTTAACCCTAAGTCGGCTTTTGTGAGTCAAATTCTTTGACTTTATTTCTAGCAAAACATATAATTAAACCATCCTAAAACTTTTCTTTTTTCATATGAGGTTGAAGCGACCTCATATCATCTATCTAAGTTCGCTTAGATGATGAAATCTCCTAACTCCTAGCAATCGGTACTTCCGGTTGCTTTTTTTGAAAAAAGTTTAAAAAAGTGTTGACAGCCTATTAGTTTTTCTGTAGAATAATAAGAGTCTTTTGGGGTATAGCCAAGCGGTAAGGCAAGGGACTTTGACTCCCTCATGCGTTGGTTCGAATCCAGCTACCCCAGTTCTACCTGAGGGTAGAGACACAGATTATGGTCCGTTGGTCAAGGGGTTAAGACACCGCCTTTTCACGGCGGTAACACGGGTTCGAATCCCGTACGGACTATAAGTACCAGCTAGAGAAAGCTGGTTTTTTTGTGTCCTTTTTGATAAAATAGAGGGGTTGACTGGCCTAGGTCAGACATTTTATATCACTTTAAAATCATAAATAACGAGACCTCGACTCGAAGAAAAACCTTTGTTTTGTGATGGCTGTCAGATGATGATAAGCACTTGGTCGAGTAGTGGTTTTATTTGAATAAGAAAACAGATAATAAGGAAATGCAATGACATACTATAACGTTGGAAAAATTGTAAATACACAGGGCTTGCAGGGTGAACTTCGTGTTTTGTCTGTAACAGATTTTGCGGATGAACGTTTTAAGAAAAAGAGTGTCCTAGCCCTTTTTGATGACAAAGATAATTACATCATGGATGTCGAGATTGCGAGTCACCGTAAGCGTAAGAACTTTGATATCGTTAAGTTTAAAGGACTTTACCATATCAATGATGTAGAGAAGTATAAGGGTTGCAGTCTTAAGATTGCTGAGGAAAATCTAACAGACCTTGATGATGGGGAATTTTACTACCATGAGATCATAGGCCTTGATGTTTATGAAGGTGACACTTTGATTGGTCAGGTCAAAGAGATTCTCCAACCAGGTGCTAATGATGTTTGGGTAGTAAAACGTAAAGGCAAGAAAGATTTGCTCTTGCCATATATCCCACCTGTAGTTCTCGATGTTGATGTTGCAGCTGGTCGTATTGAGGTTGAGCTCATGGAAGGATTAGACGATGAAGATTGATATCTTGACGCTATTTCCAGATATGTTTGCTCCCTTAGAGCATTCCATTGTTGGTAAGGCAAAGGATAAGGGGCTTCTAGAAATCAACTATCACAATTTCCGTGAAAATGCGGAGAAGGCTCGTCATGTAGATGACGAACCTTACGGTGGTGGACAAGGCATGTTGCTTCGTGCCCAGCCAATTTTTGATACCTTTGACAAGCTAAATGTCACTAAGCCTCGTGTTATTCTCCTAGATCCTGCTGGTCGTACCTTTGATCAGGCCTATGCAGAAGAATTGGCGCAGGAAGAGGAATTGGTCTTTATCTGTGGCCATTATGAGGGCTATGATGAGCGCATCAAAACTTTGGTGACAGACGAGATTTCCTTGGGAGACTTTGTCTTGACTGGGGGAGAGCTAGCTGCTATGACTATTGTAGATGCCACTGTCCGTTTGATTCCTGAGGTTTTAGGTAAGGAAGCTAGTCATAAGGATGATAGTTTCTCATCAGGGCTTTTGGAATTTCCCCAGTACACTCGCCCAGCTGAGTTTCGTGGCATGAAGGTGCCAGATGTGCTCTTGTCAGGTCACCATGTCAATATTCGACGTTGGCGTATGGAGCAGAGTTTGCGTAAGACCTGGGAGCGTCGACCAGATCTTTTGGAAAACTATGATTTTACGGATGAAGAACGTCAGATTTTAGAAGAGATAAAAGCAGAAGGAAAATAAAATGTCAGAAGAAAAGATTTATGATATTACCATTATTGGTGGTGGACCAGTAGGACTTTGGGCTGCCTTTTATGCTGGACTACGTGGCATGACTGTTAATATTATTGAGAGTCTGTCAGAACTTGGTGGACAGCCTGCCATCCTCTACCCTGAGAAGAAAATCTATGATATTCCTGCCTTTCCTCAAACAACAGGTGCGGAATTGACAGAAAACCTCTTGACTCAGCTTAAACGTTTTGAAGATCGTGTCAGCATTCATTTGAAAGAGGAAGTTCAAACCTTTGAAAAGACCGATGGTATCTTCACAATTACTACTAGTAAGGGCCAACACTTGTCTAAGGCTATCGTCATTGCCTGTGGAAATGGTGCCTTCGCTCCACGTCCTTTAGGTGTGGACAATGAAGAAGATTATGCGGATAATAACTTGTTCTATAATGTGCATAGCCTGGACCAATTTGCTGGCAAGAAGGTTGTGATTGCTGGGGGTGGCGATTCAGCCGTTGACTGGGCAAATCACTTGGATGGTATTGCTGAGAGTGTGACTTTGATTCACCGTCGTGATGCCTTTCGTGCCCATGAGCATAGTGTAGAGCTTCTTCATCAATCATCAGTTAATGTGATGACACCTTACGTACCCCTTGAAATCAAGGGTGAAAATGGTCTTGCTCAAAGTTTGACCGTCCAAAAAGTGAAGTCAGATGAAGTTGTGGAATTGCAGTTTGATGCCCTTATTGTTAGCTTTGGCTTCTCAACCAACAATAAAAACCTTCGTAACTGGAATGTTGACTTCAAACGCTCTAGCGTTACGGTCAATGCTCAGTTTGAAACTTCACAAGAAGGTGTTTACGCTATCGGTGATGCAGCAGAATATGAAGGTAAGATTGACTTGATTGCTGTGGGAATGGGTGAAGCCCCTATCGCTATCAACCAAGCTATCCAATATATTGATCCAGACGGTAAGAATCGTCCGGTTCACTCAACATCGTTAATTGAAGAATAATGTCAAAAGAAGACTTTGTCTTCAATCAAGGGAGAGACTTGTCTCTCTTTTTTCATGTCTAAAAACGTGGTATAATACACCTATGGCTACAACGAAAAAAACGAAAAAAGGGACGGCTTCTAAGAACGGTAAGAAGCGTCTTACAAAAGCGGAATTAGACAGACAGAAGGCGATTAAGCGAATGCTATGGACCTTCTTTTTTGCCTTTGTCTTAATTTTCCCAGTCTTTCGATTGGGTTTCTTTGGGGTTACCCTCTATAATATCTTTCGAGTATTTGTGGGGAGTATGGCTTACCCCTTAATTTTTGCTATCTATGTTTATCTCTTTGGCTTTAAATGGTTACGTAAACACAGTAACTATGTCACAGGATTTTGGATGGTCTTCGCGGGGCTCTTGTTGGAGTTTCACGCCTATCTCTTTAGTCTAGATCGTATGAGCGGTCTGGATATTTTCCCTGGTACCAAGGACTTGCTTTTTGGGGAACTTGTGAGTGTGCAAGTCGCTCGTTTTGCGGGTGGTGGTATGTTGGGGGCTCTTTTGTACCAACCGATTTCCTTCCTCTTTTCAAATATTGGTAGCTTCATGATTGGGGTATTGATTATTCTCTTAGGGGCTTTCATTCTTAGCCCTTGGGATGTCTTGGATATCATGGAGTATGCTAAGGAAGCTTGGCAAAAAGGGGCTGAGAAGCGTTTGGAACGGACGGCTCAGCGTCAGGAGAAGAAGGCAGAACGTCAGGCTCAGAAAGAACGTGAAGCTGAAGAACGTGCCGAAGCTGAGCGTCTGGCTGATTTGACTGTTGACGAGGAGACGGGAGAAATCTTAGATGATGCCGCAGAGGCCTTGCCACAAGAAACTGAGATTTTTGCACCTGAACCTGAAATCAGTGATTATGCCTCTGAGGATTACTATGATAATCTGCCTCCGGAGGATTATGAGGATTTCCAAGAAGATTATGCACCTTATCCAGAGGATCTGCCAAGCGAGGAGTTTCCCCCATCTATGGTAGTTGAGGGAGATGATGCTCCTGTCGAGGTTGATTTCACGCCTAAGGAACTCCTGCAGTATAAATTACCTCATATAGATCTCTTTGCACCTGATAAGCCTAAGAGTCAATCTAAAGAGAAGAACATCGTTCGTAAGAATATTCGAATCTTAGAAGATACCTTCAAGAGTTTCAATATTGATGTCAAGGTTGAGCGGGCTGAAATTGGGCCGTCAGTGACCAAGTATGAGGTCAAGCCTGCTGTTGGGGTCCGTGTCAATCGCATTTCAAATTTAGCTGATGACTTAGCTCTGGCTCTAGCTGCGAAAGATGTTCGTATTGAGGCACCCATTCCTGGAAAATCTTTGGTTGGTATCGAAGTGCCTAACTCAGAGATTGCGACGGTTTCTTTCCGTGAACTTTGGGAACAGTCCAAGACGGATCCTAATAAGCTCTTGGAAGTTCCTCTCGGTAAGGCGGTTGACGGTTCGGCTCGTAGCTTTGATTTGGGTCGGATGCCTCACTTGCTAGTCGCTGGATCAACAGGTTCTGGTAAATCGGTTGCGGTTAACGGTATCATCTCTAGTATTCTTATGAAGGCTCGTCCAGATCAGGTTAAGTTCCTCATGGTCGATCCGAAGATGGTTGAACTTTCGGTTTACAATGATATTCCTCATCTCCTTATCCCTGTAGTGACTAACCCACGTAAGGCCGCTAAGGCTCTTCAAAAAGTGGTAGATGAGATGGAAAATCGTTACGAACTCTTTAGTAAGTTTGGTGTGCGTAACATTGCTGGCTACAATGCCAAGGTTGAAGACTGGAATGCCCAGTCGCAAGAAAAACAGATTCCCTTGCCTTTAATTGTGGTTATCGTTGATGAGTTGGCTGACTTGATGATGGTAGCCAGTAAGGAAGTGGAAGATGCCATCATTCGTCTGGGACAAAAAGCGCGTGCTGCGGGAATTCACATGATTCTCGCCACTCAACGTCCGTCGGTTGATGTTATCTCTGGTTTGATTAAGGCCAATGTGCCATCTCGTGTGGCCTTTGCGGTGTCTTCAGGAACAGATAGTCGTACCATTTTAGATGAAAATGGGGCAGAAAAGTTACTCGGACGTGGGGATATGCTTTTCAAACCGATTGATGAAAACCACCCTGTTCGTCTGCAAGGTTCTTTCATCTCTGACGATGACGTAGAACGTATTGTGACCTTTATCAAGGATCAGGCTTCAGCTGACTATGATGAGAGCTTTGATCCTGGCGAAGTTTCTGAAAATGATTTTGGTGGAGGTTCCTCTGCCAATGGCGGTAGCTCAGAAGGTGACCCACTCTTTGAAGAGGCCAAGGCTTTGGTCCTTGAAACACAAAAAGCCAGTGCTTCCATGATTCAACGTCGTCTGTCGGTTGGTTTCAACCGTGCCACTCGTTTGATGGAAGAATTGGAAGAAGCAGGCGTTATCGGACCGGCAGAAGGTACCAAACCACGTAAGGTTTTGATGACTCAAGAATAATAATCTGGAAAGAGTCTTAAGCCTAATTTTTAAAGGAATTAAAATAGACAAAAGAAATGAGAAAAATGAGTGTTTTGCCATTTATTTTCTCATTCTTTTTTTATGTTCAAAATAGACCAAAAAATTGCAAAATATTCCATAAGAACGCTTACAAAACGAACATTTTCTGCTATAATAGGAGAAAAAGTGAGTAATAAAAACTAAGGAGTAAAAAATGGACAATTTATTAACCGTTCATTTTCATAGTATGCATGGCGACTATTCCAGATACAGTATGTGGAAGTGGCTAGATGGTTATTGGGGCGAAGAAGCCCATTTTTCACGTGAAGATGATTTTGGCCTTGTTGGTCAGGTTACTTCTCCCTCTAATCGTTTTATTGATTCTGTCAATCTTTTGGTAAAAACGGAAGACTGGTCGAGGCAAACACATGATTATCGCGTTCGACGTTTCCTAGGGGATGCTCCCAATGCTATTTGGATAGTTGAAGGTGATCCAACTGTTTATTATTCTAAACAGGCAGCCTTGACTAGCCATAGTTTCGAAGGTCGTGACCAGCATGCCTTTGATATGGCTCTTCGTAGACAGGAATTTGATCAGAAGTGGGGCTTTCAAGGTTGGTTAGGTCATAAGTATGAAAAAGGGGCTACAGAGTTTCGCCTTTGGTCACCTCTAGCTCGTCGTGTGCAGCTCCTGCTTTTTAAAAAGGGGAGTAAAAATCCTAAGATCATTAAGATGAGCCGAGGAACCAGTGTCAATAAGGACCGTCATGAGATGAATACTCACGGTGTTTGGAGTGCCACTGTCAAAAAGGATTTGGATGGGGTAGCCTACCAGTTTCGTGTGTACCATGAGGAAAGTTTTTATCAGGATACGAGAGACCCCTACAGTATCGCCCTTAGCTTAGATAATAAAAAAAGTTTGGTGGTGAATCCACAGCGATTTGTTCCAAGAGGGTATGAAAAGGTTACCAAGCAAAAAGCGAGCTGGCGTAAGGCAAATGCTTGCTCATCCGTTATCTGTGAAATGCACCTCCGTGACTTCTCAATCTCAGAGACATCTGGTGTTAAGAAGTCCTATAGAGGAACCTATCTAGGTGCTTGTCAGAAAGGGACTAGAAATGCCCATGGAGATGTGACTGGTTTTGATTACCTCAAACGTATGGGCTACAACTATGTCCAACTGCAACCGGTCTTTGATCACCATAAAACCTACGATAAAGATGGTAAGTTGCTCTACAACTGGGGGTACGATCCTGAAAATTACAATGTTCCGGACCGTCAGTTTGCTGCTAATCAAAAGAATCCCGTGGCACCAATTTTAGAGCTTAAGAAAATGATTCAGGCCTACCATGAGGCAGGAATTGGGGTCATCATGGATGTGGTTTATAACCATACTTACTCCTCATATAGCTCTCCTTTCCAACTATCTGTGCCGGCTTATTACTACCGTATGCATGACAATGGGTCTTTCCAAGATGGATCAGGCTGTGGAAATGAGACAGCCAGTGAAAAGGAAATGTACCGTAAGTATATGATTGATTCCTTAACCTATTGGGCAGAAGAATTTGGAGTGGATGGTTTTCGTTTTGACCTTATGGGCTTACATGATGTTGCTACGATGAATGCCATTCGTTCGGCCATGGATGATATTGATCCTAGGATCCTTCTTTATGGTGAAGGATGGGATATGGGAATTGGACTTCCTGTAGACCAAAAGGGCAAGAAGGATAATGCAGCCTTGATGCCTAGAATCGGATTTTTCAATGACAATGCGCGTGACGCGGTCAAGGGGGCAGAGGTCTATGGGTACATCAATAACGGCTATGTGTCTGGAGCCCCATTGGAAGACCAGATTGCCAAGAGTCTGCTTGGTAGCCGTGGTTTTGTAAACTACCTCATGCCAGGTCAGGTCCTCAACTATATCGAAGCGCACGACAACTACAATTTGAATGACCTTATGCATCATTTGCATCCACATGATTCGCCAGAAGATATTGAAAAACGTATTTACTTGGCAAATGCTCTTAATCTAAGTATGCAAGGGATGTGTTTCATGCAGTTGGGCCAAGAATTCCAGCGCACTAAGATGGTTGCCACAGGCGAAGATGGTAATTACACGGAAGCAGATGTCAAGCGTGCCATGAATAGCTACAATGCCCCTGATGAGGTTAATAGAGTGGATTGGAATCAAGTAACTCTTAAGAAAGACTTGGTTGCTAAAGTTGCCAAATTAATTGAGCGTAAGCAAACCGTACCAGAATTGTCATATCGTTCTTATGCAGATATTTACGATAATCTCTATGTCGCAAAAGCTGAGTACGATTCAGGTATTGTTGAATTACATATTTCTGGAAAATTACGTAAGACTTTTGTGTTCGATAATATGAAAAAAGATTTGGAGATTTACTGACAAGAATGTCAAAAAATGTTATAATACAGTAAACGCTTACATAAGTGGTTTTGTTTACTTGTAAGCCCTATCGGTCTGAAGGGTTTTCTAGTGTATTTACATATATTTCAATGTTTTAATTTCTTGATAGTTAGAACTATCAAGGCTAGTTTAAGAAAGGAGTGATGGTATGAATCTCGATGAAGCCATGTACACATTTGGAACAGGTGAGAACTTCCACCTTCAGAATTATTTGGGTGTGCATGAATTAGAGGGAGAAGAAGGTTTTATCTTCCGTGTGTGGGCCCCTCATGCTGAGCAGATTCAGGTAATTGGAGATTTCACAGGTTGGTTTGATGAACCTCTGGATATGACCAAAAACCATATCGGTGTTTGGGAGGCGACTTCAGCTCTCCCAGAGGAAGGACAACTCTATAAGTTCTTGGTGAAACGTAAGGGAGGTCAAGTCGTCGAAAAGATGGATCCTTTTGCGACTTACTTAGAGCCTCGTCCTGGAACAGGAGCTGTGATTCGTAAGAAGAAAACTAAGAAGTGGAAGGATGGCCTTTGGATGGGTCGTCGTAAACGCTTTGGTTTCCAAAAACGTCCGGTTAATATCTATGAAGCTCATGCATCATCTTGGAAACTAAAAGAGGATGGTCAACCTTATACTTTCAAAGAATTGAAAGAAGAGTTGATTCCATATTTGGTTGAGATGAACTATACTCACGTGGAATTCATGCCACTCATGGCTCATCCTCTTGGGATGAGTTGGGGTTACCAGCTTATGGGTTACTTTGCTTTTGAGCATACCTATGGCACACCAGAAGAATTTCAAGATTTCGTAGAAGCATGTCACCAGAATAATATCGGTGTCTTGGTAGACTGGGTCCCAGGTCACTATACACAGAATGACGATGCTTTGGCCTACTTCGATGGTACACCAACTTTCGAATATCAGGATCATGATCGAGCTCATAACTATCGTTGGGGCGCACTTAACTTTGACTTAGGAAAAAATCAAGTTCAGTCTTTCCTTATTTCAAGTGCTCTTTACTGGATTGAAAATTATCATATCGATGGTATCCGAGTGGATGCAGTATCTAACATGCTCTATTTGGACTATGATGAAGGTCCATGGATGCCTAACAAGGACGGTGGAAATCGTAACTTGGAAGGCTACGGCTTCCTTCAAAAACTCAATCGTGAAATTAAAAAACGCTATCCAGATGTTATGATGGTTGCGGAAGAATCAACTGCAGCAACGCCAATCACCCAACCGATTGAAGAAGGTGGTCTAGGTTTCGACTTCAAATGGAATATGGGTTGGATGAACGATATCCTCAAATTCTACGCAGAAGATCCAGTTTACCGTCAGTATGACTTCAATCTGATGACCTTCAGTTTCATGTATTGCTTCAATGAAAACTATGTTCTACCTTTCTCACATGATGAAGTGGTTCATGGTAAGAAGAGCATGATGCATAAGATGTGGGGTGACCGCTATAATCAATTTGCTGGTCTTCGTAACCTCTATGCTTACCAACTCTGTCACCCAGGTAAGAAATTGCTCTTTATGGGTTCTGAGTTTGGTCAATTCTTGGAGTGGAAGTTTGATTATCAACTCGAATGGGGTAATCTTGAAGATGAGATGAACCAGAAGATGCAGGCCTTTACTAGCCATATGAATGCTTTCTACAAGGACCATAAATCTCTCTGGCAGATTGATGATTCTTACGATGGTATTGAGATTATCGATGCGGATAACCGTGCTGAAAGTGTTCTTTCCTTCATTCGTAAAGATGATAAAGGCGATAAGGGTGACTTCCTCGTCTGTGTCTTCAACCTAGCTCCAGTGGAACGTCAAAACTTCACTATTGGATTGCCAGTAGCTGGTATCTACCAAGAAGTGCTTAACACTGAGATGGAAGAATTCGGTGGCGTTTGGAAAGAAGGAAATCCTGAAACCCGTACCCAAAAAGCGAAGTGGAAGGACTATGAAAATACCCTTAGCTTCACCCTACCTGCTCTAGGAGCAAGTATCTGGCGTGTAAAACGTCGTTTGAAATAAAGGGTAGACTTAAACGTGTACACGATTTGTTTTTCGGGGTGATAGATAGAAAATCACAATTCTAAGATGCTTTTGATTTTCGAACTGTTACTATTAGTGAAAAACTTACTTTAATTGTCATAACCAGTTTCGACTGATTATCTCGTCATCCTTTTTGGGATGAAACTAAAAATCATGAGGGGGACTATTCATGAAAAATGAAATGTTGGCTTTGATCCTTGCTGGTGGGCAAGGAACTCGTCTTGGAAAATTGACCCAAAGTATTGCCAAACCAGCTGTTCAATTTGGTGGACGCTATCGTATTATTGATTTTGGTTTGTCAAATTGTGCCAATTCAGGAATTAACAATGTCGGTGTCATTACACAGTATCAGCCACTTGCTTTGAACAATCATATCGGTAATGGTTCAAGTTGGGGCTTGGATGGTGTTAACTCTGGTGTATCAATTCTTCAACCTTACTCAGCTAGTGAAGGTAATCGTTGGTTTGAAGGTACTAGCCACGCTATTTATCAAAACATTGACTATATCGATAGCATCAATCCTGAATATGTTTTGATTTTATCTGGTGACCATATTTACAAGATGGACTATGACGATATGCTCCAATCTCACAAGGACAACAACGCAAGTCTTACTGTCGCCGTTCTTGATGTGCCACTTAAAGAAGCTAGCCGTTTCGGTATCATGAACACTGATGCTAATAACCGTATTGTTGAGTTCGAAGAAAAACCTGAAAATCCTAAATCTACGAAAGCATCAATGGGTATTTACATCTTTGACTGGAAACGTCTTCGCAATATGTTAGTTTCAGCTGAAAAGAGCGCAGTTGATATGTCAGACTTTGGTAAGAACGTTATCCCAGCTTATCTTGAAACAGGTGAAAGCGTCTTTGCTTATGAATTTGAAGGCTATTGGAAAGACGTAGGTACTATCGAATCCCTTTGGGAAGCAAATATGGAGTATATCTCTCCTGAAAATGCTTTGGATAGCCGTAACCGTCAATGGAAAATTTACTCACGTAACGTGATTGCTCCACCAAACTTCTTTGGTGAACATGCCCATGTTGAGGATTCCCTTGTAGTCGACGGTTCAATAGTTGATGGAACTGTTAAACATTCTGTGCTTTCAACAAGTGCGCAAATCCGTGAAGGAGCAGTTGTTGAGGATTCAGTAATCATGAGTGGTGCAGTCATTGGTAAAGGTGCAAAAATTAAACGTGCTATTATCGGTGAAGGTGCACACATTTCTGAGGGTGTGGAAATTGACGGTACAGAAGAAGTGCAAGTCGTAGGATACAATGAAGTAGTGGGGGTACCAAAAGATGAAGATTGATAAATATTCTGCAATTCTAGGAAATACCGTAGGATTCCATGACATGGATGGTTTGACTGAGCACCGTCCTATTGCCACCCTACCATTTGGCGGAAAATATCGCCTCATCGACTTCCCTTTGTCTAACTTGGCTAATGCTGGTATCCGTAGTGTCTTCGGAATCTTCCAAAACGAAAACATCAGTTCTGTCTTCGACCATATTCGTTCTGGTCGTGAGTGGGGCTTGTCTACTCTCTTGAGTCACTACTACCTTGGTATTTACAATACTCCTGTTGAAAGCTCAACTGTTGATGAAGAATACTATCGTCAAATTTTGACTTACCTTAAACGTTCAGGGTCAGATCAGACTGTAGCTCTTAACAGTGATGTTTTGGTCAACATTGATCTTAACCAAGTTTTCCACCTCCACAATACAACAGAACAAAAAGTTACTGTGGTCTACAAAAAACTTCCTAAAGAACTCATTTCAGATGTAAACAGCATTTTGGAAATTGATGAATCTGACAAAGTGCTTAGCCATGAGCTCTTCCAGGGTGGAGATAAAGAAGCTTACAATATGTCTACAGACATCTTTGTTGTGGATACACCATTCTTGATTGCAAAATTGGAAGAAGAAGCAGCTAAAGAAGAACCACGTAAGCTTCGTTATGTACTTCGTGATTTGGCAGTTGCTGAAAATGCTTTTGCTTACGAGTACACTGGTTACCTTTCAAATATCCACTCAGTGAAAGCATACTTTGATGCTAACTTGGATATGTTGGAATCACACAAATTCTATAAACTTTTTGCACCAAACCAAAAAGTTTATACAAAAGTTAAAAATGAAGAGCCAACATACTATTCAGACTCTTCAGAAGTTAAGCTTTCACAATTTGCATCTGGTTCGATTGTACGAGGAAAAGTTGAGAACTCAGTGATTTCACGTAATGTTGATTTGTCTGAAGGTTCTAGTGTGAGCCATTCAATTCTCTTCCCACGTGTTAAAGTTGCCAAGGGCGCGACAGTTGAATACGCTATTGTGGATAAAGGTGTTGAAATTGCTGAAGGTGTTACGATTCGAGGTACAGAAAACAACCCAGTTGTCATCAAAAAAGGTAGCGTTGTAACAGAGGATATTGTACGATGAAAATTTTATTTGTAGCAGCAGAGGGTGCTCCTTTCGCTAAAACTGGCGGTTTGGGTGACGTTATCGGTGCTCTTCCTAAATCTCTAGTCAAAAATGGTCACGAAGTTGCCGTAATTCTCCCATATTATGATGTGGTTTCGGCTAAATTTGGCGATCAGGTTGAAGACCTTGGCTTCTTCTATACAAATGTTGGTTGGCGTCGTCAATATGTCGGCATCAAGAAAATTGTCCGTGATGGTGTGACCTTCTTCTTCATTGATAATGAGCAGTATTTCAACCGTGGTACGGTATACGGTGAGTGGGATGATGGTGAGCGTTTTGGTTTCTTCCAAATGGCTGCCCTTGAGTTGATGGAAAAAGTGGACTTTATTCCAGATATTCTTCATGTTCATGACTACCACACAGCCATGATTCCATTCCTTCTCAAGGAAAAATACCATTGGATCCAAGCTTACCAAGGTATTAAGACAGTCTTCACTATCCATAATATTGAATTCCAAGGTCAATTTGACAGTGGTATGCTTTGGGAAATTTTCGGTGTTGGTTACGAGCGTTATGCTGATGGTACCCTTCGTTGGAATGATTGCCTCAACTGGATGAAAGCAGCTGTTCTTTACGCAGACCGTGTCACAACAGTTTCACCATCATATGCTGGTGAAATCCAAACACCTGAATTTGGTAAAGGCCTTGATCAAATCATGCGCATGGAATCTGGTAAGTTATCTGGTATTGTTAATGGTATCGATACGGACCTCCTTGATCCAGAAACAGATACTCACATTCCTTATCATTTCTCAGTGGATGATTTGTCAGGTAAAGCCAAAGACAAGGCAGCGCTTCAAGAGCGTGTTGGTCTTCCAGTTCGAGAAGACGTTCCATTGATTGGTATTGTGTCACGTTTGACAGACCAAAAAGGTTTCGATTTGGTGGTTAACGAGCTTCACAACATCTTGCAACATGATGTTCAGATTGTTCTTTTGGGTACTGGTTATAGTGACTATGAGAATTCTTTCTCTTGGTTCGCTCATGCTTATCCAGAAAAAATGTCTGCCAACATTACTTTCAACCTAGAGTTGGCTCAACAAATTTATGCTGGTTGTGACATTTTCCTTATGCCTTCAGCCTTTGAACCATGTGGCCTCTCTCAAATGATGTCTATGCGCTATGGTACCTTGCCAGTGGTTAGTGAGGTTGGTGGTCTTCGTGACACCGTTGAACCTTACAACCCTGTCACAGGCTCAGGTACAGGATTCTCATTTGGTAACTTCTCAGGTTACTGGATGGTTCAAACCCTTGAAAAAGCTCTCGATGTTTACGAAAACAACGCTGATGCTTGGAAGCAACTCCAGCACAATGCGATGACACGTGACTTCTCATGGGATACAGCAAGTTTGGCATATGTTGATTTGTACAAACAATTAGTATAATTCCAAAGATAACTTTTCTCGCAAGGGAAAAGTTATCTTCGTGTAAAGCGTTTGAAAACGCTTCTAAAATTATTTAGTCCCTAAGTTTTGCTTGGCAGAGATTATAGAGAAAGCGTCTAAAAGTCTGAATAGAAGAATAACTCTAATCATGTTATAATATAATTGACTGTTTTGACAGTTTTGTAAATAAAGATTTTGAAATGTCTGTTTCGAATCTTGTCTGGCAAGGTTTGGAAGTTTGAGTAAAATTTCCAATTCCCTCTTATCTGAATAGATACCTGTAAGAAGTCTATTGAAGATAAGAAAGTAGTAAGAAAGGATTTCTATGCAACTTGAAAATTTAACAAAAGAACAATTCATCCGTGACTTTAAGGATACTCTCCATCAAGAGCAGTTGATTAAAGTTGCTAAGGCCACACCAACGGAGATTTTTACTGCCTTGGCTGGTTTGATCCGTAAATATTACACAAATACATGGATTGAACGTAACCATGCACTTTCAGACAATCAAGAAAAGATTGCTTACTACTTCTCGATTGAATTTCTTCCAGGTCGTATGTTGGAAACTAACCTTCTCAACCTTGGTATTCTTGACCTTGTTAAAGAGGGATTCGCAGAACTTGATATTGACTTCCGTGAAGTTGTAGAAGCTGAGCATGATATGGCACTTGGTAATGGTGGTCTTGGTCGTTTGGCTGCTGCCTTCATGGATTCGCTTGCGACTACTGGTTATCCAGGTTTTGGTAATGGTCTTCGTTACCGTTACGGACTTTTCAAACAACGTATTGTGGATGGTTACCAAGTGGAATTACCAGATGGTTGGTTTGGTTCTACAGGTAATGTTTGGGAAACACGTAAAGACCACGATATTGTCTATGTGAAACTCTTTGGTGATGTGGTTCTTGAAAGCAATGAAGATGGTCGCTTTGTCCCAACTTATAAGAATGCTCAAGTCCTTCGTGCCGTACCTTATGATGTGCCGCAAATTGGTTATAAGAATGGTGTGATTAACAACCTTCGTCTTTGGGATGTAGAAATTCCTGAAGAATACGAATTGGATTATCCTACGCTTGATGCACGTCGTCGTGTGAAAGATATTACTGCTATTCTTTATCCAGATGATTCAACGATTGAAGGTAAAGAATTGCGTTTGGTTCAAGAGTACTTCATGACAAGTGCCGGTCTCCAAACAATCATTAAATCTTACCTCAAGATGGGCTTGCCATTGAAAGATATCCACGAAAAAGTATCTGTTCACATCAATGATACCCACCCTGCGGTTGCACCAGCTGAATTCATGCGTCTTCTCCTTGATGAATATGGTCTTTCATGGGAAGATGCTTGGAATGCGACTGTTAAAACTATGAGCTACACTAACCACACTATTCTTCAAGAAGCCCTTGAAAAATGGGATCAACAGCTCTTCAAACGTGTCCTTCCACGTGTTTACCAAATCATCTTGGAAATCGACAACCGTTACATCGCTGAAATGGCTGGACGTGGTATTGCTGCGGATGTCATTGAACGTACTCGTATTGTTAAGGATAACCAAGTCCACATGGCTAACTTGGCTATCATTGGTGGTCACTCAGTCAACGGGGTTGCAAAACTCCACACAGAACTCCTTAAAGAAGATACCCTTCACGATTTCTATACTATTTATCCTGAAAAATTCAATAACAAGACAAATGGTATCGTTCAACGTCGTTGGACACAAATTGCAGCTCCAGAACTTTCAGCAGCAATTGATGACGTGATTGGTGACGGTTGGCGTAACGATATCCATGAGCTTGAAAACCTTACAACTTACTTGGATGACAAGGAAGTCTTGAACCAGTTCTATCAAGTTAAGAAGACTGCTAAACAACGTTTGGCAGACTATATCAAGGAAACAACAGGTGTAGAAGTGTCTACAGATGCTATCTTTGATGTTCAAGTAAAACGTCTTCACGCTTACAAACGTCAATTGCTTAACCTTCTTCACATCATCAAGCTTTATTGGGATCTTAAAGATAATCCAGATAAAGACATGGTACCTCGTGTATTCATCTTTGGTGCCAAAGCTGCCCCTGGTTACCACTTCGCCAAATCTGTTATCAAACTCATCAACGAAGTTGCCAACCTTGTTAACAATGACGAAAGCCTTCAAGGAAAACTTAAAGTGGTCTTCCTTGAAAACTATCGTGTCAGTCTTGCGGAACTTATCATACCAGCAGCAGATGTCTCTGAACAAATCTCATTGGCTTCTAAAGAAGCATCTGGTACATCAAACATGAAATTCATGATGACTGGTGCTATTACCTTGGCAACACTTGACGGTGCCAACATTGAAATCAAGGACGAAGTAGGCGATGAGAATGTTGTCATCTTCGGTATGGACAAGGACGAAGTTTATGAACACTATGCACGTCACGATTACTACTCTCGTGCAGTTTATGAAAATAACCCAGTCATTCGTCGTGTCGTTGATACCTTTGTTAACGGTACGATTCCAAATGCTCAAGCTGAAGGTACTGAAATTTACGAAGCCCTCATCACCCACAACGATGAGTACTTCCTCTTGGAAGACTTCGCTGCTTATGTAGAAGCTCAAGAGAAAATCGATGCGCTTTATTGTGATCATGACAAGTGGGCACGTATGAGCTTAGCTAATATTGCTAAATCTCATAAATTCACTTCAGATGATACGATTACAGAGTATGCTAAAGAAATTTGGGAATTGAAAAAATAGGCGATAGCTTATGAATCACAAAAAAGATAACGACTAGAAATGGTCGTTGTCTTTTATTTTTAAGAAGAGAGGAGTCGTAGACAGCCAAGCAGCATTTATACACGGCAGTAGGAGTTTACCAGTAGACTTATCTTAGCCCTTGAAACTTGCACTTGCTTATCAAGATGTTATAATGACCTATAGGTATAAGCATCAAAAAGGGGGGAAATATATGGCTTTACGCAGCCAATTGATTACCAAAGAGTTTCCAGAATTAGATAGGGTAGAGCGCTTAAATAACGAGGCTTTTCCAGAAGAAGAACGTATTCCATTAAGTGACTTCTTAAAATTGGATGGTCGTGATGATTATCATTTCTTTGCCTTTTATGACGAGGATGATTTTGTTGGATTTGCCTCAGTTCTCTACAATGCCAAAGTTTTTTATGTGAGCTTCTTTGCCATCGTACCTCAAATGCGGAGTCATGGCTACGGAAGTGAGATTATTGATAAACTGGTGGACTTTTATGGACCATCGCGTTCTATGGTCTTGGAGGTAGAGCGCTTGGATGAACCTAACGATAATCCTGAGCAACGTGCGGCGCGTTGGGATTTCTATAAGCGTAATGGGTTCAAGACTTCCAATGCCTTCTTGGAATATGAAGGTTTGAGTTTTGAGATTCTCTATCGTGGCGATCACTTTGACGAAGAAGCCTACAGAGACATATTCCGCAAACTTCAGGAAAATGCTTATTTTGATTTTAGTATCAAACATCGTCGCTTGAGCGACTTATAAACAATCCATTCAAACAGGTCTTAGTCGGCCTGTTTTTTCATTTGTTTTCAACGTTTGCCAATCGTTTTCAGAATATTTTGTCCTCCTATGCTATAATGGAAGTACTATGAAGAAAGTAATTTTACAGTATCTGGCAAGCGCCCTGGCTGTAATCCTCATACTTGGTCTTGTGTTTTTCAATCGACAGCGAAATCACTCTTTGGTAAAGAAGGTCAAAGACCCTGAGATTTCCTATATTTATCAGGATTCTTTGGAAAATATAGATAGACTGGCACTTAGTCAGGCTGGGGTTATCCAATCTTATCAACTCGATTCTTTGTCTGTTAGGAAGGAAGACGGGAAGATTCACCTCGTTCTCCATATCAATCATTCCTATGATATGCAGGTAAATCTTGTCCTAAAGGCAGATATCTATGGTGATTTATCTGTGGTTCAAGCGACGCCATCAAAGGCTTTAAAGCTGTCCTTGGAGGACGAGTCTTATCAAAAACGATTGACCTTGATTTCACAAAAGGCAGATGCTATTATGGCTCGTGACCACTGGGATCAGGGGATTAAGCCAGCCTATGTGGCTCAGGTGAGAAGTAAGATGAAAAAGACTTCCTTGACCCAGTTAGATAAGGTTTTACAGGACATTGACCAAGAAAGTAAGGAAGTGGGCTCAGATACCTATACGGCCTTTTTCCAAGCTTCTCAACTCCCTAATCATGACAAGCTCAATTTGGTTATGGAGCACATGCAGGTTTATGTGGACAAGTACCAGTTCCTCCAGTTAGGGAAGTCAGGTTATAAATTTTCTAAGAAGCTAGAGCCAACCAGTCCTTTTTACAGTTACTTCCGTGAGGCTATTATGGAGACCTATCAGACGGATTTAGGGCTTGGGGTGGATGACTTAGGTATCAAGCTCCATCTTTTTAGGTCATGGATTGATAAGCAGTCCATGGAATATATTAGGACCAACTACAAGGGAAAGACAGACTTGGATAAGCTACTGGCCTACAGCAAGGACAAGAAGATTCGTTTGGATTACACTACGGGTGCTTCTTACCATAATCGAAGCTTGGGAGACTTTACCTATCCGCAGAACATGAAAATTCAGCTACCTCAGACCAGTGTCATGGGCCCATACGGAGTTAGCAATTCCCGTTTTATTGAGTTTATTGTCAATATGGATACGGGGAGATTTGTCTCCGAGTGGAATGTCTATAAGAAAAGGAAAGACGGTAGCATCGACTCTAATCCTAAGCATTATAAGATTGAGGATGGTGCTGACATTGCCGATACGGACTCTGCTAACTATGGGCTGTCTAAGGGCTTGAATGCTGACCTACCAGCCTATCTCAATAATAGCCATACCTATCTTGACGTTCGTCATCCTGCTGACAATGCGATTAGACGCAAGATGGTTAGGAAGTGGAAAAATCCCAAGAATGTCTTAAACGGTGGGCGCTATGCTGATATTGTTAAAAAAGGAGGCTTGAAAGACCTTGAAACATGGAGACAAGTTAAAGCTGAAGACCGGCTCCAGGTCTATAATGCTTACCTTGATTATATTCGCTCTCATCTTGTGCTTAATGGGTTTGACAGCTTTTACCAAGAGACCTACCAGCCCCAAGGTGGAGACAAAAAATACTGAAACCCTTGATAGTGTTCTTGTCGCTAAAAATTTCTATCGCGTAAGGGATGCCTATGCCATCAAGCTCTACGGGCGGGATGAGGGGATGTCCTTTGATGTGGCTGGCCAAAGACTTTTTGGATCAAACATTGCTATTAAGGATGGCCTATTATATGGCTCCAGTCTTGGGGATTTAACCATTGAGGCTTATTTTCAAGGAGAGCTGTCCTACCTTTTAGAGGCTACCCAGAAGCTTCCAGTGGACAAAAATCGCATCAAGGCTAACCACTATAGTCAGGACATTGTTTTGAATAACGTTTGGACTAGTTTGGAAGGTCAAGAAACCTCCAACAGTATCATCACTCAGTTTCAGGATAAGACCCTACTCAAGCTGCGAATCAGCTACAACAAAGAGTTCCTTCCCACAAAGATTCAAGGTTTCTACAATAGTCAGACCTTTAATGGCTGGCGGGACCTCTTTTACATAGATTATCCTTACAGTGATCAGGAAGCCTTCAATCAGGCTCAAGATGCCTACATACAACACATCCAGTACATGGAAACTCATCCTGAGGAAGAAGCAGGAGAGTTTGGTTAATAAAACAAAATCACCTTTATCTCGAGATAAAGGTGATTTTAGGTTTATAGGATTCTAGGTTTTAGTTTTGATTTGTGGCAACTTCTGGAAAAAGCTTGTCTAAGATTTTTGAAGTGATAGCCTGTCCAGGTCCTTCAGCACAGTAGGTGTGCATATACATAGAAGGGTTAAAGTTGAGCTCGATGCAGGTGCAATGAGGGTTTTCTTTGCTAGCAGGTTGGGTTTCATCTGGAATAATGAGGTCAACCCCACAAGCCCAAGCGCCCATACTAGTTGCCATAGCTGCAGCTAATTCTTGGTAAGAGGAATCCATGGTCCCAGTGACATCAATAGAGTCACCACCCGTAGAAATGTTTGAGTTACGACGTAGATTGACCTTTTTCCCTTCTGGGAGAATATCATCAGGGGTATAACCCTGTTGCGTTAACATCAGTTGTTCGATGTCTCCTAGTGCAATGATTTCCAGTGGTGAGCGGTGATCACGTCCTCGCAATGGATTGGCATTTTTCTGAGCGACCAATTCACGAATGGTGTGTTTGCCATCACCGACAACATTGGCAGCGACACGAAGGAGGACAGCCTCACAGCTCCCATCCAGAATGAAGAAACGGTATTCGGTTCCTGGGATAAATTCTTCAACAAGAACAGCTGTATCTTCTTCAAAGGCAATCTCGAGAGCTTTCTTATAGTTATCAAGGCTGGCAGGCTCTTGGAAAATGGAAATACCCAGACCAAAGTTGGTTGATTTTGGTTTAACCACAATTTGCTTGTCCTTGATAAGAGGATAATAAGCTAGACCTTGCTCAAGACTGGTAAATTCGTCGCCAGCGGGAACAGGGAAACCAGCATCAGTCAGGATTTTTTTGGTCACGGTTTTATTAGCCATGGCAAGAGGAACTACATAGTTGTCTTTTGAGGTCATGTTACCATTTTTGACGTACTCAACATGATCTTTATGCCAGAGTTTAAGGAATTGATCCTGCTCATCTAGGATTTCAAAATGAATCCCTTTTTGAATGACGTCAAAGAGTAGCATCTGAGTAGAAAGTTCCATCTCCTCATAACCCTTAAGAGCATAGTGGGCAGTCCAGTCGTAATCATGATAGGTAAGAGCCTTGTCAAGGGCAAAGTCAGCAAGAGACTTGTCTTTGATATGAGGCAAGAGTTGGGCTGCTAGTGTATGGTTAGGATCAGCAAAGGCATCTTTAACTTGTTTGACCAAACCTTGATGATAGTCACCTAGGCCAAAATGTTGCACCAGTTGGTCCAGAGCCGTCGTAATGTTTTGAGTTTCAGCTTCAGATGGTAGAGGTTCTAAAGGATGAGAGAGGGCAATCTTTTCATTCAGCGCGTGACCTTGAGCCAGAGCCTGATCAACATTTTCAGGGGCATCCAGCCAGAGGAAGGCTAGAAGGAGTAGGTGTACGGTATCCATGGTAGTTTGGCTAATACCGATACGCTCAAAGGGGTTAAGGTCGAAGTTACGGAATTCCAGATAGGTGATTCCCTTGTCAAGGAAGGAACGATTAACCTTTTGTCCACGGAAACGAACAGCTGAGTAAAATTCCTTCTCCGCAATCAAATCTCCTTGTTCGATATAGTTTTCGATGGCAGAGACATAATCTTCTAGGTTTGCAAAAGATACTTGGATTTCTTCCTTATTGACATAACCATGGTCACTGTTACGGAAGGAACGCACGGGTTCTGGCACTTCTTGGTCGAAGAAGCCTTGCTCAGCAACAGGTGCAGCACCAAAGAGATAGGTAATCACCCAACGGTAGCGCAAATAGTTCTGAGCCAGCTTAAGATAGAGGGCGTTCTTGAAAGCAATCATATCAGTCTGGTCGCTTTCTTTGAATAAAGCCTCAACCAAATCTTTCCCAAGTTCCATATTATAGTGGATACCTGAGATAGCTTGAAGTTTGGTTCCGTATTTTTCGGCCAAGTAGTTGCGATAATGGCGTTCGAATTCATTTTCCAGTTGGGCAACTTGGA
>OGGB01000385.1_pt1 | contig 38465 bp, 7 predicted proteins | sample 1571111 | NCBI WGS metagenome assembly OGGB01 (sample SAMEA2582067, study PRJEB24529) | metagenome | biome: Human gut stool | place: China | collected 2011
TTACATCTAACAATCGGTGACACGCAGGCAACTCGTGACATCATATATAACGGCAACACACATAGCTATAAAAATCCTCTTGAAGTCGCACCACAAATAATCAATGACTCCACATATATTCCGCTTTCCGATGTTGCAAATGCCTTTCGTTTAAACATCACTTGGGACGGCGACAACAGAGAAGTCCACATCACCCAATACAAAAAGGGAGATTTAACTCCGCTAATTGAATTCGGCATTATTTCAGATGACGATTTAAACAAAGGCGAATACATCACAACTCAAGAGGCACTTAATACAATTAAAAATTTTCAGCATTACGCGATAGATGATTTTAAAAATCTTTATGTTTACGACTATCTAAAATCATTTGATAATATCAGTGATGAATCAAAAATACTTCTTTCAGTGCTTGACTATTTAGGTAAGCATAACGGTTGCATACAAAAATCAATCGCCACAGGGTGTCAAATCGAGCCGGCAACGCTTACCGGCATACTGTCACGCATGGAAGAAAAAAAGCTTATTAAACGTCAAACAAAGGACGGAAACAAGCGTTCTTTATATGTGTATTTGACCGATGAGGGCAAACGGCTTCAAGAAATAGTGAATGATACTTTTGAAAAAGTCGAAAATGAGATTTTGGGCGGAATTTCAAAAAGTGAAAAAGAACAGTTTATCAACACATTTTTTAAAATATGCAATAATATGACAAATACGGAGGAATTACAGTGACAGACAAAACAGAATTAATTAAACGATACATATTTTTACTTGCGGGACTTTTCGTCAACGGACTCGGCGTAAGCTTTATCACAAAAGCAGGGCTCGGTACTTCACCGATTACAAGTATCCCATACACTCTAAGTCTTGGTTTTACGCCAACGGTCGGAATGTTTACATTGTTTTTTAACTTACTTCTTATTGTTCTTCAAATCATTCTTTTAAGACGTAATTTTCAACTTCAAAACTTGTTGCAGCTGCCGATTATCGCATTGTTTTCATTTTTTATCGACCTAACAATGTCATTGCTCGGTTTTATTCAACCCGAAACATATGCTATGAAAGTTGTATCACTTGTAATAGGCTGTTTAATTCTCGGCTTCGGCGTGTTTATGGAAATGGTCGCAAACGTCGCAATGTTACCGGGTGAGGCAACCGTCAGAGCTGTTTCCGATGTATTTAGTACCGATTTCGGTAAAACTAAAATCGCATTCGATTCGTCTATGACCGTAATTGCGGCAATTATGTCGTTTATAATGTTTAAACACCTTGACGGCGTCCGTGAAGGAACTATCGTTGCCGCTATTCTTGTAGGCTTTGTCGCAAGACTTTTCAAAAAATATATCGGCGGAATAGAAAAAATACTTATTTCTTGATTTTGGTCTTGACATTAGAAGATATTTGTGGTATTATAATTGGGTAATTTGCCGATGTGGTGGAATTGGCAGACGCGCGGGACTCAAAATCCCGTGATGGCAACATCGTGTGGGTTCGACCCCCACCATCGGCACCAAAAAATCCTATATACGGCTTCCGGTTGAGGAGGTAGCCGAGAGGGCATAGAAGTACCGCTGAAACGGTACAAAGCTATGTCTTACGGCATTCCGTATATCGGAGTATAGCACAGGTGATAAAAAAGCTTAGTGGGCATTTTAATATCACAAACACAGGGGACAGCCTAAAGAGCCGATAGCGCCAACTGTCGGCTTGTCTGTTCTCCCAACAATAGGCGTACACAGAGAACACAACCAACCCAGATAGATTTTAAAGAGTACATACTGTATTGCTCTTGACGGCTTTGCAACCTTGTCCCATAGGCAAAAGCAAGTTACCGAACAGACTTTATAGCGTCGGCTCTGTCAGACCCGCCATTTTTTCAAAAAAGGGCGCACGAAAAAAAACTATTAAGTTGTTGATTTTCTAATAGTTTTCGTGTATAATTATATCAGCGAAAACATAAAAAACACAAAAACTGAATACGGTAAATTCGGAATGTTACCGATATAAGAAGAATGTTACTCTTTTTAGAGTAATTTGTCAAGTGTTGTCACACACTTGTAATATAATTTTTCTTGTGGAGGTAATTTTTTTATGGGAAAAATCAGAAACCGAAAGAAATGGATTGCTAAGCCTACAAGGCTTTCAGAGGGTCTAAGACTTGCAAGAACAAGGCATAAAGGCTTTACGCAAAAATCAGTGGCGGAAGTTACAGGTATACCACGTCCGCGTATTTCAGAGTATGAAACAGGCGCGAGAATACCAAGCCAAAAGACATTAAACAAACTTTTAAGATATTATCTTGACCGTCAACTTATTTCGTTTGCCAAATATGTAGAAATTAAAACAGATTGGAACGGAGCTTGTCAAGAAAAGCACGTCGAGAATTTCCCGTATATGAAAGGTTAAAACAGTTGACTACTGCGGTAGTAAGTGGTATAATTTTATTATGGCAAAACGTCGTTTTAACACGTGTAAAGGGTCTGAAATTCAGCAAGTCCATTAACAAAACTACTGAATAAAAAAAGCACACCGAAGTGTGTTTTTTTTATGCAAAACATTCTTTGAGTTGCTCTGTTGCCTTTAAGAAGTCTGTTTCGTCTATGCTGTCGTAAATGTTAAGTGTTATTTGTACGTCTGCGTGTCCGAGCCAAGCCGATACTACTTTGATAGGAACACCCGAACGGAGTGCAGCGTGAGCGAACGTGTGGCGCAGAACGTGAAAGCCTAAAGGTTCATAAATGCCGATAGTTTCTAAGTACCAATGCCAGTTATCAAGTGCAGTACGATAGACAACAGGACGACCTAAAGAGTTGGTAAAAACTCTGTCAGAACCTTTTGCGTGCCGTCTGCGTTCTTTAAGGACAGTGAGCAACTCGCCATACAAAGGAATCTGACGGCAACCGTGAGCCGTCTTAACGTCTTGTAAGTTTCCCCGATAGTCTGTGTGTTCGATACGCAATACACCATTGAAGAAGTCAACGTCAGACCACCTCAAAGCGATAACTTCCCCTACCCTACAACCTGTATAAAGCAAAGTCTTATAAAAGTCGCCGTAAAACGTAAGATAAGAATTTTTAAGTATCTTGTTTATCTCATCAGGACGCAAGGGAGTTATTTTCTTCGGTTGTTTTTTTGGTAAGTCCAAATCTTCCAAACAGACAAGACTTTTTATAAAGCCTAAAGAACGAGCCTTTTTTAGACTTTGCCTTACAAGAGTGAGCATATGCTTAATTGTGGATAACTTCAACCCCTCAACAACCATATTGTTAATAAGCTTTTGAATGTCTGAACTGCTTAATTTTTTCAAAGACTTATCACAAGTAACGTGCGTGGCATATTGTAAATAGCTGTCGTAAGTAGACGGCTTGACCATAACTTTTTTGTAGGTTTCGAGCCACTCATAAACCCACTCATTTAATCTTTTTTTCATTACATCACCTCAAGCAGAATTATAACACAGTCCGACAAAAGGGACAGGAAACAAGGAAGAAAACAAACAAGAAAAATAGTTTAAGAGTTTCGCTCCGCTCGCGCAGGCGAGCCGCACGAGTGCGCGGCTCTGTCTGCACGTCGCTCCGCTTCCCGCTTGGCGCGGCGCAACCTCGCCCACTGCGCTCGTCTGCGTCGCACTGGCGCTTGTGTAGCGCTCTTGGGAAGTCTTGCTGTGTCGAAGGCTTGCCCTGTGCCGTGAGCGTATGCTCCGTGGAGAGTCTGTCTTGACCGTCCGCCGAAAAAGCAACCACGTAGCCTACTCCGTAGGAAATAAAGGGATATTTATTGTAATTGGTTTTCGGCGCAATATTGCTTGAAAACCAACTACGAGGCAAGCAATAAATATACCTTTATTTTGCTTGCTTTTTAGGCTGTTTCCGCCCGCCCGTTTGTGGTGTATCTGCCACCGCTTGAGGAGTGTCAGTCGCTTACCGCTTGCCTTGCACGTTGCGCACGGCTCGCTTGCGTAGTTCCTCCCCGACCACCACCCCTTTTTGACCGTCAAGGGGCGGAGAAAGTCTTTTAAAGGTAACTTAGTTCCTCCGCCCCTCGTCGGCCAAAATTACCGTAGCCGAGAATGTTTCGCAGAGTATTTGGTATTAATTCCGTTTACATAGTTCAAAACATCATATAAAGCCTTGAGTTGACCCTCTTTGTGTCCTTGCACAAAAGAATAATTGTGTAGTTCACTTTCTTGTGGAGTAGTCTTTTTTACTCTCTCAATTTCGTGGATAAGATAAGCGATTAGATCCTTTTTTAATAAAATATCTTTCATTTTTTCAAACCTCCAAACCACAGGGGACTCAAAATCCCGTGATGGCAACATCGTGTGGGTTCGACCCCCACCATCGGCACCACAGACCTTGTAAGCAGTAATGTTTACAAGGTTTTTCTTTTATTCCGACAATTTACTCGCAAAACTTTTGGTTATTTATGTCGCAATATTCCGAGTATTTTTTATGGAGGTTTAGACTTAGACACAAAGCAAAACATGGTTTTATACAGGATTTTATAACTAATTCAAAAAAAGAGTACAGATCAGAAATCTGTACTCTTTTCGATTAATCTTTTTGCACATATGTTGACGCATACATTAATTCATAATAAGCCCAATGCGATTTTGACAAATCGCTATATGGACATATCATACCGTCAATCACAGCCTTATCAGGTATTCTGCCTGTTGCAACATTCACAATTCTCGCTGCCTCTGCACGGGTTATAGGATTTTCAGGTTTAAACGTTCCATCTTGATAACCTAAAATTATACCCAACTTAACTGCAGTATATACAAATCCTGCACTCCAGCGGTTTATTTCAACGTCTGAGAACGCCTCTCCCTTTTCCGTTGATGTCTTTGTATATCGCAATATCATTGCAACAAATTGTTCTCTTGTAACAGGTTCTTCCGGTTTAAATGTTCCGTCTTCAAATCCGGAAATATACCCTTTTTCACTTGCTGCTGCAATATAGTTTTTATACCATGTTCCATCAGCTACATCCTTGAATATATTAATGCTTTCTTTCTCAAGTCCACCACTCAGATTAACCATAATTGTTGCCGCCTCTGCTCTTGTCATATATCCGTCAGGATTGATTTTTCCGTCATATCCCGACATATATGGTTCATTAGTATCACTTTGAGGTTTTTGCGTAGGTTTTAAGGTTTCTGAAGGTGATTCCGTTTCTATCGGTTCTTCCGTCGGCAAAATTGTAGGTGCAACTGTTGGCGTAGGTGTAGAGTTTGAAGAATTGTTATTTCCCTTTCCATGACTACTCTTCTTTTTAAGCGTTGTATAAATCGTTACATCCCCATCAAAGGTCAAAGGATATTTGATGCTTTCACTGCCCTTATCATTTTTATAGCAAGCGTAATATGTTACTCCTATATCTCCGATAAGATTTCTGAAATCAGCTTCTTTTTCAACAGTGACAACATTAGTATAAAAACTCTTTAGCACCGTCATATCGTCTATTGACACAAGAGTAATCTTATTGGCAAAAGCTTTTTTACTTATCGGAATACTAATTTCAGATTGATTGAAATTATCCGTTTCCGCAAATCTTATACAAACACTACATTCTTGTCCCAATTCAAGGTTTTCAAATGAATTTTCATCTTTCCACGTTTTACCGCCGTCTATTGAATACTGATACTTAGCTCCACCGTCTATCTCAAACTGAGTCATCTCCGGAGCAGTAACAGTCAATATATTACTTTCATCAGAAATAGATATATCATCTTCCTTAAGCAAAACAGTCAATGTCGCTTTTTCAATATTACCTTTTGACAACACATTATCCGAAGAAAGTTCATAGTTGTCGTCAAACGGTTTATCAAGTTTAACATTCAATATATTAACTGTTTTATCTTTTCCGGCATTAAAATCTTCAAACGAAAATTCACCCGTTGCTGTCACTTTATCATTATTTTGAACGTTTGAAAATGCTATCGTACCGGTTGTCTGTAATGTCTTTCCGTCATAAACTATAGGATTTACGATACACTCTCCATACTCTAACACTCTTTTTTCAACAGTTAAATTGTCAGTTTGTACTGTAGGAACTTTATGAGTGCTTTGAGCCAAAAGTTCAATACATTTTCCGTTATGATCAGGAACTGTCAACACATCCCCGTCTTTAGCAGCGGTTATCGTTCCGTCATCATTCGGATAACCGATAGTCACACCGTATTCTCCCAATTCAGTAAATGGTACATTATCTTCAACATACCCGCTATCATATGTAATTCTCGCTTTAGCATTGCTTAAATCAAGCTTTTCACCATATACATATTCTGTTTTGGGTTGACTTACAATTTCAACAGTTGTAAGTTCCCTATTATTAATTCTACCGCCGGAAACGTTTTTAACACTCTCTGTTTCATCAATTTCATAATTATAACTCTTGCCATAAGAATCATCCATCGAAACATATTCAATATCTACATCACATTTCGCTGTCGGTTGTTCTGTTTTATAAACTGCTTTATACAAAACACACACTTTATCATTATTAACAAGGTTTTCAAGACTCAAAATATCATTATCTGCCTTGCCGTCTAATTTATGAATTTGACCTTGATTATCGAAAATTATATCCGATGTAAGAACAGGGATACCGTCTGTTATATCTTTTACGACAAGTTTCCTCTTCTGAATAACCAATGTACCGTTATTATATACAAAACGATAATTGTCACTTTGAGCGCCTGTCATTGTAATCGTATATCTTCCGACATCTGATTTTGAGCTTACATCTGTTGAACCGTCACGTTCTTTACAAACAAACACAGGTTCTGTCAAATTATCTTTGAACTCGACACTGTCTTGTGTTTCACCATAAGCAAAATCGCTATCATTATACGCAAAACTAAAATCAGCTGTTGGATCATCACCATATATTGCCGTCACATCATTGATATTAACATTTATCGGCTTTTTATTAATTTTCATTTCCTGACTCTTTACAGAAAGAACATTGCTTAATTCAGTTTGCGGAATAAGTGTTAAATATGCACCGTTATGTTTTGTTACGGTTAACTTATCCCCGTCTATAGCCTCTTTTTCCACACCTTCAGAGTCTGTCAGAGTAACGTCAACACCATAATCTCCAAGTTCATCATATGCAACATCATAAACAACTAAACCGTTATCATATGTTATTCTTACGCCCTTTTCCGACAAATCCAACGTTTCGCCATATGTATACTCAAGTTTCGGCTGTTTTATAATTTCAACCATCGAAATTTGTTTATCATAAATTCGTCCGCCTAAAGTTGTACTCGGTACATCTCTAAGTACATAATTACTTCCCTCTCCGTATGATTCGTCTATTGTTATATCATAAATATTAACAAGAACATTATCTGACGGAATTACACTTGTATACATAACAGTATAATCAAGTTTCACCGTATCACCATATGAAAGGTTATCAAATTCAACTTGTCCTGCGGTATTTATTGCAACACCGTCAATTTTATGTACAAGCTGAGGATCATCATATATCATTTTTGATGTCAATGCCGGAATGCCTCCTGTTATCTTCTTAACAACAATCGGACGTTTATTTATGGTAAGCATCGCCGGTACAAGTTTAAAAGTATAATTTGCCGAACTTGCCGAAGATAATTCAATATCGTATGTTCCTACAGGAGTTTTTTCATTAGTATCGCATGATATTTTCGGTTCTTCCAATTCATTTCTGAAATTTTCAGAATGCTCATCATCACCATTTACAAACCCACTGTATTCATATTCTAATGTAGGATTTTTATCTCCGTAAAATCTTTCTTTATCTTTCGCCGTTACAGTTATAACGGCTTTATTCACCAAAAGTTGTGCCGTTTGAGGTTCTTCAAGTGTTGCTTTTGTATCAACTTTCAGTTTTATTGACTTACCGTTATGATATGCAGTAGTCAAGACATCATTATCTGCCGCAGGAGTTTCATCAGTACCGTCAGTATATACAAGTTTAACTTTACCATCTGTTTTTTTGGTCAACTCATTAAACTTCAAGTTTTTCTGAATTCTTCCACTATCATATTCAACCGTAACCGCACCACGATTAAGGTTCAACTTATCTCCGTAAGTATATTCAATCTGTTTGCCGTTATCATCTCTCAAAACCGGATCACTTGTTATAACAACACTTGTAATCTGTTCTTCAAGAACTGTACCACCTGACGCCTCACTTGGATATGATTTAATTTCATAACATACATTTTTCTCATGGCTATCGTCAAACTTAACGTCTTCTATCTTAACGGTTATAGTTTCTGCCACGTCTTTTGATGTATATACTGTATCATATGTTATGCCTATTTCATCGTTGTTGATAATACCGCTTACAGTCATATCTTTCTGTTCATTCGTATATACTGCCGTTGATTCAATATAAATAGGAAGAATTGAATTATTCTTATATATTATTTCTGATGTAAGCGTCGGAACACCATTATCGATAGAATCTATCGTAATCTGTTTCTTGTTTACAGTTACAGTTCCGTTTACATATACGAAATCATAGTTATCATTTCCGCCGCCGCTCGGTATAATATCATATTCTCCACAAACTGATTGTCCGCTTACATAATCACACGATACAGTCGGTTCGCTAAGTCCTTCGTTAAATCTTTCGCTCGATAACGTATCACCGTTTACAAGGTCAGCCATCGTATAATGGAATGTGTATTCACTCGGCGCATTATCACCGTATGTCAATGTCACATCATCGGCAACAACCCTCATTTGATGTTTGTTTACTTTCAAACTATCAGAAGAATAAGCCGCTTGCAAATCATCGGTTGCTTTAGTCGGATCATTTATTGTAAGTTTTATAAACGCACCGTTATACTTTGAAACAGTAAGCAATGTATTGTTTTTCACTGTTCCTATTTCTGTTTCGGTACCGTCTTCTTTCTTTACAAAAGTCAAGTCTATACCAAAATCAGCAAGTCTTTCAAACGGTACATCACTTTCAACATATCCGCTGTTATACTTAATATCAACACTGCCGCCCTTTAGAGCAAACCATTCACCGTAAGTATACTCCATTTTATCCGGACTGCTATTAACAATAATTTCAGACATAAGTCTGGTCATAATCTTACCGCTTGATGTTGTCGGTACAGTTACTAAAGTATAATTTTTACTACTGTCACAATCATTTGCAAATTCGACATCTTCTATATCTACAGTTGCATTGTCTGTCTGTTCAAGACTGTTATATACCGCTTTATAGGTAATATCAATGCTATCATTATTTACAAGGTTGACTATATCCATATCCGAATTAGACGCAGTACCGTCCAATTTTATTGGCAACTGATAATTATGTTCATATGCTATTGATGAAGTTAAATCAGGAATACCATTATTAATTGAATTGATTTTCAATTCACGCTTATTAACAGTCAAACTGCCCTTATCTTCACATATAAATTCATAATTATCCGCACTTCCGCCAAATGCAGTAATTACATCTTCATAAGTACCCGCATTTGTCTTATTATCCGCATCTTTATCGTCAATCTTACATTGTACAGTCGGTGGAGTAAATAATGTTCCAAGTGCGGATATTATTGTTTCGCCGTCTGCCAAATCACTCTTTTCATAGTCGATTGTGTAAGTAGACGGCTCATCACCATATGTATATGATGCGTCATTTACAATAACGTGTAAAGGACGTTTCTTTACGGTTATCTCACCTGTAACCACTTTTTCTGCAGTTGCGTCAGTTGGCGGAACAAGAGTAATGGTCTTTCCATTGTGATTTTTAATTGTTGCAAAAGCTCCGTCCTCAACTTCTGTATCTGTACCTGTGTATACAGCTTTAACATCATACTCTGCAAGTTTATTAAACGGAACATTTTCAATAACATCACCGTTATCGTATGTTAATTTAAACTTTCCACCGCTGAAATCAAGCTTATCTCCATACTTATATTCACGGCTTGTTCCGTCATTATTTTGGGTTGGATCTGTTGTTATTTCAATAGCTGTCATAACAGACTTAACCGCAAACCCCTTTTGCGGAGTTTCTATCTTTTGAAGATAATAGTTTCTTGCGTCACCGTAGCTTGTATCCAAAACAGCATTGGTTATATCAACATCTGTTTCCCCTACTGCCGAATTATCCGTATATGTTGCATCAAAAGTTATATGCACACAATCATCCCACAAAGGACCTCTGTTTTCAGCAAATGTTAAAGTCGCTGAATCAACGTCTGTTTTGACGTCAATGTTCTTTACAAGGTCACTTTCAAATGCTTCTTTTGATGTAAGATTAGGAACATTATTAACCGTTTGTACAATAAGAGGTCTTTGTCTTATTACAATGTTGCCGTTTTCATACAAAATATTATAATTTTCAGCGTCAGCACCGCTTATAGACAATATATATGTACCGGCTAATGTCTTTTGATTTACATTTGTTGTTCCGTCATCCTCTTTGCAGACAATTTTAGGCTTTTTATATCCCGAAATGTTTTCTACATCGTCTGCATCATCATATTGGAAATCACTTTCTGTATATGTGTATCCATATCCGCTTGCATATTGACTTATATTTTCACCATAAGTCGTATATATATCATCAGCCTTTACGTGAAGGTCATGTTTTGTAACCGTTATCTTATCGGTTGTAACTGCCTCAACATCATAAATTGTATCCGGTATGACAGTTATAGTCTTTCCTGTGTCTTTAACAACTAAATGTTCATTATTTTTAAGTTCAACATTTCCGCCCGTATATGTGAGCTTAACATCATAAGATTTTAATTCTTCAAAATTAACATTGATAACTTGTTCATTATCAAACGTCAATTTTACTTTTCCGCTTTCAAGATTAAGCGGTGTGCCGTAAACATATTCTGTCGTAGGTTGTTCAACAATTTCAAGACCTGTTATACTCTTAATATAAACTCGTCCGCCGTCTGCGGTTGTTATTGAATCAGACGAAACCGTATAGTTGTAACTCTTACCGAACGTATCGTCCATTTTTAAATCATCAACCGTTACTTGAACATTTTCAGCCGCAGTGTGATTTGCATATTGTGCATTGTAAAGGACTTTAACTTCATCACTGTTATACAATCCACTTACGTTCATTGTATTTTTGTCTGTTGATTTTTCAGCCGATGCAGGCACTTTATATGGTGCCGTTTTTTCACTGCCGTCACTGTTTAAATAATATTTTGAAATAAGTGAAGGTACTTCACCTGTAATCTTTTCAACCTTTAACGGTCTTTTATTAATTGTAAGCGTACCGTTTTCGCACACAATATTATAGTTATCACTTGTACCGCCCAACAATTCTATTGTCGATTCGGTATAGCCTTTTTCTTTATCAATTTCAGTGGATGCAGTAGCTTGACAGCTAAATCCAGGTGCAACAAAGCCGGTAAATGTACTGCTTGTTTCACCGTAAACAAAATCGCTATCGGTAAAAGTATATGTAAATGTTACACTACTGTTTTCATCACCGTAATATCTTTGTTTATTATCAGCTTTTATATGAAGATCTTTTTTATTTATCTTGAAATTATTTGTCTTATACCAAGAGCTTATACCATCCATTGTAAGCATAAGCCACTTTCCGGTATCCGACACGCTCAAATGATCTCCGGTTTTAGCTGTTGTTTTATTACTGTATTTTATTGTCAGACCTTTTTCAACAGCCTCTTCAAATGTCACATTTTCAACAGTACCGCTACCGTATGTGATTTTGACGTTACCGGTTTTTAAATCAAGTGTTTCACCGTAAGTATATTCAAGTTTACATTCTTCTGTTACTTCAAATTCGGTTATATTATCCGCAACAATTTCACCGTCACTGCTCGTTAAATTAGCAGATTTAACAGTATAATTTTTCCCGTCCGGATAATCGTCATCAGTTTTGACTTTTATGTTGGTTGCCGTTACCTTTTTATTTTTACCAACAGCTTTTGTTGACTCGGTATCAGTGTATGTAACGTCATATTCAATCTTTATAATATCATTGTTAATAATTCCCGACGCAGTAAATTCATCACCGGAACAAGTTGCGGTAAATGTATAAGGGAATGTTGCATTTATACTGCAAGATGGTATCTTAACTTTACTTACCGTTATTTCTTTCGGTGTTATGCTAAGCTTGCCACTGACAAAATCAAAATAATAATTATCAGATTCACCGCTATTTTCAACAAAGTTTATCGGATAATCATCCTGACAATCCGTTGTTGTATCAGCCTCACAACTTATCTGCGGAGCAGTCTTAACAGCTGTAGCGATTGTGTCGTTATTTTTTAAACACGTTTCGTCATACTTAAATGTAAATGACGGATTTGCACTTCCGTATACTTTTGTATTATCATCTGCTGTAACGGTAAGTTTTGCTTTTTCTACTGTAATCTGATATTTTATACCGTTTATGTAAAATACAAAAACTCCTGCCTTTTTCGGTGTACCGGTTATTGTTCCGACTGATTGATTATATGTCATACCGGTAGGAATATCACCGTCAACCGTGCCTTTTTTCTCAAATCCTGTGTATGGTTTATCAGTACCGTAAACTGCATTTTCCAATTCCTTAGCAGGAGCTTCCGGAACAAATTCAGGCACATAATCGCCCATATATTGCAATTTGTCCATAAGATTTTCAGTGATAGAATTAGATGCACCACTTGTATCCCACATATATCCTTCATCACCGATTTGCATATTCAATGATGTAGCGCCAAGTTTAGTTGATATAACATTTCTGCCTTCCGGCGGTACTGTTTTTACTTTAAACGGCAATTTTATAAAATAACCGTCTGACAAATTAAATGTTTGACCGTCTTTCAAACACAACTCAATAACAAGTGTTTTTACAGACCCTGTATCATTCCATGTATATGACGATGTTGAAGAATCAACCGCATAGTTTTTCTTATAATTTGTATCTCCGGTTATATCAAATACTTCCAGCTCAGGATTATTTTTCTGAATTTGTGTTTTTAGTGCAGTAGTATTCAATGCAGTCGGATTTACATATCTCGAATCATAATCCACCGACAAAGTGATTTCTTTCAACTTATCCGTCTTTAGATTAGCTGTATTGTCAAATCTGTAACCTATCCAAAAAGCGTCATTTTTCTGAAGTTCCTGAGTTTTGTCCGCAGATGTATTCGGCTCTGTTTCTGTTCCCATAAAGTCCATATACAGTTGTGTTTTATTACTATCTGCCGATGTAGGAACGTTGTATTCTTTCTGTGTTACTGTTTCATCAACTGAAAGCGACGTATATAAATCCGCCATTTTTTTGTTTAAGAAATTGGTTCTGTCTGTTTCATCAACAACTCCGTTACCGCCGCTTGTACTTATATCAAGTGCACGATATTTATATAATGTATTGCTGATATTTGTATCCGGAATATTTTTATCATACATAAATACATCAAGCATATTTAGATAATTGTCCATATTCATATCGCCTTTTTTAGGCAAGACAATCATACTTCTCTCGTCTTTTAACGGACGAGTGCCGTCATTAGGGTCATACTCATATGTAATCGTATATATGCCCGGTTTAACATTTTGAGTTTGCAAAATGTCTATTATATTCTCACCGTCTGCACCGGTCAATGTTTTCACATCGGTTTTATCGGTTGTGTTATCCCAATCTTCATATTTTAATGACGATACTGTCTGATACTGAATTGTACGTTTTATTGTCTTATCTTGTGTCAGTTCTATTGCATCGCCGTTAGAATCATACAATGTCACTCCGGGATCTGTAAATCTATCGCCCGAAAATACTACTATTGCAGTTTCGTCTTTATCATAATTTATATATTGATTTTCTTGAAGTGAAGTACCTTTTTTCACTTCAACGCCGTCTGTACCGTAAATATTCCATGCCAACGGATTATATGCGATATTTCTGTACTTATACGTCGAATCAAAAGTTGACTTAAGCGCAGTTTTTGCATCATCGGTTTGCGAAGACGCCATAATCTTTCCGTATGGTGTATTACCATATGCAAGTCGCATTTCTGTACTTAAACGCTTAACATGAAAAGTATATGTTCTACTTTTATCATTAGGCATTGTAATCGTAACGGTGATTTCATTATACTCTTTATCTGTCGAGGTAAAATCAAGGTTCATATATTCTGTAGAAATATTTTTACCTGTTATAATGTCATGAGATTCAAGATCCTCACCGTTATACCAATAACCTTTACCCAAAATATCCTCTGAACTGATTGAAACTTTTTCACCGTTTACCGCAACACTTGTTGTCGCACTCGGCTCATACTGTTCAAAATCCATTTTTACAGACGCGGTATTTGCGTACACATACGTATAATAGTCAGTAACTTTGCTGTCAAACGTCAAATCATTTCCGTTTACGTCCGTCCAATTTATCTGTGACGGAATATCTTCATCATTTACGTTTCTTGATGAAAATGCAACTGAGCCTGTTGTTATATCAGGTGAATTATACAAACTCCACTTTCCGTACAATGTGATATTATTAAATCTGTCAAGCATTGATGATGATATATTTGTATCTTCATCAACCTTTGTTCCTCCGCCGTTATTTTCTGTATACCAACCGTCAAATGTGTATCCGATAATTCTGTACGGTTTACTGCTCCAATCCGGTATAGGTCCGTCCACCACGCCACCAGTACCTTGATAGTTATCATGCGGCTGTGGTCCGTATTCTGCATCTATATCTTCATCAGGAATGATGATAGGATGGTCCTCACTTATTTTTCCGTTACTTGCCTCGTTATATTGCAAATAATAACTGAAATCTCCATCTGCAAAAACCGGCACCACAAATCCACCTTGCAAACACATTGCAACGCTTAATAATACCGTTAATAATCTATAACATATATTTCGTTTTTTCATAAGCCCTCACCTCATTATGACAATAACGTTATTACATTTTCAAAGCAAACAAGATAAACTCTTGTATAATTTGAAAATGCAACAACAGAGGCAAGCGAAAATTCGCTGCCTCTATTATTACAAATTTCGTAAAAAGCTCTTATTAATCAAGCATTGGGAGTCGGAGAAGGCTCCGGAGTAGGTGATGCACCCGCTCCGGCATTCTCGTCTGATGTGTCTTCTACAACTTCTGTTTCTGTAATCTTATTCTTATCATATTCTTCTGACTTGATGAACTGACTTTCATCAGCTGCAACGTCTTTAAGAATTCTGTGGTTCATTGCGAATACTACATCATTATAAGCCCAATGTGCCTCTGTCATATCTGACGGAAGTACCTCGATATTTCCGACAGTCATATCTGCAAGAACTCTGTTAACTGTTGCAACAGTTTCTGCTCTTGTTATAGGTCTGTTCGGACCGAATGTACCGTCAGGATAACCTTCCATAATACCTCTGTCTGTCAAATACTTGATAGCCTTAACAGCCCATTCACTGTAACCCTCATCTACGTCAGGATAAGCTAATTCATCAGAAGACATATAGCCCGAGATGTCATAACCTTCTGCCTTAGCCATCATAACAGCCATTTCAGCTCTTGTGATGTAATTTTGAGGTCTGAATGTACCGTCTTCATAACCTGTTACTACGCTGAATTTCTCCAAGTAACCGATATAATCTTTACTCCAACCTTCGCCTACATCAGGGAATGATGTATCATAAGCCTTATCCATATAGATATTATTTGCAATCAATCTTGCGAATATTGCAGATACTTCTTCACGGCTGATTGGAAGTTCAGGACCGAATACATTATCATCATAACCTACGATATATGGATTTAACATAGTCTTTGTGATAATTGACGGTTCTTTTGTCGGCTCAGGAGTTGGTTCTGCCGGCTTAGGAGTCGGTGTTGCTACTGCCTTTGTAACTGTAACTGTAACAGTATCCTTTAGAGTCTTATTAGTCTTAGACTGAGCTGTGATTATAGCTGTACCTTCGCCAATAAACTTAACAATACCGTTTTCGTCTACAGTTGCAACGCTTTCGTTATCTGATGTCCAAATAACTGTTGGGTCTTTCGGTTTTGTTGTAAATACCGCAATCAAATCTACCGGATCACTTCCTGCCGGTGCTTCAATCTTGCTTACGTCTTTACCTGCAGTACCGTCGGCGTTTTCGTACTTAATGCTTAGGGAGTTACCTCCTCCTCCGCCGCCTCCGCCGCCGCCACCATGATTGCTGCTGGTTATTTCAATCTTAGCGCCGGTAACAGTACCTACAACGTAGTTAAGAGTCATTTGGTCATTTGAACCGTCTACCTTTGCATCTGTAACAGTTGCATCGACAGTTCCTGTTGCTGATGTTACGAATGTAGCTTTATAGCCGATTGTAACATTATCCTTATCCTTTTCAAGAATATCAGTTGTTGTAAAGTTCTTGTTCTTTGTTACAGTCTTTTCACCTGCTGAACCCTTTGTTGATGAAGGAACAGTCAATGCAGTGATGTTGATTGTCTTAGGTGTTATTGCACCCATTATAGGTGTAATATCATTTTCGTTTTCATCTGCCTCGATTTCATAATTGTCTGTATTTGAAATTGAAACATTTGTAAAGTTAATTGCCTTTTGATATACATCACCGAACTTAGCAACATTTCCATCTACAAATGCAGGAGTTGCTGTAACTGTTACAGTATCACCCGTTGCAACACCGCTTACTGTATAAGTAATTTCAGGAGTTGTTTCGTTTAATGTTACTGTATTTGTACCGTCATATACCTTTGTATATGTACCGTTTGCTGTGATCTTAACCTTTTTCTTATCAGCAGTTGCCTCATTTGTAAAAGGTTCATTTGTTGCTGTCGGAACAGTAATCTTAATCTTATTCTCCATATCTTTGCGGATTTCAGAATCAGAGCTTACAGCTGTGCTTGTATTTTTCCATGTAAATGCTGTACCATCTTCCGGAGCAGTATAACCGCCGGTTGTCAACCAATCACCGTCTGCATACTTATGCTTTGTTGTTGTTCCGTCACTGTAAGATACAGTGTATTCAAATCCGTTAAGACCGTCTGTACCAAGCTTATCACCATGTTGTGGTCTTGGTGTAGCAGTTACAAATTGAGGTTGATTATTAATTTCAACTGTTGCAGTCTTTTGAGTAACTGTACCCTTTGGTGAACCGCTGATTGTAATATCATAGTTCGGATATTCGTCCGCATTTGTAACTGTATATGATACATTCTTATCTGCACTGCCGTCTGTATATGTGCTGTCAGGGTATGTTGCCTTAACAGTTGCATTTACAGTTTCCTTATTACCATTAACTGTTACTTCGCCGCTTTGTGTATAGTTTACACCCTTTGTCAAAGTCTTTTCCAAATCAGTAGCATTCTCATTGATTGACGGAACTGAACTGATTGTAATTGTCAAAGGTGCTTTTGTAATATCACCTGTTGCAGTGCTTGCATATTTAATCTCGTATTTGTCTGCATCGTTACCGCTAAGTTCATATCCAGAAACACTGATTGCTAAATTCTTAGCTACATTACCGTTAGTGTCATTACCGATTGTTGCTGAAATTGTACCCTTAGTTAGAGTTACATCATCACTGCCAACCGTGAAGTTAGTAGGTTCAGTAATCGTCAACTTACCAATTTCATCAGCCGTAAGAGAATTATTACCACTGTATGTATGGTTGATTGCATCTGTACCGTTATCAACAGTTATTGTAACAGGTTTCTTCTTTAATGTTATTGACGGATTTTCTGTTGATGGAATAGGCTCACTACCACTCTTTGTATAAGTAGCTTTCAATTCCGGTGTTGTATTTGTCTTGTCATATTTTACAACAGTCTTATCTGTATCCGATGCCGGATTTGCATTAATTGTTGTGTTACCAAGACTAATACCTATTTCACTCGGCAATTCAGCCAGTGTTCCTGTAACGTTCTTAATCCATTTACCGGTTATCGTATCATACTCATATATATCTGTCTTAGCACCGTCATTATATATAACAGTTATCTTTGTACCTTTCAAATCGAACAAGTCACCATGAGTATATTTTGTCTTGCCTGTTGTTTCAATTTCAATCTTAATACCTGTAACTGTACCGTTTGAAATAGTTGCACTACCGTCTGCAATAGCAAATGATACCTCATAGTTAGCTACATAATCTGCATTTTCATCTGATACCTTCGCAGTTGCATTCTTATATGTAACAGTTGCTGAACCTTCTGCTGATGTCTGGCTATATGTATAAGGTATATCAACCTTAATTACATGATCGCTTAAGATTGAATAGAAACCGTCAGCACTTGAAATACCATAACCGTCAGTAGTTGATTGTACCAATTTTTCCAAAGTTCCTGTTGTAGACGCATCAACTGATGTATCCATATTCTTTATTACAGATATAATCTGTACAGGACGCTTATTAATCTTACCTGTTGTAGTGTTTGTAATGCTTGCACCTGATGGTAATGTATAATATCGATTATTAACATTATCATTTAATACCACTGTACCAATTACAAGTTTTGGTGATGAGGCTGTATCTGCTACTGTTGTTCCGCCATACTGGATATTATCCTTTGTACTATCACTTAATGTAACACCGTCACTTCCGGCTACACCATTTAATGTAAGAGCTACACTTTCCTTATTAAGCGATGTAAGAGCATTTGTGTTATCATATACCTTTTCAATATTACCGCTTACTTCCAAAGTAAGTTGTTTCTTTGTTAAAGTGATGTCACCAGTTGAAGCTGATTGATACTCACCGTTAGTATCCTTTACTGTTGATGTAACCTTAACAGATGTTGTCTTGTTGTTGTTGTCATCAGGTGTAAGACCCTTATTTATATCATCAAGACGAATTACACCGTCAGTTGCTGAACTATTTGTGTCACCCCATGTAATTGTTACATCGTCAGGAGTTCCCGATAACTCTGTATCACTACCACCTGTTACATCATGCCACTTACCGTCCATATGTTTATACTGCTTTTTATCAGTATCATCATTATTGTATGTAACTGTGATTGTCATACCGTCAAGAGTTAAATCATCGCCATGTGACCATGTTGTCTTTGTAGGAGATGTAACTTCAATCTTTGTTACAGGTTTCTTATTTACAGTACCTTTTGTGTCTGTACCTTTCAATACGATATTGTAGTTAGTAAGTTCAGTAGGAGTTGTTGTATAATCTACATTCGCAGTTCCACTTTGTTCTGTAGTATTATCTTGATATGTACCATGTACAGTTAAATCAACCGTTTCTTTATTACCATCAACTGTTACTTCGCCATTTTGTGTATAATCTGTATCTTTCACCAAATCTACTTTTTTATCTGCACCTATAATAATTGCCGGAACAGATGTAATTGTTACTGTCAAAGTAGCTTTTGTAATATTACCTGTTACATTACCGGTTATATTCAAACCTGTTTGTGGATCTGTAATGTAATAGTTACCATTATCATTACCTGTGCCTAATGTGTAGTTTACTATATTGATAACCTTGTCATTACCAGCTGTTGAATTTTCATATGTTGTAGTTGCTGTAATTGTAACATTATCTTTTGTTGAACCAAATGTTACAATATCAGTTGAATCATATGCAATGTTAGCCGGTTGGTTAACAGTATTCGTACCGTCATATGGTTTTGTAATATCACCGTTTTTGCTAACAGAAATATTTTTAATTTCTTTTTGACTTACACCAAGAGTCAATGCTTCAACCGGTTGAGCTGAATTCATCTTATCCAATACAGTAATTTTCTTTTTATTATCTCCGTATCTTAATTGTTGAGTTGCATCCGTTATAGGATTATCACCCAACTTTAATGATACCGGAAGATCGCTTGTTGTAACTGTTGTGCTACCATTAATCGCTTTCTGTGCAGTCCAGTTATTACCTGATACATATGTAAATACATTGTTATCTCTGTCATTTTGATATGTTACTGTGATAACCATATTCTGCAAGCTAAGCTCATCACCATGAACATACCCTTCAGCTTTACCACCTGTTACAGTAATAGTTTCAATAAGGTTATCCACAACACTACCTGTTCCCGATGTAGGAGTAACAGTTATAGTATAGTTATCATCATTTTGAACATTTTCCAAACTTAATGAAACAGTCGGTGTATTTGCTGTATCTGAAACATCTTGACCTGTATAGTCTGCAATAACATCAAATGTCACATTATCCACATCATATGGTTTAATATCATTTTCAAACGAATATGAAGTAACTTTCTTCTTCAAATCGTTTCCTGTAGAATTTTTTAATACAGGAGGAATATTGCTGTTTTCGACTTTTACAGTAATAACTTTCTTCTTAATTGTACCCTTTACACCGCTTGGCATAATTACATTATACTGATCGCTGTTATCTCCTGTAATTGTCAAACCGCTTATTGTAATATCCTTATCTGAACCCTGGTTCTTAGTATCGAATGTAGCTGATACATTTGATGAATCAACTGTAAAGCTATCAAAGCTATCGTCTGATACTAAGTCAGCGCTTGTGATACCAAACTTTAGAATCGATTTTGCGTCAGTTGTAGTATCATATGTCTTTTCGATTGCCGATAAACCGTCAGCTTTTTCTGCTGTCAAGTGTAAATCTTTCTTATCAACCTTTAATGTAGCAGTTGTATTTGCACTGTCAAGACCTGTCTTTGAAACAACGATATGCTTACCGTTATTACCTGTTACAAGTTTGCTAAAGTCACCGCCGTCTTCGATTGCAACAGTCAATCCTTCGTTATTCCATTCAGCTGAACCATATGTAAATTCGTGAGTAGAACCGTTTCCATATGTGATTGTAACAACCATACCGTCTAACGAAATACTGTCACCATAATATTTCTGATGTGAAATATCTGTCGGATCAGTAGTTACTGCCATCCTTGTTGCAGCGTTAGTCTTAATTTCTACACTTGCGTTATTCCATGTAAATGTATAGTTATCCTTACCTGTACCGCTTTCACTTGTGCTTGTCGGTGCATAAGATTTTGGACTTGCTGTTGCCAAGTCTGCTTTTGGAACAGTAACAGTATAACCAAATGTGAAGTTACTTTCCTCACCACTGACAATACCGTTTTGTGTCACTTTGCCATTATTAACTGTTGCACTTGTTTCAGTTATAGTCTTATCCTCTGTCGCAAATTTATTTTCATAAATATCTTCAGTTATAACCGGAGTTAATGTAACTGATTTCTTAGAAATATTACCTGTCAACGTCGGATATGTAGGGCTATATTCAACCAAGTTAGAACCTACAAGAGTCGGTGTACCTGTCAATGCTATATTATTCTGAGCATCTTTACTGCTGTAAATATATGTCGGAGCTGTTACACCTGTTATGTCATTATTATATACTCCGTCATATCCTTCTTGCGAATCTGCAACCTTTAGAGTTATTGTCTGACCAACCGCCGGTGTACCGTCATATGTCTTTTGGATAGCGTCACTACCATCTCTTTCAATCAAAACAGTACGTTTTGCAACGTTTATTGTAATTGCATTTGAATTTACTGTATCCTTTTCAACAGTAATTGTTTTACCGTTATCTGTTGAATTCTTTAATATAGTAGTTCCGTCTGTCGGAAGTGTTGTATTAAGGGTCAAACTAAGAGTATTCCAATCTGTGTCATTATATCGAATACCGTCTTTTGTTTCACCGCCAACATATGTTACCTTTACTGACAAATCACTCAAACCAAGTGTATCACCATACTTATAATCATGGTTATCCTTTGTTATTGTAATCTCTTTAATACCTTGAACTTCAACTTTACCATTGATTGTAGAAGGTGTAGTTTTTATTTCAAAATTATTAGTAGCAGTAACAAAATCAACACCGTTTATCGGAACATTAACGCTGTCTGCAACTGTGTTAACCAAATCACCGTAATTATAATTAAATTTAATTGCAGGTTTTGTCAAACCGTTCATCTCTGCCTCATAGTTATCTGTTGAGGCAATAGTTCCGCTCTTAGCTATCTTATAATAAGCAGTTGGAGCATTTTCGTTAATTGCTGTTATGTGAATTGGGTAAGGAATAATCGTACCAGCTATATCAGCAATAGATGACGGCTTAATGTAGTTAGCTGCGTCATTACCGCTAAGGGCGATATTTGTGAATTCAATACCTACATTATTGATTGTTTCACCTGTTTTTGAAACATCAGCAGATTTATATTTTGCGTCAGCCGTTACCTTAACGTCATCAGTAACACTGTTAAAGCTCTGTACTTTGCCAGTACCGATTGTGTATGTTACTGTTTGACCCTCACGAAGAGCTGTTTTACTGTCATATACCTTATTTGCAGTACTTATTGACGCAGTTGCCGTTAATTGCTTTTGTAGCATTGTAACTGCACCTGTTTCAGCTTCTTTCTCACCGGCAGAAACCTTAATCTTCTGATCTTTCATATTCTTGTAATGAGCCTTGAAATTCAAAGCGTCATTGCTATTTAATGAGATACTTCCAAGTGATACATTTACACCTGCCGGAAGATCTGTATCCCATTTGTAATTACCCTCTGTACCTGTTACTGCATATGTTGTACCTGTTGGGTGACTGCTTGTCTTAATAGTAACTGACAAACCTGTTGGATTGAATGTATCACCATGTGTATATTGCATTAGGTCAGGTGATGTAATTGCAGCATCTGTAAATTCGTCTGCTACTACTGTACCTGTCAATCCCGTAGGCCATGTAAATTCATAGTTACCACTTTCCGTACCTGTAACAGAAGTACCTGAAATTGTTACAGTCGGATTAGCATCAGTTGAATTTGCATATGTAAGTTTATAAGCGAATGTCAAATTAGCTCTGTCACCTGATAGAATATCAGCCGCTACAACTGTATTAGCTGTAGGATTACCGCTTGCAATAGCACTTGCATTTGAAATTGATTTTACAAGGTCTTCTGTGTCCTTATAAATTGACGGGATATATACATTTGAAATTGCAACAGTTTTTACTGTAATATCACCGACTACACCGCCTGTAACAGTAGCGCCGGTTCCAAGTGTATAGTTATCATTGCCGCTTACTGTCGGTGTTGTAAAGCTAATTGCTTTATTTTGACCAACATTCTTATTTTCATATGCAGGTGTTGCACCAAGAGTTACTGTATCTCCGCTGATTACCTGAGTTGATGTATAACCGATATTGCTCTTTGATGCGTCATTTAATTCTGTATCACCATTATACGTCTTTGTAATATCACCGCTCTTTGCTGCAGTGATTGATGTAATTGCGATTGGCTTAATTGTTACAGCCGAGCCTTCACCGCTATCATTACCATTCTTATGGTTTGCAACGATTTGGTTGCCGTTATGTCCTGTTACAGACAATGTTTGTCCTTGTGCAAAAGTTCCGCCTTTTGCAGTATCTTTCCATGATAGTGTAAATGGAATATTATCTGCGCTGATATTTACACTGCCCAATGCCCATGAAACTACGTCATTGACTACTGTTGCTGTGTATACTTCTGATGTTCTGTCTGTATAGTTAATTGTAACCTTTAAGCCGGCTATACTTAATTTATCGTTATATGTAACATCGCTGTTAAACTGTGTAGGGTTAGCTACTGTAATACTGTCTATAGTTCTTTCTACTACATTTGCACTACCTGTCAATGAATCAGGTGTCAATGAGTAGTTTGCGCTTGTTCCTACGCTATTATCAAGAGCAATGTTTGTTATCTCTACATCAGTAGTTGTACCGCTTTCAGGATTTGAAGTTTTGTACTTATAGTCGAATGTTACGCCTACTGTTTCACCGCTTACAATACCTGTGTCTGTATCTGCCGCCTCAAATGTAGCATTTGTAGCACTTGTTGCGGTTTGGTCTGTAACTTTTTGTGATACGTCAGCATACTTATTAACGTTCGGAATTGTTATTCCTGTGATAACCAATGGACGACGTGTGATTGTTGCGTCAAATTCTTGATTTGTATAACCGCTAATTTCAAAATTATTTGTATCGTTTAGTTGCGGAGCGGATACAGTAATCTTGGTTGCAAGTGCAACTGTTGAATCGTTATAAGTATATGTTGCACCGCTTACTGTCGGTAATGTAACAGACAATCCGTCAATAGAGTTTACAGATCCAACTGTCCACTCAATAACACCGTTTGTATAAGTTGTGTTACCGTTATATACCTTTGTAACGTCACCGTTCTTTGACGGATTTACAGTTACTTTACGTTTGTTAACTGTGCGAGAAACACTACCTTCAACGCCTTCTTTAACCTTTACAGAAACAGTTGCTGTACCTACAGCCAAGCTATCCTTATCTGTAGGAAGTGTGATTGTGAATGGCTTTTCTGATACTGCAGTATCGTTCTTCTTCCAATTCACACCATCATCTGATGTATATACTTCTGTATTAGTATTGCCATAATCAACAGTTACTGTTGTACCTGTCAAATCAAGCTTATCGCCATATTCATATGTCTTATCAGGAATTGTAACTGTAACACCTGTTGCCTCAACTTCATTTACCACACCTGTTGCAGTAGCATTATTAGTAAGACTATAGTTCTTATCGATTGCAGTATCTAATCTTACATTAGATAAGTTTACAACAGCAGTATTGCTTACTGTCTGATTATCTGCATACGCATAATCGTATATTACTGTAACCGTTTCACCGCTTACAATACCAGTGTCTGTACTTGCCGCCTCAAATGTAGCACCGCCGTTTGCAGCACTTGTTGCAGTTTGGTCTGTGCCTGTACCTGCCTCAAATCTGTTGATTGCAGGAATATTTGTGATAGCTGTTAAAGTAATCGGACGTTTTGTAATTGTACCGTTCGGTGTACCTGTTACATCAGGAGTACCAAGTTTATAGTTACCATCATTATTATTTGTCAAATGGAAACCTGTGATATTTAACGGCTCAGATGCATGTACATCAGCCTCTGCATATTCAACAGTATTAGGCGCAACCGTTACCGGGTCACTATTTATAATACCCTCTGTAATTGCATATGTAAATGCCGGATTTGGCGTCAAATCTGCATTACCATCATACACCTTTGTCTGATCAGTACCTGTAATTTTAATCTTAGTCAATGTGATTGGATTTACTGTAATCTGATCACTTGTACCTGTTACGCTTGTACCTGTGTATGATGCAGTGATACCCTTTGTACTTCTTTGAACATTAAGAGTTTCACCTTGAGTCGGTACATCTGTTGTGCCTGACCAAGCAAGAGTAAACGGAACTGTTGTAACATCTACATCTGATTGACCTTCAACTTGCTTTGTCCATGTTGACGCGTCTTTCCATACATATGTTTCGCTACCGGCGCTTGTTCCTCCTGATGTAAAGTTAACTTGTACCTTTAAACCGGCTAAAGCTAAAGCAGTACCATATGTTTGAGCTGTAGCAAATTGAGTCGGAGCAGTTACTGTTAATGAGTCAACCTCTCTTTCGTCAACGTGACCTGACTTTGTAGGAGTGCTTTCATCTAATTTATAGTTAGCGTTAACAGTGTTTGTGCTGTTTAGAACAAGATTATTTATTGTAATATTACTTGTATTGCCTGCTACAGATGTATCATTATATGTATACTTATAGTCAACTGTTACATTCTCACCGCTTACAACATTATCAAATGTTACAGCTGATGTTCCTACATTTTCAACCGGTACATCTGTATCATTTGAATATTGTTTTACTGTCGGAACAGTAATAGCAGTTACGGTTATGTGACGAGCTGTTATTGATGCAGTAACATTGTTTGTAAAATTCTCAATTTCATAATTTGAATTACTCAATGTCAAATCTGCTTTATTAATTGTTACACCGTTTGTTGAAACTGATGTACCATCATATACTGTAGGATTATTACTTACCGTCACTGTATCTGCATTGAATTGAGTATCATAACCTGCAGATTGATTTGTTACGTCATAAGTTATAGCATCATCAGCGTCCAAATCCGTTTTGCCGTCATATACCTTTGTAATATTACCGCTTGCTGTGACACTAACCTTTAATTTATTAACAGTAATGTTACCTGTTGTCGCCGGTTCAACACCGTTTGCTGATGCAGTAATTGTATATGTACCTACTGAATCAAACTTATGAGTTGCTGAAAGTGTTTCCTCTGTTCCTGTCCACTTTAACGTAATATCATCAGGAACAGCATTCCAATCATAATCCACCGAATCAGTTTCGCCGTCATATGTTACAGTTACTTTAATACCTGTAGGATCAAATGTGTCACTGTAATTATATTCGTTCTTAGTTGGATCACTTATAGCGATAGATTTTATAGTTCTGTTGTTAACTGTACCGTTTTGATTTTCCAAATAAGTCGGTTCAACAGTGTAGTTTGTATTTGTTGTAGCAATGTTTGTCACTGTTACATCACTAACCGGACCTACACTGCTTATGTTTGCATATGAATAATCATATGTAATTGCAACTGTTTCACCATCTACAACTTCATATGGTGTATTAAGATCATACTCTGTATTAGTCGGAATAGTTGCTGTAGCGTTACCTGTCTGTGTATCAGCTTTATTCTTTGTTGCAGCCGGTACATTGTTAATAATTGCAATCTTTACAGTACGCTTGTTAATTTTACCGCTACCGTTAGCGATAGCTTTAATTGTGTAGTTATCTTTATTCGCACCGGCAAGTGTTGCAGTAAATACTACATTTTTGTCGTTATCACTTGCATTTTTGTCTGTAAGACCAGCCGCAACACCATCTTGATATACTGCTGTTACACTTGCATTTACAACATCATCACCTACAAGTTCTCCGTCAGCGATTGTTGCTGTAAGTGCCGGTGCCTCTACAGTACCATCGTAATCCTTGTTGATACCTGTTGTTTGTGAAGGATTAACAGTAATAGCCTTTTGACCAACTGTAATAGGACTACTTGCATTTGTAGCATTTCCTAAACTTACTGTAATTTGAGCACCGTTGTTAACTGCAGTTGAGTCAGTTGTATCGTGACGTGTTATCTTTGACTCTGCCGCAGCCTTGAACGCATCCCAATCACTGAAGTTTGTACCGTCCAAACTGAACTGTGTACCTGTTGGAAGTGTATTATCCCAACTTGTGCCGTTATATGAGTATGTTGTGCTTGTTTCGCCTTCTTTTACTGTAAATGCTAAACCATCCAATTTGAATGTATCACCATGTGCAAATGTACCTGTCGGTGCAGTTACGCTTGTAATACTTCTTGCGGCAAGAACTGTGATTTTTTTCGAAATCGTCATACCTTCGCCGAAGTCGAAAGTATATGTATGGTCGCCGTTTGTTGCACTGTCCAAATCTGTACTTGAAACAGTGTATGTTGCTTTATCAGTTGAAAAAGTACCGCTTGGAGTATCGTTTACATTTACATCTGAATAATCGCCTAAAGTAATAGTAAATGCTTTATTACCGTCATTTGCACCCTTGCGGTATGTCATATCAGCGCTAACAGTCGGAGCTGTTTTTTCTGCGAATGTTACCTCAACAGTTGTATCTGCTGAAGGACTTGCTACTGAATGTGTACGTGTTTTTTGTACACCGTCAATAGTTTCGCCTGTTACTGCAGTAACTTTGTTTTGGTCATCAGCAGTTGCTGTTACAGTGTAGCTTTCATCAGAATAAACTGTGTATGTACCGTCAGTTTCTGCAGTAAGTGTACTTCCGCCATCTTTTGCTACAGTAACAGTACCGTTACCTGTTTTATTTATTGTCAATTTATGTCCGGCATCAACTGTCAATGCAACAGTTGCTGTTATATTTTCACTACCTGACGGTGTGAAAGTATAAGTTTGACCGTTGTCTGTACCTGTGATACCGCTTACTGTCCATGTGTAACCTGTTGTGTGAGCAACAGTTGGTGCTGTCAAAGTATATTCAGTATTCTTTGTCAAAGCAACCTTTGTACCTGATGTGTGAGTAACACCTGTGATTGCACCTTGTGTTGGGTCAGTAATTGTGATGTAAGGTGTTGTATCAATAGCAGATAGAGTTGCTGTTGTTGCATCTTGTTGACCTGTTACAGTAATTTCAACATTTTTGTTTGCCGCAGTTGATGTCAAGCCTGTAAGCTTAGTTGCAAGGCTTGTGCCTTTTACTGTAATTATATTTCCTGATATTGTGTAATCATCAGAACTGCTTAATGTTTGTCCATCGATTTTGATACCTGTTATATCATCGATAACATGTGTACCTAAAGTAAGTGTGATATTAACGTCATTCTTATCATATAAATCGAATGAATCAGAGATTGACGCTGATATAGGTGTACTTGCTGTTGCGTCAAAAGAAACAGTCTTTTCACCATTACCGTCAACGTCAATATCATCTGATGCTATTGTAGCAGTTTTATCTGCACCAGGATTTGTAACAGTTTTATCCTTTACAGTAAGAACAACACCGTTAGTATTATCAAGTGCATAACCTGTGTTAGGTTTTACTGTAATTATAGCATCATATGCTTTATCATATTCAAAATTACCTGTTACTCCTGTACCGTTATGTTCCCATGTAACTTCTGCAGTGTAATTAGCACCGTCAGGTACTGTTGCAACTGTATCCGGTGTTCCACCCGGTTTAGGGTATGTTACAGATACTTGTGCTGTTGTAATTTTTGCATTTGCAACAGTAATTGTATCTATAGCTTGATACTTTGGATTACCGTCATTTGTGTCTGTTCCGCTGTACTTAACGTAAACTGTTTGATTATTGTTATCTAAAGTTAATTTAGTAGGTAAATCAGTGGCAGTGGCAGAATCTGCTCCAATAACCAAAGATAGATTGTTCTCTGGAAATTGGCCATATGGTACGACCTCCGTCGTACCGTCACTGTATGTTAAAGTAACTGCTAAACCATCAGGAACTGTATAACTGTCATTCGGTGCGAATGAAGATGTAAGTCCTGTTTTGTTTGATGAAATACCTGTAAGCTTAATAGCGTCAAATGTATATTCAGCCTTTAATGTTCCATCGCCGTTAAGTGTTACAGTAGCAGTTTTACCATTGATTGTTGCAGTTGTTGAATCTGTAAACTTGTAACCACTGTCAGCACTTAGTGTAACACTTGCTTTGTATGCTTGATTTTTAGCAAATGTGCTGTCAGCCGGATCCCATGTAACAGCCGGATTAGCTACCACGCCGGTTGTAGTTGTTGTAGCAGTCGTAGCCGGTGTTGCACCAATCTTCGGTGCTGTTACAGTTAATGCTACTGAAGGTATTGCTGTATCTTCAGACGGTGTGTCGCCACCTTCTGGGAATTGTAGATTACCTTTGTCATCAAATGTTCCTACAGCAGACATAAAACCTTTCTCAGAGAAGTTTGTGAAACCGTTTTTACCACTCAAAATATATACCCATACTTTAGCACCTTGCAAATCGGCTATAGAATCAACGCTATTTTCAAAATCCTTAGAAAGTTGGCAACCGTATCCATCTTCTCCCGTTGTCCAATTATATGTCTTATTTAACGCACTGCCCCAGGTTAAACTAACTGTATCCCCGGGTTTAGATTTTCCATACCATTGTGCAGCCGGACCGGCAAGCCATTCCCAGTCGTCTGACGTATGTCCTGTAGTCACATCGGTATACATATTAACATAACCAGTACCACTAGAGTCATCGGTTATAGTGTCTGTGACATCATTACCGGCTCCTGCATCAAAATCCGTTGCAAGAAGTACAAAATAGTCATCAGGATTATTTAATCCGTCACCAAACGTCACATCAAATTGTGTAAGAACACCTTCCGTTATTTTTATTTTCAAATCGGTAACCATATTAGGTGTTCCTGTAATGTTACCGTCGCTATCAATCTCTTGTTGTGCAAAAGTCGTAGGCATTATTGAAAATAACATTGACAGTGCCAAAAAGGCACTTAATATTCGTTTTTTCATGCTTTAACTCCTTCCAAGTTAAATTTTCTGTTTTATTTCATTCAATTATTAGGCATTTATTTTATGTCTATTTTATGTCTATTTTATTAAATTCATAAGTGCATCATATTTTTCTATTTCTGCTTTTGCCACGTCTGCAGAAACATATGGCGTACTTGAATATATAATTGAATATTGTATCTGATACCATGTCAAATCATGATAGTCTTTACCGTCCGCTATTGCGCCTTTTATACAATTCACTACGGCTTGTGTTGCATTTTTTCTTTGAGCCGCCGTCGATATTGCTCCTGCCGCTGTTGTTCTTTTTACTTTCAAAGCATTAAATACATCAACTTTCCAAGCATTAGAATTTGTTACAGCACTCCCTGTCACTACAAAATCATTATATGCCTGTTCAAGATATGTTGAGGCAGTAAATTTAAAAATAACTCCTTCAGCTCCTTGTAGCTCTATCAATTTGCCATCTACCGCATTAGCTTCGCTTTCATACGCTCCTGTTATTACATCTGAATTGTAAATATCCTTTAATTGATAACCAACAGTGCTAACTGCATTTGTCGGTGTAAGAACAACTGGAACTATCTCTTGATTCTTGGCAGTCACCGCAAGTGCAGTGCTGGCACTCGCACCTACTTGTGTTATATCCATTTTTACTCCAAGATCTCTCGGTCTTGTAACTCCATAGCCTAATTTATTAACACGTCTATATTCAAAAGAAATAGAATATGTGCTTGATGTTGCATTTGACGTTACAAGAGCATATTGAAGAGGTCCTATCGCTGAATAGTATCGGTCACCATTAAAGTCTAAATTTGTTCCCGGTGTATATACGGCTTTTACTACCAGTGTACCGCCGTCTATATCATCTGTGGTAACATCGGAGAAATCGAATGATTCCATATCCGGTTTTGTTTGACTTGAATCAACCGGATTACCGTCTGCACCAAGTTCCGGCATTAAGTCGAATGTGGTTGCATTATTAAGTGCCGTCCATGTATCTGACATATTTGAGGCAGATACTTTTGTCCAGCCACCTGCATACGGTGCGTCTGCATGAATCGTTTTACCTGCAAAGCAATATTCAAGTTTATTCGTCAGTGGATAATCTGAGCCATTCGTAACCGTTCCCGTTCCGCCCGGAGTTGTCGGGTCAGTTGAATTTGGACCGGCATGAGGATACTCCCCTCTATAATTATCCGTTCTTTCCTTGCTTGAATAATTCGTATTCGTCTGCAAGTCAGGATGAATGAACTTTTCTTTTACATAATCATTTACCGATTCGGTCGCGTCCTCTCCGACACCACATGTCAGTGTGCCGATAAGTGAATCGTCCCAATCGTAAAACATTGTTACGTAAATATCGTTTAGACTAAGTCCGCCCGCTTTCGCACTCTTTCCTTGTCCGAGTACAATTTCAATATCCTTATTCGCCGCTTGCTCACTCATTTCAAGAACGCTATCTGTATAATCATACTGATAACCTTTCATTGAAAAGTCCGCTTTATAAATCGTAAAGCCGAACTGTGCCGGTGATACGGAAGATACATCATCAGACGCGATTGTCAGCACTTTATTCTGCGTCCAATCACTATCCCATGCGGAAGTCCATTGATCTTCTATCTTCTTTTTCGCATTTTCATCGGCATATGTGAATCTCGCTACAACAACCGGATTTTGATGTTGGTCGGGATCAGGCGTAGCCTTTGGGTCAGGCGTCGGTGTTACGGTCGGCGTCTTTGTCGGTGTTGGTGTCGCATCCGGATCCGCCGTTGCACTTGGGTCTGTCGCATTATTCGGTACTACACCCGGATATTCCGCCCCCAAATACAAATAACCCGTTTTCGTCGTCTGATTTGTTGCCGTATCTGTTTTGCTTTCAATATATGTCAGCGCGGTATGAGTTGTCCATGTGTCTTTACCCAGCGTCGGCAACGCTCGCCTTGTAGCCCATGTGGTTGACTCACTCATATCCACCGCTGTTGCCTCATCGTCCCATGTAGTCGGAACTATAAGGCTCGGATCATATTGCAAAACCGCTCCAACCGATGAATAATCTTCGTAATCGCCGTTTACTTCAAGGCTGATTTCCATATAATTATCTTCACCTGTTATACGTTTTGCAACAACAGTTATCTCCGGCTTTGTCGATGTCACTTCATCGGCTAACACCGTAGGAAGCAATCCCACTGCCAACGCAAGAGCTGACATAACTGCTACTATTCTCTTTATCAAGCGGAACCACCTCCATTATTTGCATTAGTTATATTAGACGGATATGTTTTCTCCATATTTTGTTTCAAAAGTGTCAGATCAAACATATTAACCGCTCCGTCACCATTTAAGTCTGCCGCCTCAAACCGTGCTTTATCCAATATCCACGGTTTCTGACGGTTAAAAAATCTCATCAACTCCGCCCTATCAGGCAATTTGATGATTTCATCGCCGTTTATATCACCAACAATCATTTCAATAGTATCGGCAAGCGTCAAATCTGCATTATCATCCACTTGCGTCTTATCTATTTCGATTTCGGGATATGTAAGGTGCGATTGTTTCTTTACAACCATTTTGTAGCTGAACTGATTCGATACAGGCAACTCAAAATTCCACTCACATTCGCCTTTTTTAGTCGTCTTAGTGAGTACGCCGTAAAGATTATTGCCGGCATCATCGGTATCTGCCGATGTAAATGTATACATCGGTGTCGTTTCACCGTCTTTGTATATTTCAACTGTAACCGGTTTTGTATCATTCCAACACTTAACTGTACCGATTATATTATATTTACCGTCAGTATTGAATATATCAACTATTTCAACACCGTCAAAATGGTTCTTTGCATTATTGACTTCTGTGGTTTTATCCACGTCACCTTCCCATGACGCTGAATTTGTTACACCGTTTTCGGTTGCGCCCATTACAAATGTTTGTTCCGTAAGGTTTAGTGTTATCGGCTTGCCGACATAACCATCCTCCGGCATTTTATTCAGTCTGAACGGCACTCTAAGCAGATAAACTCTGTCATATCCATCAGTCTGTATAAAATCACTCAGTCGCAAATTTGTACCGTCGACTGATTTTATTGTAACAAATTCCGTTTTATATTTGTCTGTTTGGTCAATATCCCAATCACTTTGCAAGGATTGTTTATACAATTCCGCATTCTTCCAATACGCCACATCACTCGTCGTTACATCTGACTTGATATTGTTACTTTCAATCGTTCCGGCAAGGTCAAAGCCCGTATCGGTACTGATTCTAATATTGCCGTCGCAAGGAGTGAATATTTCACTGTCATAATCTATCGCAAAATCCATACTGTACAATCCGTCAAGGAAATACTTCAAATTCTGCGTATTTTTTATACTTATTCCAAACCACACAATACCTGAACCGGCATTATCCACATCATAGACATTATCCGCTGTCAAGTTCGGTGTTTGAGGTTTGTCCAAAGGTTTTGACGCAGTTCCGAGATAGTCAAGCGTTAACGTTGCCTTTTCCGGCGGAACTGTCGCAACCGGTTGTCTGACCGCCGTATCAGGGTCGAATGTCGCCATACTGTCACTAACCGTTGTCGGAAGTGATTCGTAATACGGTGTAGGCATTATATTCAACAGTGCGTTAGCATCTATCGAGTTGACATTTCTGTCTTCGGTGACATCTGCAACTCTGTATGCGTAGATTTTCGCCCATTCATCAGCAGAATTTATTATATCGGTATAGAAACCGTTATTCATTCTTTGATAAAGCATATCCGCGTCATTTGAATCAACAGTTCTGTCAAGGTTAATATCACCTTTATTCGCAAGAACCACTACAGGTCTTGTAAACAATCGTGTTGTATTATCAGTATCGGTAAATGTATATTTTAACGTATACACTCCCGGTCTTATATTAAGACTTGCCAACTCACTTATAACACAACTTGCTCCTGTATTTGCCACAGTGACCGTTTGCGATGTTGTTGTCATTATATCTGTTACATTTGTCGGAACATTGACAGTTTGAACTTCTATTGTACGAGTTACATTTTCCGCCGAAACTGTATTTCCGTCCATATCTTTCAGATTTTTAAAACCCGGATCAACAAACGTTTGTCCGTTGTATACAAACAGCGTATAAGGATTTTCATCGTAATTCACGCCGTCCCATGCATCTGTATAATATTTTGTATCATATGTATTTACCGCTTTGTTCGGTGTATATGCCGCATCATATGTATGATTTTTCGAGAACAAATCTTTTGCCGTTGACTTATCCGTTATATTGTCGGACGATTCGATTAAACCGTAAGGTGAATTACCCGGTTTTATATCAACATCAACCGCTTTTTTTCTGAGTATTGTAATCGTGTATTCAGCCGAATAATTTTGTCCGTCATTCAGGTCTGTATATTCTGTCTTAATTTTGACTGTATTAAGTCCTTCTTGAAGATCAAACAAGTCGGATTTATATGTCGTAACACTCGTTGATGTAGAATCAACTTGAGGCGCTATTGTCAATGTATTTCCGTTCGCTGTTGCTGTCACCGTCATAGACGGAGTTAATTCCAACAGTTTATTCTTCAAATCGAATTCAACAAAATTCTTTTCTACAGAGCCGTCTACAATTACTCTGTATGCGTATGTTGTTTCGTTAAATGTTGTCACCGCATATGGTGGAAGTGACTCTCTTAAATCGTTTGGCATTGTCTCATTTTCATTATAATCCCTCAAGTCCGCCAAACGAACCCACACATCATTTGTTTCACGATAAGTCGGTCTTACCGTTACATTTTGCGCTATCATCGTAAATGTCGTTGACATTTGAGATGCGTTTGCGAACGTTATACCATCATCAGTTTCCCACTTATCGAATGTGTATCCGGAATCCAAAATCTGAACATATATCGGAACAGTTTCGCCTACTTCATATGTTCTTGAACATATCCTGTTGCTTGTTTCGTCCATCAAATATCCCAATCCGATAGATTGTTGTACGCTGTCGCCGTTGTCAACAGTTACGGTATACACTTCATTTTCCGTTACCTTAAAGGTTATATTGAAATATGCCAATTCAGCATTTTTATTTGAGCCTATGCTGACTCTCGCCGAATATGTTCCGACCGCCAAGCCATGCTTTGTACGAATTTCAAACTGCGTTTTGTCGCCAACATTCAAGAAAGTAACATACAATGGTATGCTGTTTACAAAGCTTGTAGGACTACTGTCTGTAGCCGTTGTTCCATCAGTCTGAACGAAATCGGAAATTCTCATTGTCAGACTGGTTATATTATCTATACCGACATTCTCAAGCGTGTACATTTGTCTTTGTACATCGGCAGTTGAATAACCCACTTTCTTTGTATCGTACTCAAACGTTTTACTGTTAAGCACAACTTCTACCGGACTGTCCGCACTTCCTACATCAGTAGTAATCTTTATTGCCTCTTTTTCCGGTTCCGGAGTCGGAGATGTACTCGGCGCCGGCGACTCACTCGGATTTGGCGACTCACTCGGATTTGGTGACTCGCTTGGGTTCGGTGATTCACTCGGATTTGGTGATTCACTCGGATTTGGCGACTCGCTCGGGTTCGGCGATTCAGTAGGTTTTACCGTAGGCTGAATTGCCAGTGTTGTCACCTTTATTTTTAAGTAAATATCGTCCGGATTTTGTACATATCCGAAATTTGTATATGAGTAATCTTCAAGTTTACCGATAAGTGTTACTGTTGTTCCCTCAGTCGGCAACACAGTAGCCGTCGGATCACCTTCGATGCTCCAACTTACAACCTTTGCACTGTCATATTCAGACGGCTGATAACCGGTCTGTCCATGATATGCAATAGGAATTGTACTTCTATCAGGGAATGATATATATGTTGCTATATCCGCAAGACTTTGTCCCTCGTATACAGAGAACATACCAGCTCTACCCTCTGAATAGTCTTTTTCGACATAGTTATTTTCGTTTTCACCAAGATAATAATTAACTCTCGGATCAAACACAAAACCTACTTGTGCAGTTTCTGCATCATCTGGAGGAATTGCTGACAATTTAAAATCATCATTACCCAAGTTTATGATACTTTGTATCAATTCACGGTCTGTATTCGTCATACTCGTTGCACTGTCAGACATCGCATTAATTTTAATAACTGCCTGTCTGTTAACAATACTAACCGTTACAAAATCATTGTTATCTGTACTTTTTAATACCATTCCGTTTGGCAGGTATATATTAAAGTTTGTTCCGTCTTCAAAAGCCGCTCCGTCTTTAGGAGTAACCGTTATATCTAAGATACCCGTTTCTCTTTCAACTTCCGCAGTTATTGTTGCATCCTTGAGATAATCATTTCCCTTTAATACATTTCTCAACGCGTCAATATTCCAATTAAATCCGTCAGGAATTGTAAGCCAAGCCGGCTCAGGTGCTCCAAACAATGTTTTGTCAAATTCTTCTGTATATGTTTCACTGACAGGCGCAGTACCTGTTTTCAAAGCTTCCGTAACATCATCAGGCGTCCAATCCGTTTGGATAGGATTTTGAGTCGGAGAAACATACATATCGTCAATGCCGTCCAAAACAGGAGTTACAGTATCAGGCATTTCTAAATCATCCCAAATTTCCGGTCTGTTACTGTCACTGTATGACAAAATACGATTATCATATTTAAAGCCGGTAATTGTAACAGGTTTTACCGTAACTTTTACCGTTACAACTTTATCTGTACCTGCATAGTTTTGACTTACCGTATAAGTCACATTACCCAAAGGATTATACTCTGTTCCATTGCTATATTGAACTGTAAAAGTTTCATCTTCGGAGTTCCATATCATATTGCCCAGCACTTGCTGTCCGTCGGAATATCTCTGAACAACGGTATTCATTGTTTGGTTCAAATATGCAACCAAATCTGCCAATGTACCCGCTTTTGTCGCATCTGAGCATCTATTATAAATAGAATACGCAGTAACTGTTCGTTCTTCAACTGCCGGAGTTACATCAAGAAGTGTTCTGACAACTTTCCATTCTGCCGGAAGTACATCTACAAAGTATTCAATATGGTCATCTCCGACATACATAATATACGCACTATCATCTTCTATACTTAAAATACTATTAAGTTGACTTTGCGTCATATTACATACTTGAACAGGATCTACGATTTGGAAACTCATCTTTCCAAGTGAAACTTTCCTGTCAGATGCTAAAATACATTTTACATCTTCCGTTTTTGGTGAACCTATCTGTTTCACTCCAATATATTCACCGTTAGGGGTTTGCGGGTCCGGTACAAGGTTCATTTGTATCGAACTGCTCGTCAGCTTGGAATATTCTTTTGTCAAATAAGCCTCACTTGTAAATACTTCTGTATTTGCTTTAAAGGTATTCGTTGCATCAGTCGTTATATCATTAGTATCAAAGTTGGACGGAACTATATACCTGCTATCATAATCCAAAGTAAAATCCACACCGGTAGCATCAATATTTTCAATACTGACATCTACTAATGCTTGAATTTTTCCATTTGTACCATACTGCAAAGTAAAGCCGTCAAAAACAAGTTTACTGTCTTCTGTAACAACATTTGCAAGACTTATATTTTCTTTTTCCGCTGACACCGTAAAAACAAACGACGGCAACATCATACATATTATTGTCCATACCGCCACAACTTTCTTTATTGCAGCACTTTGTCGCATATAACCCCTCCCCTCCGGGTATATTTAATACGCTTATTTTACATTTTATGGAATTAACTGTGCGTATTCTTTTAATTGTATCCATATATATTTAATATACTACATCCCCCCCTAATTGTCAAGTTAACCAAATATGACAACTATGCTACATTTCCGTGTCAAAGAAAAGCCTATTTGGTCGAATTTTGTTTCTTATATAAATATAAAAGACAACGTACCCATTTGGGGTACGTTGTCTTTATTATTCAGTATATGCACTGATAAGAATTCTGCTGCTGTCTGTTCTATTATTAAGATTTGGAGCTTTTATAGTTCTATGAGTTGTGATATATAGTCTGTCTTTAGCGTTGTACTTATCGTCACCATTAAAGTCACATATCTTCTTATCAACCATAGCTTGTGCAGGAGTTATGTTTGGAGTAGTTGCGCTGTCAGTGTTTAATTCACTGTCTGCATCTTCAATATCATCAACAATAATTTCGTCTTCAACGATTGTTATCTCGGCGTCTGTAGTTATTGCCGTATTGTCTTCCTTAACGTCCTCCTCTTCGGCAACCGGAGTTTCTGTTTCAGTTACTTCTTCTGTAACTTCATCATAAACACCCATTACCGCAGTTCTCAAGCCCTCACCTGAATAACTGTTGCTTGACGAGCCGCTATCTGACGAACCGCTATCCGATGTACCGCTTGATGTGCTACTATCTGACGAACCGCTGTCTGATGTACTGCTTGACGAGCCACTGTCTGGTGAACCGTTGTCTGATGTACCACTCGATGTATTACTGTCAGATACTTTATCATCTGACGAATCTGTCGGTACGTTAACAGTTGTGTCGTCCTTTGTTGTACTATCGTCTGTCTTATTATCCGTCGGTGTGTCAACTGTTGTGTCATCCTTTGTTGTGCTGTCGTCTGTCTTATCA
>OGGB01000395.1_pt1 | contig 38137 bp, 26 predicted proteins | sample 1571111 | NCBI WGS metagenome assembly OGGB01 (sample SAMEA2582067, study PRJEB24529) | metagenome | biome: Human gut stool | place: China | collected 2011
GGGCCAAGTTTATTTGATTTTTAATAACGTCCCAATTTTAATGGGACACTAGTGACTTCAACTATTTCTTATTTCATTCTTTTCAAATAGAAAATAATCCTGTTTTCCGCACATGATATAATACACTAAAGTTCCAGTTACAAGCTCTATATTTGCATATGTCACAAAAACGTCCTATGACATTTGATTATTAACAAAAAAGTAGAAGGATATGGCAAAGAATTACATTGTAAAAGAGCTGATTAACAAGATGAAAGAGAGAATTCCCAAAGGTCATAATCTAGCCAATTATCTGACAGATACATTATACATGGGAAAAGAAGCAGTCTATCGCAGATTGCGTGGAGAAGTCGCATTCACCTTTGATGAAATAGCCATCATTTCTCATAATCTGGGCATTTCCATTGACCAGATTATAGGAAATCATCTATCTAACCGGGTCACTTTCGACTTGAATTTACTACATTCACCCAGTCTGATAGAAAGCTATCATGAAATTGTAGAACGCTATCTTCGGATATTCTATCTTGTGAACGAAGATCAGAACAGTGAGCTATATTCTGCCACAGGCACTATCCCTTTCACTCTTTACTCATCCTATGAGTATCTCTCCAAGTTCCGGATAAGCCGATGGATTTATCAAAATGGGAAAATGAAAACCCCGAACTCTCTGAGTGATATGCAGGTGCCCGAAAAAATAGTCACCGCCCATAAAAAGCTGAGCGAAAATATAAGAAAGGTGGGAAAGACCTATTTTATATGGGATAGCAATATCTTCCAGTCTTTCGTGAAAGAGATAAAATACTTTGCCGGATTAAATTTAATATCCACATCAGATGTTATGTGTCTCAAGAATGAATTGCAGCAATTGCTAACCGACCTGGAAAATTTATCAATTAAAGGAGAATTCAGTGAGAGACATGAGTTATATATCTACCTGTCGAATATCGACTTTGAAGCGACATACAGCTATCTCAGCAGAAAAGATTTCCAGATCAGTCTTTTTAGAGTATACTCCATCAACTCAATGGACTCACAGAGCCCTCAGATCTGCCTAATGCAGAAGAACTGGATACAGTCTTTAAAAAGACACTCTACACTGATTTCGGGAAGTGGGGAAGCGCAACGGATTGCATTCATCAAGAAACAAAGGGATATTATTGAAAGTTTATAAGACTTTTCTCCTAATAATTCTAAGTGCCCCCAGAAATTATACTTGAAACTTCCGGGGGCACTTCCATATTGAATTAAATCAACTCTTATTGTACAGTTCGCACACAACGATAATTAACCCAACTCAAGCCAGTATCGTTCCTATCTGATGAATATTGTACAAATTCATTGCTACTGTTCACAAACACCCAGTTCTTATTGGTTGCGCTCTCTGTCATTGTCCAGTGCCAACCACTGATTTTATTGAAACCAGTCGGCCAAGTAGTTAACGAACTACTGAAAGTTGTATTGAAATTAACGTCCGAGCCTCCCAAACTATAGATCAAAAGCATTTCCCTCTGAGTAGGTAAGCGCCAATCACCACCTCTTCCTTCACATGCAAGCTTTGCATCTGCACCGGTAGCACTGCTACTGGTAAAATCTACCTGCAACTTCGGAGCAATCTTATTTGTGGACAAATTTGGTCTTTCATCCGAAGCAAACAGCATGGAAGGATCAACCCCTACCCCATTCTCACGGGAGATGATATAGGCCTCTGTGGCTGTTTTCAAAAGATAAGGGTACTTCGTTCCACTGTTGGTGTTATCCCTAACACAACGAAAATAATTAGTACCGCCAACATCTTCTACCTGTGTAGCACCTGATGAAAAATTAATAGTAAAGTTTTTCCCCGATTCACTTCCATAATAGGATGTAGACCAGTAGTTACCAGTCCAGTTTTTATACCATCCGTATATGTTCTGCCCTGCATAATAAATACTACTCTGGGTTGCCTTTCCCCCCAAAGTCTCATGAAAGACATACGATATAAGCAATTCATTGGCATTGGGCAGCCGCCAACCATCACCAACACTCAGACAGATATCTTTTGCATCAGAAACATTTGCCTTACGACCTAAACTGGTATCTCTATTATTCTCATCATAATACTTCCGATTATCAAAACGAAGCGGATAAACATAGAATAGAGACTTAGTTTCGTCATCCGTATAAGACAGTTTGTTAGACACCAATTTTATATATAGTGTAGTATAGAAAGGATATTTCTTGTAAGGCGCCTCTCCTGTATAGAACTCGTTTTCAAAATCAATCTTTATCATACCAGTTTTCCCCTCTTGCCATTTGCTTGGGAGAAATTTCAACCTGAAATCGTATCCACGTCCTACTATATTATTTCCTGCACCATCGTCGTCTGAATCTACAACAGAGGATAAATACATCTTAGAGTCCTTATTACTTCTACCTACAAACACATCGTTATTCCCATCATTACTGGATGAAAGCATCAACCCTGTACCGTCAACTTCTTCGATACCTATGATTTTCCAATTATTATTTGAGGATAATTGCAAATATTGTTCCGCACCAAAATCAACCTCAAAAGTATAAATTTCACGGTTTGGATAGTATCGGAACAAAAATGTTCGTTCACTCTGAATAAGTTCAAAATCCCTATAACCCAAGTATTCGCCTTCTTCATTGTACAAAGAGAAAATCAGCTTGTCCGTACGCCACCATTCATTTAATCCATCGTTGGTTTTTCTCGGTTCCGGCTGTATGCTGAATGCCTGTACCCTGTTCCAAAAAGACAAGGAAGATGTTCTGGTCAAATCCGGCACAATCCCACCGTTAGGATATCGAATAATACCAGTCATATTCGCTTGTGCATCCTCAAGTTTCACATCGATTCGATGCGTAGAAAACATTGCATATACCACCTGCGCTTCAATAGCAGCCTCAGCATTATTGGGGTCGCCCTTACTAAGAGGAAAGACAAGACCTTCCAGTTCATTCCCATATCCATCAACAAACTTGATGATTCCCGGATCCACCATTATCTGCCTTACCTCGATTTCATAAGTCAGTCGCCCCGCCTGCAACTTGATGGTTGCCGTACGGAAATCTCCAATTTGTGCTCCTTCGGTAAAGAAAGGTACACGCAACTTGATTTGAGTATCTTCATTTGCCTGTCCCATTGTTGTAAGCCCCCCATTACCTTCACCGTCGTCGAATTTAAGCCAATCATTATCAGACACAGCGGTTGCTTTCCACCCTCCGGGTACATCAGTAAAGACATCTACGACATAACTATTGTTCTGGAATTGGGTCACCTCGATTTCCGATTTACCCACCCCAAGCATATATTGTCCATCGTATACCACGTCCTTTACCTTGTCACGATCATACGTTATCAAGCGCATTTTCAGGTTAGACAGCATCGTGTAGGACTCCAGTGCTTCCTTATTACCTTCATAACCGATCCCCGAAACTTCCGTTATATCAATCACATATTTGTGGTTCCGCAACAAAGGCAAATACTTCACTGCTTCCCCTACACCTCCGACTTTGGTAAAGTCCACCCGATAGAAAGTAGTGGATACATCTCCGACTCTCTTTCCACCAATTATCAAACAAACAGCATCCTTACGAGAAGTATCTCCGTCTTCATCTGCACCACCGGCATCTACCGCTGCAGGAGCTTCGAAAGTATAAATACCTCCTTTATAAGATGTGTTGCCATTTATAGGATGCCGGTTCGCAACATCTACTCCTACTTTCTGGTCGCTGCCAGCCGGGATATTCGTACCTGTCGCCGTGAGATCAATCTTTCCATTGGCATCCCATACGGGAGCTACATATCCAGCATTATTATAGTTAACCAGATATGCTACATCTACTGTGAAATTCGATGTAGAATTAACAATGTCGATACGCGCTAACATCCGTTTCAGACTGATATCACCTATCGGCTCCATAGATGGAGCTATTTTATCCACTTCTTTCTCCCCACACATAGGAATCGGAAGATACTTGCCATTATCATTCGGTCCGTCAGTAGGCCATTGCCAGGGATTACCGATATGAACCATCGCCTCCACGGCATCCACCTTGGTAGTCTCTCCTTTTTTAAAACCCGCCAGTATATTTTTGTATGACTCCACATCCGTCGGTCTGTTTGCCACTATCATAATGCAAGTCTTTCCATTGGTAGGAGTAAGCGGAGCAGAAAATGTTGCCGTAGCAGTAGTACCATTCAAAGTTTGTGTAATAGCTGTACTTTTTACCTCTACCCATTCCAAAAACATAGCAGGAGTTTTCGATGCATCAAACACCAGAATATCCACATTCTGCACTTCATCTTCCTTATAGCCACCTTCCGAACCGATCATTGAACGTGAAGATACAGACGGTATATCTACATCAGAAACCGTTAGGGCAAATGAGATGCTCTTTCCCGGCTTCTCAGGAAATGGAGTAAAATCTTCCTGTACACACCCGATAAGCCATATAGCTACCATCAGCATACATAAGAACTGTTTCTTTCTGAGTATTGAAGTTATATATTTCATTATTATTATTCCTTTCTTAAACATAGAATAAGTATTTACCACTGCGGTACGGTCAGTGTCACTGTCACCTCCGGATTGTCACCATTCGTATTGCTCAGTGTCAATGTAGCCGTCAAATCTTTCTTGGCGTCAGCATTAAAATAGAAATAGACCACATCACCGTTTCCACCGCTTGCTCCCTTCATTGTAACGCCATTAAGCAGAATACTGTTGGGGTCACTCACTCCTGTTATTTCCCAAGTCCAATTGCCCGGACTACCCGAAGTAAAAGTAATTTTACGGCGCTTCGTAAGCCCGATTCCAGGGTCACTGCCATCCTCCCCTTCACTTGAAGTAAGCCATATTCCGGTTCCTCCCCACTGTTGCAGAAGTATTCCGTGTTTCAGGTTACCCGCCTTGATATAAAATCGGGTCTCCCGTTTGTATGTGGCAGCCTCACCAGTAAGATTGGGTATCTTAACCTCTACATTATAGGTACGTACATCGCCCGAAACGGTCGGACTGCCCATGCTGACTGTAGGCCACGAAGCAATGTTAGTTGTCTCCAATACTGCACCCACCGGATACCCCGTATTCGGATCTGCATCATAGTTCGTCTCAGCTATTATATTTACTGTAGCACCATTAGCTGCCAGCCGTACACTGTTCTGCGATAGTTTAAGGTAATACTGCCCGTCAAAAATCACATTTACTGGATTATCTCCCCATTCCTCAAGAGGGGTGGCAGATATCTCATACATTTCATTAGATATTGTTATGTTATAGTTGATATATTCTCCCGACTGCCAAGAATGCGGTTTACTAATGACAATATCCTTGAAAAGAAACACCCGTTCACCGTAATTAGTCGTAATGACAATCTTGGCATCTGCAGGAAATGTCTCAGTAGGTAGCATCAGGAATGTATCTCCTATCAATGCCGGGTCTTCGGTCACTGTAGTGGCGGTGAAGGTAGAAGTTGTATTTCCGGTAGTAATGCCGGTCCATACAAAAGCAGGCTTATTATTCACCGTAACGGTCGTCGGAATATCGGGTACAGTCAATGTTCCGCTTGTACCTATTCCCTGAAACTCTATCTTTTCAACGGCCAAATCATCCGGTGCCGGAGCAATCTTCTTAAACGTAAAGGTAACCTTGGTCAACGTGTGATAGAAGTGTATATTTACGCCCGTACCCCATTGAGGCTCCGATACAGCCGCCATCACATCCACATGTCCGGCGGCATCAGCATTTGCCGTATACCCCAGCACCATTTGCTCAGGATCAGTGAAACTTGCAGCAGGCGCATTGGCAACGCCATACGGATACCATGAGAAAAACTTCATAGAACCACCTTGTGCTCCCGGCCAGAACTGCCCCGGCGATATCGTAGCGGTCAGATTATCATTCACCGTGGCATACGTATTGAAATAGGCTGCCGCAACAGAAGAAATAGGAGTCAGAGAGGCGAACAATCCGAATTTCTGTCCTTTCAGTTCGTTAGCCGAAGAGATTACCGTCCCACGGGTAACGACATTTTCGCCTTCACCCACACGCTGCACGACAATCGCCCCCCCTTCACACACCATATCTTCTCTGATACATGAAGAGAGACCAGGCAAAAGGAGAATCGCCATTGCAATCGTTCTGATACTATTTCTAAACTTTATCATCTTCTTTTTTCTCTGCTATTAAAAACATTCGGTAACAGGAATTATAAATCCAGGTCCAGGTCAATATCTGTCCGGGCACCCCACTCTTCTACTGTTACTCTTGCAATCTGTATACCGAGTTTGCCAACTTTGGCCGTTATCTGGTACACATTATTCCGTCTGAATTCCGTAAATTCTTTCGTCACTGTCTGACCACCTTCACCGGTGGTCGTAATCTGCCCTATCTCTTTTTCAGTGACTCCGGTAGTATTCTGTGGCCCCTTCTTCACGTTTTCCATACTGACGGTCAGTTTATCGGAACCATCCGCTTTGAAAATACGTTCGGCAGTATAGAACGAACAGAGCAATTTCCGGTTTTCCGCACCGCTATTAGCGGAGTACGACCATGTAACAGTAGTCCCGGCTGTCCAAGTTTCTTCCAACAGAGTGCCTGCAGGTACATCCGTCTTCACTTGCCCGAAGTTTTTGGAAGGATACAGTGTATTATCACGTGTATCGTTACTTTCATTCCCCATTACAAAATAACTTTCGTGAGTAAGGTTATGCAAAGTGACGCTGGTGCTACCATTAGTATATCCCGTCTCAGCTCCGTCACTGGTGGCTTGCAGAAAAATGTCTACCCGAGCCACAGCACGTTCGACAACCATCTTCACTGTTTTTTCCTTACTGGGTAGCACGGATATACCCCGTATCACTCCTGTCATGGGCATTAGGTCTATCCCTTTACCGGCATTCAGTATATTGGCAATATCATACTCCAGATTCTGCAAATCCGACAAACTACCGACATTTTCAAGCTGGGCTACGAGTTCCTGCGGTTCATTTACTATAACTACTACCATAATGTCATCATTGCCCTTCACTTCCAGATTCCTCACCGCTATATCTGTAGCCGGAACCGGAGTTTCCTGCGTGTCGAGTACATTGACATCCAGATATGGACTAGCCGATGCATCACCGAATACGATGAACCGGATGGTCTTTATCTCCTCCACTTTCTCCAACTCGCCATTGTCCACAAGCCCTACGCTGAGTGCCGCCCGGGTAAGGGGAAGCGACTCATCAAGGGTATCCTTGCTGCACGAAAACAGGAAAGCCATGAATACCAAACAAATGATTATATGTAATAGTTTATTATATCTCATTCTTATACTTCTATGTCATGAAGCCAATAAACCCAGGGCCCCACTACAAGACCTATCTGAAGGAATCCTTCTGCTCCTCCTGGCTTTTCGGTCACAACAAATACCAGGTTCCACTCACTCTGCCGGTCAAGATACTCCTGAAAAGGAAGTTCCGTATCGTCAGGACGGGAAGTAGGACGGGCAATGCCCAACAGGTTTATCAGATCATAGTCCCATACTTTAGTTCCGCTATCTTCATTTTTTACAACAACTTTATAACCCGCCTTATTAAGCAGGCGCATGGTGTTGAGCTGTGAAGTTGCCTTCACTTCGGTGGTTCTGGTCCAACTGGTATGATGAGGCTTGTATGTAATGGGACCTTCACCCGTAGGTTCATCCTGCATCCAAGAATAGGTTGCATTGTCCGGCGCTTCTATTTCAAAAGAATATCGTGTTCCACTGCCCTCACTCTCTTCATAATGCATTAAGGCTATATTGAATCGGTTGGTGTAGCGCATCAGGTTCACCCGGCAAATTTTATCACTGGTACCGGAATAATCTACCTGCACCATCGGAGCAAAGTAAAGGTGTGGAAACTCGAAATCCACCATATCGGACTCACGCTGAAGAGCAACAACCATCTCCTGAAGAGTGGTAGTTCCCACAACCGGTGGCTGACCGACCCGATTCAAAACCTGATGACTGTCGGACAAGCTGCCAACAGCCAGTATTTTGTAGTTTCCGAGGCCCAAATCATCCGCCAACGACATACGATTTCCTCCAACCAATGCGGTGGATTCGGCTCTTTTTGTCAAAATCAGCTTATCGTCATTACCGAACACAAATACATCAACTGATTTAACCTGCGGATTGAATGCATCCGTATATTCCATATTATAGTCGAATCCGAATTCTATCCAAAATTCGCACCGGGGTAAATCCTCGCGTATGCTATCACACGAGACCATAAAAAGTATCGAGGTAACAATCAGAAACAACGATTTGGTTTTTTCAAACATATCTTTTCTTTTATAGGACAGCTTTATTGAGCTGCCGGTTATATATAGTCAGAGAACTTTTTAAAGGGCATTCTCCGGTTATTTCCGTTTTAGGGGGGCGCTTCATCTCATTTCGAAAATAGTACGCCAAGGTTTCTTCGTGCTGTTTTTTTAAAAGCCTGTCACCGGCTTCATTTTCCTCTCAGCAGCAAATGCCGCACGGTATATTCAAAAAGAAGATATAGGGCAGGCAAGTTGCACTGCCCCATATTTTTTCAGATAAATAGTTTATTAAATTTCAAAATCAGTTTCCCACTTTATCCATGGAGCCACTTCAATCTCGAAATGGAGGAAAGCACCCAGTTTGTCAATATCTTCCTCTTCTTTCGGGTCTTCAGGACCATCGCCAGGATACCACGGCGTACCTTGGCCATTTACCTTTGTCAGATTGAGCATGTAATAGTTATTACGTACCACACCATATTTTCCAAACTGCATATGTTCATTAGCCTCGTTGTCATGGCGAATCTCATAGTAGTAATAATTAATACTCTTCTGATACCAATAGAGGCAACCGTCTACTTTAGTAAGTTCACCTCCATATGCAGTGATTTCATTGAGAATATCCTGAGTAAGAGCTGCAAAATTGCTCGGACTACTGATTAGTTTATCCTTTATCTGATCATAGAACAAATCACAAGCATTAACCAAGCGCTTTTCCAAGGCTGTTCTATCACCATCATCTTTAAGTTTAGCAGGATTATATACAGCTAACAAAGCATCTAAAGTTGCGAAAGTCTTAGAATCTGCCCCATTGGAAAGATAAAACCAATCTTTACCCAATTCAAAGCCATCTGATGTTGGTCCGGGAACATACTGGGCTCTAAGTACCAAACGTGTGGCTGCACCGAACTTCTGATAATCGGCATCCATCGTATTTTCAGTACAGTATTTGTAATTACTTCCAAAAGAACTACTTTTGTCTGTCCAATCTACTTTAGGTTCAAGAGTAGTAAGATTCAATTCATTCTTTACAATACCTGCAAGATATCCTTTTACACCACCGGTTTCATCATAGTTCGGATCTTTGGTATAGAAGTTACTCTTGTAAAATGGGGTAGAAGCAGTATGACTGGATTTGGTTACATCTTTTTCAGCATAAGGGAACAGATGGGAGTTATAGTGGTCGATGGCCCATTTCTCAAAGGTAAACTGACCAAGACTTTGATTTTCGTCCCCATTTTGAAAAGGTGCAACTTTCAAGCTTGAAGCAACTGTAACCTCCAGCTTTGCAGCAAGACGTTCAATCTCAAGTTTTGCTGGATTGTCCTTCGCCGCAGCTTGTGCTGCTGCATCAGTTTTATAATCACTGGCAAGGATGATATTGCTTGACACGTCGAGCAAGCACTTAGGATCCCATTTTTCAGTCTCATCATAAAAGCCTACATTAATCATGGTATAGCCACCGCTATGTACAACCTCATCCACTATATATGCATTAGTAGTCTCAGCCTTTGCAGGAATTTTAAGCAAGGATATAATACTGGTATACGTATCAGCATCTGTAAGATCTTCCAGACGTTTCGCAAGTACAGCACCCGGATTGGCAATAACAAGTAAATACTTAGTATTGGTACTTACCTTAACCGGAGTATTCGGAGTGGTAACTCCACTAACTGTCCCGATAGCACCTGATCCCAATACAGTCGCAAAATCACCGTCCTTATCCTTAACCACCTTTTCATCGGAACCGAATGTAACCACATAGAGTGTGTTAATGTCACTTTCCGCTCCCACAGCAGGTTCTTCACCGGAAGCACGCGTCTGCGGTCCCTTGGGAACTGACAAACTAATGGACATGTAAGCCACGTCATAGCCCTTTTCATCACCGCCACCAAGGCTGTTGTCATTTTCATCCGAACAACTTGCTAATGTAGCAATAGCCAGCAATGACACTAAAATTGATTTAATCTTCAACATAATGTAAAATAGTTATTAGTAATTAATTATAAATTAGTTATTCATTTTGATAGAGTCTTCCATCTGTAAGAACTCTCTACGTATCATTCTTTTATTTAATCTTCATTTTATTTACCCTCTTTCTTTAATTCATCAATATTCGCCTTTTTCCTTGCCAATTCTTCCAAATTGCTCTTGGCTACATCCAATCCCAACTCTTGGGCTTTCTTCAGATATTTTTCCGACTGTTCATAGTCTCCTTTCAGTAACAGCAATGTTCCCATCGTATTATTGTATTCAGCGGAATAATCATCAGGCTTCACCCTCCCCAAATACGATTCCGCAGAAACCAAATCATTGCGTGAAAGTGCTGCCGTAGCCGCATTCATATTGGCAATTTCACTTTCCGGATAGATGCGGACAGCTGTTTCAAAAATATCGATAAACTCCTGTGAACCTTTCGGGTAAGTATTAGCTACCACAAACATCTCGTTCAGACTCAAGTTCTGTGGACGTTTCTTTATAACTTCCTTCGCCTCTTCCAGATTAAAATTCTTAATATCATAGCTTACCTTACAGATCGCCACACGCAACCCCGGGAAGATATGCTTCAACATAAACCGATAAGGTACACCACCGCGAAGTTGCATTAGCTTTGTTTCCCTTCCTTTTTCAATCGGAATATTCGTAATGATTTCCATCACTTCCGCCTTATAGTCCATTTCTACGGTAGCAAGTGCCTTTACCAATCCATCCCAGTTTTCACCTCCAAACTGGATATGATACTGGTTCTTCGGGAAATCATATTGTGTAGCCAGATAGTTGCGCAATGCCATAGCGCGACCTTCAGACAAGCGTTTATTCACCTCCAACGTTCCTTCTGGAGAAGCATAGCCGATAATATCCAGACGATTCACTTTGACATTCGTATCAAATCTCAGATCATCAATCATCGCACGTATCTTAGCCAACTCCTTAGGATTATTCATATATTCAGGACGAATATCCACTTTATTCACCTCAAAGTCCAGAAAAGCTTCGGCCTGCACATCGCGGCTCTTTATCTCCTCCACCATCGGTTCCACATACGACAGATAAGGAGTTACTATGTAAGGTACCAACATTCGTTCAAGTGTAACCTTATCAAAAGTATGTTCCACATTCATCAGAATACTCTCACCGCAACCACATTCATCACGTTGTACATTCAACCGGGCATCTGCCATCCATGCTTCATAAGGCAACACGTATCTGTATTGAATGACACCACTTTGCTTCTTTGTATTTTTCTCTACCCAATAGGGAAGTATATGATTATCCTTCTCTTTCCGGCTCATCATTGCCAGTCTGCGTTCGTAAACCAAGTATTCATTGCGTCCTTTGATAGATACTCTGGGAAGATCATAAGTAGTGGTAGACGAAACCAGTTGTGGAATAAGGTCCACCCCACGCGCAGATTTCACTTTCACATCCTCCAGAACGACATCCAGATCCACATGAATAAACTCACCCAGTTGTTCCAATCGCACAGGCTTTATTCGGATGGTACCATCGTATGAACGATCCTGAGCCAATACCCCATTCACATTCAAATATAAAAAGGTCAGTGCCAGTGCAATGAATTGCATATTTCTTTTCATCATTCTCAATCTATTTAATTAAGTAAATAAGTGATACGCTCGCTTTTGTAGGTCCCAGGTAATTCTTACTGGCATCTTTCTGTTTGGTACCGCACGTTGTGCAAGGATATTTATCATATAAAATACGCGCATATCCCAGCCCGACAGAAGCCTCGATACTCCAACGTTTTTTCAATATCCATGAATGTCCTATGGAAAAGCCTCCTCCATAAAGGCGTCCTTGATAACGCATATTCTGCATATTATCACTGATTAACGGCCAGTCGGGCCATCCGCCTACATTGAAATCAGCATAATGAGCATGCAACCCAATGAACGTACGGTTGAAACTTTCGCAAAACCAATAACGAAGCTCCGGCTGTATGCCCCAGTGCTTCAAGCGAGTATCATCAAACTTCCACGGATTATAATTGACCGGAATATCCAATGTCCACTTACGTGACAAAGCCACCTCCAAACCAAGATTCATAGTAGTAGTGGCATCGTAAAGCAAATTGCTTTTCACTGCAAGTGTTTGAGCTTTACTTTCGACCGGTAACAAACCCAATATGAATAGTATGCATACTAGTATTTTCTTCATTTATTTCTAGTTTTTATTTTTATAAGTCATTCCCTTATTCCATGCCCTTTTCAGCATAAGACAACATGTCGAAAAAAGCATAAAATCTCAGATGCAAATATCGCTGAAATAAAGAAGACTGAAAATCGTATCAAGTTCTGTTATAGGCACTAAAAAGAGGGACATACAACCAATTATGCCATTGTAGAAGATGAAAACGACTGAAATAAGAAAAAAGAGAAATTCAGGATGTTCATTTTCGAAATACGAACATTTTTATTTTTCACGTTTCAATATTCGAAACTTTCAAAAGAAATTAATCCAAACTATTTAATATAAGAAAGAGAAGAAAATAATCATTAAATACAAGTTTAGTCCAGTAGAATATACAACTTCATATATTCACCCCCCTACACAAACTATTCTTGCCCATACTCCCCGAGAAAAGAGACTAAATTCCATAGAAGTCAATTTTGTATTAATTACTACATTATATGCTTTATATTCTTGCCTTTATTATAAAGCAAATCAGTTCGTACTTTTTCTTGCAAAGAAAAGAATATTTCTATTATACACAAAAAGGCGCAGCCTCACGGCTACGCCCTTTCCAAATATAATCTTTGATAATAACTAATGAAATGACCTATTTCAATTCAAACGGCACTATACCTTTTATATCTGCCGCCGAAGCAGCTATCACAGCCTCAAACTTACCCGGCTCGGCTACCCAAGCATGTTGGGCATCATCAAAGTAACTCAAAGCTTCCTTATCTACAGTAAATGTAACTTCTTTCTCTTCTCCCGGAGCCAGTTTCACTTTCTTGAAACCTTTCAGTTCCTTAACAGGACGAGGCAAGGAAGATTTCTTGTCACTGATATACAACTGTACCACTTCCTGCCCTTCACGATCACCCGTATTCTTCACAGTTACAGTAAAACTGATCTGATCATCGGCAGACATTACTTTCTTATCAGCAGCAGGTTTTCCATAAGCAAATGTTGTATAAGACAGACCATGTCCGAATGGGAACAACGGCTTCACTTTCTTCTGCTTGTCTGCCCAGCGATAGCCGACAAAGATACCTTCGTTGTACTTCATGTCTACCACCTTCTTGCTACGCTCAGCAAAATATTCCCCCACACTGTGAGCCGGAACATCTTCCAGACGTACAGGGAAGGTGAAAGGCAGCTTACCGGAAGGATTAGCATCCCCCATCAGTACAGCAGCAATAGAATTTCCAGCTTCCGAACCCAGGAACCAGGCTTGCATCACAGAAGGAACTTCCGCAATCCAAGGCATAGCTACAGCATTACCGGAAATATTAATAACCACCAGGTTCTTATTTGCCTTTGCCAAAGCTGAGATAACAGCATCCTGTCCATAAGGCAAACCAAGACCGGCACGGTCTGTATCTTCACAATCCTGGTTATTACTCTTATTCAATCCGCCAATAAAGATCACATAGTCCGCATCTGCAGCTACCTTTACAGCTTCGGCAATCAGTTCTTCCGGTGTACGGTCGTCTTTCAAATCCTGACCGGTTACTACACCATTATATTCACCCCGTGCATCTCCCACGTACCCACGAGCATAAACCACTTCCGCTTTATCACCTACACGTTTCTTAATGCCATCCAATGGAGATAATTCACGCTGCACTTTCAAAGAAGAACTACCACCACCTACGGTCATCATCTTCACAGCATTCTCACCGATAACAGCAATTCTCTTTGCTTTATTCAAGTCGATGGGCAACAGAGATCCCTTGTTTTGCAATAGCACAATACCCTCTTCACCAATGCGGCGGGCAGCCTCATAATGTTCGGGAGAAAGCATGGAACCCAAAGGACGGTTCACATCCATTGTTGTACGGAAGCTCAGGCGCAAAATGCGACGCACCTTATCATCCAACTCCTTCGTACCCACTTTCCCGGATTTAATGCGTTCCAAATAAGGCATAGCCAGATAATAGTTGTCATAAGCATTACTGCTGCCATTGGCAAGACCATCCGTCCAACTACCGAATTCCATGTCAAGTCCGTTCGTAATGGACTGATCCGTATCATGCACACCACCCCAGTCAGAGACAACAACACCGTCGAAGCCCCATTCACCTTTCAGAATATCATTCAGTAAATACTCATTATGGCAAGCATGTTGTCCTTTATAAAGATTGTATGCGCCCATGATGGCCCACGTCTTGCCTTCCTGAACTGCAGCCTTGAAAGCGGGCAGATAGATTTCATAAAGAGCACGGTCGTCCACAATAACATTGGTGGTGTGACGGTTGATTTCCTGATTATTCAGCGCATAGTGCTTTACACAGGCAGCTACACCATTTTGCTGCACACCCTGTACATAAGGAACCACCATGCGGGAAGCCAAATACGGATCTTCACCCATATACTCAAAGTTACGTCCATTCAGCGGAGTACGGTAGATGTTGACACCGGGACCCAGAAGGACATTCTTGTTGCGATAACGCGACTCTTCACCGATACTTTTTCCATAAAGCAGGGACATATCAGGGTTCCATGTAGCAGCCAGACAAGTCAATGCCGGATAAGCCACACAAGAGTCATTGGTCCAGCCAGCCTGATCCCACTCATCCCAAAGCACTTCGGGACGAATACCATGAGGACCATCCGTCATCCAATTTTCCGGAATACCTAAGCGGGGCACTCCTGCACTGCTGAATTTACTTTGCGCATGTACCATAGCTACTTTTTCTTCCAAAGTCAGCCTTTTCAACGCATCTTCTACTCTTTCTTCAATAGGTTTGGTAGCATCCAGATATACAGGTTTCTGCTGCGCCAAGAGTGGAAGAGCAACAGTGAATGCCAAACCGAATAATACTTTTTTCATATGGATAAATAATTAGTTTATTAGTGATTATTTCATGCCTAACGACTGGATATATCCCTCCTGCACCACACAGTTCTTCAGCTTGCAAGCCTCAATGAAATCCATCATTGCCTTGCGTACCATCATCTGGTCGGGACGGGCATCCCGGATTTCTTTATAAGATGTGCGTGGAGATTCGGAGAAGTAAAGGATATTCGCCCAATTTTCCGGCGGAGTAATGCCTACAAAGCTGGAACCATCCATCTTCTTATACGGCCAGAAGGTATAACCGATATTATTCTCACGCATCGTCTGGCAAAAAGCAGCCTGCCATTCGTCCGTATTATGTCCAATCTCACCCATATACATCGGTAGGTTCACACTGTCTCGGAAGTTTATTATGGCTTGAATAGCATCTTTGGTAGGATCACCTCCATAGCGATGGCAAGTATACATTATCTTATCGTCAAACTTAGAATCCTTGAACGGCTTGAAGTTACCATTCCACTGAGCGCCACCCAACAGAATAATATGATTATTATCCACTTCGCGGATAGCAGCTACCCCTTTCTTATAAATATCTTCCAGTTTACCGTTCAATTCTTCCATATTCGGGAAATACGGAGCAATAGGTTCATTAAAAAGCTCATAACCCAGAATTACCGGCTCATTCTTATACCGGTCTGCAATCTGACGCCAAATATCACAGTACAATTGTTGGCTGGTTTCACTTTCAAACAACCAGGGATACCCGTAACTATCATCTATATTATCACCCGTTTGTCCCCCCGGAGCATCGTGCATATCGAGAATCAGATAAAGATCGGCTTCACGACACCATTCCACAACGCTGTCTACACGAGCAAAACCATCCTGATCGACAGTCAGCCCCATAAAGTCTTCATCCGTAAAAAGCTTATAATGGAATGGAAGACGGATGGTATTCGCACCTGTATTCTTAATAAACTGAATATCTTCACGAGTGATATAATTGTCTTTGAATGCTTTCCAGAACTCAGCAGTAAAGTCAGGTCCCACTAACTGACAGAACATCTCATTGATAAACCGGGGAGAGTTCGTTTTGCTAAACTTAAACATATAACCTTCCGGATTCAGCCAATTGCCCAGATTGGTACCCATGATAAAGAGTTTCGTACCATCAGGCTTTATCAGGTCTTGCCCCTGAATAGTTATAAACGCAGCAGAATCCTGTATTTTTTCTGCCTTTTCACCACAACTCCCCAACATCAGAGAAGCTGCTAAGAGGGATGTACCCACTAAAATCGATTTCAACATGGTATTCTAATACTATAAGATTATTTCTTCCAGCGATAAGAGGCTACTGCTTTGGCAGGCACCACACAATCCACACAATTCTTTCCATCCGTTACAGTCAGGCGAGTTTCCTCATTTCCCTCATTCAAGAGTACAAAAGCAACGGTTCCATCGGGATTTTCAAATGCAGAGTACATTAATCCTTTCCCGTCAACACCTTTACTTTCCACACGAACCGCACCTGGTTTCACTACGGACGACAGATGCCCGATAATATAATAATGAGAATTGTAAGTCATCGTCTTATAGTCCCCACGATTAATATCAACAGCTCCGTAGCAAGTTTTACAACCACCTTCACGCCAGGGGCCACGATCATCGTCCAGCATCAGATTCCAGACAATGACACCTTTACACCAATTGTTTACCGTACCAAGAGCCACTTCTCGCATATCCTCCATCAAACGCCTTTCCAGGTTGCGTCCGTCATTCCACATGCCGATAGAAGTTTCCGTAAAGATAAGTTCTTTATCGGGACGTTTCTGCTGAATGTTATTCAATTCCTCACGTCTGCCTCCATAGTTGTGGTAAGCAGCTCCGGTAAGGAAAGCAGCAGCCACCTCATCATCATACATTCTAACGGGATATTCCTGCTGATCGGCCATATTATCATAGTTGTAATTATGGTCGAAAGCATAAATCTTCGTATCCAGTCCGGCAGCCTTGAAAGCAGGACCGAGAGCATCACGGACAAAAGCCAGTTCTTCTTTCCAACCCATGAACAAAGAAGCAGAATTGCCCCTATTCAACGGTTCATTCTGTGGAGTGACGGAGTAGATTTCAATACCTTCTTCACGGAATGCCTGTATCCACTTCACAAAGTAAGTAGCATAATCAGAATAATAATCCGGATTCAGTTGTCCGCTTGTCCAGGAATCAAATGGCTTCCTTTCTTCCAGGTTATTCACCTTCATCCACTTGGGGCATGTCCACGGAGAACCTAATATTTTGATAGCGGGATTAAGGACCAGAATATCTTTTAAAATAGGTATTACATATTCTTTCTCTTCAGTTTGCAGAGCGAAATTCTCAATTCCTTTTGTATCGCAACAGGTATACTCGCTCAGTGAGAAGTCGGAACAACCAATAGAAATGCGGATATAACTAAATCCCAGCCCATTTTTATCAGAAAACGTTTCGGTCAGGAATTTCGCACGATCAGTCGGGGTCATCTGCATCAGATTATAGCAGGTAGAACCTGTAACAGCAGCTCCGAAACCGTCCATCTCCTGATACCGCACCGTAGGATTTATAGTGATTACGGACTCAGATGCAGGGACTTTGGAAAGCTTCTGAGTAGTGTGGTTAAAGCTTTGCTGCCGGTCGGCAGTCGTAATGTAAACTTCCGCTTTATTTTTTCCCGGAGCATCCTCACCCAATGAACCGGAAGTCCCGGCACAGGTGGTAGTAGCAACCAACAAACAGCATCCTAATAAAAGAGGTAATTTCAAATTCATGGTATGTTTTTCAAGGGTTAATTAATCTCCCCCAAAGGTAGGCAAGATAAAGGCACTACGTACCTCCGCATTATGAATATGTGGATAAGATGAAATATACAGCGAAGATAACTCTCTAAATAACAAGTAGATAAAAATCAATAGAGAAAGTGAAAAAGTGGATAGGAAATAAGGTAATGACGTATGCTTAGCGTATCTTCATAACGCATGTTTCAAAGTCATCGCGCGAAACACAAGCTTTGTTTTTCACTTTGGCACGGTAATTATAGATTGTATTGACGGAGTAACGGAGAAATTCGGCAATCTGCGAACTATCATCAATACCCAATCGGATTAAAGCAAAAATACGTAATTCCGTATTCAGAAGTTCGCCTTTGCGGAGTATGATCCGTTCTTCCGGTTGAAGCAGTTCATTGAATTTTCCCACAAAATCAGGGAAAAGATGTAGAAAAGCCGTATCAAAGTTCTCATATAATTCTTTCAGATCCGTGTCGAGCACATCTCGTGAACGTACCATTTTCAGAAGTTCGTCCATCTGCCCGCCGGTAAGCTTCTTGTTCACCATGCGTCGGTAAGCATCCAGTCGGTCGATGTAGGTAGAACAGAGTTTCAGGAAGCGCCCGATATATTCTTCTTTGATATGATTAGACATTTGCAACTGTTCATTCGCCTGCTCCAAATGAGCCCGGGCAACAGAAAGATGCTTCATTTGCCTGTAAATCCAAACAACAGCCACGACCAACAGCAGAGATAGAATACTAATCATCCAGAGATAAAAACGAAGACGTTCATTCTGTTTCTCCTGCATAGCCTGATAGGTAAGATCTATAAGCGACAGAATGCCGGCTGTCTGCAAGCTACGGCTACGGGCATTGTAATGATTGGTTTCATTCCATGAAAAACGGATATAGCGATAAGCACGTTCGATGTCTCCTTCCTCATAGAGCAATTGTGCCAAAGTCCACAGGGAGGCATGGTCTGTAATCGCAAGGCGGATATCCGTCAAAGCGGACAAAGCCAGATAATATTTTGCTTTCTCCAGGTCTCCCAGGCGATGATACAGCAAAGAACGGTGATACGTTACCAACGCATACTCCGGAGTATCGGGGCGCACACTTGCCAAGCGGTCATCGTTTATCTTCAAAGCTTCCTCCCACCTACCGTCAGCAGCTGCCTGCATCTCTCTGCGTTCCGGATAAAAGGCGGAGGCTGGGGAAAGTACCTGCATCAATGAGTCCTCATAAGCGGCAGACAAACCATAATAGCGGTTACGACGGGAAGCATCTTGCGTATATGCCCCCAATTCACCGTACAAATGACGATAATCTTCGTAATAATCGGGCAACAGACGGGAAGAGAGTCCGGAAGGATTTATCTGTTCCAAATCCTCAGAAGCTTCCTTATACATACCTGCCGAAGACATCAGGTGCGCCCGCCGGATACGGGTTTCATCCGCTGCTTCCTGTTCACCGTGGCGCTGCGCCCAGTGCAAGTTGCGGCCCAGATAAAAAAGGGCTGAATCGCATATATATGCCTTGTATTCCTGAAACATTTCTCCATTCAGACGGAAATACTCCTGCGTCTCCGTGTCTGTCTGCGATAATTGCTGCCTCAAAGCTTCAATGCGAGCTTCCCTCACTGCCACATATTCTTGATGTGCACCGATAGCCTCATCCAAGGCAGCAGGCCATCCATCCATTGCAGGGACATCAATCGGAGCAGACATTCCATGAATACCCACTAAAGCCAGTCCGAGAAATATCAGCAGTTTTACCTTCATGGGGACAAATATAAAAAATTAGTTTCCTATATTTGCAGCATTAACCCCCAAATGTATTCTATAATGAAAAACTTAGCACCTCAACGAGTGGCCGCGGTTGATGTATTCCGTGCACTCACCATGTTTCTCATGCTCTTTGTGAATGACATCCCCGGTCTGAAGAACATCCCCCACTGGCTCGAACATGCCGACATCAACGAAGACATGATGGGATTCTCCGACACCATTTTTCCCGCATTCCTATTTTGCATGGGCATGTCTGTCTCTTTTGCCATCCAGAACCGTTACCGAAAAGGAGATACTACGCTTCAAGTCATTGCCCATATCTTCTGGCGTACGGTGGCACTCATCGCTATGGGGCTATTTTCACTTAATTCGGGTGGCATAGCAGGTGGCATTTCCCACCAGTGGTTCTGCATCCTGATGGTTATCGGCTTTTTTCTGGTCTGGGCCGTTTATCCGAAGGCCGAAGGGTCCAAAAAGTACCTATTCATCGCAATGAAAGTGCTTGGCGTTGCCTTGTTGGCATTCCTCGTTCTATATAAAGATTTAAACGGGAAACCTTTCCATCAAGGTTGGTGGGGCATCCTGGGACTTATCGGCTGGACGTATGTCGTATGTGCCGGCATTTATCTATTTACCCGCGAAAGTTTGCGTAAAAATGTCATAGCATGGCTGGTCGTCATGCTCCTTGCGGTAATCAGTCACTCTAACCTAATCCCACAGGAATATGGTTTACGTATCATCCTTCTGCCTTTCATCCCCAGTGACTGGACGCTGCATGCATTCGGTATGTCAGGGGGACTCACTTCCCTGTTGATGCAGAAATATGCCGACCGGGAACATCCGCGTAAATTCATTGTTATCCTTTGTACCTTAGGTGCCATTATGCTCATTGCTGCACTTTGCTCGCACCCCCACTGGATTATCTCAAAGATACAGGCCACTCCGAGCTGGCTGTTCTATTGCCTCGCTGCATTTTTCCCATTGTTCGGCCTGTTCTATTGGCTGACGGATGTAAAAGGTAAAACACCCTGGTTCAATATTATCAAACCTGCCGGGACTGCCACGCTTACGTGTTATATCATTCCATATATATGGTACGCCGTACAGCAATTGTTGGGCTGGCACTACCCCGAGCTCCTGAATGCAGGTACTCCGGGTCTATTAAGATCACTCATATTCTCCCTCATCATCGTCCAACTGACCGGACTGCTGGTGAAGGCTAAAATAAAACTGAAGGTATAAATACGTACCTAAAAAGACGAAAAGATGATGTTAAAGCTTCAAACTCCTAACCATGAAGACAAGGTGCTGCTCCACTCTTGTTGCGCACCTTGTTCTTCTGCCATTATCGAATGCCTGCTTGCCAACGGCATCCGCCCCACCGTGTTTTATTATAACCCCAATATCTACCCTCAGGCCGAATATGAAATCCGGAAAGCCGAGGCCATCCGTTATGTTCAGGGGTTAGGACTTGACTTTATAGATGGCAACTACGATTACTCATTCTGGCGCACCTCCATGCAAGGAATGGAGGATGAGCCCGAACGAGGTGGCCGTTGCCTGAAATGTTTCAACCTTCGTCTGGCTGAAACTGCCCGTTATGCCTCCGAGCACCGTTTCACCCTGTTCACCACTACCCTCGCCTCTTCCCGCTGGAAGAGCCTCGATCAGATCAACGAAGCGGGACGTAGAGCCGCCGCCCTTTACCCCGGAACCACTTTCTGGGAACAAAACTGGCGAAAAGGAGGATTACAAGACCGACGAAACCAGCTTCTCAAAGAGCATGATTTCTATAACCAGCAATATTGCGGTTGCGAATTCAGTATGAGGAGACTTGAAGAAAAAGATTCTTTATAGACAAGCAGAATGTTAAAACAGAAGGTTTCACGACAATTTTTTCAGAACTTCCGGCAATATCCCTACATAATAAAAAGGAAGATTCACCAGACGGAATATCTTACCTGAATTTGTCTTTACTTCATCTACAGAATAATTACCGGACCATACCCTGACCGCTATGTCGTGCGAAGCCTCTTCCATATATTGATGTAGCGAACGCAAATGAGCATTATGACCGGCCTTCACTTCAATCGGCACCACACGCGTTCCATATTGAAAAACAAAGTCAACTTCAGCAATCGAGCTGGGAGTATTCCGCACCCAGAAGTTACGCTTTGCATAACCTATATTCCCGGAAAAAGAAGCCAACTCTTGAGCTACCCATTGTTCGGCAATGTGCCCGCGCCAAGCGTCGAGCAAATCTTTTGCATCGAAAACCTCCTGCTGTATCTTTGCTGCATAATTCACCAATCCGCCATCCAGCCAAATCAATTTCGGCGCTCGTCGCAAAGCAGGTGCTAAGGGAATTTCAGTACCTACTACCGGATAAACCAATTCAAGCAGAAAAGCCTTCTCCATAGCCTCGAAAGCCTCACCAACTTCACGTGCTTTATAGGAAGAAGCTCCAAATCCTCCCAACTTTATAGTCTGTCCTGCCATTTGCCAGCCTCGCTCTAAAATTAAACGGATTACTTCTACTTGGGTGCGATTGACCGCATATTTTTCCACATCTTCATTGTAACCTGTCAGCAATGAATTGTATATACTTTCCAGACGGACAATATCCCGGTGTTCAGCATAGGCAGCCACCACTTCGGGCATTCCTCCAATAAGTGTATATTGGCGAAAAAGGCGCATCACTTCTTCATGAAGCAACGATGGCAAAGCACACTGGGACACAGCATCCCGTATCTGTCCTTCACCTATCGCCCCCAAAAATTCACCAAACGAGCAGGGGCGCAACGACATATACTCGACACGACCTACCGGAAAAGAAATACGTTGCCTCAGAAGACTTTGCAGCACTGAACCCGCAGCTATCACATAGATTTCCGGCATATCTTCATAAAAGTAACGCAGTAATGCCACTGCCCGAGGCACACATTGTATTTCATCAATAAAAAGCAATGTACGCCCTTCACGCTTCTGTTTACGTTTCAAAAAATAAATGGCTTGCATAATATCTTGTACATCTCCCGTACCATCGAATATAGCCGCATCTTTCTCACGTTCCAAATTAAGATACAAATAATCATCAAATTCTTTTCCGAACTCATGTACCACAGTCGTTTTACCCACCTGGCGTGCACCACGAAGTATTAACGGTTTATGCTTCTCTCCCGAAGCCCACTCCCGTAACCGTATAAATATATCTCTTTCAAACATATACATAGGTAATTAGAACATCAAAGGTAGGAATTATGTTCCAAATCACAAGCAAATTCAATCTTTATTTGTTCCAAATCACAAGCAAATTCAAAAGATGATTGTTGCAAATCACAAGCAAAGAAAGAATTAAATAATAAAATTTGTAACAGTCTCCTTTTCCCCCTATCCGAACCACATCCGGGCTATACTTGCTCCGTACAATCTCCACTCAGAGGTACCTCCATGTGGAGAAAGTATGGATTTGATACGGAGCAAGTGTATGCCAAGTAAGAAGCAGATATTTTAGGCCATCAATCCCAAGCAAGAATAGCCAACTAAGCAAATGGCTGCAAACGGACGCAAAAACCACATTCGTGAAGACAAACCGCTAAAATCGTTTGGCGGAAGGAAATATAAATGTATACCTTTACGTCAGAAACAGAATAACCAATTTAAAATGCGACATCATGGGAATTATCAATCAAGGCATACTCGGAGGCTTCTCCGGCAAAGTGGGACCGATAGTAGGATTTCACTGGAAATCAAAATACTACATACGTGCACGGGCGGCTAAAGTCAGCAATCCGCGCACGCCGAAACAGCAGGAACAGAGAGGTAAGTTTGCTACGGCATTCAGTTTTCTGAAAACCATAAAACCTTTTATTCGTATCGGTTATAAGGAATTTACACAGGAAAAGTCCGCATTCAATGCTGCCATGTCCTATACACTGAAAAGAGCCGTGACGGGCAACGGAAAAGAAACCTCGATTGACTTCAACCGGGCATTGGTTTCCATGGGAACCCTGATGCCCGTATTCGAGGGAACAGCCACACAAAATGAGAATCAAATGTACTTTAACTGGCAGGATAATAGCGGCATGGGAAATGCAGAAGATAGGGATATAGCCATGCTACTGGTGTATAACAAAGATAAAGAAACAGCCGTTTACAATACGGAAGCCGCCCTACGTTCCAGTTGTCACGCCGTGCTGCAACTTCCGGCTGACTGGCAGAACGATGAACTGATTGCTTATCTCAGCTTTTGCAGTGCAGATGGAAGTTGTGTAGCCAACAGCATTCGCCTGACTGTAACAATGACTGAAAGAATGTCAAAAGCAACAATACCAGATAATGCCATATTCATTAGAAGCCTCATTAACCATTCTTTTTCCCCAAAGGGCTTTCAAGACAGATCGTATAGAAGTGGGTAATTTCAGATGATACCACATTCTGTCCATAATCATGCAACTTTAGATTATTATAAATACAATAATCATATTCATAATAATCAGGATACACGGACAATAGAGGCATCTTTCGCGTATAAAACTGGCAGATGCAGCGTAATAAATTCCGTAACTTTGCCGGCAGTTAACGTAAAAAGTAGAAAAACATGAAGAAATTTACTATCACATTGGCACTCTCTATCCTTGCAGTGCTGCTAGTTGCCACTCCTTGTAACGCTAAAGGAAAAGCAAAACATGTCGTATTAATCGGTTTGGATGGCTGGGGAGCCTATAGTGTTCCCAAGGCAGATATTCCTACTATCAAGCAACTGATGGCTGACGGAGCCTATACGCTCGAAAAACGGTCCGCACTTCCCTCTTCAAGTGCCATCAACTGGGCTTCCATGTTTATGGGAGCCGGTCCTGAACTGCACGGGTACACGCAATGGGGATCTAAAACGCCCGAATTACCTTCGCGCGAACTCAATCAGCATGGCATTTTCCCCACTATCTTCCAATTATTGCGCGATGCACAGCCCGAAGCCGAAATCGGTTGCCTGTACGAATGGGACGGTATCAAATATCTGGTGGATACACTTTCTTTGAGCCACTATGCGCAGGCTCCCGATTACAACAAGCATCCCGAGGCTCTGTGCACAATGGCGGAAACTTATATCAAAAAGAAACAGCCAGCCCTACTCGCCGTCTGTTTTGATAATCCTGACCACGTAGGACACCAAGCCGGACACAACACTCCTGAGTATTATGCCAAACTGAAAGAACTGGATACCTATGTAGCCCGCATCGTTCAAGCCGTAAAAGATGCCGGCATGCTGAAAGAAACCATCTTTATCGTCACTGCCGACCACGGTGGCATTGAAAAAGGACATGGCGGCAAAACTATGAACGAGATGCAGACACCTTTCATCATCTCCGGTAAGAATGTGAAGAAGAGCGGTGAATTCCACGAAAGTATGATGCAATATGACGTTGCTTCTACTATCGCCTACATCTTCGGACTGAAACAACCACAAGTTTGGATAGGAAGACCGATGAAGCAGGTATTTAAATAAAAAGAGTCAGATTCACACGAATTCTCATAATTCACCCAGAAACATTTGCAGAAGTCGAAAGTTATTGCGTAATTTGTGTAGCACAAAAAGTGCTACACTTTTTGTGCTACACATAAACTTTTGCTTATGAATAGAATAACGAATCCTTTTCTGGTTTACGGTTATACCGGACCAGACTATTTTTGTGACCGGAAAGAGGACACACAGAAGTTAATTTCTGCCTTAAGGAATGGACGCAACATCACTTTGATGAGTCCACGCCGCATGGGGAAAACCGGACTGATAAAGAATGCTTTCTATCAAATTCACCAGGAAGAGCCGGAAGCAGCTTGTTTCTACATGGATATCTTTTCCACAACTTGCCTGAATGATTTTATCATTCTTTTCGGCCAAACAGTTATTGGAAAGCTGGATACACTGTCACAGAAAGCATTGACTACACTTACAGGATTCTTCAGAAGTTGTCGCATTGTATTCTCTTCCGACCCACTGAACGGGACTCCACAGGCTACACTTGATTTCCAACCCTCCCAAGCGCAGGCCACCTTGAAAGAAATATTCGAATATCTGGAACATTCAGGTAAAGAATGCTACATAGCTATTGATGAATTCCAGCAAATTACGGATTATCCGGAAAAAGGCGTAGAAGGATTGCTGCGTTCTTATATTCAGTTCCTGCCTCATGTGCATTTCATATTTTCCGGGAGCAAACAACATCTTATGGATGAAATCTTCACTTCTGCCAAACGTCCTTTCTACCGGAGTACGGAGAAAATGACCTTACAACCTATACCTCCAGCGGAATACTTCCTTTTTACCCGCTCTTGGATGGAGCAGGGAGGCAAACAACTGGAAGAAAACTTGTTTCAGCAAATTTATCAACGCTTCGGAGGACATACCTGGTACATGCAATATATCTTGAATCGACTTTACGAGCAACCTCAATCAATCATTGATGAGAAACTGATTGAAGTGTGTATAGCAGATATCGTTCATTCCGAAATAGATTCTTACCAGCAACTATATGGAATGTTGACCGAAAATCAATCCACCCTGCTACGTGCCATTGCACGAGAAAAAGTAGTAGCAGCCATCAATAGTGCGGCTTTCATCAAAAAGTATGGCTTGAAAGGTACCAGTAGCATAAACACGGCTCTAAAAACATTAATAAACAAGGAATATGTATTCAAATCCGACAAAGGTTATTGCATCTACGACCGATTTATGGAGTTGTGGTTGCAGACGTTGCCTTATGCCAATCAATAAAGGATACTCAGCGATAGATTAACGTCGACAGATAATCTTCCGCAAACATTTCATTCGCCACTTCCAATAGAATCTCCGGAGTAAGCAGTTCAATACGTTGATAAACCGCTTCGGAGGTTTCATATTTATGATAATGCAGGAAGGTCTTTGCCATACCGAGGGCATTGTTCTCATTATTATCCGAAGCTACACCTATTTGTCCGATGAGTTGCTTCTTGGCAGCAGCCAGTTGCTGGGAAGTCATCTTGTTATCACGCAAGCTTTTAAGTTCCTTCATTACCAACCGCATACATGTATCCACATCTTCAGGATCGCATCCGAAATAAGTGCAGAAGACGCCTGTATCCGTATAAGAAGTCAGATTGGACTCCACATTATAAACTAATCCCCGGCGTTCACGCAGAGAAACGTTCAGACGACTATTCATACCGGGGCCTCCAAGAATATTGTTCAGCAGATAAAGGGCTGTACGTTTATCATCATAGGCATTGTATCCACGGCTGCCAATCATGACATGAGCCTGATGCGTATCTTTATGTATAGTAAGCTTCTCGGGCGTATAAAGAGGAGGAGGCATACGACGATTATCCACCGATACCGCAGGAACATCTATAAGGAGTTTCTCTGCCCAACGGATAACTTGCTTGAAATCCAAATCGCCCCAAACAAAGAAAACCATATTTCCCGGATGGTAAAAGCGGGAAGTGAAAGCAGCAGCATCTTCACTCCGGAAGGTTTTCAGCAACTCGGGATTACCCAAAATATTACGTCCCAACGGATGTCCACGGAAGATCAAATCCTCGAAGTCATCGAAAATAAGTTCGGAAGGCGTGTCTTCGTAAGACTGGATTTCATCAATGATTACCTCCGTTTCCTTCTCAATCTCACGTTGCGGAAAGGTGGAGTGAAATACAATATCCGCCAGCAATTCAAAGGCCCGGCCGAAGTGCTCGGTAAGGAAAGCAGAATAGATAACCGTCTCTTCTTTATTGGTGTAAGCATTCAGGTCACCACCTACATTCTCCATACGATTGAGAATATGCCAGGCTTTCCGCTTCTGTGTACCTTTAAAAATAAGATGCTCCACAAAGTGCGCCATGCCTTGTTCATTCTCAAGCTCATCACGGGTTCCGGCATCAACAGCAAAACCACAATAAGCTACATTGGAATAGGCCGGTTGATGGATAATACGCAAACCGTTGGCAAGTGTATATTCGTTATGTCCCGGTAAAGGGAAAAGTGCTAACTTCTTCATTCTTACGTTCAAAACTGATTGAAGGCGCAAAGATAACTCAATTTGATGAGCTCCCCCTATCTTCGCAAAGCAAAAATACAATAAAACTTATTGCCATTTATGGAAAATTGCAGATATTTGTAGGCTATAACCTAACTACTAACAAAAATAGTATAATGATTGAATCCATTCAAGAGCTTTTGCAGAAAGAGGCACAAGCTGTTCTAAACATCCCCGTGACAGACGCTTACGAGCGTGCAGTAGAACTTATCGTGGAACAAATTCACCGGCGGAAAGGGAAACTGGTAACTTCGGGTATGGGAAAAGCAGGACAGATTGCCATGAACATTGCAACTACGTTCTGTTCTACCGGAATCCCTTCCGTATTTCTGCATCCCAGCGAAGCTCAACACGGCGACTTAGGTATCTTGCAGGAAAACGATTTACTGCTATTGATCTCTAACTCCGGCAAAACACGCGAAATCGTAGAACTCACACAATTAGCTCATAATTTGAACCCAGAGCTTAAATTTATTGTTATTACCGGAAATCCGGATAGTCCGTTGGCTCATGAGTCTGATGTATGTCTCAGCACAGGAAAGCCTAACGAAGTCTGCGCTCTGGGTATGACGCCCACCACCTCGACTACTGTAATGACCGTTATCGGTGATATTCTTGTAGTACAGGTAATGCAACAGACTGGCTTTACGATTGGAGACTACTCCAAACGTCATCACGGTGGGTATTTGGGTGAAAAATCAAGAAAATTATGCGAAAAGTAATCGGTATAGGAGAAACTATCCTTGACATCATTTTCCGCAACGGGCAGCCGACAGCAGCTGTACCGGGTGGCTCAGTATTTAACGGCATCGTGTCATTGGCACGGACAGGCGTACCTGTGAGCTTCATCAGCGAAACGGGAAACGACCGGGTAGGCAACACAATTCTGCAATTCATGCAGGATAGCGGCATGTCTACCGAATATGTCAATGTGTTCCCCGATGGCAAATCTCCCGTATCACTGGCTTACCTGAACGAACATGGTGATGCGGAATATATTTTCTATAAGGATTATCCCAAGCAACGGCTGGATGTAGTCTTCCCTAAACTGGAAGAAGACGATATCGTAGTTTTCGGTTCATACTTCGCCCTGAATCCGGTGCTGCGCGATAAGGTTCAGGATCTGTTGGAGCAGGCACGTGAGAAGAAAGCAATTGTCTATTACGATCCTAACTTCCGCTCCTCGCATAAAGATGAAGCCATAAAACTGACATCCACCATCATCGAGAATCTGGAATATGCCGACATTGTACGCGGTTCTATAGAAGATTTCTTCTATATGTATAATCAAAAGGAAGTGGACAAGGTCTACAAAGATAAGATTCGCTTCTATTGCTCTAACTTTCTTTGTACTGCCGGAGCCAAAGAGATTTCACTGCGTACGAAAAGCATTACCAAAGAGTATGCTATTCCGCCATTGGAGGCAGTCAGTACTATTGGAGCGGGTGATAACTTCAATGCCGGTATTATCTATGGCCTGCTGAAGTACAATGTACGCCATTGTGATCTGGGACAAATAGACGAAGCCACCTGGGACAAGATTATCCGTTGCGGCATTGAGTTCTCGGCAGATGTATGCCGGAGTTTTAACAATTCTATATCACCCGAGTTTGCCCGACAGTTGCCTCCCATTAACTAAATCCCCGTTAAAGGAGAAAAAACTCTGTGAAACTCTGCGCCTTGAAGTAACAAAAGTCAGCAGAATACATATCTTTGCATTATACGCTCAGACAAAAAAACTATGTATAGAAATCTGTTGAACTTGCTAACATGTGTATTGCTGCTACCGGCTTGTAGCGGCACAGCTCCTCATATTTCCGTTGTTTGTGAAGAAAACAACGTTGGAAATAGTATCGTCAAATGGGAAATAGCTCCTCTTATTAAAGGAAACGTAAAGGTATACGCCTCTACCGATCCGAACTATATTCCCGAAGACTCCCCGGTAGCCATGGCAAATATTGCCGACCAGCGAATGACAATTGTTACCACGGACCCTACCAGGCGATATTACTATACCCTCGTATTCAATGATAAATACCGTGTAAAGATTGCTACCCGCAATGTCAATATCCCCGGTATACAGAACTTCCGCGATATGGGAGGGTATCCGTCATATCCTGCCCAGAAACGATTGCGCTGGGGCATGCTTTACCGGTCGGCGCAGATAGACAGTCTGGAATGTTACTCACGCAGGGAGCTAAAGAATATAGGCATCAAGACTATTGTAGACCTGCGCTCCGAATCAGAGTTAAAAGGACATACCCCATTACAAAAAGGATTTAATGTCGTACATATTCCTATAAAAACGGGAGATATGGAAGATATTCTGAAAGGTATTCAGGAACAAAAAATAAAGAGTGACACCGTATACCGCATGGTGGAACGGATGAATCGCGAGTTAGTGATGAACTACCACCATGAATACCGACAGATATTCGATATCCTGTTGGACAGTGCCAACTATCCTGTCGTCATCCATTGTTCCTCCGGTAAGGGACGCACCGGCATTGCTTCGGCACTGATACTCGCTTCTCTTGGTGTGAACAGCGATATTATCATGGAAGATTATCGCCTCAGCAATGATTATTTCAATATTCCCAGCGCTTCACGTTATGCCTATAATCTGCCTGCACGTTCACAAGAAGCCATCACGACTGTTTATTCAGCCAGAGAAGACTTCCTGAATGCTGCCAAAGAAGAAATAGAACGTCGATACGGCGATGTGGAGACCTATTTGGAAAGGGCCATCGGACTCAAGAAAGAAGAAATAAAGAAGTTGCAAAGTATTTTGCTGGTGAAAGATAATCAGTAATGTGAAGCAGCTACAAGTTACGAGCAACAAGCTACAAGTGCCTTTCGGGACATAGCGCAGCTACTTGCAGCTTGTAGCTCGTAGCTTACCCTTTTAGATATATAATAGCTTGAATCTTGCCACCGTGCTGGCAAGACTTTGCCAATGCGGTGGCAAACGTTTGCCAGCACGGTGGCAAAGTATTGCCAATTAACTGGCAAAAACCGGCAAAAGAAAGGAAGGAAACCAGTTGACAAGGGAACAAGGGGCTGCGCAATGCTCCTATGCCGCATGGAATCTTGTCAGCTTGTTAACTTGTCAACTTTCCCTCAAAGCCGTATAGTGATGAATCAAATTGCATTTATAACTTTGTATCCAGATAAAAACCGTATTCTTTTTTAAAAAATTCATCGGGATTCTCTAAGCTTACAATGTAATCCAGTAAATTTTGCTCCTGAAGTTGATCATATACCTTTGCAAATGCTTGGTCTTTTCTCAGTAAATCTTTAGAGATAAACGTCTTGAACATAAAAACACGTTCTTTCCGACTAATAATATCTCCGATTGCATATCCATCTTGAAAACTCATTGCACATTTGTCCTGCCCTGTTCCTAAAATAAGCATAATGCCTAAATAACTATTTCTTATGCATTGATTAATAAGCTCTTGTTTGTCAATCGCAGCCTCCTTTAAAAATCTTGAATGATAACGAGAGAAAAAATGAGGTGGAAAAACATAAATATTATGTTCACGCGCAACAATATATTCGTAAACATAAGTTCCCTCTTCTGTTTGAACCTGAGATACAGCAATACACGCAGCATCTTCGGCCAACTTTTTGCTTATCGCATAGTAAAATATAAACCAATCATTATTGGTTGTCTTACTGAAATAATGAATCGGATTAAATATCATCGGCAAATGTAGGCTTTTAATAATCGCCCTACGTATTTTTGAATCATAATTTCTTCTAAGATAAGGAACTATATTATCAAATATATCTTTTTGCATCTCCCTTCTAAGCGTGAAAGGGTTCATTGTTCTTGTTATCATTTCTTTAGTAATTGATATTGCGGCCACAAAGATAACCAAAACAATCTATCATTATTACGTTAAAATGAATTTCAGTCCCTGATTCGCCTTAGTAATAAAAAAACGGCCCTGTTATTCAATTTTATCACTGATAATTAATCACTAATCACTAAATTTGTTCTATCTTTGTGCCCGAATATAAAGATATACAAAGATTTAATGAAGAATTTTGAAGAGCTCGGTCTGTCGCCGGAGATACGCCGCGCCATTGAAGAAATGGGATATGAGTGTCCCATGCCGGTACAAGAGGAAGTGATTCCTTACCTTTTAGGAGAAAATAATGATGTTGTAGCACTTGCACAAACAGGAACGGGGAAAACCGCCGCATTCGGCCTGCCACTTATCCAGAAAATTAATGTAAAGAACCGGATTCCACAATCCCTTATACTTTGCCCTACACGTGAACTTTGCTTGCAGATTGCAGGTGATTTGAATGACTATTCCAAATACATCACCGGATTGCGGGTATTGCCCGTATATGGTGGTTCATCCATAGATAGCCAGATACGTGCCTTGAAACAAGGTGTACATATCATCGTTGCCACCCCGGGACGACTACTCGACCTGATGGAACGTAAAACAGTATCGCTCACCACTATCCAGAATGTAGTGATGGACGAGGCGGACGAAATGCTGAATATGGGATTCACAGACAGCATTAACGCCATTCTTGCTGATGTGCCTCAAGAACGTAATACGTTATTATTCTCCGCCACTATGAGCCCGGAGATTGCACGTATTTCAAAGAAGTACTTACGTGACGCCAAAGAAATCACTATCGGACGGAAAAATGAAAGTACAAGCAACGTGAAGCATGTAGTCTTCACCGTTCATGCCAAAGATAAATACGCGGCTCTGAAACGTATTGTAGACTATTATCCGCAGATATACGGTATCATTTTCTGCCGTACGCGCAAAGAAACGCAGGAGATTGCCGACAAGCTGATGCAGGACGGCTACAATGCCGATTCACTGCACGGTGAATTAAGTCAGGCACAACGTGATACCGTTATGCAGAAATTCCGCATTCGCAATATACAGATCCTGGTTGCCACGGACGTTGCCGCCCGCGGACTGGACGTAGACGACTTGACACATGTCATCAACTATGGCCTGCCGGATGATACCGAAAGTTACACTCACCGTAGCGGACGTACGGGACGCGCCGGAAAAACCGGTACTTCTATTGCCATCATCAACTTGCGCGAGAAAGGTAAGATGCGCGAAATAGAACGTATCATCAGCAAGAAGTTTATTATTGGTGAAATGCCTACCGGCAAACAGATTTGCGAGAAACAGCTTCTGAAAGTGATCGACGACTTGGAAAAGGTGAAAGTGAACGAAGAAGATATGGCTGACTTTATGCCTGAAATATACCGTAAACTGGACTGGTTGAGCAAAGAAGACCTTATCAAACGTATGGTTTCCCACGAGTTCAACCGTTTCTCAGAATACTATCGCAATCGCGAAGAAATAGAAATGCCTACCGATAGCCGTGGCGAACGCAACAGCAGAAGTGGCAACGAACGTACCAGCGACCGCAGAAGTAGCAGCCGCAAAGCAGAACCTGGATTTACCCGCCTATTCATCAATCTGGGTAAGATGGATAATTTCTTCCCGAATGAGCTGATAGGATTGTTGAATGGTAATACCCGTGGGCGGGTGGAATTGGGACGCATTGACCTGATGAAAAACTTTTCATTCTTTGAAGTGGATGAAAAAGAAGCCAACAACGTAGTAAAAGCCCTGAACCGTGCCAACTGGAACGGTCGTAAGGTATCTGTAGAAATTGCAGGCGAAGAAGGCAAGGAAGCTCCTAAAGGCAGACGTAAAAGCGAAGGAAGCAGTTATGGCAAAAAGGAGTTTGATGGCAAGAAGCGTAGTTTCAAAGATGAAAAGCGTAGCGATGCTCCCAGAAGTAACAGAAGTAAATCTGAGAGTGCCCCGGCTGACAAAAAGAAAAGCAAGCCAAGTCGTGAAGACCGTGGATACTCCCAAGCACGCGGCAAGAAAGATGACTGGAGACAGTTCTTTCAGGACAACAAAGAATTCCGCGATAAGGAACCTGACTTCAGTGAAGAAGGTTGGGCAAGACGGGCACCCAAGAAGAAATGATTTATAGTGATGAGTGGTTAGTGATGAGTGATTAGTACAACTGCTAGTCACTTATCACTAACCACTAATCACTTATTAACGTGAATAAAGTAAACGGATTCTTATATGGACTTCTTTCTTCGGCGAGCTTCGGGCTTATTCCGCTGTTCACCATTCCTGCCATGCATCAAGGCATGCAATTCTGGTCCATTCTGCTTTACCGTTTTTTCTTTGCCATGCTGGCATTGGCAGGTATCCTGTTACTCGATAAACAATCTTTCCGCATCCGCAGGAAAGAGATACTTCCACTTTTACTACTGGCATTTCTGTACGATTGTTCCGCTGTATTTCTATTCTGGGGATACAAATTCATGTCGAGCGGAGTAGCTACTACCATTCACTTCATGTATCCTGTACTGACTACACTTATCATGATGCTTTTCTTCCGCGAAAAGAAATCCATCTGGCGTATAGCGGCAATTCTTTTAGCAGTAAGCGGTGTCTTCTTCCTCTCGCATGGCGACACTACGGGAACTGTTACTTTATGGGGCATTTTTATTGTTTTACTCTCTGCATTGGGTTATGCTCTCTATCTGGTTACTGTCAGCCAACTAAAATCTCTTGAAATGAAAGGGCTGAAAATGACATTTTATGTCTTTCTGTTTGGCGGAATTCTCCTTTTCATCGGGATGACAGCAACAGGCGTCGGCGTACAAGCCATCCCGGACCGGATAACTTTGGGAAACCTGGTAATGCTGGCATTAGTACCGACTGTTATTTCCAATCTTGCACTGGTACGCGCTATTAAAAACATAGGCTCCACGCTCACCTCGGTGTTGGGAGCTATGGAGCCTGTAACTGCTGTTTGCGTCGGAATTCTCGTCTTTGGAGAACCTTTCACTCAAAGTATTGCCTTAGGAATTATGCTGATTATTTCGGCGGTTACGGTTATCATACTGAAACGATAATTATATCCTTCATTTAGGAGTATAAATCGAAACTATTTCTGATAATCAGACAGCTTCTCTCACTTTTTTTCATAATTTTGTCCAGCATATCAAAGCACCCTATTTTTATGTCTATATATGAAGAAGCACAACTTTTATATACTATTATTTTTATTGCTTTGCATTACTAACGAAGGATATTCGCAAGGATTACAATTTTACGGAAATGAAAAGCGAATCTCTGAACGTTCCTCCTTTTCTGTCTTCACTGATGAGAATGTTCCTGCTGCAACCGGTAAGTTTAAGATTTCCTTTGAATATGCATCACAAAATATAGAAAGTCCCGGATATATCTTTTATCTGAAAGATGCCAATGGAAAAGAAGCTTTCAACCTGACCTATGTATATGATACTAAGCAAGGAAGTTTTATGTTTGCCCAAGATGGGAAACAAATCTATTACACCTATCAGCACCCTCAGGATAAACTGCATGGCAAATGGATGCTCATTTCACTCACAATGGATATAACAAATAATCGGGCTGAAATCAGCATAGGAGATGATAAAGCAATCCTTGAAGATATTGGATTGAGTAAAAAGACATTTACTCCCCAACTTTTCTTTGGGATATGTAATCACATTCTGGACACCGCCTCCTTCTCTATTCGCAACCTGACAATAAGCAATGGTGAAGAAACTTGGCATTTTCCTTTAAACGAAAGTAAGGGAGAAGAAGTCCACGACAGCAAGGGAAAAATTGTTGGTCATGTAACCAACCCCATTTGGCTCATAAACCATTCGTATTACTGGAAACCCTTATTTCAATCCTACTCTTCCACGCCATCAGGATTTGTATTTACGCTGGGGAAACAGGAATTTTTTATATATAGCCAAGACTCTATCACCACCTATAATATTCATAAACACACATCAGAAAAACTTCCCTACGCATCAAAAGAAACGACTTTTCCAATTCGTTTGGGGATGAATTTCTATGATGAAACCAAAGGAAATATCTACGCCTATGAATTAAACGGAACAGAAACCTTTGTTGCAGAAATGGATCCGAAAGCCAAAACATGGGAAATAGTTAACCAGAACAGCATTACCCTTCAAATGCATCATCATAGTGGACTTTTCAATCCACAAAAGCAACAGTTCCTCTTCTTTGGGGGATATGGTAATCGCCGGTACTACAATACTTTCATAACCTATGATCTATTGCAGGAACGCTGGGATACCCTCCGTTTTACAGGAGATGAAATACCGCCCCGCTTCTTTGCCGGCATAGTGATGAGCCCTGATTACAAACGCGCTTATATCTATGGTGGAAAGGGTAATGAAACCGGTGATCAAAATGTAGGAATCCAATATTATTATGATTTTTACCAATTAGACTTCGAGACACTACAAGTCAAGAAATTGTGGGAACATAAAGCTCCCCGGACAAATCGTGTTCCTACAAGGGATATGATACTTTCTGAAGATGAGAAATACATCTATTTACTGGCTTATCCGGAGTATAAACCCGAAACCCAATTGCAACTCTATCGCCTCTCCATATCTGATGGTAGCTATGAGGCCTTAGGGGATAGCATTCCCCTTACTTCTGAAGAGATAGCAACTAATGCTAACCTATATTTCAACAAGGAACTGGGAGAGTTCTATTGTGTCATTCAGGAATTTGAAAAATACGGGCAATCTGCTACACGCATTTACTCACTTTCAAATCCTCCTGCATCACTGGCTGCTGTGAAGTTCTATGATAAACAGACCGGTGAATTCGGTAAATCAACTATCTGGATGTACCTTCTCCTCATATTGTGCTTTATAGTAATTTGGAGTAGTTTCATTATCATAAAACGACAACGATCTGCCAAAAGGCAACTTAAAAGAAAAAACAAAACTTCACCTTTGGAAAGTGCTTCTCTTGAAGCGGAAGCTGCATCACCAGTAGTCTCCGTCCCAACCAAAGTCACCGAGGAAGAGAAAATAGAAGAGACATTCCTAACAGATACAATCACCACACGCAAAAATTGTATTTCTCTCTTTGGCACCTTTACAGTCACAGACAAGAATGGGCGGGATATGACCTATATGTTCAGTCCTAAGATAAGATATATATTCATCTATATACTGATAAACAGCATAACTAAAGACGGAGTATTGTCTTCTGATATGAACAGTCTTTTTTGGCCTGACAAACCCGATGATAAAATAAAAAATCTCAAAAATGTAACAATGAACCACCTCCGCAAAACCTTGCAAGAGCTGGAAGGTATTGAACTTACCCACCAGAAAGGTTACTTCAAATTGATACTTGCAGATGAGTGTTATTGCGACTACCAACGTTTCTTCTCATTAACAGAGGGAATGAAACGTGCACCTCAGGCGGAGAGTGAAACGACCGAATTACATAACATTCTTGCAAAAGGGAAATTCCTGAATACCATCGAAGACAGTTTATTCGATTATCCGAAACAACAGACAGAATCATTCACAATTTCACTGTTATCGGAGCAAATATATACATTCTACAAAAGCGGAAGAAATTCTGCTACAATACGTATCTGCAATATCCTGTTTGCCATAGATCCGTTATCTGATATGGCTATGACTTATGCCGTATGCACTTATCGTAGACAAAGTAGATCGGACAAGGCTATACAACTTTATGGCACTTTTACAAAAGAATACCGGAAGGTTATGGATGAAGACTATCCTATAACTTTCGATGACGTCAGTACCGACAATATCAGATTATGATATAAATAAGGCGGATATGGCAGGATACTCCAGGTTTCCCTTTCATATCCTCATATCCGCCTTGTCTACACTGAAAACAATCTATTATAACTTCATATAAGTATATCAGAATAAATTAAATTCACTCACAGTAACATGAGGTCCGCCATTAACTGCAGTGATGGTTAATTTTACAAAACGCCCAGTAGCGGCCTGAGGTAAGAATGAACGATATTCTCCGGCCGCCGGAATATCCTTAAACTCACCAACATTCGTCCAACTTTGGCCATCATCACTAACCTCAAGTACAACAACCTTCGGCCCGTCAGCTCCTTCTTTACGCGCTTGGATAGTGAAACCCTGGATATAAGTGGATTGTCCTAAATCAAATGTTATCCAATGAGGTGGTTGCGGATGGCTCTGTTCCCAAGCTGTACTCCAGAATGTATTTATGGTGCCGTCTATACATGCTTCCTTTAATCCACCATTTCCCCAATCTCCTTCTTTCGGTTCTTCAGACGAA
>OGGB01000424.1_pt1 | contig 36736 bp, 22 predicted proteins | sample 1571111 | NCBI WGS metagenome assembly OGGB01 (sample SAMEA2582067, study PRJEB24529) | metagenome | biome: Human gut stool | place: China | collected 2011
TTGGCCGTTGGCTGAAGTATTAAAGTACTGGTTGGTCTTGTCATCACGAAGGACATAATTGATGCCTCGTCCAAGGATGTTGGTTCCGTTGAAGTACTTAGCAGACCATTTTGTAATCTTTTCATTCGTAGGCAACTGCTTACCATTTGAGATTTGCACACGGTTGAAAATAGATGGGTACTTAGCTTTCAGCTCATCAAGGAAGGCACCACCGTATCTACCTTGATAGTCTGTACCATCTGTACGGGTATTTGCCACATAGGCTTGGTCCACAATTTGATAACCTTGTTGGTGATAACCGTAGCCGTTAACACGTGTGGCATTCACCACTTCCTTACCTGGAAGGTTATAGATTTGGTCTGGCACCCAGTCAGCAATGGCTTGAATACCATCTTTGTGGAGGGCACGAAGGACGTTAAGGAGGTCCTCAAGTGAGCCATATTTATTATTTTGACTCAAGGCCATGTCATAACGGTCATCAAAGGCATAACCATTGTCAATCGTTGAATCGAGGAAGGTACCATCCTTACTTGAAACGTACTGTGGTGGAAGTCCAACAGATGTAACACCCCAAGCTTTGAGCAAGTCAGTGTTCTTAGCCAAGACACGGTTCATGTAGAGTTCTGGCTGATCGTCCGCAAAAGCTTGGAAGTTTGAGAAGGCTTCATACATAACTTGCGAATCAAGGGCTGCTGAAGACTTGTAAACTTGACCATCACTATTGGCACGGTTACTTGGCTGTGTACGTGCGTCTTGGTTAGCCTTAGCCCCGACTGGTACCCAGACACCGAGGTAACCTGATACTTGCACATTTTCCACACCAAAAACATCGTTGGCATTGAAGGTCAAATTCCCATTCCAGTCGGTACGTTTAAGAAGGTTTGAAGGTACATCAGAATCGTTGAGGTAGGTTGCTAGACCATCCTTAGTCGTCAAAAGCAATGGACGGTAAAGCTGATTACGGTGGGCTCTACCCATATTCATCGTTACAGTTTCATTGCTACCCAAGCGGAAATCGTAGTTATTGGTCAAAATGACACCCATCCCTTGCGTACGGGTTTCAGTAGTTCCCCAATCAGTGCTGTTATTGGCACCCTTACCATAACGAACAGAAGTCAAAAGTCCATCATTTCCGACTTTCTTCACTTCCATGTCTTGACCACCGGCCACATACTTGATACGGGCACGCAAAAGGGTATCGATGGCATCAAAGTAAGGCGTCTTCTTGGCCATGTAGTGACCGTCTTCACGGTAGAGGTCTCCATAATAAACACGTGTCACAGAGTCCTTGTTGGTCAACATGAGGGCATAGACAGATGGCAAGTTGTATGACGCATAAGTCTTGTGAGCTGTATTGATATCCGCATTGTAAATCTCGAAAGCTTTCTTGATTTCATCACGGGTGAAATTGTAACCAAACAGATTTGGGTTGATACGATCACGGATGATACGTTGGATAATGGTTTGCGCTTCAGTATCGTGGGCACGGGTGAAAATATAGTTAGCCATACGTTCACCGTTCTTATCGTTAGCACCACGTGGATTCAAACTACTATTCATAAAAGCAGTCATGTCCCCAAGCTGCATACGTGTATTTTTATCACGCATCAAAAGGTTGGTAAGAGCATTACGAAGGGCATTATCAATCGGCAGTTGTGCCCCCTTAGTATCCTTGTTGTAGTATGGGTCGTTGGCAGACCACGCTTCCAAGTATGACAAGTGTTTGATCGCATTAGCTTCGGACTTGTCAACACCATAGACTGCTTTGAAGTAATCTGAAGCGATTTGGAGAAGGTCGGCATCCACATTGTCCAAAGCATCGACACGCAAACCGTCAAAGTTGGCTGTTGGGTCATTGGCCATGATGCTTCCAATATTCATCATAAAGTGGAGCCAGTTAAGTTGCTCCGCCTGAACAGCTGGGTTTGAGTTGTCAATATCGTTGGCAAGCAAGAACTCAAGACCACCGATAGAATTATCCTTGAAATACTTACGTGTCCCACTCTGGTTTGTCGGTGTGCGGTTAAGCAAACGATAATCAGAGTTGGCGTAGCTAGTACGGTTACCAGTATCACCCTTACTGTTGTTAAAGAGCAACTGTCCGCCTTGTAAGTGGTCATATGAACTATTTTCAGTGCTACTATTCCAACCTGGCTGAGTCTTGATGAACTGGTCGATACTTGTACGCAACCAGTTGGTATTGCCTTCACGCGCAATACGTTCTTCAATCTTAGTCTGAACCGCTTTAGCAGCTAGATTTAGACTTTCCTGGCTAGAGTTGGTTGAAAATGATCCCGCACCAAGACCTTGATTTTGCATGTAGTTAAGGTAGTTAACCTGAGTCGATTTGTCAGGCCACCAAACCATCAAGAGAGGACGTTTGTCCGCTTCAGTTGAAGCTGTCCAAGTCTTACCATCCTTGAGAATACTCTTTGGACGGTACCAAGCATCCGCAGTGATGAAGGTGTCGAGTTGGTCCAAAGATTTGTTATCGTTTTTGTAGAGCTGATTTCCAGATGAAAAATCCACAGCTGCCTTGATAGGTTCTGTTGAAAATTCATCCTGTGACTTGGTCGCAAGAGCCCCTGTTTCAGCATCAAAGTAATATGACTTACCATCTTGCTCAAAAACGAAGTTCTTACGCACACTACCGTCACTATTGACATAGTATTGTTTGCCGTTGATCCATTGGATGCCAGTTGACGTGTTGGTGTTGGCTTCACGAGTTTCTGCCAAGGCACGACGACTAGGTGTACGAGCTTCTGTATTTGCCGTATCAGTAGCTACTGCACGATCCGTTGCAGTTACTGAAGCGTTAGTGTTTGTATTTGTATCTGTAGGTGTAGCACTCGTATCAGCCGCAGCTGCTTGCACATTTGTACTTGGTGCTGCTTGACCTGAGTTAGTATCAACTGTCGCTGCAGTTGTAGTAGGTGCCGCTGCTCTATCTGTGGCAGCTGTTGTCGTGTTAGTGGCATCTGCGACAGGAATGTTGACGCTAGCAGTATTGGCATCTGCTGAGATAGTTGGTGCTACTGTAGTTGCTGTATCATTAGTTGTGGCAGACGCTTCTCGAAGCAAATCCTGACTGCTATCACCCGACTGATTCGCAGCATTTTGCTCATCGGCCTGAACCTGTTGGTCTTCCAACAAAGTGCCACCAGCAACGGTAACCATTGAGAGTGCTGTTACCCCAATCGTTACCCAATTTTTCTTCACTTTATGCAGTTTAAAGCGTACTTCTTGTTCCATAATGTATAACCTTTTTCCCTTATAATATTTCTATCATAAGCTATTTGACAAGGGAATACAATTACACAACTATAATGTCAGCTTAATGTAGGCACCTTTCTTTTCTCAGAAAGGTGGTCTAAATGAGGTAACTCCTAAACTAGAGATGACATAACTAACGATAATCATTAGGCTAGGGACTTTTTAACAACTCCTCCCAAGCCTACAAAATTAATGTAAATTTAAATAAAAAAACCTTCATTTCTAAGATGAAATAAAGGATTTGGCTAGAGATACTGACATATAACTGTGAAAAACTGCGTGATTAACTCATTCGAAGGTCATGGCGCTTTTCATGTTTGGTAGCCCGCGAAACTCTTCGTTGGTATTTTTACACAAGTTGTTTTATCTGTGACATTAAGTTCCATAACACCCTTACTCTTTGATCAAAAGTAACTGAGTCTTTTTGATAATTATACCCCGTTTTCAGCCGATTATAACTAGGATAGTTCAGTATTCCTTGGTCGGTTTCAGAACTTTCAACGGAAGCCAAAGTCATCTTATTTTAACGAGTAGTTTTAAATTTTCCTTTTAATTAGAGACAAGGGGAGCACATCTCAACTTATTATCTTTTTCGAAGAAATTTTTATTTTTGAACACTTTATATTTTATATTGTGTGAAATATAAAAGGTCTTTTATCAAAAAATAAGAAAGTTTTCTTTTCGTAAAATTCTTTGCTATAATCTAACCATGATAACGATTACACACCTCATCTTACAACCTGCTAAGAACGTACCTACCTCAAATATATAGGGGTGTAAGTATTGAGAAAAATAGGAGAAATAATGAAACCCAAATTATCTTTTAAAGATCTTATTCAAAAACTTGAGGATAAAAATATATCTCCTGGTAGCTATACTGAAGATCTAATTGAAAACTATCTCAAAACTAGAAGTTACTATTATAAAATTTCTAGTTATAGAAAAAATTTCCCTAAACTTCCTCAAGGGGGATATGATAAGTTAACATTTGATCATCTCGTTGCCACTGCTAAATTAGATGTACGTTTGAGAGAATATCTACTCATGCTTTGTTTAGACATTGAACATGCAACAAGAACCAACCTTATGAGAATCCTAACTGATGATGATAACGAGGATGGTTATACAATTGTTAAAGAGTTTCAAGATAAATTTCCTAAAAAGTTCAATGAGGTACTGTCACATTTTAGAAGCAGTAAATATCGATTAGACATGTTTCGTAAAAGAACACAAATTTCATCTTGGGTCCTTATGGAAATTATTGATTTTGGAACGTTAGTCCAATTTTTAGAGTTCTATATTGAATCTAGAACCCCTAAATACGAGAAACTTTATGCTAAGGAACACAGATTCATTAAGAACATCCGTAACTCTTGTGCTCATAATGATGTATTTTTAATCAATCTATTTTTAAAAGAGGATATGATTCCAAGACCTTATCCATCTACCAAATCATTTTCAAATACAATGGGTATCAATAACGGATTAGTTAAGTATCCCAAAATTATTGATTTAGTTAATTTGTTTTATATACACTCAAAAATTTGCTCCGACGAACTTAATAACAGACGGTATAAAGAAGGAATTGAAGTATTAAACAAATATGATGAGAATAGTGAGATGATAAACCATTCAACATCTTTAAAAAAATTCTTTGAATCAATTTTCAAAAAATCAGTTGACTTTTTGAATAAAACATAATACTATTGATATGAGGAAACAAGGTAAAACCTTGGCTCGCATTTTATATCGGGTTATCGAAAAAAGTCAGCGATGTTTGCTGGCTTTTTTCTATTTCCCCTGATATATAAAATGTTAAATCGCTAAAATGAGCTACTGCTATCACCTCATCAGTCAAGGAAAATCAAAAGCCAGCAACTGCTGGCTTTGAATTATTTAATAACCTAGAGATTTGATAGGAAAAATTAATAATTGAAACTGGAAAGGGAAAAAGTTCTCTAGATTCTTAAATCATATTAATTTAACGACCACGTCGCAATTCGCCAGTTCTGGCGTCACAAAAGAGACGTTTACCACCAACATAAACATGGCGACCTTTCACTTGACGACCTGAAGCGTCAAAATAAAGGTGTTTACCATTGACAACCTGTTGTCCTGTCACCGCTTGACCAGCTGCGTTAAAGTAATACCAGCAGCCACGTGTCACTTCGACAAGACGGTTGGCAACCTGCTCACCTGTGTGGGCATCAAAGTAACATTTCTTACCATTGATAGTAAGCACTTTACCTTTAACTTGCGCACCATTGTTACCAAAGTAGTAAACCTTATCGTTAATGGTTTGAAGGCCTGTTACCTTGTAACCTTGTTGGTTGAGGTAAGCCCATTGGTTAGCCGCCATTTGGATGAACTGGTTGATGGCTGCTTCACCAGTGACAGCATCATAATAACGCCCTTCAGCCCAGCCACCTTTTAACTGACTGTGATCTTTGTTGAAGTAATACTGTTTGCCATCAATCACTTTTGCTCCTTGAACGAGATTTCCTGAAGCATCAGCGTAATACCAGTTGTTATTTTCAAAGATAAAGCGTGACACAGCCATTTCACCCGTTTGAGCAGAAATGTAGTAACTTGTGCTGCCTTGATTCACCAATTGACCTTTGATTTGACGGCCTTCTGCATCAAAACAGTATTCCTTACCATTAATGATACGCTTTCCTGTCACAGCATATCCATGTTCGTCTAAGTAGTACCAAGCTTGGTTTTCTTTGTTTTGAACAAAGGTGTTAACCGCCATGTAACCAGTATCTGGAATGAAGTAGCGGATATGACCGTCAGCAAAACGAATAAATTTGTCTTTAGCTTGGATACCTGTTTGCGTGTCAAAGTAGAAGGTCACACCAGACATTTCAACGAGGCCAGTTGCCATATGCCCATAGCAATCAAAGTAGCGGACATCTTTGCGGTAACCTGCAAAATCGTAGAAACCATTAATGGCTTTGACACCATTTTTATCATAGTAATAAGTGTAGCCGTCGCCACCTTTAAGAAGATAGTCACGAGCTTGAAGACCGTTATCTAGGAAGTAATAAGTCTTACCATCGATAACGTGTTCACCTTTCACTTTTTGGCCGTTTTGGTCAAAATAATACCATTGATTTTCACCTACACGGACAAATGATGACTTGTGAGTGTTTGAATCTACACTTGGTTTTGTCTCACCTGAGATGATTTGATAACCTGAATTATTTTGTTTGTTTCCTTGGGTAATGATAGTGACATTCGGAGTTGAACCATTTGAATTTGTCACTGACACATTAGGAATCAATTTATTTGAATTTGAAATAATGGTTACATTTGGAGTCGTTCCAGAAGCTGTAATCGTGATTGTTGTGTTACGACGACCATTTAAATTAATAGCATTCAAATCAGGCCAATTCGTCGTAAATGCCGCAAATCCACTAGCATCAGATGATGAAGACCATGATGATGAAGACGAGTAAGAATACCATGCAGAACTTGATGAGCTTGAAGAACTTGACGAACTAACACTCACTGATGCAGAACTGCTACCTGATTGATAACCTGAACCAGGTGTAGTTGTATTAGAGGTCTGTGTTTCAGTGACTTGTGCACCTTGTGAAGCCTGTGAAGTACCTGATGACACACTTCCTTGACCAGTACTTATAACCTCTCCACCACTAGTTACTCCAGCACCAATAACAGACGCTGATGAGCCTTCTGTTGAATAAGATGATGACGCCTCGTATCTTGCAGTCATTTGACTTCCAGAGTTTGATGGCACCGCTGACACGTAAGTAGCATCTTCTGTTAAGGTTGGCGTATAGCTTTGATTAACCAGTGATGCACTTGATTCAATACCAGCATCTGATTGTTCATAACCGCCCTTATTAGGAACTGGCACTTCATCTGCCTTTGCAGATTGATCTGTCAAAAAGGCACCACCTGCTAAAGCAACCATTGACAGAGTACTAACTCCGATAGTCACCCAATTTTTCTTAACCTTGTGTAGTTTAAATCCAACTTTCTTTTCCATAACATACACCTTTCTATGCTTTTTCCATTTAACACCTAATATGATAAGCCATATCAATAGCGAATACAATTACAGTCGCATAACCCTAATCTCATAAGACTAACCTTCTAGTCATATTTCTCACGGAAAAGCAAGGTAAAGCTATGTAACCCATACCTTTTTATCTTAGAAAGCTCTTTTTTTAAAATCTCTTATTTTTTGTTAAATGACAAAGAAAACCTCGCTTTCATCTATTTTCAATCCTCATACATTAGAGCGAATGAGCATCCTTTGTAACCAAAGTAAGCCCTATATGTCGAATATTTTACGTAAACCTTATTATTTGCTTACACTATATTGATAATTTTAGAAAATAAAAAAGCAAGCCAAACAACTTGCGTAAACGCTTTAAATCTTGTCTATCATGACTTTATACTTACTAAAGGAGAGAACTCTACTCACTCTATTCAAACTGTGATTTCTGCTATTTTCTTAGCACCAATTATAGAAGAAATATTATGTAGAGAAATTGCTTACAATCCAAGTTATTTATTGTTACGAAAGATGGAATCGCTGTAGCAAGTTGCTTGACTAACGACCAAATCATCTTCCCCTTGTCTTTGCCAGATGATTTTCAGTCAATATCTTGATGATGCTTCCAAAGGTTCAGCAGGCCTTCTTTTTTATGGTGGATACGCTTCTTAATAGTTTCCCTATTATCGAACCATCCTTTTATCAACTGAAAAAAGGTCATCATCGGTTGACGTACTAGCTTATATCCCTAGTAACAAAGATAAGCTAAAAAGCTAACCAATAATAAAGCATTAAGTCGGTTCACCTTTGCCAGTTGGACCAAAGTATAAAAATAGCTTCTAACCAACTAAACATACTGCTTACCTCGAATTTCTTCTAAAAATCGCTTGAGCTTCTCACCGTAACAAGTAGAAAATAGAAAATCTTAAATTTCTGCCGTGGAGAAGCAAGTTGATAGCGCTCCAGATAGGAACTAATACCATCTTCAATTCCCAGATGAACGGTACATAAGTGGCAACTTCTTCCTTACTTCAGATAATTTTCTATCTGGAGCGAATCAGCCATTAAATTATCAGATTGAAAATCCATTTGTTGTTTTACCATAAGCAAATGATTCTTTCTAGTTTTTAATACACTCCTAGAATAAGGGATAATGAAAATTCCTGCGTTAAGGGGATAAAGAGTCAAAAGAGGCATTTACTTACGAAACTATCTATAAAGTTATATAACTTTATGGTTAAGGATTCTTTAAGCTTTCTAAAATTAATGGTATAATACAAGGAATTTAGAAAGGAGAGTTATGAAACGTAAGCATTACCAATCCTTAGGGATTGGCTTATTCAGTAGTTTGTTATTACTTACACCGCAAGTGTTGGCTGAAGAAATAACGACACCACCGACAACACCTGCCACAGATGCTGTGGCGACAACAGATGAAGCAACAACGGCTGAAACATCACACAATTATACTGATAGTAGCCAATTGAATCAAGCCATCTCTGAAGCAGTTACTGAAGGTATCACTGCTCTTGAAACCAAAGAGGAAACCTTCGATACAACTCAAGAAGCTCAGGCTGATTATACTGAGCAGATAGAAATGGTCAACGAGGTCACCAAAGAGTACCGAGAAGCAAAGTCCGCTTATCAAAAGGCCGAACAAGATTATCAAAACTATCAAAAGCAAGAACAAGACTATCAGGATGAGTTCGTTAAATATCAGGATTATCAAAAGAAGGTCCACCAATATAACATTGATCAAAAAACATATAATCTGGCTAAAGCCCGTTATGATGAAGATTACAATACTGCTTTAGGAAACACCAACAAAACGGGGTACCTTCCTGAAGTTTTAGCTCAGAACCTCATTTTTCGTTCCGAGCCAAATGCCACTCAGACCTTTACGGGTAATATTATTCCTGATGAGATTTTAGAGACGGTCGTTAAGGATAGTCACGGTTGGATGGATCCTGGGACGGTTACTGCCTATGCACCAGGTCAAACCGTTATCACAACAGGAAGATGGAATACTGCCTTGATGGATATTGGCGATACCGTCGTGGTAGATTATTCTAACCTTGAGCACTCAAGTTTTTCGGGTTATCAATTAAAAAGAGTTCGTTTTACTTATCGTCTCATTGATACGACCCACTATTCTGGTAAGGTGATTTTTCAAGCTATTGATGACCCTACTGTCACTTCTTATACGCATATCTACAACAAAGATGGCGTTACTCAAAGTTCCTTTGAGATGGAGATGACAGTCCAGTTCTATGATGCCGCTGGTAAAGAAATTTTGCCTACTAAAGACAATTACGCTTTAACTAGTTTTGCCAGCATCAATTCCCTGAATGGTGAGGGAGAATTTGTTGGGAACTACAACGGAAGATTTATCCCCATTAATGGTTCAACTATTACTGTTCAAGATAATTATGCATTAAATTATAGTTCTGTTCCTCAAGCATCCTTAGCTAGCGATTGGGATAGTGAAACTAGTCCAGATGCTTACATCGGAGCTATTGTCGGAAAATCAACTGAGAGGATCCGTTTTCATTTTGGAAATTCCAATGGCTTTGCGGATTGGTTTGCGTTTAACTCAGATGTTAAGGTTAAAGGCGGCATTTTAAATCCTCCAACACCACCAACAGCACCTGCTTTTATGGCAAAACCAATCGCTCCTAAAAAAGTTGAGAAGCCTCAAGCAATTCTTACCCCTATTATCTTATACCACAACAATAAAGTGGTTCCTAAACCAGCTCCAACTCCTCAGAAAGATAATACACCTAAAAAGCCTACTCAGAAGTCTTCTCCGAAGGTTACTATAACCCCAACTTATCAGCGACAAAACAATGTTGTATCAAGACTTTATACCTATGCCAAGCCAAACTTTGGGTCAGGGCAAGTCATCACAAGAACAGTATCGCCGACCTATACGGGAACTCTTCCACATCCAACAATTACAACACAACCTTCAGTGAAAGAGAGCTCCTCTATAGAAACACAAATACCAAAGAAAAACTCAGTTTCTAAGGAGAAAGATTGGTTTGGTATTAATACAGGAATTATTAACACTCTCGAAGATGGTCCTCAACAGACCGACTTGATTGCTTTTATTAAAAAAATTGGGGAGGAGGCCAAGAAGAAAAATGGCAATAATACAAATGCTATAAATAGAGATATTGCCTTAACGCTAGCTTCTCCTTCATATCGTGAAGACTTTCTACAAAACCTTTATAACACGTATAAAGGAACGACACTCGATATTCCAGATAATGTAAAAACAACAATACGGAAAAACCATTCTGACGGTAAAATCGATTTTGCACATGTTATGACAACGCTAGCTTCTTTAGAACAACAAAAATTTTCTGATGAAGCCATGAAATATGTGTCCTCTCGTTCACTTCTATATCCTTCTTTTCTAGGTTCAAATCCATTATTTGAGATTTACAATAATGACAATAAGAGGAATAACATTCTTCAACAGAATTCATTGGTCGGAGATTTGTTAACCTCAATGCCTGAAACAGATATTTTTACTGATATGGATGCCATTATTTTAGCTAGACATCCTGACTACAAAGATTTACCCCTCGATGAGCGTATCTTAAAGTATTATGGACAGAAAGATTTAGATAGTAAACGCAAAGAGCTTTTTTTAGAAGTTTATGGGAAAAATCAAGGGAAAGATAAGGGAGAAGCGCAACTAGCCTCCTTTATGGAGATTGTCTCAGCTTTTCTAACAGTAGGTGGGGTAGGCGCCTTATTTTACTCTGTCTTTAAAGGGAAAAATAAGGATATTGGAAAGAACATTCATAAACTTGATACGGTTCTTTATGATGGGAACATTGACAAATTTCTAAAACATCCACTAAAGACAACTGCTTCCGCAGTGGCTAAAACTGTTAACAAAAAAGTCATTAAACCTGTAGTTAACAAAGTTCAAAAAATAAATAATAAATTTATCAAACCTGTGATACAGTCTGTCAAGAAGACATCCACAAAAGTTTGGAATGCTACTAAAACTCTTGTCACTAAAACAGTACCTAAAACTATTAATAAAAAAATCATTAAACCTGTAGTTAACACAGCTAAGAAAATAAACAATAAATTTATCAATGTGGTACAGTCTATCAAGAAAACGACCACAAAAGCTTGGAATGCCACTAAAACCTTTGTCACTAAAACAGTACCTAAAACTATTAATAAAAAAATCATTAAACCTGTAGTTAACACAGCTAAGAAAATAAACAATAAATTTATCAATGTGGTACAGTCTATCAAGAAAACGACCACAAAAGCTTGGAATGCCACTAAAACCTTTGTCACTAAAACAGGACCTAAATCAGTCAAGAAGGCTGTCAAAAAAATTGTGAAAACAATAAAAAAAGCATTTACTCCAAAGAAAAAATCAATAAAGAAACGTAGGAGATAGTCTATGCATCACAAATCTATCATCAAGCTATTCATTGCCAGTTTGGGAATAATCATCATCCTTTTTTTAGGAGGGATGATTTACATCAATAATAACTTATCAACCTATTTTATTTATTATGCAAAGCATTTACCACACGCCAAAAATACTAATCCTGAAATGGTGATGATTTTGGATAATCTAGATTCAATAGATGACCCAAACATTAAAGGATTAAGGTATGATACAGATGGTAATAATTCAATTATAAATGGAGAAGGGACCATTCTAACTCAGGCTCCTGATAGCAATTCTATTCAGTATGCACTTATTCCTAAAGGAACTCCTCAAGAAAATTATCGAACTTATTATTTTAGTGATAATGGTAAATTTTATACTTACTATTATCAAAGACCTGACAAGGGAAAGGATATTTACGATGATAGTGAAGAAAGACAGAGGGAAGCCCAACACTATATTGATGAAATAATTACTCCCATAGTGAATAAATTAGAGGATAAGCCTCGTGTTGATTTACAATGGTTTTTCAATAAAAAATATCAAGAACGTTTTTCGAGGGACTAAGTCGACCAACTGCAAACTTCCTTTTTACCTATTTTTCATAAATTCTTCTCTACTTTAAGGAAACTTTAGGGTTTCGTTTATATACTATAACCATCCTAAAACTTTTCTTTTTCATAATCTCCTAAATCCAGGGCATAGGTCCTGGATTTTTTTGCGTGGAAGAGTAATCATATGAAGAGTTTAGCATTATAGTTTGTCTTGTTTGCCCTGAGCCACCATCTCTAGAAAATAGGCATGGACCCTTGTGTCACCTGTTAATTCTGGATGAAATGAGGTGACAAGCATATTTTTTTCCTTGGCTGCCACGATGGCTCCCTTGACCTGAGATAAAACTTGAACTTCTGGTCCAACGGTTTCAATGATTGGTCCACGAATAAAGACCATGGGAATCTCACCAATTCCCTTAAAGTCAGCATTGGTGACAAAACTGCCCAGCTGACGACCATAGGCATTGCGTGCGACACTGATGTCCATACTTGCCAAATGTTTTGTTTGGTCGCCTACTATGGTTTTGGCCAACAAAATCAGACCTGCACAGGTCCCAAAAACAGGTAAGTCTTTCTCGATTTTCGCCTTAATCGGCTCAAACAAGTCTAAATCATGCAAAAGTTTCCCCATCACTGTCGACTCGCCACCCGGTAGGATGAGCCCGTCTAAGTCAGAGTGAGTTTCCCAATCTTGCCGATTTCTGATTTGCACCGTTTGGACACTAAGGGAATTTAAAACCTGCTCATGTTCCGCAAAAGCACCTTGAAGAGCCAGTATTCCGATTTTTGTCATCTATTTTCCTCGTTCTGCCATCAAAATTTCAATTTCATCCTTATTGATACCAACCATGGCTTCACCCAAGTCTTCTGACACTTGCGCCAAAATATCAGGACGATCAAAGTTAGTCACCGCCTTGACAATAGCTTCCGCACGTTTTTTAGGATCGCCAGACTTGAAAATACCTGAACCAACAAAGACACCTTCAGCACCCAACTGCATCATAAGCGCAGCATCGGCAGGCGTCGCTACACCACCAGCCGCAAAATTGACAACTGGCAACTTGCCATGCTCATGGACATAACGGACTAAGTCAATCGGCACCTGTAAGTCTTTGGCAGTAATGTATAGCTCGTCTTCTCTGAGATTTTGAATGCGACGAATCTCTTGATTCATGAGTCGTAAGTGGTGAACTGCTTGGACAATATCACCAGTACCCGGTTCACCTTTGGTACGAATCATTGATGCCCCCTCAGAAATACGACGAAGGGCTTCACCGAGGTCCTTGGCTCCGCAGACGAAAGGCACATCAAACTTGGTTTTATCCACATGAATAAGATCATCGGCAGGTGTTAATACTTCACTCTCATCGATATAATCAATCTCAATCGCTTGCAAAATCTGTGCTTCCACAAAATGACCGATACGCACCTTGGCCATAACTGGAATACTGACAGCTTCCTGAATTTCCTTAATCATCTTAGGGTCGCTCATACGTGATACCCCGCCAACCGCACGAATATCAGCTGGAATACGTTCCAAGGCCATAACCGCAGCTGCTCCAGCTGCTTCTGCAATACGTGCCTGCTCAGGATTTTGAACGTCCATGATGACGCCTCCCTTAAGCATCTGTGCCAAATTTTTATTTAAGTCGTAACGATTTGTCATAGCAATCACCTCATATGTTTTTATGACCCTTATTTTACACAGGATAACTTTTGAAGAAAAGTAGCACTTTCACAAACTGTATGGGGACAATTTAAGCATCTATTGTCAGAATGGACAGAATAATCACTAAATTAGAAGGCTTGCTTCTATAGGTTTTACTGCTTTTTTAGTAAATGAATACAGGTTATGACATCTTAGTTTATAGACCATAATCTTTACTAAATTTTTTAGTTAGCTAACAGCAACTTTCTTTGTAAATCACAAAAATACTCATCTTCTACTTTAAGAAAACTTTAGGCTTTGCTTTATATACTATAACTATCCTAAAACTTTTCTTTTTCATAATCTCCTAAATCCAGGGCATAAGTCCTGGATTTTTTTGCGTTTAAGAACCGTTGGAGGAAAAAACTGTGAAAAATTTTTTCCAGTAAAAAGTTAGGGAAGCTCTTTCTTATTTTTTCTAAGTGTCTTAATTTTATTGAAACACGATTAAATTACGTTATAATAGGACTTAGGAAAAGGAGGAAAATTATGAAAGTACATTCTAATTTTGCTGGACAACCATCCAAAAAACGTCTACTTGCATTTTCATGTGCAACTGCCCTTGCAAGTTTTGCCATCATAGCAAGACCTGCCTTTGCTGAGGAAGCTAAAGCTGATAGCTCACCAAACCTTGACACGACTGCTGCTACAACTGCCAATGTGGAAACGACAGCAGACCTTGTCGAAGCAAAAGTTGTCGAAGCACCAGCTGCTACTGAAAATACCGCCAACACTGAAAGCACTACAATTGTCTCAGAGCAAGCCACAACTTCTACAGCAAGCTCTGAAACTACCAGTGAAATAGCTTCAACAACTACTAGCCAAGCTCCTGCAGAATCAGCCAAAGCTCAAACACGTGAAGCTGTAATTACAGACCGAGCTGCCAGTGAGACAGCTACATCTACAGAAACTTCGAACAGTGAAACAAATGTCACTGGTGGTTATTACTACAGCGATAAGCATGGATACTGGCATTACAAAGATGCTAGCGGTAAAGATCTAACTGGACCACAAACCATCGATGGCGTTAAGGTCTACTTCAATCAAGGCGGCGTTCAGGTTAAAGGGGACTTTGACTGGGACGGTCACTATTATGACAAAGACTCTGGTGCTCTTGTTACTAATAAATTCGTTGAAAATTATGGTAGAACCTATTACGTTGATGAAAATGGTAACAAGGCAATTGGTTCCAAAGAAATTGATGGAGCGTGGCATTATTTTGATCAGTATGGTGAACAAGTTGAGGATAGGTTTGCTCCTAATGGCCGTTATTATGACAAATATGGTAAACAAGTAGATTTTGGTACTAACCGCTATTTCGAATTAAACGGGGAATGGTACTATGCTGGAAATGATGGTGCTATTTTAAAGGGACCACAAACCATCGATGGCGTTAAGGTTTACTTCAATCAAGGCGGTGTTCAAGTTAAAGGTTATTTTGTCAGAGATGAGGGAGATAATAAATCTCGATACTACGATAAGGATTCTGGCGCTCTTGCCACCAATCAATATGTTATCGCTTACAATCCTTACAAACATCGAAATGAACGTTATTATGTTAACGACCAAGGAATTCGGTTAACCGGTCCTCAAACAATTGACGGTAAACAAGTCTACTTCGATAAATACGAGGGAAGCCAGATTTTCGACAATTTTGGTGATGATGGTTACTTTTACGATCAAGACGGTAATCGTGTCAACCTTGGTACAAATCGTTATGTTCAGGTCAAAGGAAATTGGTACTATGTCGGTGAAGATGGAAAAATCTTGACAGGTGAACAAACTATTGATGGCGCTCACGTTTATTTTGAATATGGTGGTAAACAGGTTAAAGGAGATTTTGACTATAAAAATCAATTCCACGATAAAGACTCTGGAAATTTAGTTACTAATCGTTTCGTAACAGTTAAAGACAAAACCTACTTTATCGGAGCCGATAGCAAGGCCATCAAAGGAGCAACTGTCATCGACAACGTTGAATATTTCTTTGACAAAGAAACTGGTGCTCAAGTTAAAGGGAATTTTGCATGGAATGGTAAATATTACGATGGAATAACTGGTGCACTTGTTACCAATAACTATGTCCAAGTCGGCAAAGACTGGTATTATGTTGGAAATGACGGTGAACGACTTAAAGGATCTCAAACTATTAACAATGTTCCTGTATACTTTGACCCTTATGATGGTAAACAAGCCAAAGGTGTCTTTGGCGATGATGGCTACTTCTACGACAAAGATTCTGGTGCTAAAATAGACCTTGGTACCAATCGCTACGTTTACATCAACGACAACTGGTACTACCTTAATGGAGAAGGAAAAATCCTTAAAGGCAATCAAACCATTGACGGGGTACAGGTTCACTTTGATCCATATTACGGCAATCAGATTAAAGGAGAATTTACTGATAGTAATGGGGATGTGGTTAAAGCAAACTCCTACACTAGCCCAGTTAAATTCTACGATAAAGATTCCGGCGCTCTTGTAAAAAATCAATACTTCAATAATAATGGTAAATGGTACTATGCAGATGCACAAGGGAACATCCTAACAGGCTCACAAACCATTGATGGAGTACACGTTTACTTTGACTCTTATGGAGTTCAAGCTAAAGATACTGTTCTTGATGGTTACTACTACGATAAAGATAGTGGCGCAAGGAAAGAACTCCCTCGTGATCAGTTTATTAAGATTGGTGACGATTTATACTACCTTAGCAGTAATGGACGAACTGGGGAAATAACTATTGATGGTAAGGATTACTATATTGAGCAAAACGGAAGGGTCCTTCGTGGTTCCTTTAACATATATCAAAATCCACCTTACTATGATGATGAAACTGGCGAAGCTGTGAAAAAAACTGGTTTTGTTAAATCTCGCGGTAGTTGGTTCTACCTAGAAAATGGTAAAAAAGTCGCAGGTTTCAAAAAAATTGATGGTAAGCTTTACTATTTCTCTGCCAATCCAATGAACAAATACGAAACAAACGAACAAGTTCGTGGACAATTAGCTAGACCTAAATTTTACATTTCATTCCCTGACAACCCAGAAGACAATCCAACCTACTACTTTGACGCTGAAACTGGAGCTGCTGTAACTAATCAATTCGTCTATGCAGACGGACACTGGTACTACTTCGGTAACGATGGTAAGGCCCTCCTCTTCGATCAAGTCATCAATGGTCAACACCTCTACTTTGATTATGAAGGTAAACAAGTTAAGGGCGATTTCGTTACAGACTACAAGGGTACTCGTTATTATGACGAAAACTCTGGTGAACTAGTCACCAACCAAACACGTACCATCAAAGGTGTGACTTATCACTTTGATGAAAATGGACGAGCGAATCAAGTATAAAACAACTCCAAAAATCGACTAAAATGATTCTTATTCGTCGTACAGATAAAAAACAACCAAAAAGCCCAAATCAAAATATTGATTTGGGCTTTTTGGTAGGTAAAGAATTATTGGTTCTTTTTCAATCTTTTTAAGTGTTTATATAAACCAAAGGCACGGTCTAGCTTCATGGATTCGATGGGACGTTTGCCCTTGATATAGAGATTACCATTGGTCGCATTCATCAAACCCGTTTTTGAAATCGCATAACCAGTCGTCATGCCGCTATAAAGGAGTTTTTCAAGTTTCTTGGCATCTAGGACTCTGCTTGAAGAGTCAAGGCTACCATTTTCCGCTTCGTAAATATCCACAAGTCTCTTAAACTTATAAGCCGTTTTTATGGACATGTCACCAGCGCTTCCCTTAGAGTAATAGCGATAAAGATTTTGTGGGCTCAAGTCCACTGAAGCTGCCTCAGGGCCACTAGGTGAGTAGGGCTGGAGTTTGATAAAGGTGTTTAGCTTTCCGATATCAATGTGTGATTCGCTGTCATTTTCCCTATGAATTGGCAGTGCTATCTTATCCACATTTTCCTTACGTCTAATCGTTGCTAACAATTCATAAGGCTCAACTCTTAGAGTTTTGGAAAATTTTTCCAGAGTATCTAGTGAAACGGTCCCTCTTTGCTTGATTAAGTTATAGTTGGTTTGTGCCATGCCAGATGACACCACAAAGTGCGTCATGCGTTCTCTGACTTCTTCAGCATCCATAGCCTCTGTGATATGTAATTTCTTACGAATATTATTCCACAGGTTTTGCGTGACCTGGTCAGGCTTTCTTGGAAACTCAAAAACTTCATGCTGGTTGTCTTGAGATAAAAGCATCCCAAGTGTGATATTTTTCTTGGTCACCTTAGCCAGACCATTAGTAATGGTTACAATCTTTGGAATATTTCCCTTAGGCTTGTTCATAAAAAGCATCCGTAAGCTTCCTGAAGGAATTCCTGTCGCTTCGGAAAGCTCTCTGTAACTCTTCTTATCTTTCCAATAGTCGCCCATCCGAGCTTTCTCTGCATTTTCCCAGAAAAGTTGCTTAAGGGGCTTAAGATCGCTCGGACGATTTGAAATTAATCGTTTTGACATCATTGTCTCCCTCTAAAATTACTGTTTAAGTATAGTCCGCCACTATTATCTCATATTTTTAACAAAATTAAAAATTATTTTTTAAGCGGACTCTCATTGTACAACCTTTATTACAATAGCATTTTAATATCTCAACTAGAAATTAAGCTTAAAACTCCCTTCGTACACGCTACGAAGGGAGTTGTTTTGCTAATAATACCAATTAACCAAGAGATAAATGAGGCTTGAGCCAAACATATCAGCCAAGGCATGGACTAGGAAGAATGGAAGCAGGTTTTTGACCTTATATTTATAAAGAAAATAATAGAGTAGACCAAATACCACACCGATAACCAGAGCCCATAGCATGCCCTGATAGGTGTGGAAGGACACACGGACAAGGGTTGAAAAGAGCAAGACCCACCACTTATACTTGTCCTTTACTGAGGTCAAGAGTCCTAGGAAGAAAAATTCCTCGTAGAAACCGTTAAGCAATCCGTAGGCAATAGCCATAGGTGACAAGGCCAGAAACTTATTAATCACGGCCATAGGACTAATAAAGGCTAAAACTTGAGGGCTAAAGTAGTTATACTGGCCTGACAGCGTGCTGACCACATCGGCCAAGAGACCCATGATAGCGAAAATAAAAGGTACCCAAAATAGGACAGACCACTTTAGACGGATAGGCAGTTGCTTGAAGTCAAAATGACGGATCCAAAGATAGACGAGGGCCAAGGACAAAAGAATCAGTTGTAAGCTGAAATTACTTGAGTAGGCTGCTCCTTTGCTAACCGTATTTGTCGCTGTTTCACTCATTGTTGTGGAAATGGTTGGCGACAGACTAGCCATATACATCTGGGTCGAACGTACGATAAACTGTCCAAACATGATGAGCGTTACCATACCAATATCAAACCATCTCAGTTCCTTGAGTGGCTGCTCGGGATGAATTTTCTTTAGTAATGACATTGTCTTCCCTTCCTTTTCGTATCTACAACGAAAGCTCGTTTTTTCTTTAAGCTTATTATAAGTCATAATCCTTAAATGAACACTAACATTTGCAGAAAAATTAGTATTTTATTCGAAAAAAGAAAAAGCAAGGAAAGCATCTTCCCTTGCTTCAATCTAATGATTAATCGTTCTTTTTGACGACGCTCACAAGTACAATCAGTTGGAATACTGCTAAAACAAGGAGAACTCTAAACCCATTTCGGCTCCCCTGAGCTGTTGCTTGAGCAAAGTCAATCTTATGATTGGTTTGACTTAAGGCAACAATGAGAGAAGCAAGCGTTGTTCCTACTGCTCCTGCAAATTGTTGGAGGGTATTAAAAATCGCATTGGCATCAGCTCGTTGGTCCAGTGGTAATTGCTTTTGTCCGTTAGTCATAATATTACCAAAGGCCACTCCTAGTCCCGTCATGAAAATCATGTAAAAGACAAGAATCAAGGTATTTGAAAGCGAGAGACCAAACAGAGTAAAGAGCAGCTGAGCAAGGACGATTAGACTGGCCCCAATCAAAATTGGTTTACGTGCCCCCATCTTATCAAGAATAATACCTGAGAAGGGAGCAAATCCAGCACCAATGATAGCACCCGGAAGAATCATCAAAGCAGCGAGAGTTGTATTAGAGTGGTTAACCAATTGCACATAGTTAGGTAAGATAAAGCTCATACCGAGCGATCCCAATTGCAAGGTAAAGAAAGCAGCGATATGGCCAGTAAGGCGAGGATTCTTCAGAATAGCGAGATTAATGATTGGATTTTCCAATTTCATAGAGCGCCAAACCAGAAGGATCAGCCCCAAAATACCAAGGACAAGCCAGCCAAGCACTGAGAAACTAAGAAAAGTATGATCTGCCATCCCGTGAAGGCCTAGAATCAAGCCCAAGAAAAGAAAAATGATGGCAAACAGGCTAAGAATATCAAAGGATTCACGTTTAACCTCACTCTTTTGCTCAATCGAACGAAGCCCTGCAATCAATGAAGCCAAGAGAATAGGAAACTGAACAAGGAAAATAGACCGCCAACCAAAGTGTGCTGTTAGAAGACCACCGACAGTTGGGCCAATGGCTGGTGCAACTGCGGTAATTAGTGTACCAACCCCCATCATAAGACCAATCTTACGACTTGGTACCCGCTCCAAAATGATGTTAAACATAAGAGGAAGGGCAAATCCAACCCCCATACCTTGCACCAAACGGCCCAGGACGACAAAGCCAAAGTTAGGGGCTATAAAGTCGATAAGGACTCCCAAGACTGACAAAAGATTGGCGACCAAAAAGATAGATTTCATCTTAAAGGAACGTTTGAGGTAGGCTGATAAGGGCACCACACAAGCAACGACTAATAGGTAGATGGTTGTGACCCACTGAACGGTTGATGTTGTTACTGAAAATTCCTTCATCAAAATTGGGAAGGTAATGTTCATGGCTGTTTCACCAGCCACTCCACAAAAGGAAAGGACACCTGTCGCAAAGATGGCAGACAAGACCTTAGTGGAGATTTTTTCATATGACATAAGTGTTTCTCCTCTGATGACAATTAAAGATTACGGTAGTGTTGTAAGATGTTGAGAAAGATTTCTCTTTCTTCATCTGAAAATTGTTGAGCAAACTCTTCCTCTTCTGCCCTAAGATAAGCTTGACAGGCAGACGCGATTTTTACCGCCTTATCCGTTAAAACAACCGCTTTTTGCCTAGCGTCTTTCGATGAGGTATGGCGTTCGATTAGGCCTTTTTTCTCCATCCGCTGTAAGAGGACCGTTGTTGTCGAACGCTGAATGTTGAATTCATGCTCAATGTCCCTCTGAAAGATTTCTTGTTTCTCATGATTCATTATAAAATCAATGACAGCCATCTGATTTCCCGTCAAACCAAATCGCTTGGCGAACTGGTCAAAGTGACGCATCATGTTATTATTGGCTTGTTTTAACAAACGTCCAAAATGGTCCAAAAGTCTACTCCTCAATTATATTGTTAGCTAACTAGCATATTAAGTATAGGAGAATTTTAGCCCAATGTCAATATCACTTTCAACGGATGACAAAAAAACTCAAGGACTTAGAATCCTTGAGTTGCTTCACTTAGTCTTTTTTGACAGGAATTTCCTTGATAACACGCGCCGGGTTTCCACCTAGAACCACATTGTCACCAAAGGACTTGGTGACGACTGCTCCTGCTCCAGCCACAACATTGTTCCCCAAAGTTACACCCGGCAAGATAGTCACACCACCACCAGCCCAGAAATTATCACCGATGGTAATGGGTGCTCCGTACTCAATACCTGAATTGCGCTCAGTTGGATCAAGCGGATGTAAGGGCGTCAAAAACTGACAATTAGGGCCAATCATAGCATTGTCACCAATCGTGATAGGACAGATATCCAGCATGGTCAAGTTCCAGTTGGAATAGAAATTTTCACCGATATGGATATTAACACCGTAATCCGTAACGAACTGAGGATTCATGGCAAGATTCTCACCAGTCGAACCAAACCAAGATTTGATAATCTCCGCCCTTTTGAGACGGTCAGGTTCAGCATTAAAGGCCATTTGCTTTTCTCTAGATTTAGCTGCTAGGGCACGTAACTCAGGGTCGCTAGGCTTATAAAACTCACCCGCAATCATTTTTTCATATTCTGTCGGCATGGCAGTCTCCTTTTGTGATTGTACTTCTATATTTTAGTATAGAATTGATGTCACCACAAGAGAGACCACAAAAAATCTCAAATGCTCTACGCAACTTGAGATTAATGAGTTCTTTTTTGACAGAGCTTTTTCAATTGCTGAACATCCACCTTAGAACTATCCATCAAGGGAATGGCATCAATCGTATGCCAGTACTTGGGCTGCTCAGTGGCTAGTAAAACACTAGCAATCGACTTCTTAGCTTCCGATAAAGATATACTGTCTTTTAAAACAAGAAAGGCATGCACTTCATCACCAGCCAGATGACTGCTCAACTTGAGACAAAAGGCATCTTTTACGAAAGAACAAGAGAGTAGTTTTTGTCTAATAGTTGGCAAATGCAACTTGGTTCCAGCATAATTAGCCCAATCAGATGGTCGCCCTTCCAAGATTAATCCTGCTTTTGAAAAATGACCATAGTCTTCTACCGTAAAGGGGCATCTTACTCCGACAGCTGCATAAGGAGTCGTAACATAAATTTTATTGTTTTTCAGCTTTATTTGAACATTTTTAAAAGCTCGACCAACTAAATTGGGATTGTCTAAAATCTCTCTACCCTTACACCAGCTGATAAAACTTAATTCACTAGCGCCATAAAAAACAATAATGTCGCAGGTCGGTTGCCTGTCATAAAGGTCACGAATCAGAGAAACTGGCAAAGTTTGAGAAGAACTGATGATATGAGACAAGTCAAGCTCCCTACTGTTTAAATGACTTGCTAGAACTTGTAGAAGGCTTGGTAAGAGATACAGATGACTAGCTTGGCAGGTCTGACATAATTGCACCCAACTTCTCGGAGATGGTTTATCACTAATAATCAATTGCCCACCTTCATAAAGGACAGCCAAGGCCATGTTAAGGTTCCCTGAAAAACTAAAATTGCCTTTTAAGAATAAAGCCGTTTTCTGATTAATATGGAAAATTCGATTTTGCTCAGCAAAAAAATCTACCCACGAGGACATGGTTCGCCACAAAATCTTGGGTTTTCCACTTGTTCCCGAAGTCAAGATTCCGAAATCTGCTTCTAAACGTAAATCGGAGGCACTCGCTTCAGACGCTAAGGCCAGTCGGACTTCTGGTGACAAATTAGGATGACAAATAACAGGTTTTACGCCTAATGACAAAGCTGCTAAAAACATCATCAACTGATTAAGCGGATAGTGCTCTACGATAAAGCAAACGTCAGATGACTTTGAATCAAGTGTTGTCTGATTCATCATTCTTAATAAATCGCCGTAAGTGTAAGATTTGTCATCAATTACCAAAGCCTGCCGATGAGGATTCTGTTGAGCCCAAGCTTTTATTTTTTGAATCATGTTAAACTCCAACCCTTTCAATGAGGAAAGATATACCAACTCCTCCAGCACCGGCAATAGCACAAAGTCCATACCGCCCCTTTTGTACACGGAGCGCCTGCATTACATGTAAAAGATTGATTGCCCCTGAACAACCATAAGGGTGACCATAAGCTAAGGCACCACCAAATAGATTGTAGCGGTTTACAGCTTCTGGGAAATACCTTTGAAAGAGACAATCAATCACCGAAAATGCTTCATTCCATTCAATAGCATCTATATCCGACATTGAAAGATTGACTTTCTTCAATAGTTTTAGAGTTGCTTTGTAAACTAATTCGGGACTGAAACGAGGATCTCCTGCTACCTGAGCCATGTCACAAATCTTAAACTCACCGACTTGATGGCTCAATAGAAGAAAAGCAGCACCATCATGTGTTAAACAAGAGTTTGCGGCACTGGTCAGACTGTCTGGACCTAAGATTGGAGGAATTCGACTTAACAGTTTTTCTGAAATCTTAGGTCGAATGCCCTCATCCTTTTTCCCAGGCATTTCTAGGATAACAGGAGATAGAGCCCCTGTCTCCAAGGCCTTCTGCGCTTTAGCATGACTCTTTAGAGTCCATTGATACAATTCTTTTTGAGTAACCTGATATTTTTGAGCGACCCGTTCGGCCCCTCTTATCATAGCTAGAGAATCCGTACTATCTGGTGAAAACTGAGCAACGTAGTAACTCCCTGTACGATCATCCTTGTCGGCATAAGTTCGCAAAGGTTGTAAGGATGAACTTTCAATGCCGCCTGCAATAATATTTTCCGATAAACCAGCCTTTATCTTAGCAAAAGCAAAACCAATGGCGGCGCTTGCTGAAGCACACTGCATATCAATAGTTGTCGCAGGAACAGTTTCAGAATAATCGGACAAAAGTCCAGTTAAACGACCAATATTGCCACCTGTTCCAACAGCATTTCCGCAAATAATGTCATCAATGTGACATTCTGGATAACGCTTCTTTAAGGCATTTAAAATCCCAGCACCTAAATACTCTGGTCGCATACTGGCGTATTGCTTTTGAAACAGTCCAATGGGTGTCCTTAATCCCCCTTGAATATATACATCTACCATTAAACACTCTCTCCTTTTATAATGATAGTATCCCCTCTACACAGATAGAAGTCCTTTTGATGACAATAAAGTGATAATCTTTCTTGCGCATAGGCTGGCGCTAAAAAACGTAAGGATAATACAGAAACTCTTTGTGGTAGGACCTGTCTCAAATAGTCTAAATAAAGACAGGCTGGGATTAAAAAGGGATCTTGCCGATGTAGGGGATTGTAATCTCCAATTGCACTCACAAACTGCAGGATATCTGCCTTGGTAAATTGGACATCCGATAGAAAAGTAGCTGAGGATATATCTAGTTTATCTTGTGATTTTCTTCCAAAAGACGACGGTCTTTTCAATAAAAAGGTAGCTCTTAATGCCTCTCCACCTTTTACGAGTAAAATCTCCCGCAATATTTTTTGATGTCTTAAAATAAGGGTTTGGTCTAGTGCTTCCGTTTCTTGCCATTGTAGTTTTACAAGTAAACTATCTTTGGGTAAATCTGTATTCGATGATATCAATAGTGAAAATAATTTTCTCATCATCATTCTCCAGTAAAAAATATGAGTAAACATATAAAAATATATAAGTTAACCATTTTATACTATAAAAAACTGGTCATATTGTCAATGATGAGTCAAAGGTGCAAATAGCAGTGAGTCAAATGGCATGAATTTGCTAATGAACAAAAAAATCCCAAGTGCCATAAGCAACTTGAGATTTTCTTTCTGTCTGGACATGCCTGAGTGATTCAGGTCTTTTGATTATTTTTCTTTTTGATCTTTGTGATCTTTTTTATTTTTCTTCTTACGTCCGTTACGGCCAAGTCCTAGACCTGTTACCGATACGGTAAAGCCTGCAATGTTGATGGTCTCTTCAATCTTGCCCTTGCCTACTTCGTCTTCATTTGAAAGGTTAATCGGCATCTTGTGTTTAGAGCCAGTACCTTCTGCTTGGTTGGCAACAGGTGCTTCAAAATCATCACCAGGGCCATAAGTTGTTGGACCGTCATGAGATTCAGAAGCTTCTTCGACTTGGTCAAGTACTTCTAAATCTTGAACATCTTCAACGACAATGTCATCTGCCTTATCTTCCTTAGGCTTACCGTTAATATCGCCTGTAAGTGGGATATAGACAACTGTTTCTTCGAGATTACGTTGTCCAACGGTCTTACCTTCAACTTTATCCTTGTCAGCGCTGTAGCCTTCTACTTCAGGTGTGACAACTGTTTCAAACTGACCTTTATTTGAAGTCCAGTAGCTTGAACCGAGTTCTTCACCTGTCACCTTATCAATGGTCAAACTACGTGTCCATTGAGCGGTTTGGATGTTATTGGCAGGAAGGTCTGCTTGGCCATCACTTGATTCGTAGAGAACTGTGAAGGTGACATCTTTGATATAGTTTTCACATTCTGGCCATTTGGCACCATCTGGATCTGTTGGGTTAATTGGTTTACCAGCTTCTTGGATGTTATCTGGGCCTACTTGAACAGTACCATGACGAAGGGTAACCATGAAGTTTTGGTCAACGTGTGAATCGCCATCAAAGATAACGCCGTTAGTGAAACCATCTGCAAGGAGGGTGTAACCACGATCACTGTAGTACTTGATACGTTCGATTGTTGAGTAATCAATCACTTCACCTGATTTACCAAGCAAGTCGACAACTTCAAGTTTCTTACGTGTCGTACCATCAACATAAGTCACTGTAGCTTTCTGAGCATCTTTAAGGTAAGTAACTACTTCCAGAAGTTCAGGTGTTTCTACAGCAACATCCGTCATTCCAGCGATTTCCATACGGTCTGGTGTAAATCCAACAACTTCTGGAGAAGGAACTGCTGAGAAGCCTGTTTGCATGCTTGACCATGCTTCATAATTGATTGCGCCTGTCACAAGGTTAACATTAGCCAAACGTTTGAAATTAAGAACTTCAACATAATCGTCACTTGCCAATCCGCCTTCTTCGAAGACATACTGAATAGTACGTGTTACATCAGCATGGTTTTCGAGTGACTCAACACTATTTGGCCAAACTGGGCTATTGACATCATTTGCATCGACGACTTCACCTGCAACTGGTGCTGGCATGTCTGGGTCTACAAGAACCAAACGTTCACGAAGAACCACTTCGAAGACTTGATCAAAGTCAGAATCACCATTATAAGTGTGGTCAAAGGCTTCTGCAAAGCCATCGTTGACGAGCTCATAACCTCGTTTAAGCAAGTTAGCGAGTTGTTCATCAGTAGAGTAGTCAATCTTCTCACCTGAGCTTCCGATGACTTCATCACGTGTCAACTCTGACTTGTCCATTTCATTCATGTAAAGGATGAGAGCTCTTTGTTCATCCTTAGCATAAACCACAGTGGTGTCTTGACCTGGATGTTCTGGCGTGATAAAGGCCTTTTCAGAGATATAACCAAATACATCTGGAACGACTGTTTCCATAGCCATGGTTGGATCTTCAGGATCGTTGTTGTAGCTTGGTGTAGAGGCGCTTTCAATTGGTGTACCATTCTCATCGACCGGAATAATCTTACCGAGTTCGGTATAAGTAACAGTATCTTCAACTTCTGGGAGGTCAGGTCTAACTTCCAAACCACCAGCTTGACGTTTATCTGCAAAGAAGCCTTCAACAACTGGGACGTCTACAACATCATAAGTGAAGCTGTCTTGATCCCATGTGCTCGTTTCTTCCACTTGGTTAAATTTACCATGGAAGCTGAAGCTGTCTTGGATATTGATAACAGGATCCTTGTAACCTGCACCTTGGAAGGTAACCGTTTGTTTGGTATCTTGAGTAATATCTTCCAAGATTGGCTCATAAACCAAGGTTTGGTCAAGACTGAGGTCAATAGGCAAGACCAATGCACTCTCAGCTTGGTAACCCGCAAGCTCTGGTGCCAATGTCTCAATAACTTGCGTAGCATCTTTAGGATCATTGGCAAAAGGAACAGGCTCTGCATCTGCGATTGGATTTCCAAAGGTATCAACAGGAATGATTCTACCAAGTTCCTTGTAGGTAACATTATCTGTAGCCTCTGGTTTATCAGGTGTTACCACCTGCATACCGGCAACTGCCTTGTCAGCATAATAACCTTCTATCACAGGAACAGTAACCTTAGCAAAGGTATGGCTGTCTTGGTCCCAAGTATAAGTGTCTTCTGCCTGATTATATTTACCAGTGAAACTGAATTCAGACTGGATATTAACAGACGGTGTGGCTGCGCCAGCTCCCTTGAAGAAGACGGTTTGCAAGGTTGGTTGCGTCACATCTTCAAGGATTGGAGCGTATTCAATGAGAATGTCATCTGTCAAATTTTCAGGAAGAACACTCTCTTGGACTGGACGGTAGCCAGGAATATGAGGTACGAGTGTCTCACTGACCTTAGTTGGGTTGTTGGCATCATTGTTAAAGGTTGGAGTTGGAACGTTCGGAATCAAGCGTCCGTTAGCATCAATAGGAATAATCTTACCAAGTGGCATGTAGGTAACAGTTTCTTCCATATTGTCTTCTGTTACATCTCTACCCTTAACGTCCACTTTATCGGCATAATAACCTAAAACAACTGGTGCGTAGATGTCATAATATTTTGTTTTGTTTGGAGACCATTCAGTCTCATCAACAAGCTCTCCTGAGACCTTGTCAAAGGTAAGGGTACGTACCCAATAAGCCTTTTGAACATCAGCTTCCGGAAGGTTGGCATTGCCATCTGTGCTTCTATAAAAAACCGTAAAGCTTACTTCTTTTTCGTAAGCATATTTAGATGGCCACTTAGGTCCATTTGGATTATTTGGATTGATTGGGGTATCTGGAACTTGATCATGATCAGGCCCTACTTTCGCAACATCGTGTTGCAAAAGAACGAACCATTCTTGATCATCAATATCTTTATCATCAAAAATGGCATCTTTAGGGAAATCATCCTGAATCAAGCCATATCCCATATCCTTGAAAGTCTGAATACGTGTTGCTGTCCCGTATTCAATAGCTTCACCTAATTCACCGGTCAATTGGTCACTAACCAAGTAAGCACCGGTTGTTTCATCAATATAGGTGATGCTGGCTTTCTTGAAAATTTTACGATACACAACCGGAGTATCGACTCCTGGTTTGTTCGGTACTACACTTTTAATATCTGTCATATAATCTTGAACAGCTGGTGTTGCTGTCTCACCCGCCTTTCGTGGATCTTTATTGTTATTGTTATACTGCTTAGTCAAAGCACCTGGAATATAGTCACCATCTTCAGTGACTGGGATAATGCGTCCCAATTTCTTATAGGTCACATGCTCCGTTACTGTCGGCACATAAGGTGTCACGACGTTAAAGCCTGCTTCTTTTTGGTCAGCGAAATAGCCCTGGACAAGCGGTACTGATATCTTAGGATAGGTAAAGCTGTCCTTGTCCCATTCAATTAAGCCAGTCTTAGCATCCCTAGTCCCTGTAAACACATGATTTTCCATGACTTCAGGGTCTGGTGTTTTAGAACCTGCTCCTTGAAAAATAATTTCTTGTTTAGATGAAATACTTACTGTTGCACTACCATCATGATTATCAAAGAAGGCTTCGTCTGCTCTGGCTCTGGCAAAGTCTAAATGAGAAGGGGCACTGTGGTTAGGGTGACGCTTATTACTAGTCAACAACATAGAAAGATCTATCGTATCAACTAGATCAGTGTCTGTTGAACCGTGTGCAATATGCTCTTCGGCAGTTTTGGCCTTGGCCGCTGCCTCAGTCGCATTTTCCCTATAGGCTCTCAAAGATACTCCCCCTTTCCTCTTTTATAAGAAATAAAATCATATACTTGTTAACTTCTCATCGAAATCTTTTTCTATGAAGATTTCATTTTCCCTCAGAGAAAACAACAAGCCATTATCAAAGATTAAAATTTTCAATATCTTTTATATATACTATAATACGAGAATGGATTTTTTACAAGTAAGGTGTAAGAACTTTAATCATTTTAACCACTAAGTGAAAAAATAGCGTCTTAATGTGCAGAATCTATCAAATAACTTATGAAAGTGGCATGAAAATGAGATTACACCAACGACTTAAATGGCGAGTTTTTAATGGATTAATGCTTTTAAAGTGATCCTTTTTTTAAGAAACTCACTATCACCTAAAATACCATTCATCATCCTTGGGGATGAATACCTTAATAGTCTTAATACAAGCCATGCCTACATCACTACAAGGAGACTGCAAGAACAACTAGTATTACTATTTAGTATAAAGTGACTTTTGGGCTTCGTCAATAGCTTGTCATCAATTAATGACAAGCTATATTTTTTTGGTTTTGTTGTATTTAAGTGCCAGCCACTAGCCTCTTTCTAACAGTTATAGCGTCTAGACTGAGGGGAATCTATCTCTCCTATCTGCAGGTAAGAGCGCTCTTTTCGATTTAGGATTAACTTTAGGTAAATAACTTATCACTGATTACGCCATGAAAACCGAGACTTCTGTCTCGGTTTCGATAGCTTGAAAATGATTAGATTTGGCCTCGACCTTCACCATCAAAGTAAACCCACCATCCTGAGCTGATTTCAACCCAACGATTAACTGCCATTTCACCTGAATTTGGATCATAATAACGAATGACACCATTTACACGGACCAAATGACCTTTGACTTGTTTTCCATCATTATCGAAGAGGAGGTTTTGACCATTGATGTTGACCATGCCTTTGACCGCATTACCATTACCATCAAAGTAATACCAGCTACCATTAACTTCTTGGAAACGATTGCGATAAAGATCTCCCGAGTTGGCATCATAGTAGCGAAGGTTGCCATCAACAGTTACCAAAGCCCCTTTGACTTGATGGCCATTCTGATCAAAGTAGAGGGTTTGACCATTGATGTTTTGTGAACCTGTTACGGCAGCTCCATCATTGTTAAAGTAAGCCCAAACACCTGGTTCAACTTCAGCAAATCGGTTGCGTGCCATTTCACCTGAATTGGCATCAAAGTAACGAGTAACACCATCAACCTGGGCTGTACGACCTTTGACTTGAACACCATTGTTATCAAAGAAGAGTTCTTGACCGTTGATGTTTTGACGACCAGTCACACGTTTACCATTACCATCATAGTATGCCCAAACGTTGTTACCGATTTGGATAAATTGGTTACGGCTAAAAGTATTATTATCTGGTTTTGGTTCTGGTTTTGGACTTGGTTTACCGGTTTGACTCATGATACCATTTTCATCATAGTAGAAGACTTGACCTCTACGGTTTTGACGATAGCCATCACGCAATTGCACCCCATTAGCGAGGAAGAAGTATTGTTTGCCATCGATAGTCTTTTCACCGATTGCCATACGGCCTGTGTTATCAAAGTAGTAAACATTGCCATCATTATCTTTGATAAAGGCATTTCTAGCACGTTGACCATCGTTGTAACGATAGTAAACGCTGCCCCAGCTCTTTTCGAACCTACCGCTACCATCACCATTTTGGTTGTTATTGTTCGTTGATTGGTTGCTTCCTACTACTTTTGGAAGACTAACTTTACCACCGTTGGTTCCATAGTAACCGCTAAGACCATTCTTGAGGACATACTCTGATCCACGGTCAAGAATATTGGTACCATTCATATATTTAGCAGACCATTTTGTGATCTTCTCATCGGTTGTCAAGCGTTTACCAGTAGAGATTTGAACACGGTCAAAGAATTGTGGGTAAAGACGTTTTAATTCGTCGAGGTAGGCACCACCATATTTACCTTGGTAATCATTACCAAAAGTACGTGTTTTAGCAACATAAAGGCTATGGTCGATGATGGCACCATCTTTAGTTTCTCCGTAGTTATTAACACGAGTTGCAGTGACCACTTCATCACCCGGAAGGTTGTAGATTTGGTCTGGAACCCAGTCAGCAATCGCTGAGATACCTACAGCGTGGAGTGACTTAAGCGCTGCTTTCAAGTCAGCTAATGAACCATACTTGTTGTCCTTACTCATACCAATATCATAACGGTCTGAGAAGGCATAACCATTTTGAATAACTGAGTCAAGGAAGGTACCGTCATCACTTGAAACGTATTGTGGAGCAAATTCGAATGATGTGATACCCCATGATTTGAAGAGGTTTGCATTTTCAGCAATCTTCTTGTTAGTGTATTGTGATGGGTCTTGGACGAAGTCTTGGAAGTTTGAGAAGCCTTCGTAGATGACCTGTGAATCCAAGGCAGCTGAGGAATCATAGACCAAACCACTGCTATTCTTAGATTTGCTTGCTGCCACACGCACGTCTTGATTTTCAGAAGCACCTAATGGTACCCAAACGGCTAAATAGCCATCAACTTGAGCATTACGAACACCACTGATTTCACCTGGATTGAAGGTCAAATAACCATTAGCATCAGTATACTTCACAATACCGTTAGCATCGCCATCATTCAAGTAAGAGGCAACACCATTGGAGGTTGTCAAAAGCAACGGACGATAGGCTTGGTTTCTGTGAGCTGCACCCATGTTGATTGTCAAATTGCTATTCAAACGAAGGGCAGGTTGGTTGGAAAGAATGACAGCCATCCCTTGGTTACGAGTTTCAGCAGTACCAGCATCTGAAGCGTTGTTCGCTCCTTTACCGTAACGGACTGATGTTAAGACACCAGAAGCATCCCAACCATTGGTATTTCCTGAACCTACGTAACTCATCTTCATGTCTTGACCACCAGCCGCATAACGAATACGAGCTTGCAAGAGCGTAGAAATAGCATCATGATATGGTGATTTTTGGGCCATGTATTGACCGTCATCAGTGTACAAATCACCATAATAAACACGAGGAACAGTGTCCTTATTCGTTAACATGAAGGCATAAGCAGATGGAATATTGTACTGTGTATATCTCTTATTGGCACTTCGCATATCCGCATTGTAGATTTTGAAGGCTTTCTTCATTTCATCAAGAGTGAAGGTATTCCCAGTTGATTGTGGGTTGATTTCATTTTTGATGATTTGGCCAATTACTGATTGAACTTCTGAGTCGTGGGCACGAACAAAAGTATAGTTAGCCATACGTTTTGTATTTTTCTTACTTTCTGAACGGTCATTCAGACTATTGGTAATAAGTGGTTCAAGACCTGAACGGTTTCCGATTGGTCGTAGGAAAGAAAATACCATAGCTAAACGCAATGGATCATCCATTGGTAACTGGGCCCCTTTAGTATCTTCATTGTAGTATGCATCATTATGAGACCAGGCTTCAAGAATAGAAAGGTGCTTGATGGCTTCCTCTTCGCTCTTTTCAACACCATACTTAGCTTTGAAATAATCTGAAGCAATTTGGAGAAGGTCGGCATTGACATTATCCACAGCATCGACACGAACACCATCGAAGTTTTCATCTTCAGAGCCACCTGTGAGGCTACCAATGTTCATGATATAGTGAAGCCAGTTTAATTGTTCAGCTTGAACGGCTGGGTTCGAATTGTCAATATCGTTTGCTAGAAGAAATTCAAAACCACCTGATGAATTATCTTTAAAGTAGCGACGTGTGCCATCTTGTTGCGTCGGTGTGCGGTTCAAGAGGCGATAGTCTGAATTAGCATAACTTGTGCGATTACTGTTGTTGTAAAGAAGGGCACCGCCTTGCAAGTGGTCGCTATTATCAAGGTTCTCAGAAGTTGAGTTCCATCCAGGTTGTGTTTTGACAAAATTTTTGATGGTAGTGCGCAACCAGTCCGTGTTTCCTTCACGCGCAATACGTTCTTCGATACGTTTTTGCACTTCAAGGGCTGCTTGATCCATCTGTGTTTGTGAACTATATGAGGTAAAGGTTTGGTTTGTTCCCAACCCTTCTTCTCTCATGTAGTTGAGGTAGCTGGCTTGGATAGCCTTGCTTGGCCACCAAACAGTCAGTAATGGACGTTTGTCATTTTCAGTTGAGGCAGTCCACTCTTTACCGTCTTTCAAGATTTCTTTTGGACGGTACCATGTGTTGGCAGTGAAGTAACCGTCAACAAGTTCGATATCTTTTTCAGTTGTACCATAAAAGGCGTTCTTATCACCATTTACAGTAACATTTGTGTTGGTTGTGCTATCAGCTGCTGAACCAGTGCCACCATTTTTATCGAAACGATAGTCTTTTTGGTTAGACAATTCACCAGTTTCGGCATTAAAGTATTGGCTACCGCCGTTACGTTCAAGGACATAGTTCTTACGAACAGTACCGTCATCTTCAACATAGTATTCTTTACCATTGATGGTCTTGATGTGGCTTGGACCGTCAGCAACAACATTATTTGTGGCTGGAAGATCATTATTGACAACTGTAACAGTATTATTGCCGTTATTGGCAATGTTTGTGTTGCCATTAACTGGTGTGGCACGGCGGCCTCCTGAAGGACCACGACGAGTCCCCGTTGCCGCACGACGTTCACGTGTCGCTGCTTGATCCGTAACTGCTCTTGTGTCAGTTGCTGTATTGGCTGCACGGTCTGTCGTAGCAGCTGGTGTTGTTGGATCTACTGCACGATCCGTACCAACTGGGGTAGCCGTATCAACCGCACGATCCGTACCAACTGGGGTAGCCGTATCAACCGCACGGTCCGTAACAGTTGGTGCAGTTGTATCTACTGCATTGGTTGCTGCTGTGTTAGTTGTATCCGTTGTCAAAGCAAATGTTGCTACTGGTGCTGCTTGGTCAGTAGTGACATCATTTGTTGTCGCAACTACTGCTGTTGGATCTTGAGTTGTTGCTGTATCATTAGATACAGTACCCGTGTCAACAGTAATATCGGGGATGGCTACGTTAGCATCCGTGTGTTCGTCGGCCTGAACGACACCGTCGTTAGTCCCTAAAGAAACAGCTGAGACCGCACCTACTGACAATCCTGCCACGGCGATGGTTACCCATTGTTTCTTAACTTTGTGCATTTTATAATGTACTTTTTTGTCCATATAAAAAGACTCCTTTTTCCCATTAATAGCTTAATTCTAAAACATTGAAAGCATTTTTTCAATAAAATCTGATGAATTTTCATAATTTTTAGAAAAGTCACTTCAATTTTTTAAGACAATTAGTTAGAAATGAGCATTTTGAAATAGAAAATCAGCCATTTTGTTTGTACTTAAAGAGAAATAAAGGATGATACTACCGCTATTTAAAATGACTATTGATAAACCATCAATTTTAATACTTAGACAAGAAAATCTAATGAAAAATGGCCAAATCCTTAAGGCTTTCTCTCCCCAAAACTCAAAAAACATCACCCTGGTCGACCCCTTAGGTCACTAAAGATGGTGTCTTTTTTAGGGGAACTTCTCATAGAAAGAGTAAATTCTAACTATCTAAGCTATTCAATCCCAAGCAAGGCATAACAAAAAGTAGATTAGGACCAGGTCCTAATCTACTTTCATTTTAGATATTGAATGTTAAGCTCATAAGTCTAATAAGTTTTCCAAATGCGTAACGGCATCTGAAAAGTTATCTACGACGTAAGTTGCTGCTTCTTTGACGACCTCTGGGGCATGTGACATACAGTAAGAGATGTTCGCCACCTCAAACATGGAGATGTCATTACCTGAATCACCAAATGCTACAACCGGTTGATAGTGCCTTTTTAAAAGCTCTAATCCGCTTCCCTTAGAAACCCCTTTGGCAGTCACTTCTATACGCGTGCTCCCTGATTGGAAAAATTCTAAATTAGGAAAACGAGCTTTAAGTTCTTGGACATAGGCCTCAGCCTTGTCCGCCTCTGGTCGAAGGTTAAATTTGTAAAGACAACGTTGGCGAACATTTTCATAAAGATTGTCCACACAGAGGATAGGCATATTCCATAAACGACGCTTATCCTCATGATTAAAATTCCCAACTCTTTCCTGGTTATCTAGAGCATCGAAAGTAATTGATTCTTCCTTGAGATATTTCAATAAGTTATCAACATCCGTTGGAGGTAACGTTTTCGAAAATACAACCTGATCCTTCTCAGTAACGACTGCACCATTATAGCCAATAGCACAGACCACATTAAGGTGATTACATTCGGCAATATAAGTAATTTCCTTAACAGAGCGTCCTGTCGCAATGGCAAAATCACTATAGGCAGACAATTTTTCATAAGCCTGCAAATCTTCTGGATGGATTTGAATGGAATTTTTGACAAAAGTTCCGTCTAAATCCGTCACACATAAGATGTTATGTGTCATAACTATTCCTCTAAACCTAAAATATCTTGAATTTCCATTTTTAGAACATTGGCATAAGCACCGTAAATGGACTGCATTTGCATACCATTTTCCGCAAAACCAAGAGCTTCGTATTTTTTGATAATCGTGTCTTTGTCCACTAGTGACTTGTCTTTGACATCCACGCTTGAGGTGTTTTTCACTTAACTAAGTATTCAATGACTTATTTAGAAAACTAAAAATTAATAATCTTCACTCTCTTCGTCATCTTTCTTACGTTTGACAAGAAAGGCAAGACCTGTTGCCGTTGCCAAAGCACCTAAAGCAAGAGCTGCCGATGCGTCTTCCTCACCAGTCTTAGGAAGAGCTTGGCTACCGTGTTTATGCTTAGGATCGTGAACTTCAGAAGATGCTGCTGAAGTACTCATTGAAGCAGACAAGGATGTGTTTAATGACTCACTCATTGAGGTTGAGACACTTACTGAAGCTGAAACGCTGCCTGAAGCACTTGCTGATTCTGAGGCACTCATTGAATCTGAAATCGATTGGCTGGTTGAAACTGAGTCACTGGTGCTTGATGATTCACTGAGTGAGACTGAAGCACTAATGCTTGCACTCAATGACTCTGACGCACTCATCGAATCAGAAACTGATTGGCTCGTTGAGATTGAAGCGCTTGTGCTTTGTGATTCAGAGACGGATTGACTCGCTGAAACTGAGGCACTGGTACTTACCGACTCACTGAGTGATGTTGATTCGCTGAGTGAAACTGAAGCGGAAACGCTACTTGAAGCACTTGCTGACTCTGAGGCACTCAATGAATTAGAAACTGATTGGCTCGTTGAGATTGAAGCGCTTGTGCTTTGTGATTCAGAAACTGACGTTGAGACGGATTGACTCGTTGAAACAGAAGCACTGGTACTTGCACTTTCTGATTCCGATACGCTCAATGAATTAGAAACCGATTGGCTCGTTGAAACTGAGGCGCTCGTGCTTTGTGATTCAGAGACGGACGTTGAGACGAACTGACTCGCTGAAACAGAGGCACTGGTACTTACTGACTCAC
>OGGB01000427.1_pt1 | contig 36542 bp, 35 predicted proteins | sample 1571111 | NCBI WGS metagenome assembly OGGB01 (sample SAMEA2582067, study PRJEB24529) | metagenome | biome: Human gut stool | place: China | collected 2011
TCTTTTCCCTCAAGCCGGGAACTTTTTTTCTGGGAACTCATACCAGTATCCTCCTCTGAGAAAATGAAAATGTGGTGTGGTTAGAGTGTTCTAACCACACCACGCATTTTAGCAATTTCATGCCCAATATCCAACCCAAAAGCAATTTCATTCTACCCAAAATCGGTATTTATTTTGGGTATGCAAAGCACCTATTTGATTCGGCTGGCCTCTCGATAATCTTTTGGCATAACTCCATACTTTTTCTTAAATGCAGCAGAAAAGTTGCTGGGCTTTGTATAACCCACAAGAACCGCTATCTGCCCAATGTTCATATTGCTCTCCAATAACAATCCTGCGGCTCGCTCTAACCGCTGCTCAATAACATACGCATGAACCGAAATGCCGTACATCATGGAGAATCCCCTTGATAATTTAGAGACGCTGATTTGAACCTGCCTTGCCAGTCCTTCACAGCTTGGCGCAAAGGCAAGCTCGCTGTCAATGATTCTCTTTGCCTCGATGATGCAATCACGTTCACTTTTTGATATGCAGCAGTATTCCGGCGAGAGGATTCGCAGCTCCAACACTTCGCTCAAATATACTGACAGCAATTCGTGGATTTTGCTTTCCAGAAACAGATACCCAAGCCCACCCCGATAATGTGTAAAGTCTTGTAACTCTGCGAAAATATGCTCCATATAGGGCGTTATGCTCACCTTTGAAATTCCGGTCAGCAGTTTCTTTTCATAGACGGTAATCTCGCCATCCTCGAAGTAGTCCTGTAATAAACGTTTGAAATATGGAACGGGAATTTTGATGTTCTTAAAATAGAAGTCGCTGTTTTGCGCATAACAGAGAGACTCCATTTTCCCGTGTCCACGGTAAATGCAGGATTCTCCCTTTGCAAGACAAGCGCCCTCTCTGCTGCCTGCAATATTCCACGACACGCCGTCGTTCAGGCAGAACAGCATTTGAATATAGTCCTCGCTGTTAATCCCGCGCACATTCATGTCAGAAAAATAATTCATCTTCCAGTCTGAAACAACGGCACCCTGTTTTGTCACCACCTGCGCAATTTGTCCGGTTCCCATATCAGAAGGAATCGGGATCGTTACGGTCTGCGGTGAATTGGAGAGCAGATCCCGATAGAGGTTGTTCATGTATTCGCTTGTCATTGGATGCCCTCCTTTTTTCGGTTAGCAGTGACTAATGTACTAATATAGTTTACACGATTTACGCCTGAAAGTCAATTTTCAGCACGAATGCAAGCTGCTACAGAAAAAATCAGGGACGTTCCCGCAGAGGCAGAGTGCCATGTCGCGCAGTTCGGGTACGACGAGGCGCAGACGCAGACACGGTCAACCGGCCGCGTGCGAGGCGAAGCGTTACGCTATATGCGGCATCGAAAACCACGGCTTCAGAGGGGTTACGAACGGGAGAACAAGAAACTGGCAAGCAATGCAAAGCGGTACCCACTTTGCGAAAACAGGCAGATTCCGTTCACACGGAACCCGCCTGTTTCATGCTTGTTGGGGCGCTGCCCCAATCCCCGCAGAACACAAGTTTTGTGTTCTGGAACGATGGATAAATCCATCGGCTGCGCGATTTTGCAAATCGCTTGTGGGCGGGCAGCTCAGCGCTGCTCCGCCTCTTTTTCCCGTCGTTCATTCGCTTCCTCCAGCTCCTTATCCAACTCCAGAATACGGTCGATATTGGCCTTGGCCGTCAGCAGCTCTTTCATTTCTTCACGGGCTTTTCGGTAGTCGGCGTAGGCCGCTTTCTTCTCCGCCAGCAGCTCGGCGTACTCGGTATTCAGCGCCTTGATGGTGGGCAGCTTCTTGAAGCCCAGTCCATCAAAATAGTTCTTTGCGGCCTTGTGGATCGTGATCTCGCTTTCATGCTCTGCAAGAAATTTCTTGGAGTACCCGGCCTCGCGATAGGCAACGTAGGTATCGCGGGTCTTGGCATAACCCACGATATGCTCCCGCAGCACGGCAATCTCGGCCATGCGTGTTTCCGCAGATTTGATCCTTGCGGAAAGCTCGTTGAAGTGAGCGGACGCTGCCGCCGCTTTCTCCGAGAGAATGGCGTAATCTAACAGCTCATGGTCTTGCAGATAGGCCACCGTCTGTGCCATCTGTTTCAGGTTAAATAACGTCGCCCAACGCGCATAACCGGCACCCTTGCCAGCGCGTAATTTTGCCTGAATGTCCACCAGCAGATTCCCGCTGCGCTTTTCCGGTTTGACCGGCGCGGCGGCGTTCTTTTGCGGCGTATGCGCCTTTTCACCTGCAATCACCGCGCGGAGATCTGCGGGAGTATAACCGTCACCGAGGGTATCCATGCGAATGAACTTTTTCTGTTCGCCGCCCAGCAGGGATGGGACTTTTTTGCCCTTGACCTCATACCCGGCCTGCCGCAGCAGCTCCAGCAGCGTTTCAAAGCTATCGGGCTTTTGTGTCAGCGCATCGTCAATGGCTGTGCAGATTCGCTCCCGGTGGGAGGGCTTCTTTTTGTCGCCCAGCCACTTGTTGTAGCTCTTGCCGTGGCGCTTCGGATTCTCCACGATGGAGCAGCCGTTCTCGATGCAGATGGTATCGTTGAGCCGCCGCACGGCGCGGCTGCTACCCCAAAAGTTTCGGAATTTTCGGGTCTGGCTGAGCGCGGTGGAGTTCCAAATCACATGATTGTGAATATGGGCTTTGTCAATATGGGTGCAGACAATGTAGGCGTGATTGCCTTTGGTGAAGCGCTTGGCCAGCTCACAGCCCAAACGGTTCGCGTCCTCCGGTGTGATCTCGCCGGGGACAAAGGATTGCCGCAGATGGTAGGCAATCACATTATCCTCGCCGCGCACTCTGCCGGTCTTTTGAATGTACTGATTCTTGGTGAAAAGAAACTCGGCGTCGGCGATCCTGCTGTCGCATTGCCAGCTCGTAATCAGCCTGCCGCCGTCCGTCTTTTGCGGATTTTCGGTGTAGTCGATGATGTCGCTGATGGCCTGTCCCACCGTGCGGCCTTTGCCGGTGTGCAGGGGCATCAGGCGCGTGGTTGCCATGGGTGTTCACCTCCTTGAAAAGCAAAACGGCCTGCCGAAGCAGACCGTTTTATTCTTCATTTATCGGATTGATAGCGGATAATCGGAACCTGTTTTACCTTTCCTCCAATGGTTCGTCGTTCCAGAGCAAAGATCATATCAGGGGTGCGTTCGAAAAAGCCTTCGTCCTTTTTCCAGCTCATGCCGCATTTGCAATGCTGCAAGCCTATGAACTGCTGCTTCATCTTTCTGCCGCAGTTCGGGCAGACCTTATTACCGTTTCCCATATTATTCAGCCCGCGCTAATCTATATAGACTGCGGATGGATTCCACGACCGTATGCCACGACAGGTCGGCAGCATAGGAGAACTTCTTCTGATAAGCCCGCCACAGCTTTTCCATATTTGAGTCGGCCTCGACTTCATCAAAGGCCGCAGGCGCGTCGGCAAGATACTTCTCTGTACCGCGTTTCCTGGCCGTTGCAATGAGCGCCGCACGGAGATCGGCTGGGACGATGCTCTGGCCGTGGAGCTGGCTCAGAATGTGCAGATCATAGAAATCTCTCATGCGGGTGTTGGTGGTGGCGCGGGACACGACAGTTTCCAGCTTCTCAGCCAGAACAGTTTCCAGATTGTACGCCAAAATTTCAATGGAACGATCCTCCAGCATCAGCTTGAAGCTGTAACGCACTTCGCGGGGCGTGATGGCGTCGCCGGTGGAAATGTCGATCTTGAGCGGCGTTATCACGCCGTCAAACTCCGTTTCCATGCTGACGCGGATGCCCGGATACTCAGCCTCGTCCATGATCTCGGAAATGCGCTTCAACCGGAACTCCACGCCATCGTCCACCGGTACGGAGATGATGGAGGCGATCATATTCTCTACTTCTTCGATGCCGACCGTCGCACCCTTTACGGTCGCGTCAATGTCCATCGTTGAGCGGGCGTCAAGCCCGACCATGGCAGCCACCAGCATCCCGCCCTTGAGAATGAACTTGTCCCGGTACTCCGAAAGAGAAATGCGCTCCAGAAAGCGCTCCATCATGTAATTGCGCATCAGAATCTGTGCATCTGCGGCTTTGTCCTTGGAGAGATTGCGGATCAGGTCTTTGAGCTGCCGTGCAGTCTTAATCATAAGAGTACCTCCAAATACTGCCGAAGCAGTTTTTCAACACGGAACATCTGCGCATAGCGCATCAGTTTCCGTAAGTTCTTGTCTTTTCGTTTTGCGTATTGCTTGAGCGCGTCCTGAAAGGTCTGCATCTCGATCCCGCTGCGGCTGCGGATCAGGTCGCAGATGGTACGCTCCATATCATAGACGGGAACGGGATTCCCGAACGGCGTGTTCATCGTGACGATTCCCACGTCATGCAATTCTTTCTTGATGGTGTAGACCTTGATGCCATCCGCTTGCAGACTGGCGGGATTGTAGCCAGTCTTGACCGTGATGGAATACGGACTCGGCTCCCGGTCGGTCAGGTCATGGAAAAACAATGCGCTTTCATGGGAGAATACGGCCTGCGCACAGCGAAGGTGCAGCAGGTACATGGCGTCCGTCCATGCGTCGGGCGAAACATAAACGCCGTGCGCTGCCTGCTCCACGCCGCGCTGCTTAGCGTAGGCGTAAAACGTGGACTTGGCAATACCGATTTCCAAAACCTGCGCGGTTTTGACGATCCCATTGTTTTGCTGAAAAAGCAGATCAAGCCGGTCGTAGGCGGTCATGTTATCACTTCCTTCTTGCTAATATTATATCCGAGATTAGCAAAAAAGTAAACAGGGATTTTAGAAAAGCAAGCCGAGGCGTTCGCCCCGGCTTGCACTTTAACTATGAATGAAGTTTTTCATGGCAGAGTTCACGTCTTGCAGCTTGCCAAGTCCCTGCACAGCCAGCATCGGAAGTCCCATCGGGCTGATCAGAAACGCCAGCACAAGGAGGATGATGCCGTTCTTTACGGAGTAGGTAATCAGCACGGCGAAAGCCAGCAGGGAGAGCAGTCCGCTTGCCAGCTTGAACACGAAGCCGGAACAGGACAGCAGCCCCGCGCACAGCCAAACGAACAGGGACAGGATAAGCGACAGCGGCGCAAAGAGAATTTTCAGGATGAACATTTTGCGGCCTCCTTTTCACAAAGTGCGGTCAGCGCGTCACGCTCTTTGGCGAGCTTTGCTTCTTCCTTTTCGGTCAGATCACGATCTCCACCCGTAATCTCCATCATGCGGAAATTCTCATAGGCATCCAGCAGAGAATCCAACAAATCTTCGGGCGTAGGGCAAAAGTCCACGGTGTTCCAGTCCTGACGGTGGTTGTCAAAACCCATGACCGTGTAGCCTTTGCTGGTCAGGACAACTTCAAAATCCGTATCGCGGTTGAGGTAGTCAGAAAATACCTTCAGCACAATTTCGTTTGTCAGCATACGTTCCGCAGCTCCTTTCCAAGCGGTCAAATCTCTTTCTGATATTAGATTACTTTGCTCATCGGTGTTTTGCAAGGATGCGGCAAAGTCATACGAATAGTTTTCGCCTTTTGCCCGACATCTAACCATATCACATAATCCTTCTTTAGTACAGCTACCTGAACTAATTTGCTCCAGATGGGAAATATAATGTTGGTACAGTTACAGGGACGGGAGGTGTGGTACTTGCAGTTGAATGAAGCCGTCAGCAGGCGTTTGGTCGAGCTGATGCAGGAGCGCGGCATGACGCAGTATCAGCTTTATATGAAAAGCGGCGTACCGAAGTCCACCATCGGCAATCTTGTGAACTGCGCATACCCATCCATGAAGCTGCGGATCATCCACGAGCTTTGTCAGGGATTGGAGATCGACCTGAGCAGCTTTTTCACCTCGCCGCTATTCGATGAAAATAATCTGGAACCGTAGAAGCTCCGATGCTGTTTTGCGTCGGGGCTTTTGCTTTTGTACGGGCAGGGGCGGCGGTTATTCCGCCGCCCCTGCGACTTATTTCAGTGCCGCCAGCGAGGAAACGATTTTCTCTGCCGCCGTCCATATCCGTTCCTGACTTTGCTGAATGTCCTCCAGATCGGTTTCGTAGATGCGGCCTGTTTCGTGGGCGCGGCGGGTGAGTTGGTTGAGGTTGTTGCTGGAATACCGAAGCAGCGACACCAGCTCCCGCAGCTCCGGAAAATCGAGCTTTACCACATATCCGTCAATCGCCATCTTGCGGAGATATGCCGCCATGTTGGTGGTGCCGAACTGCGCCATCTTCGTTTCAATCATTTCCCGCTCCTGCGGTGTAACGCGGAATTTAAGCTGAATGTCCCGTTTGCGCTTTGCCATCGCTCAACGCTCCGGGGATTTGGACTTCGCCGAAATTTTCGGCGAAGTTGTTTCAGGCAGCTTTTTCAGCATATCCCGGACAGAGGTTTTCTGCTGCTCCTGCGCGTAGGCTTTGCGGGTCTGGCTGAGAAACAGATCGACCAAACCGGGATGGCTGCTGACGGCCAGATAGCAGTTGCGGTCAGTACCCCATGCGTCGGGATTGGCGGGGATGGACATGGCGTTTGCCCAAGCCCTGTTGTCGGGAGAATAGCGTCTGTCCCATTCCGCTTGACAGACGGTGATGGCAAGGATATGAAATGCGCGGTCATAGCCAAACTGCTGCACCACCTGATCGACTGCCGCTGTATCCAGCCGGTTATCCCGGTAGTGGTCGCGGATGGTGGCTTCGATAGCTTCCTTGCAGGCTACGTTCACCTGATTGGATGCACGGTAGGCCGCAAGCTCGTCATGCTCTCTGGCGTAGGCCGCCGTGTGCTTGTAAACAGGAATATTTTTCATCATCGTGCCTCCATTTCTTTCTTGTGGGGCTTTTCCGGTGCGCCATGAACAGGCGGCGCTTTCAACCTGTCCAGAACGGAAGGCCGCGCCGATTTTGCAATCGCTTGCTCAGGCTGCGGCTGTCCCTTGCCGTCCAGATTCAGCTCCATATCCAACTCAATGAGCCGCGCCGTTTTCACGGCCAGCTCCTGCTCCTGCGGGAACAGCTTACCAACCTCGGTCTTTGCCGCTGCCTGCTGGTTATAGAGGTTTTCAAGCTGCTCCTGAACGCTGCGCAAACGCTCCGGCATTTTATCCAGCGCGTTCTCAATGCGGACAAGGTTGCCTCTGGCATCCGAACCGAGTTCAACGCGATGGGTCATCTGGCCTTTCAGCGTCAGCGTGTACGTTTTCCACATGGAATCAAAAGCAACGGACATGGTAAAGCCGCGATAGCTGCCGATCTGTACCGGGTCTTTGCCCTTGACCTCCTTGCAGGTGTCCAGCAACGCGGCACCGGCGTTTTCCTTATCGGTGAGCCGGTCGCCGCGAATCTCCATGCCGACAAAGCTCTCTGCCGGGAGCGGATGCGCCGCGAGGGTCTGCATATCCGCCTCCAGCCCACGAACAAAGCCCTTGTGTTCTTCGATTTTCTCCGGGAAGTATTTCAGCAGACTGTCCTCCAATCGGAATTGCTTGCTGTTGTGGTCTGCCTTCATAATTTTGAGCTTAGACACCTCAATGTCCAAATCCATACGCTCCTTGATGCGGGGATCACCGGCGCATAGCGCTTTGATCTCCGCAAAGGACAGCGCCGTGGCGTCCACATCCTCACAGGAGCGAACCGGGGATTTTGAGGTCATGATTTGTGAGATGAATTTCTGCTTATTTTCCACCGTTTGCCAGAGGTAGGCGTCAAACGTCCCTTCGGTTACATAGCGGCATACATGAACGAGCTTGTTCTGATTGCCCTGACGCTCAATGCGGCCTTTTCGCTGTGTGAGATCACGGGGACGCCACGGGCAATCCAGATCGTGAAGTGCGACCAAACGATCCTGCACGTTGGTTCCCGCGCCCATCTTGGCCGTGCTGCCCATCAGGATGCGCACTTGACCGCTGCGTACCTTTGCGAACAGTTCCCGCTTTTTGACCTCCGTGTTGGCATCGTGGATGAACGCGATTTGCTCCGGGGGCATCCCGGCGGCTATGAGCTTTTGACGCACATCCTCATAGACCGTAAACGGCGTGTCAGAGCTTTCTTCCAACGGAATTGCACTCTCCAGCGCACGGATTTCCGGGCTGTCCAGCGTACCGGGGGAAGCCTTTGCCGCCCGCTGCGAGGGAGCGGTCTTTGGCGTGGAAATGTCGCAGAACACAAGCTGTGTCAGTTTTTCCTCCTCGCCGTCACGCCAGTATTGGAGAATGTTCGCCACGCACTGATTGACCTTGGTGGTTTCCTCGTCGGGGAGCATGGGATTGATGATGCGCTGGTCAAGCCCCAGCTTGCGTCCGTCCGAGGTGATTTTGAGCATATTGTCCACATCCGGGCTGACCGCACCGCTGTGTACCTTGGACGCTCGTTCCGAGAGGGCTGTCACCATGTCCTGCTGGATCTGCGTGGGTTTGGTGGCGATGGTGTGGTACGCAACCTCCGGCGTGGGCAAGTGGAGCTGATCCGCCGTTTTGATGTCGGCGACCTCTTTGAACAGATTCATCAATTCGGGTAAGTTGAAAAACTTTGCAAAGCGCGTCCTTGCCCGGTAGCCTGTCCCCTCCGGGGCAAGCTCCAGCGCGGTGGTGGTTTCACCAAAGCGGCTTGCCCAGCAATCGAAGTGGCTCATGCCCATCTCTTGCAGCCGGTCATGCTGTAAATAGCGCTGAATGGTGTATAGCTCCGTCATGGAGTTGGAAACCGGGGTGCCGGTGGCAAACACCACGCCGCGCCCACCGGTCAGCTCATCCATGTAGCGGCACTTTGAGAACATATCCGAAGATTTCTGCGCATCGGTGGTGGAAAGCCCTGCCACGTTGCGCATCTTCGTATAGAGGAAAAGATTTTTGTAATTGTCCGACTCGTCCACGAACATCCTGTCTACGCCGAGCTGTTCAAAGTAAATCACATCATCCTTGCGGTCGCTGGCTTGCAGCTTTTTCAGCCGCGCCTCCAGCCCCTTTTTCGTGCGCTCCAAGCTCTTGATGGTAAAGTTGTTGCCGCCTGCGAGCTTGGTATCCTGAATGCCATCAGTGATTTCCTCAATCTGTTGGTGAAGGAGCCGTTCCTGCCGCTCCGGACTGATGGGGATACGCTCAAACTGGCTGTGGCCGATGATAACGGCGTCATAGTCGCCGGTGGCGATACGGGCGCAGAATTTCTTGCGGTTGTGGGTTTCAAAGTCCTTCTTGGTAGTGACAAGGATGTTGGCCGAAGGATAGAGCCGCAGAAACTCGGACGCCCACTGTTCCGTCAGATGGTTTGGCACGACAAAAATGGATTTCTGGCACAGTCCCAATCTCTTAGATTCCATCGCAGAGGCTACCATTTCAAAGGTTTTTCCCGCGCCGACCTCGTGTGCCAGCAGCGTATTCCCGCCGTACAGCACATGGGCGATGGCGTTTTTCTGATGCTCTCGGAGGGTGATTTCCGGGTTCATACCGGAGAAAACGATGTGGCTGCCGTCATACTCGCGGGGACGAGTGCTGTTCATTTCCTCGTTGTATTGCCGTACCAGCGTTTCGCGCCGCTCCGGGTCTTTCCAAATCCAGTCCTTGAACGCATCCCGGATAAGCTGCTGCTTCTGCGCGGCAAGGGTGGTTTCCTTGGCGTTGAGGACACGGCGCTCCCGTCCGTCTGCATCCTCAATGGTATCGTAGATGCGAATGTCGCGGAGGTTCAGTGCATCCTCCAGCAGCCGGTAGGCGCTGGCGCGGTCTGTGCCGTAGGTGGTGAATGCCGCCACATCGTTGTAGCGCACCATGCTCTTGCGGGAAACCTGCCATTCTGCGGTGTACGGGACATAGCTGATCTCGATCTGTCCGCGCAGATAGCGGGGCGTTTCAAAGGTTTCGTACATGAATTGCTCGATGTACTTCTTATCAAGCCATGTCGCACCCAGCCTCACCTCAATCTCACTGGCTTCAAGGTCTTTCGGCTGGGCAGCAATCAGGGCGTCCACATTCCCGGTGAAGAACGGGTCGCGCGCTGCCACACGCTGTGCGGTGCGGAGCTTCTGCCGGACGTTGCCAGAGAGATATTCGTCCGCCGTTTGCCAGCCCTTCGCCCAATGCTCGCCGCCGTCCTGCAAGTCAAACGGGCCGCTGTTGGGTTCCTTGTAAATGACACCCTTCAAATCCTCAACGATCTGCGGGATTTTCTCGCTGCCGCCCATGAGGGAGGCCATAAAGTCGAGATCGACGCAGGCTTTTTCTCCGATGCAGACAGCAAGGGCTTCGCTGGCGGTATCCACAGAATCTACGCTGCGCTGCTGCTTGATAGTGCGCTTGTGGAACATATCCGCCTTGCGCTCCAGCTTTCCGTCGTCGTCCAGCACTTCCAGTGAACACAGGAGGTAGTAAGAGGAATCGTCAGAGAACGCAAGACGGTTCGCACGGTCATTGATTAGGCCATGTTTTGCGGAGAACGCATCATAGAGGCGGTTTAGCTCGGTCTGCGCTTCCTGAATCCGGCTTTCTGCGCTGTACTCGTCCATTTGCAGGGCAATCAGCTCATTCACGCAATCCCGCAGCGCGACCATGCCCTTGACACGCTCGGCGGCGGTGGCGTTCAGCTCCGGTTTGACCATGCGGCTGTTTTCCCGGTAGTACACCTCGCCGTCCACCACGGTGTAGGAGTAGTTTTTCACATTGGGGTCTGCGGGGATGGACGTGTCGATCTGTTCGCCCTCGCCCAGCTCTGGCAGTTCCGCCTCCTGATAGGTGCCGCGAATGTTTTTCACGGCATCATGGAGCTGATCTGCAAGTGCCAGCCCCTCAATGGGGACAACGGTAAAATCCTGCTTGCCGTATTGGGTGCTTTCGGAGGTCTGCCTGCCGAGGATCATCTCCGGGTGGTCAACAAAATAGCGGTTGATGGCAAAGCCATCCTCATTCTGACCGAGGTGTACCCAATCCGGTTCGATCTCAATGGAGTGTTCTCTGCGTTGCAGGAAGATGATGTCCGAAACCACATCCGTACCGGCGTTGGCGCGGAACGCATTGTTGGGCAGACGAATGGCACCCAGCAGCTCCGCCCGCTGTGCGATGTACCTGCGGACTTCGGGCGATTGCTTGTCCATCGTGTAGCGGGAGGTCACGAACGCGATTACGCCGCCCGGACGCACTTGGTCGAGGGTTTTGGCAAAGAAGTAGTCGTGAATGGAAAAACCGAGCTTGTTATAAGCCCGGTCATCTACCTGATATTGTCCGAACGGGACGTTGCCCACGGCGAGGTCGTAAAAGTCTTTTCTGTCCGTTGTTTCAAAGCCCGCGATGGTAATGTCCGCCTTGGGATAAAGCTGCTTGGCAATGCGTCCGGTGATGCTGTCCAGCTCCACGCCGTAGAGCTTGCTGCCCTGCATCTGCTCCGGCAGCAGGCCAAAAAAGTTGCCAACGCCCATAGACGGCTCCAGAATGTTACCGCTCTGGAAACCCATATTGCCGACCGCTTCATAGATTGCCTTGATGACGGTGGGGCTGGTGTAGTGGGCGTTCAGCGTGGACGCTCTGGCCGCAGCGTATTCCTCCGGGGAGAGTGTGGCGTACAGCTCTGCAAACTCGTCCGACCAGTTTGGTTTATTTTCATCGAACGCATCAGCCAAACCGCCCCAGCCCACATAGCGGGAGAGGATTTCCTGCTGCCCCGGGCTGGCCTGTAAGCCCTCAAACTCCAGCTCTTGCAGGAGGTGGATCGCCGCCATATTTGCCCGAAACTTTGCTTTTGCGCCGCCGACGCCGAGGGCATCATCGGTGATGTGGAAATTCTGCGCGTCGCGGTGGCTTGCCGCCTTGAAGTCGGCATAAGCGGCCTGCTCCGCAGCAGCAACGCTGTGAAATTCCTGCCACTCGCCGTCAACGGGGATAGATACCGCAGGACGGTGTGCGGGAGGTTCGTCGATCTCGGCCTGAGAGATGGCATCATCAAAATCAGGCACAAACTCTCCCATTTCCGAGAGTGCCGCTCGACCTTCATGCTCCAGAATCAGCCTTTCTTCCTCGTTCATAGCAGGAGGTTCAGGCTTGGCGGGTTCCGCAGAGGGCGGGTCATGCTCCGGCTCGTCAAAGCGCAGGGTGCGAATCTCCACATCATAGGGGAGGTTGTTTTTGTCAGCGGGATACACCGCCACGGTCTGCTCGGTGTAGGCGGGTGCCTGTTCCGGCTGCGGATACCGCTCCATGAGCCGTGCGAAGCTCTCCCTGCTCTCCGCACGGGAAACGGGATAGCGAAGCGACGGATCGCGGAGAGAAATATCAAAAAGACCGATGCTCTCAATAATAAACGGCTTGCCGTCCTCCAAATATACCGTATCGCCTACGGAATACGGGAACGGTTCTCTCTGCGGGACAGGAGCTGTTTCGGGAACGTCTGTAACTGCTTCCTCTGGCTCATGCCAGCGGTATTGCTCCACATCCTCATCCGAAACATGAATGAGGTCGCTGAAATCGAGGTTTTCCAGCTCGTTGGTAATAATCTCTTGCAAAGAGCCGTACTGCCGGGTTTCCAGATGCTCGTCATCCAGATAGCGCTCCAGTCGGTAATTCACAAGGTCAATGTTCACCTGAATGGGAATCTCATCGTCGGTGACGGTGGTGTAAGCGACGCCAATCTTGGTGGGGTCGCTGAAATCCGCCTCTGAGCCGTATTCACTCCGGCAGAAGTCGGAGATCAGTCCCTTTGCACGTTCCATGAGCGCCTGCTCCGCAACACGCTCTGCATCCTGCATCACACGCTGGATAAATGGATCGCTGTTCAGCTTTTCGGGGTCAACTACTTTGCCGCCCACGATGCCGCGCTCGGCGAGGGTTTCCCGAATGGCAACAGGGTCAATATCATCGAAATTGTCGCGTTCCGCCTCGGTGTAGAAGTTATCCTCGCGGATGAGCTGTGCAATGCGCCGCTGCACCTTCGGCCATGTCAGTTCGGCGGTTTCCGGGCTTCCAGCGCGGACGATAAAGAGATTGTTGCCCTCCTTGCCGCCGTACTCGTGAGCAAGCCATGCAGCAGTTTCTTTTTCACGTCCGTGCTGCTGCATATACTGCACTACGGCGTGTTTGCTCTCGATATTTCCGTTCCATGCACGGAGTGCATCGTCTATATCGTCCTGCGAGAGCGGGCGCAGCAGATCGTGAAGCCGCTCATAGGTTCCCTCAAAAACCTCCTGATGCAAGTGGTTGCGGAATTCTGGAACATCCGAAAATAGCCGGATAAGCTCCATATCTTTTGAATTGAGAACGGCGCGGCGCACGGCTGCATTACACTCGATCTCCGCATTTTCCCGGTCAGAGTGACCGCAGGCGTTGCGATAGGCCGTATCCTCCAAAACCGCTGCCATCACCACCGGCCTGTAATGCTCCAAACGTTCCTGCACCGTGGGCTGAACTTGCTCTGCGGCGGGGTCGCGGAACACCCTCGTGCCGTCCGCGCCGAACTCTGCTTCATAAGCATTGATGGCGGCTTCTGCTTCATGGTCGATAGAGCGCAGCGTGTAAATGTGGCGCTCACCTCTAAAGTCTGGCGCTTCGGCAATCGTCACATCATACTTATCGCGCAATTTCTCTACATACATCTCTAAATTGTGCGACGGTACGCCGCACATCTCCACACGGCCAGCGCCGGGTATCTCTCTTGTGGTAAGGTTGAGGTCAAGCAGCTCCGCCGCCTGTTTTGCGTCCTCGCCGTAAATCTCAAAGAAATCGCCCACCTGAAACAGCACGATGTCGTCCGGGTGGGCTTCCTTGATGGCGTTATAGCTGTCGTAGGCGGTGTTTCGCACCACATCCTGTGCCTGCGCCTTATCATAAAGCGCCTGTTCGTCTGGTGTAAAATAGCGGTTCATCCGAATCAGCTCAGAGATACGCGAAGCGACCTTGTTCCAATTCATTTGAACATCTGCACAGCCCGCTTTTTTCAGCGTGATGCCCTTGCTGCCGTGATCTTCATAGCTGCCGCTCTCTCTGGATACGGCATGGGTATGCCCGCCGATGCCGTATTCCTTTTTCAGAAAATCGGTATTCTCCTTGGGAGTGTGCGAAGTCTGGAAAAACGCATAGATGCGGGTCTTTCCACCCTCAAAGCTGCTCCCGTTTGCAAGAGAAGCCGCAATTTCATCTTCGGTGATAAACCTGCCGGTTTCTGGAATAGCCTCCATATCGGAGCGGAATTCCTTTCGCGGAAGGGACAAATCTTCCAAACGTGTGAGAAGTGCCTGCGACTTGTGGTAATGGAAGCGCAGCAGCGCACGGTTTTCGCGGTAGGCGTCCATGAATACCTTGTATTCCGACAGGAGCCTATCCCGGAACGCCGGATTCAGCAGATCGTCCGTCAGACGCTCCGTTTCCTCTGGAAAGCTGGTGCTATGGATATTACCCAAGCAGGACAGATACCCCAGCGCCTTTGCTTCATCCGAGAAATCGTGATAAAGGTTCCAGACATCCACAGCAATACCCAGCCGCTCATAGCGCGGGGCTTCCGTGACCTCAAGATTGGTGGCAAATGCGCCGCCGTCCAGAAGCTCCTCAATACGCTCCGCCGCATCTGCCCAGCCTATCACTTGGGCAGAACGAAGATAGCGAGAGGTATCTCCGGTTGCAATATGGATACCATCGTCCCCGTACCATGCGGAAAGCCTGCCGTTATCCGTAATCAGGCCGTTGCCGCCGTAGTAAAGAGCTTTCAGAAATGCCGCGCGATCCTCTAAAGGTTTTTGCTTGGAGAATTCCGCAGCAATTTTCATCCGCGCTGCATCCGCATTACCGCCCGCGCGCAGGATGTGGTCAATATCATCCTGAGAAATGAACATAGAAAAAGCGGAGGGTGTTACACTCTCCGCTTCTGCGATGAATTGAATTTGTTCTGCCTCTGAGGGGAAGAAGGACATCTGCGCCCCAGCAGGGGCATCGAACATATTTAGCTGAACACCAGTTCCGTGAGGATCGTTTCCTCGGCCTGCGCTTTCAGCGTGTTCATCAGCCCTACCCACTTCATCGGGTCGCTGGCTTTCAGCGATTCCGTCACGCCCGCCGACTTCATCAGCTCCGGCATCATCTGTTCCAGCCGGTTGTTCGCTGCCTCGTCGATCTCCCACAGATGGGGGTACAGCTTCTCGGACAGCAGCAGGCTGTTCCACAGCACCGGACGATGCTCCTTCAGGTAATCCTTCCGCATCCTGCCGTACTTGCCCAGCGGGGCTTGCGGCTGCTCGGTCAGGCTCAGATCGGGAATCAGATAATCCCCGCTGCGGGTGTAGGTCAGTTCGCTCATGGCTTTCGCTCCTTTCCGCGATTTTCTCGCGCTCGTAATTCTTGATGGTGACTTCGATCTGCCGCAGCACCAGCTCGCTGGATTGGCTGATGGCCGTTCCAAGGGCGGCGACGGTCTGCGGGGTGTTGAAATCAAAGACGTTCAGAAAATCCTCATGCTCGAAGTAATCTCCCGGCTGCATCCCGCAGCGGGACAGCAGCGTATAGGTGGTGCTGACAACGGCGGCGTTCCGAAAAGCGGCTCCGATGTTGAACTCATCATAGTCCTCCAAAAAGGAACCGTCAACGATGCCGACAATATCGCGCCGATTGTCGTGCCAGTATTCATCTACAAGCTGCGCCGCCACACGCTCCAACTGATCGGCAAGTCCGTTTTCACCGGAAACATCGAAGCGCTGTTCCAGCGCCGCAGATACCACCTCACGATGCTCTTGCCGGTATTCCCAAAGATAAGGGCGGCGAGAGTTCTCGCCGCCGCTGGTGTCGGAAACATCAAATACATATCGGAGTTTGGGTTGGTCGCTGCTGGTATCCACAAGGGCGATGCCCTTGCTGCCTCGCCGCACATAGCGGCGCATCTGCTTATTCCAAAGGTCGTATTCCGCGCAGGCCGTGGCTTCCGGGCGCTGGGCGAAAATCATGAGCTGTTCATTGTAGGGGTACTTATACAGCCTTGCGGCGGTGGTCAGAAATGCCGTCCACTTCTGGTAGCTTCCCGTGATCTGCTCCGCCGTGCGGTCTGCCATCTGCGCATAGAGCTGTACTTTACTCGGCATCCATATCCTCCTTTTCAAAATCGGGGAACAGGTCAAGCGCGTCATATTCCGCGTCGCTCATCCTGCGCAGCTTTGCGATGGCGCTGTCCGTCAGCTCCCGCAGCTCCGTTTCATCCGCAGCGAGGTAGCCGCGCATTTCCTCCAGCGCCGCGATCAAGCCCGTGCGGGTGCCGGTGTTGTAGAGGCTCATAAGCTGGCGTTCTTCAAAGGTGATGTTCATATCAAAGCTCCTTTTCCGCGCTCTTTTTGGGCGCTGTTTTGTGTGGACGTTCTTGGGCCGGTTGGCTTTTGAGCTGCTCCAGCACAGATTTCTTCTTTTCCCGGTGTGCCGCCTCTGCCAAATCCATCAAGGAGATGGACATACCGGCCTTGACCTGTGCTTCAAGGTCGGCGACGGTGGGCTGTTTGGGGCCGTTGTTGATAATGCCGTCGATCATGCCGTAATCATCTTCCATCGACATCTCGGCGGCTTTCAGATAATTCTCCGGTTTCTGAAAGGCGGGCAGCTCCTGAAATCCCATGCTGTCACAGTAGTGATAGGATACCTTGCCGTCCTGTTTCAGCGCAACGATGTCGCTGACGGAGAGGCTGTGTCCCACAAAATCGCCGGGGCGCTCGTCGTTGAAAATGTAGTAGAAGTTTTCAAGGATTCTGCCGGTATCATCGTCCGGGTACACCTCACGGGTATAGACGGCTTCATAGTTGGCCGGGTCAGGCGGCGCGGCCAGACTGCCGAGGTTGGCAAAACGCAGCTCCACCGGCGCATCCCGGCGCAGTTGGTAGATCGCCATAGAATCGGTGGGACTGTTCAAAAAACGCTGCTCCACATCGCGGGGTGGGATATGGCCTTTGACCGCATCCCAATCCGGTCTTGTGACGCCGAACATTCCGTCGTGCTTGATGATGTCCTCGGCTTCAAAGACCATTTCCTCGGCGTTGTCGGGATAGAGCATATAAACCGTGATGTCATGCTCCAGCAGCTCCACCGCCCGATCCTTGGAAAGTGGGAGCATATCGCTATCCAGATACCCATAGCTGCGCATATCGTCCACCGTTAGCGTGGGGTCAGGCATCGGGACGGCCTGTTCCAGCTCCGGGAGCATATTATCTGCCGCATCGGTGGGAACAGCGACTGCGCCGGTGATCTGTTCGCTGTCCAAGGGCGGCGTAATCTGCGCCTCCTGCAAGTCCTCCAAAATTTTCATATCTGCAAATGTCACCTTGGTTGGTGTCATGCCCTGAATGGCAAATACCTCCGTTCGGACAGCCCCGGCAACAGATGCAACCGGCGAATCTTCAATGGCGCTGCTGTCAATAACACCGCCATCCAGCAGCTTTTTGCTTTCCTTGTCGTAGAGCGAATAGTCCCAACCGCCGTCTGTATGCTGCACATGGAGATATACCGAGCCATCCACAAGATAAAGCGCTTCGTCTGTTTGTGTGGCGCTCACTTCTTCACGATTGACGCCGCGCTCCTTGCAAATCTCCGCAAAGTGCCGGTCAATGTCCGTAATCAGCTCGGAGGCAGTCTTGTTGATAGTTTCCAGACTGGCTCGAAGCTCTTTCAGCTCCTTGCCCTTTGACCATGTGGCGATATAGCCGAAGCTGTTCTCTCCCGTTTCAATGCCGTAATACTGGCAGACCGCATAGGAAATGCTTTCGGCCTCGACTTCCTCGGTGTTTCGGCTCTTTTCGCCGGGAACAAGGATCGTCTCACCATCGTCCGCAAGCTCCGTCATGTGTTCGTAGTCGTGGAGCTTGGCGTGGGCAATCTCATGGACGGCGGCGCATACCGTCTGCACCTCACTCATACCGGCGCGGATGGTGATGCTCTGCGCCTTAATGCTGAAAAAGCCGTCCGTATCCCGCGCAACGGGCTTTATCTCCATCGGAACGGGAGAAGCACGGCGCAGCGCCTCCATGAAAACCTCATACTGCTGCACATTGCCGCTCAGATCGGCGGCAAGCTGGGGCAAGGGCTTTCCCGCAGTCTGCGACACATCAAAGACAGATACCACCTTGAACATAGGGATACGGATTTCCTTTTCCTCAATGATGGCCTTGCCGTTCGCATCCAGCACCGGCGCATTGGTTTCCGGGTCGGTCTTGATTTCCTCGACTTTTTTCTTATAGGGAGTAGGAGCGATGATGCGGATACCTTTTTCGCCTTTCAGGATGTTCCTGCCGAACTGATCGCGCCACTTGTTGAAGCCCGCCACATGGGTTGCGTCAGGGCGCTGCATATAGATGAGCATGGTATTATTGACCGAGTAGCGGTGAAAGCGGCTCATGGTGGCAAGGTACTTCCGGTACTTATCGCTCTCGAACAGCTCCTTGATGCCATTTTCGATGCTGTCAACGATCTCCCGCATCCGGTCTTTGTTGGTTTGTTTTTCAGCCATGATGATCTCCTTTCAGAAAAAATAGCGCCCCTGCGCAGAAGAAAACACATCCTGCACAGGGGCAATTCTCCGCAGATAGAGGCCGTTTTTGCGCTTGCGGATAGAATGACGCAGCCACTTGCAATCCGGCATGGAAAAAGCCTTGCGGCACGGGGCTTTCCCAGTCTCTATTTGCGGAGGTTCCAGTATTGTTTACGCTTCCGTTTGGCGTCCTGCTTTCGACGCTCCTGCTTGGCGCAGGCGGGGCAATATTTGGTGCGATTGGAGGAAGAATAGACCGGCTTACCGCAGACGGCGCAGCGCTTTCCCGGCCTTTCCCGCATCACGTCGGCCAGCAGCTCATGGTCGGCGGGAAGTACCGCGTTTCGGAACCAGTTGCACAGCAGCGAGTAGGAAATACCCTGTACGCAGACGCAAGGCTCTCCATCATCCAGCGCGAGGCAGTTGCCGTGATCGTAATTGCAGCAGAGCTTCCGAATGAGCTTCTTGGCGCGGCGGAGCTGCTTGTGATCCATACGCGGCGCATCAGCCATTGTCGAACACCAGCTTATAGCCCGCGCGCTGCCCATCGTCCTCCAAAAGAACGACGGCATCGTAGCTTTTTCCGGTCTTTTCCGAATAGCAGCCTTTCAGCGGGGCGCGGCCATTTTTCAAAAGCGCAGCGGCAAGGGATTTTGTCAGCACCTTTTTCTTGGCGGTGAAAAAGCGGCTGTTTTTCCAGAGAACAAAGGAACAGGCACGGTTCTCGCAGAAAAAGCCTTTCGGTGATTCCGTCACCTCGGCTCCGCAACGGGGACACCTGCCGACTACCTCACGCCCGGAGGGGAACAGGACTTCCGTACCGGGAATGGGTTTGTAGGTCTGCACCAGTTCATTCAGCATGGCGGCGATCCCCGCCATAAAGCTATCCGGCGCAAGCTCGCCGCACTCGATCTCTTTCAGGCGGTGTTCCCATTCAGCGGTGAGCTGCGGTGACTGGAGCTGTTCGGGCAGAACGGTGATAAGCGCCGTGCCGGTAGAGGTGGGCAACAGATTTGTGATCTTCTTGGACTTCCTGCGCTCCACAAAACCGGAGGACACCAGCTTTTCAATGATACCGGAACGGGTCGCCGGGGTGCCAATGCCCTTGCGCTCGGCATCATCTGGCATATCCTCCTTGCCCGCGTTCTCCATCGCAGCCAGCAGCGTATCCTCGGTGAAATGCTTGGGCGGCGTGGTTTTTCCGGTCTTGACCGATGCGGCAGATACGGAAAGCGTCTGTTGCTCCGTCACCACTGGCAGCGCGGGCGCTGCCTCTGCCTGCTCCTGCTCATAGCGCTTCCAGCCGGGAGCAAGGACGGTTTTGCCCTTGGCGGTGAAGCTCTGACCGGCACAGTCCACCGTAATGACCGTTTCTGCGTAGCGATGTGGTTCATCCACCGCACGAAGCAAGCCCCTTGCCGCCAGCTTCAGCACCTCGCGTTCGCCCAGCGGCAGAGAGGCTATATCTACCTTTTCCGCGCTGATGGTGGGAACAATGGCGTGGTGATCGGTGACTTTTTTACTGCTGCATACCTGCTTGGCGCAGATGGTCGGCGGCTTCTCCATGCCGCAGACAGCGGCAGCGGCGGCGACAAGGCCGGGGACGCTGCCCTCCATATCGTCGGTCAGATAGCGGCTGTCGGTGCGCGGGTAGGTACAGAGCTTCTTTTCATAGAGCGCTTGGAGATAGTCGAGGGTCTGCTGAGAGGTGTAGCCGAGAACGCGGTTGGCGTCGCGCTGGAGGGAGGTCAAATCGTAGAGCGCGGGCGCTTTCTCAGACTTTTCCTTGCGCTCCACGCTTTTGACGGTTACTGTCTTGCCCTTGCAGGCGTTGGCGATGGCATCGGCATCCTTTCTGTCTTTCATTCGGTCTGTCGCGGCGGGAAAGCCGCAATCAAGCTGGACGGTGTAGAACGGCTCTGCCACAAATGCGGAGATCTCCGCCTCACGCTGTACCAGCAGCGCCAGCGTGGGCGACATGACGCGCCCGATGTTCAATGTGCGGCCATACGTCAGGGAGAAATACCGCGTGGCGTTGATGCCAACCAGCCAATCAGCCTTGGCACGGCACAGGGCGGATTGATGCAGGCCGTCATAGTCGCACCCAGACTTAAGCTGCTGGAAGCCGCTGCGGATGGCATCATCCTCCATTGAAGAAATCCAAAGCCGCAGAATCGGCTTGGAGCATCCCGCAAGGCAGTAAACCGTGCGGAAGATCAGCTCACCCTCGCGCCCAGCGTCGCAGGCGTTGACCACTTCGGTCACATCCTCCCGGCGCATCAGCTCCCGCAGAATGTCAAACTGCTTCTGCTTGTCCGCATGGACGATGAAGCGGAACGAGGTAGGAATGATGGGCAGCGCCGCCAGCGTCCATTTGGCATCATCGGCATTGTAAACGGCGGCGTCGGCCAGCTCTGCCAGATGCCCGAAGCACCACGACACGATGTACCCGCCGCCCTCCAGATACCCGTCATGCCGTGATTTAGCGCCCAGCACGGCGGCGATGCTCTGCGCCACGGAGGGTTTTTCGGCGATCACAAGGCGCATGGTGCAGCCTCCATTCTCTTTATGTCACGGTAGCAGGGGCGAACGCAGCTCTGTCCGAAGCGCTTGCAGCCATAGCAGAAATGTTCCTTGGCAGCGGCGGGAGGGCTGTCCTCCCGCGCTGCTTTCGGCTTCTGCATCATCAGGCGTTCCAGCGGATTATTGGTGAAATATCTCATGCGTCCGTATCCTCCGTAGTATCCTGTTCCGGTTCGTCCTCATACGGCTCAAACTCATATTCGTCCTCGCCGTAGTCATAATCGTCCAGATCGGCGCTGCCTTTGGTCTGCGGCCTGGCCTTTTTCTGCTTGAAAATGTAGAACGCGGCACCGCCGCCCAGCGAGACGATCAGCAGAACGACAAGGATGCCGCCCACGCCGCTCTTTTTCTCCGGTTCCTCGGCGGCGGGTTCTGTCGGCTCGGTGGGGACTTCGGGCTTTGCCTCCTTGCCCACGCACTCGGTCATGTTGACCGCGCAGACGGGGCAGGATGTATTGACCGTACCGGCCACGCATTTTGTGGTGCAGGAGCAAGTGGCGGGCGTTTCTTCCTCGCCGGTCAGCGCCATCAGGTCGGCCTCATCCACCTGATTTAAGAAGTGGACGGTTTCTTCGCCCTCATCGTCACGGTCAATAATCATGTAAAATACATTGCCGTTCTTGCTTTCCAGTGTAATGAACTGTTTCCCCACCTTGGTGCTGGAGCCAATATCGTCGATCAGCGTCAGATTGCCGTCCGGTGTCAGCGCATCGCTGCCGTCTGCCATGCCGCCGACAAGGAACTGCCAGAGGTCGGCCAGCTCCTTTTCATCAAACGGAAGCGTAATGCCGCCGATGCTCACGGTACTGTCGGCGGCGTCGGTGACGGTCAGATAGCCGCCGTACACATAGCCCACACGGGCGGGCAGCAGGATTTTTACCCAATCGCCGTCCCTGCCAATCACATCGACCACCGTGCCGTTGGGGAGCTGCGTAAACGCGGTGTTGTCCAGTCCCGCGCCGGTGCGGACGTTCAGGTTGCCGCCGTTGGTCGTGACCGTGCCGATCTGTTTTGTTTCCTGTGCGTCTGCGGCGCTGCTTTCGGCGGTGGGCAGCGCATCATCAGGATAATCACCGCCGCTGGCAAAGGCGGAAACGGGGAGAATCCCGATGCACAGGAGCATCAGCAGCAGGCTGATAAAAATGCGCGGTGTGTTTTTAGTCATGGTTCAACGCCTCCTTTTCCGAAGTGGCCGGTGCAGGCGCGGCCTGCATACGGCGGAACAGCTCGGCAAACTGCTCAATCGTCATGCCGTTCTCACGCACCATGCCGATGATGTCGGTGTCCTCCAGCTCACGAATCTGCTTTTCCAGCTCGCGGTTGCGGCCTTGCAGATCGGAGATTTTGCCTTTGTTCTTCTCCAGCTCCCCACGGAGCTTCATGATTTTCGGGTTCATATCGTTCACTCTCCTTTACGGCAAGCGCCCATAGCGGTAGAAATGGGACTGCCAATAGCTTGAATTTAAGTTCGCATAAGAGATCGGGTCGCCACAGTGGATCATCATATTGTTGCCGACGTAGATACCCACATGGCTGACACCGGGGGTATCGTAGGTTCCGGTGAAAAACACCAGATCGCCCGGTTTGACGTTGGCAGAGGATACGGGCATACAGATGTTGCAAAGCCCCTGCGCTCCCAGCCTGCCCACATCCCAACCGGAATGATTGATGACCCAACTGACGAAGCCCGAACAGTCAAATGAGGTGGAGGGACTGCTGCCGCCCCAAACGTAGGGGTAGCCGAGATACTTTTCCGCTTCCTTGATGATGGCGGCGAATACCTCATCGTCCAGCACCTCCGGGGGAATGTCGTAGTCGGTATAGCTGCCCTCCACATACTTGCCGATGTAGCCCGAACCGGGGAACAGGTCGGGACGGTTGCCGAGGGTGGCCATGTAGGTGGCGTACATTCCGAGCTGTTCTTCGCTCATAATGTAGACGGGAACATGGGAGAGATTGAAGTTTTCCAGCGTGACCGTGCAGATGTAGTAGTCATACGGCACCTGATAGGTGTCCGTATGGGTGTTGCCGTCTGCGTCCGTCCATGTGTCGGTTTCTGTGCGGTAGCGGGTTTCCACCACCACATCCTCGGTCAAAATGTACTGGCGGTCAAAGAGCATCTGGAGCGTACCCTGCACCTCATCCAGCGTCCATTCCCCTTGATGCAGCGCCGTAATTATGGAAATGAGTACATAGGGGTCATGCTCGATGGTGTCCAGATCAAAGTGGTACTCATCGTAGTCATGGGTGCTTTCGTAGGTGTCGAGGTAGCGCTGAAGTTCTGCCTCCATCGCGCAATACTGCGCCTCCGCACCCAGCATATCGGTGTCCTGCGACGGATAGGTACTGGCCGCGATCCCGGAGCCGACGCCATCCATTATCACCGAGCAGGAGGACAGGCCGTTGAGCAGAAATGCCAGCATCAGCAGAATTGCGGCGGCAATGGCAAAGCCGCGCCGGTGTTCCCACACATATTTGCCAGCTTTCTCAGCCTTTTCAGCGGCCTTTTTCGCGGCCTTGGCGGTATTCTCTGCCGCCTTTGCCGTAGTCTGCGCCGTCTGATTGTGCTTGGCAGCGGCATACTGCTTTTTGATGGCCTGCTTCTGCTGCCACTTGGAAACGGGATTGCTGGTGGGGCTGTCGATCTCCGCTTTCTTCTGGAGTGCGTCAATGTTGGCCTGTTCCAGCTTTCTCTCTGCACGGATGGCGGCACGATAAGGCTTGAGCTGATGGGCGCGGTGGGCAGACTGCACCAGCCGCCCGCCGCTCTCCACGGCTTGCTCTACCTTGTGCGCGGCCTCTACGCCTACATTGTCATCCTCGCTCTGCCGCACCTCCCGGTGAACCTGAGAGAGAACAAAGTTGGCGGGGGCATCCTGCACGGCATGGGTCAGCTTGGAGGGCGGCTTTTTCTTATCCACTTCCTCAAAACGGAGCTGCGTTTTGACCTTGCCGGTGGCAGGATCAAAGCCGCGTTCCTTTTTGACCACGGTTTTCTTGGGGATTTTCGCTTGCGCCTTATCCGCCTTGGCCGCTGCTTTTTTCACCCGCTTGATGGGCTTTTCCAGCTTCGGCTCGGCAAGATCGGCGTCGGAAAACTGTAAACGCGGTTCTCTTTTCATGCCGACGCCACCTCTTGCGGTTTGGTGGTCATGACACGGTACAGCTCGGTGTCCTTCGGGAAGTGGTCAATGAAGGGCAGGATCGTGTTGCCGTAGAACAGCAGCCCCTCGCCCTCGCCGGAGTGGGTCACATAAGAAAGCTGATGCGGCGAAATGTTGAGCTGCTTTGCGAGAATCTGCCGGTCGCCAGCGGCCTGATTGAGCATATAGATGAAATCGCTGTTCTCAAAAATGTTCTCAACCTCGCGGCTGGATAACAGGTCTTTGACATTTTGCGTGATCCCGGTGGGGATGCCGCCCCATTTGCGATAGCGTTTCCAGATTTCGACACTGTACGAAGCCGTCTGTTCCTCCTTCAAAAGAAGATGGAACTCGTCAAGATAGTAGCGGGTCGTTTTATGGGCGGCGCGGTTGATGGTCACACGGTTCCAGACCTGATCCTGCACCACCAGCATCCCGATTTTTTTGAGCTGCTTGCCCAGCTCCTTGATGTCGTAGCAGACGATGCGGCTATTCACATCCACGTTCGTGTGATGGTTGAACACATTCAGAGAGCCGGTGACGTAGATTTCAAGGGCGGTGGCGATGTACTGCGCTTCCTTTTCATCCTGCGCACGGAGGGCGTTATACAAGTCCTCCAGCAGCGGCATATTCTCCGGTTTCGGATCATTGAGGTAGTCCCGGTAGACGATGCGAACGCAGCGGTCGATGATGGTCTTTTCCACAGGGGCAAGCCCGTCCTTGCCGCCGACGATCAGCTCACACAGCGACAGAATGAAGTCGGATTTCAGGCTCAGCGGGTTATCATCGTCGCTGTAATCCAGATTCAAGTCCATCGGATTGATATAGCAGGGCGAACCGTCGTAGCCCTTGCCGGTGGGCGACAGCTTAATGACCTGACCGTGTAGACGCTCCACCAGCGGTGTATATTCGCCCTCCGGGTCACAGATGATGATGTCATCCTTGGGGCAGATGAGAAACGCATTGGTGATCTCGCGTTTTGCCGAAAACGACTTGCCGCTGCCGGGAGTGCCTAAAATCAGGCCGTTGGGATTTTTCAGCAGTTTCCGGTCTACCATGATAAGGTTGTTGGAAAGGGCGTTGATGCCGTAGTACAGCGCCTCCGAACCGTTCTGAAATAGCTCCTGCGTGGTGAAGGGGACGAAGATCGCTACGCTGGAGGTGGTCAAGCCCCGCTGAATCTCGATCTGATTCAGCCCCAGCGGGAGACTGCTCATCAGTCCTTCCTCCTGCTGGAAGTCCAGCCGGGTCAGCGCGCAGTTATATTTCTGCGCGATGCTGGAGGTCTGGAAGATGTTGTTGTCGAGCTGCCGGGGCGTGTCCGCTGTGTTGAGAATGAGGAAGGTCAGCAGGAACATTCGCTCGTTGCGGGACTGCAAATCCTGCAACAGCTTTTTGGCCTCTGCGCCGTAGGTAGCAAGGTCGCTTGGAATGATGTCCATGTCGTACCCGGCGCGGACGGCTTTTTTCTGTTCTTCGATTTTGGATTTGTCGAGATCGGTGATCTTGCGCTTGACGGTCTTGATGGCGTTGACCTGATCCACAGACTGCACATGGAGATTGACGAGGACGCTGCTCTCCATATCCAGAAAATCCGCCAGCATCCGGTCGTTCAGCTCCGGTGCCAGAATCTGCACGAAGCTGACCGCGCCCAGCTTTTTGCCCATACAAAACTGCCTGCCGGTCTTGAACTCAAAGGATCTGGGCGCGATAAAGTCCTTAGTGGACAGCCCAGAGGGAGCCAGCCAGTCCCACGAAAAGCGGAACGGTTCCTGCTCGTCCATCCGCAGAATGTCGTGCATGACGTGCAGGCGCTCAAAGCCGTTCAGCGGCGCAGCCACAACGCCCAGCCGCTTGAAGTTGTTCAGGAGGTCGGTTTCGATGCGCTCCAAACGGGGCTTGGCAGCGCGGAGGTTGTCGGCTTCAACGCCGAACGTGAGATACTTGGTCTTAATGAGGCCGTTGTTGCCGCGGGCAAGTTGATTTTGCAGCATACCGGCGTACTCGGTGCGGATGCCGTCAAACTCGTCCCCGCAGGGCGGAATGGAAATGCTCCGTGCAAAGGTTTCCTGCGAAGCCGAGAGGTTCACAAAGGAAAGCTGGAATTGCACGGAGCTGTCAAAGTAGTTCAGGAAATCGCACCACGCCTCAAAGATGGCGGTCTTGTCCTCGTTCTGCGAGAGCTGGTAGTTGATGTCCTGATACTGGATCGTTTTGGTGTAGCGCGTGTCGGTCACACGGCAAATACCGTCCGGCCACATACGCTGATACGGGATGCTGTCCTGCGCCGATTTTTCTTTCTTATCCGTTCGGTTCGCTCTTGCGATGGCGGCTTCGATCTGTTTTCGTTCGGCGCGGGTCAGCTTTTTCTTTTCGGACAATTTGATACACCTCCCGGTCTAACTGGTTTTGCCGCTCCAAAACGGCATAGAAATTGTTGGTCTTATACGGGCGCTGCTTCGGCCTCTGGAAACACACGCGGTAGATGTTGCGGATGACGACCTCCAACGGCTGACCGTTCTTTTCATACATGGCGAACAGCATAGCCGGGATCATCACCACCATCATCACCATGGCGGCGGGGCTGGTGCCGATGCTGCCCTTGAGCAAGAAGAAAAGCGGTACGCCGATGAGTGCGCCGCTTCCGAAGCAGATAAGCTGCCGTTTCGTGAGGTTGAATAATACCTTGGTCTTAACTTTGGTTAAGTCCTTTGGGACGTTGACATAGGCCATAGAAATCCCCCTTTACAAGAGCTTTTCATATCGAAGTTTCATCTGCGCCGGGTACAAAGCGGAGGCGGGCTTGCGGCTGCCTGTCCAGCATTTGCCGCCCGCCATGCCTGCACAGCTCCAGCCAGCGGCGCGGAGGCTGCTGCCATTCTCGCTATCCAGCGTATAGGTGATGATCTTGCGGTATCCCATTGCCTTTGCCGCCCGCGCAGATGCGGCATAGAGAATACTGCAAGCGTTTCTCTCGCCGGTGGTACAAAGACGATTGACCTCCAATGTCCAGCCATCATCCAGATACCGGCTTACCGGACGGCCTACGATTGCAACGCCAACAAGCTCTCCATCCTTGGCACAGCCGATGGAAAACTTATGCCCAGCAGTTGCCTTATGGTGCCGGTGATGCGCATTGACAAATGCGTTCGCTGTTGCGAGCGCGACGGGCGTGAGTGTCAGCATAGTATCACCCCCGTTAATGTGCATTGAACACGGACTTGGCAAGGCTGCTCGTTTTGAACAGGCAGAAGCACAGCAGCACCGTGTAGCCCATGCAAGTCCAGATGGCGTAGATGATGTCATCCACAAGCGCGATGTTCTGCACCAGAACGGCGTAGATGGCAACGCAGACGATGATGAGAAATGCTTGGAAGCCCAGCGCCAGCAGGGAACGGATGTAGTTCTGTCCCATGCCGCCCCATTCCTTGCCCATCATGGTCGCCATCGGAATTGGGGCAACAGAGGCGACGAGATATATTTCAATCATTCTTCCGAATGTGATAATGAAAATGCAGATGGTCAGCGCCCACATGGTAATGCCAACAAACAGCGACTGGAACCATAGGCCGAAGAGCGGCCCCAGTTCCATTTCCATCAGCCGATCCTCAATGCCCACCATGACGCTTGAAATGTTGATGCTGGTGTCGCCGATAATCAGCCCGGAGGCGCTGGCAACGACGCTTTGGGCGGCATCGAACACGCCCATTACAATCGTCCATGTGTTTGTTACGATCAGGACAGCGGCAGCGGACTTGAACGCCCATTTGAAGAATATCCATGTGTCCATGTCGTTGAGGTTATTTTTGTCGGTAATGAGCTGGATCAGCTCCAGCGTCATCACAAAGGCGAGAATTGCGCCTGCGATGGGGACGATCACGGTTTCCGACAGGTTTTGTATCATGCTGAAAATGCTGCCGTTCCATGCCTGCGGCGATAAGCCCACCTGACCGGAGATCTCGGCAACCTTTTGATTGGTTGCATCGAACATCCCGGACAGATTGCTCACGATACCGCCGATGAGCATTTCTTTCAGCCATTCCGTGATCTTATCCCATAAGAAATCCATAGGGTTGCCCTCCTTTCGGGAGGATGCCGCCAGAAAGCGGCACCCTCCGTGGATTTATGGGAAGCAAACGAGCTGCCTGATTAGCCGAATAGACCGGACAGCAGCGGCACGAGGGTAATGCCAATCAAGGCCACCCCGCCCCCGGCCATCAGCTGCTTCATGCCCTGAGATTTAGCACCAGATAGCCATAGGTAAGCATTTGATATGATCTCCAGCTTTTCCCCGGCTCCACACCGTGCGTGCAGCTTTCACCGCACACGGCGTTCCATCGAATTTGGTCATACAGGGCTTGCGACACTTTGTGTGTGCTTCTTTTGCCAAATTCGACTTGTGGCCTTTCCTCCACCGTTTACTTTTTCACGGCTTCATAGGTACTACGCCACTACTTTCACTGAAACAAAGAATGGTTATTGCCTTCTCACGAAGGTATTCCCATCCACCATCTCGCAGCCTTGCAACAGGCTAAATGTTTTCAGCTTCCTGCGTTCCGATATTTCTATCATGGGCCGCATTTAGGTTCTTCCTCTAAGCCTGTATTCAATTCTTTACGAATCGTGCCGCCTGTAACGGCACATGGACTTTCATAACAACCATTTTTACTTGTCCACGAATACCTCCGTATAAGGAGTACCACCGTTTCGATGGTATCAACGTTTAGACTTGTACATTCAGAAGTTCGTCAGTATTTCCATACATACTAACCATGTGCGGCTGACACCCGGCATATAGGATGCGCTATCCACCTCTGGACAGCTTTCGATTTCAGCCTTGCAGCCAAAACTACGGCATCTCTCTGCCGACTTCACCGAGCTTCTGACAATCGGCGGTTGCGCACCTATGCCAGTCGGAGTATTAGTGTGGACGCTTCGGGGCGTTACCCCCCTCATTTCATCCATCGAAATATCAGTTCTCCAAGGTTTCGGACTTCATTCGTCCTTCGACCTGTGCCTGACCTTTTCAGTCAGGAACGCATCGCACGGTTGTCGTTGCCGTAGCCCTCCAGCAGATTGATCGCGCCCCAAATGCCGAGGCCAGCGCCCAGCGCCACAACGAGGGTCTGAAGAACACCAACAGCAGAATTAAAGAAAGCCATAAATAGTACCTCCGAAAAATATGTTTTTTAGATTTTGGAGGGTACATTTCTTCCACGAAGTTTCATCGAGTCGTTGTCAAAGCAGGCTGCCGCCGTCAGGCGACAGGTTCACCGGAAAGGTCTGCCTGATACACCTCAACTGCATCATCCGGTTTGAGCTTGAGGCGATGGGACAGAAAACGCTCTATGTCAAAGGCGTATTTCTTGTCATAATCCGCTGTGTAGCGGTAGAGGGGATGCTTGGTGAGATCATATTTGTTGGACAGAAACGGACGGACGCCGCGAAGCTGCAAGATACACTTGCCGCCATCCAGCACGGCAAGCTCATCCACGCTCATCAGCTCCTTGCCCAATTTCTGATAGTTCAGCGAATGGGAAACCTCGCGGCCACGGCTTTCGCCGGTGTTATAGCTGTCGATGGTTTCCTTGCCCAGCGCCGCCGCCAGCTCTTTCAGCGTACCGGGTTCCTTTCCACCCAAAAAGATGGAGCAGTCCATATTGCCGACAATCGTATCCGCGCTGTCTTTATACAGGGCTTTGAGCTGGCTCTGCGCCTGCAAGACAAGGCAGCAGGAGATTTCTCTGGAACGGATTGTCGCTACCAGCTTCTCAAGCCTCGGTATCTGGCCGATATTCGCGGCCTCGTCGATCAGGCAGCGGACGTGAACCGGCAAGCGCCCGCCGTACACATCATCTGCCTTTTCGCACAGCAGATTGAAAAGCTGGGTATAGCACATGGAAATGAGAAAGTTAAAAGTATCATCCGTATCAGACATGATGATGAACAGGGCGGTTTTTCGGTCGCCCAGCGTGTCCAGTTGCAGCTCGTCATAGGCCGTCAATTCCCGCAGCTCCTGAATGTCAAAGGGAGCAAGCCGTGCGCCGCAGGAAATCAAGATGCTCTTAGCGGTCTTGCCGGCACTTAGCTTGAATTTGGCATATTGGCGGACGGCGAAGTGGTCTGGCTTGCGCTTTTTCAGCTCGTCGAACATCAAGTCCACCGGATTTTTGAAGTCCTCATCGTCCTCGCGCACCTCCATCGCATTGATAAACTCAATGAGCGTAGAGAAATTCTGTTCCTCCACCGGCGCTTCATAGTGGATGTACCCGATAAGGGCGGTGTAGAGCAGCGTTTCCGCTTTCACCCAGAAATCGTCACCGGCTTTGCCCTCGCCCTTGGTGTTGGCAATCAGCGTCGTGACCAGCTTCAAAATGTCCTTTTCTGAGTGGATGTAGGCGAACGGGTTGTAGTGCATGGACTTCTTGAAGTTCAGGGAATTGAGAATCTTGATCTGATACCCGTTCTTTTGCAGCGCATGGCCGCAGGAAACCACGATGTCCCCTTTGGGATCGGTGACGACGAAGCTGGTGGGATAGGTTTTTGATGTGCATTGGAGCAGATTGGGCTTCAACCAAAAGCGGGTCTTGCCCGAACCGCTGCCGCCGACGATCAGGACATTTTTGTTCCGCGCCGTTTTCGGGTCTTTGGGGCGGCTGTTCATCGTCAGCCGCTCCGTCTGCGTGAGAATGATGTTGTTCTCAAATGCGGGATCGACGTAGGGCTTGATGTCCTCGGCGGTTCCCCAACGGGCGCTGCCGTATTCCAGATTTTTGCGGAATTTCTTGGCATTTTTGCCCTTGATATAGACCGCCAGCCGAATGGCGATGGCGGCGGCAACGCCCACGCACAGGTCAATGGGATGAAAGCTGGGGACAAGGGAGTGAAACGCCGTGTTCAGGCCGGTCATAATATTCAGCAGCTTCGTGGAAGCGTCTGAACCGGGAGCCATACGCACCGCCTCGCTGACCTTGGTGGCCAGCAGTGCGATGAACACATACGGAATATTGGGAAGAATGAGCTTTTTGACGTTGACTTGCTTCATCGTTCCAGCTCCTTCCGCTTTGTCCTGTCCACCACAGCCGCCTGAATGAGTGACTTGAAGTGTTGCAGCTTTTCCAGCACCGAGGGGCGTTCCGCCTTCCTGACCTGTTTGGCAGTGTATTCCTTGAACGCGGCGGTCATGGCGTCGGCGTCCGGCGCTTTGAAGAACACCATGTACCGCTTTTCGCCCTTGACCTTGAATGGAGCGAAGTCAATGCCATACTTCCGGGCGATCCGGTTGAATGAGCCGATATTCTGATCGGTGACTTCAATGCTCTGCAATCCCTTATCCTTGGCGGCAAGCTGCTTGACGGTCATTTTTCCGTGGGGATTGGCCTTGCTGTACTGATGCTTCTGATGGCCGTTTTTTAGCTGCTCCAGCAGCTTGGCAACGGCCTTACGAAATTCCTGTTCGCCCAGCTTTCCGCAGGAGATCATCAGGGATACGATTCTCTGTTCAACTTCTTCCTGCATGACTTATCACGCTCCTTTCCTTGGATTTGCAGGGAGAACGCCGGGACACTAAGGCGGTACCACCAGCCGGTGCAGAAGATGTTCATTCATTTCTGCGCCCCTGTCCCTTGACGGTCAGGATGCCGTCCAGTGTGGTGGCGGTGATCCGCAGGCGCTCGGCCACGGCGATGTCGTTTTTCACACTTTCATCCACGGTGCTGCCGCAAACCACCAGCACACGAGCGCGGCGCAGATACTCCCGCGCCATGTCGATGCAGTCCTTGTGCTCCTGCGGAATCTCATCGCGTAGGAACAGCGGCAGAAACAGCGTGGGGCAGACGGGCGAAAAGCCCGCATCATAGACCGCCCTGCAATACTTGGCGGCATTTTCGGTGTTCTCAAACTCGTTCTCGCTCCACGGAGCGGTGATGTAGGCAAGGGGGCGTTTCATCGGTATCAAATCCTTTCTCCCGGAATCGGGCATGAAAAATGACGGCCTTTAGGGGCCGCCGTGAAAATCGTGATTGACCAGCATGGCATAGTGGTTGTCGATGGTGGAAACGGAATTGAACAGCGCCGCCATGAGATAGGCTTTCGTATTCCAAACGCGGGTAGTGTTCTCGCGGATACCGTCCATGACCTTTTCGATGTGCATGGAGGTGATCTTTTCAAAGCGCTGTTGCACGAAGCCGGTGGGATACTCCGCATCCCGCCCGATCTTGACCGTGGGGCTGTGGTTCATGGCGACCTCCAGCATGATCTCCACCAGCTCATCAAGCTGCATCCGGTCATACTGCTGACAGAGAATGTCGTATTCGATTTGCTCTCTGATCTCCGCTTTTTTCTCAAATCCGTCCGTCACTCCGTCCGCCACAGGCAGAAAGAATGAATGAGTGCTTGATAGATCAGTATTTGATTTTTGAGTATTAGATTTCTTAGTATTTAATTGCGCGGGATTATCCGTATCCGGTGCCTCCGTATCCGGGTTATCCATATACGGGTTTTCCGTATCTGGTAAAGACGTATCCGGTGGAGAGGGCTTTCGGGGCTTCTCGAAGATGGTGTACTCCGTGTCGGAAATGCGCCCATCCTTGCCGCGAAGCTGACGGCGGATGATGTAGCCCGTCAGCTCCAGCTCCTTGAGCGTTTTCCCGATGGCGTCCACGCCCTCCTTGCAGATTGCAGCAAGCCCCCGCGTGGTGTAGTTCCACTCATCGGGGAGGGAGAGCATCATGGAGAGCAGCCCCTTGGCTTTCAGGGAAAGATTGCTGTCTTTCAGGTGATGGTTGCACATCACCGTGTAATCCCGCGTCCGTTCAACGCGAAATACAGCCATATTGCTTCAATCCTTTCCGCAGAATGGTCAGGCTGTTTGACCGTCCTCCTTGGCAAATCGCTCGTCCAGCCGCTCCACGCTCCAGTTCTGCTTGAACTGTCCCAGCGGGCCGGGGCCGAACTGCGTCAGCGCACGGCGATCCAGCTCCATCAGCTTTTCCCACAGCTCCGGGTGATGTTTTCGCAGTTTCCGCAGCTCGTCGATGCGTTGGAACGGGCAGCACCAGCAGGACGCACGGTGGTATATCTCATACAGCCCGCCAAAGTCAAAGCCACGGTCGTAACAGGCTTGGAGCGCCTGTGCCTCCGTGATGCCCCATTCCACGAGGGGATACCGCTCATCCTTGCAGCGCCACGCTTCATCGGCGGCGATGCCGACATAATGCAGCGCGCCCAGCTCGCCTTTGAGCCGGTTGACTTCCTTGGTGATGAGGTGGGTTTTGAGCAGCCCGGTACACCAGCGGACGCGGATTCCCGGCCAGCCGTTGCCGTAGGGCGGGATGCCCAGTTTTGCACGGTTTTCCAGACTGCGGGGCTTCTGCTTGGGTTCATCGAACATCAGGTATTCAAAGCCCTTGGGATGCCGCAGCGTAGTGATATGGATGCCGCGCTCCCTGTAAAGATGCTCGTCCAGCTTGGCAAGATGCGCATACATTTCGGGAAACTCCATGCCGGTGTCCGCCGACAGCACCATGTCGATGGACATACCGCGCTCGATCATCAAAAGCAGCATGGCGGTACTGTCCTTGCCACCGGACAGGCTGACGGCGTGAAACTGCTTGCCGTTTGTGTTCTGAATGGTTTCCCGCATGGGGAAGCCGCTCCGTTTTCACTCCTTTCCCACATCACAGCTCATAGATGGGCTGCTCGTGTTCGTAATAGGGATCGCACAGGGCGGCAAGCTCGGCCACCAAGTCCTCCAAATCCAGAGAAATCTCGCTGTCCGCCCAATCGCTGCCCTTGTAGACACGGTACTCGGTGACGTATTCGCCTTCTCCAGCGTTCACGCTGAATTTGGCAACGACGGCAAAGCCCATATCCTCCAGCAGCCACAGCTCCATCGACCGGGCGGCAAACACCGCGCCGATATAGCTGTCGCCTACGTCCTCATAGAGAAGCGTCGCTCGCTGCTTGAACAGCTCCGTGCTGCGATAGTCCAGACTCAGCGCATTTTTGCCGTCTGCGCGGTAGGCATAGACCGTTTCAGCCTTGTTCCAAACGGCTTGCAGCAGGGCGTGATAGTCGATGTTCTCCAGAAACTCGTCGATCTCTGTTTCCGTGTAGCCGACCTCCGTACCCTTGCGGAACAGCGTGGTCAGCGCTTTTTCCAGCTCTGTTACTCTGCTCATGGTAATTCCTCCAATCATTTTAGTGACGCCGCTTTTTCCGGTCAGGGAGGATATGCCCCTCAATGACGGCGGCGTGTTTGCGGATTTTGATTTCTCCGCGTTTCTCGGATGCCTGCGCCTTGGCGTATCCCACATCGGAGAGGAACAGCCGCAGCCGTTCGCCCTTTTCGCCCACAGGGGATTTCCACGACAGGACATCGAAAATAATCATGTGGCGGGTTTCGTCCATAAAGCGTTCCAGCGCAAGGATGCTGTGACCGCCGACAAAATCATCAGCGTTCATATTCGGCACCTCGCGCTCTGATCTGAAATGCGGCAAGCCCATAGCGGGCGATCAGAGTGGCGTTGACGATCAGGCGCAGCGCCTCCGGGTCAATGACCTCCGGCTCCGCCAAGTCTGCCATCGTGACCGCCTCCGTCTTGTCGCAGAGGTCACGCGCCGCCATGAACAGCGCGTAGTTGTGCGGCGAGGTGTTTTTCAGCACCGCATAGCCGAACTCGATCCCGTCCTTGCAGAAGCAATTTGCCGTGCGGCGGTAAATATCGTCATTGGAGGTCAGCAGGTACATGGCCGCATAATAGGCGTTGGTGTCTCTGCGGCGGCGATAGCCCTGCACGGCGCACTGATACTGCATCCTGCGCTCATGCTGCTCGTTGCTCCAAAGGCTTCCGGGATAGTGCTTGATCAGCAGGTTCAGGCGCTGGAACAGGCGGCGTTCATGGGAAAATGTCTCTAAGACTGCCTCGCGGTAGCCGACCACACCGGCCTCAATGCGCTCGGCCAGCCACGGGCAGCGCAGGGCGGTGCATCCCAGCTTTTTCACATACTCGGTGCAAAGCTGGCAGCTCACATCCTTGGGGGTGTATTTGAACGTGTTGATATACATGGCGTCCTCCTTTTGACATGAAAATAGCGGACAAACAAGCTGCTTGTCCGCTCAACGGCTCTGGTCGCGCTGGCGCTTTTTCTGCCATGCGTCCAGTAATTTGAAAATGGTGTTCTCAATCTGGAACGGGGTATAGGAACGCGGGAAGTATTTGCGGAGCTTTTCACCGGAGAGGGTAATGTCGTTTTTCTCCGGTTTCTTCTGCTCCATCATAATGGAGAGCATGGTGTCCTCGTTCAGTTCGCCGCTCTGACTGAGCTTTTTCATCCGCTGTGCCTGCGAGAGCGAGGGGGTGGCCTGTTCGCTGTCGATGGTTTCCAAAAGCAAGCCCTGCTCTTTGGGAGTCAGCGCCGCGATCTGATAAGCGGGACTGAGGGCGATTTTCTTTTCGTCCACCATCTGCTGAAGCTCCGGGACTAACTGTGTCAGGGCGATGTAGTTGCGGATGGTGTCTCCGCTCACACCGGCGTCCTGACCAACTTCATCATCGCTGCGGAACTTCGCCGAAATTTTCGGCGAAGTCAGATCCGTCCGCGCGCCCTGTCGCTTGATGGCCTCCATCTTCATCTTGTAGGCTTTGGCGCGTTCGGAGGGGAGAATATTCTCTCGCTGGAGGTTGCTGTCTACCATGATGATGGTGGCAGTGTCCCGGTCAATGTCACGGACAATGACGGGCATTGTGGTCAGCCCCGCCAGCTCACAGGCGTGTTTGCGGCGGTGGCCTGCGATTAACTCATAGCCGCCGTCCTCCCGTGGCCGTGCCAGCGCGGGGACAAGGACGCCGTACTCCTTGACACTTTCGGCGGTTTCCTGCATGGACGCATCCTCCCGCACCTGAAATGGATGATCCGGGAATGGATGCAACTCGGAGAGCGGAATCTGAATGACTACTTCCTGTTGCGGTTTCGGCTTTTTGGATGGCGCGGGCTTTTTGCCCGGTTCCTTCTGCACTGTTTTTTCAGGCATTGTGTTCCTCCTGTCGGCATCTGATTTTGGGTACAAAAAAAGGACATTTCTTCTTTGCAGAGGAAATGTCCTGATTTTTTGGACGGGCTGACAGCCCGCCCAAACGGTATTTTATTTTTGTCGTTACTATAACACCCCCTACGAAATAACTACTTCGCGGCTCGATTTTTCGGTTTGGAAAAGGATGAAAAACCTTGCCAGATAACCGAAAACCCTTGATATACGGGGCTTTTCCGGTTTGTCGTAATTATACCGTAAGGGCACACCTTCGCAACGCTGTCTCTCAAGAATGGGGTGGATGTGAAGACCCTGTC
>OGGB01000443.1_pt1 | contig 35902 bp, 29 predicted proteins | sample 1571111 | NCBI WGS metagenome assembly OGGB01 (sample SAMEA2582067, study PRJEB24529) | metagenome | biome: Human gut stool | place: China | collected 2011
ACGTTTCAGGTGCGTGTGTCGAGAGGCATGCAGGTTCGAGTCCTGTTCTGGGCACTTTCTAATAGATACTGTAATACTGTCCGGGTGGTGGAATTGGTAGACACGCTACTTTGAGGGGGTAGTGGGCGTTGGCTCGTGTGAGTTCGAATCTCATCTCGGACACTATAAGAGGTCGGTTATCTCGTAGATTGCCGGCCTCTTTTGTTTTTTATCCGAGCCCCGTTGGAATTAGTGAGGGTACTGTTCATAAAATAAAGATAAAATCAATATCTTGGTACAGACAAGAGGTGTGAGGGGGATAAGAAAAACTCGGCTCAGTCGATTCATTCCGTTATTTTGTAGTTTCAGAGAGTGATGTGGTTGTAGCTGCTGTTGCGGTTGAGTCATTGGAGAAGGTTGCTACTTTCTCGTCGGCTTTCTTTTCGAACAAATAGATATTTTCCCCTTGCCATCTACCTGAGTTGCGGTGCGAATTTTCTGGTATTTGTTGTAAAAGTCTTGCAGCAGCTTGGGAATCGAGAGTTTGGCGTGTGCGTGTGAATTGTTCTCGTCGGCTTAATTTGTCTACGGTTCGTTGGGCTTCCCGGAATAAAGAAGATTCGAAAGAGATAGCAGTGACGCCCGGAGCAAAAAGCACATGCAAAAAAGAACCGTTGTGCAGAGCGTAGTGGTTGACAGTAATCGAACCTTTGGTTTCGCAAACGGGGCGGTAATTATTCGATATTAGCCGGGGTAGTATCTTTTTTAGATTTTTTTGTTTCTGTCGGGGCATGTAGTACCAGATCGCAGCCTCCCCTGTTTCCGAAAAAGAGATGGTTATAGCGCTGGTTTCGGGCAATCGGGCCGAAGAAAGTATTTCCTGCCATAACGATAGGATAGGGAATACTCGTCGTAAAATGGGTAAACGAGATGTAATGGAGTCGATTTGCGATATTTGCTCTATTTCAAGAATTATTTTACTTTCTTCTGCGGGAATATAATCATATATACCGGCCGTTTTATATGCTTTTTCGAGCAGGTAATTTTGCCGGAGGATATAGCTTCCTATCAGAATTAGGCATAAAGCTATACAAATAATACTTATATTCTTTTGATTCATCTTATATTCTACAAATATAACGAATAAGTGAGCGTAAAGCCAAATATAAAAATAATATTCGAGAAATGAATAAGTTTCGAGGAAAAACCGGGAGGAGGCAATCTTGTCGTCATTGTCTGTTGATAACTTCTTTATTTATTCTGTCGAATTAGTCGGTAGAGAAAAAAATTTTCATTACATTTGTTCGTTAAAGATATAAGAGCAAAGTACCGAGTAGGTTGCTTTGTTCGGGCTTGATAGTCAGTGAAAGAGCTATCGAGAGAATGTAGTGAAACAAATAAATAAAAAGATATATTTATGAAATTTATCGTATCCAGCACGTTGTTGCTATCGCATTTGCAAACTATTAGCCGAGTAATTAACTCGAAAAACTCGATGGCTATTCTCGACAACTTTTTATTTCGTCTCGAAGGAACTCGATTGTCTATGACAGCATCGGATCAGGAGACGACTATGACTACGGCTATCGATGTAATGGAAGCCGAGGGAGAGGGTGTTTTCGCTGTCAATGCGAAAATATTGCTCGAACCGTTGAAAGAGTTGCCCGATCAACCATTGACGTTTGAGATCGATGACAATAATTTGGAAATATTCCTCTACTTCCAGAACGGACGCTATAACTTTATCGGGGTGAATGGTGACGAGTATCCTACTAAAATGCCGATGGATTCTTCTGCGGTATCGTTTTCTGTCGAAGCTCAACAATTACTTAACGGTATAGGTTGCACGTTGTTCGCTACTGCCGAGGACGAACTTCGGCCGATTATGAATGGTATATTCATGGATATTTTTGAAGATAGCGTTTCTTTCGTCGCTTCTGATACACACAAACTGGTTCGGTTCAAAAATCAAGGCATTGCCCCCGGTGTACGGGCCGCGTTTATACTACCGAAAAAGCCGGCCAATTTGTTGAAGGCTATACTCCCGAAAGAGAGTGGAAAGGTAGAGTTGGCTTTTGATTCGAAAAATGCATGCTTCAAACTTTCGGATTTTGTTTTGAATTGCCGGCTTATCGAGGGTAATTATCCCAATTACAACTCGGTTATTCCGACGAATAATCCCAATCGTTTAATTATCGACCGCGCTTTGTTTGTCAACGTCTTGCGTCGTGTATCCGTATTTGCCGATGCTGCTTTGGGATTGGCTAAATTACAGCTGAAAAACGGGGAGTTGGTCGTATCTACCGAGAATAAAGACTACTCGATTTCGGCAGAGGAAAAAGTGGCATGCAATTATACCGGCGACGATTTGACTATTGGATTTAAAGCTTCGTTTTTGATAGAAATCTTGAATAATATATCGGCGACCGAGGTACTCGTAGAACTTTCGGATCCGACTCGCGCCGGGGTGATCCTGCCGCTGGAAAATAAAGAAAATGAAGATTTGTTGATGCTGTTAATGCCGATGATGCTCAGCGATTTTTAATAAAGCCTAAGCGATTGAATAACAAAAAATGAATTTGAACTTAAAGAATCCACTTGTCTTTTTCGACTTGGAAACGACCGGAACGAATATAACGACCGACCGAATTATAGAGTTGGCATATGTAAAGGTGTTTCCGAACGGAAAAACAGAAGAAAAAGATATTTATATCAATCCGGGAATGCCCATTCCTCCGGCTTCGACGGCCGTTCACCATATTACGGACGAAATGGTGGCCGATAAGCCGCTGTTCAAAGATGTGGCGCGGAATATTGCGAAGGTGTTCGAAGGAGCCGATATTGCCGGATTTAACTCCAATCGTTTTGATGTTCCTCTACTTATAGAAGAGTTGTTGAGAGCCGGGGTCAATCTCGATATATCGAAAAGAAAGTTTGTCGATGTACAAACTATCTATCATATCATGGAGCCTCGCACGTTAAAAGCCGCTTACAAATTCTATTGTGGAGCGCCGTTGGTCGATGCCCATTCGGCTTTGGCCGATACGCGGGCGACTTATGAGGTGTTTAAGGCTCAGCTCGACCGTTATACAGAGGAGATGAAAGAAGAGTACGAGGGAAAGTATCTCACGAACGATATAGACTCGTGGGTATCGTTTTCGACTCAAAATAGAAATGTAGATTTCGCAGGGCGTATTATTCTTAATGAGTACGATGTGGCTGTATTTAATTTCGGGAAATACAAAGGGCGTTCCGTTGAGGAAGTTTTCCAATTAGAACCGAGTTATTACAGTTGGATGATGCAGGGCGATTTCCCGTTGAATACGAAAAACGTTATAACTGAAATATATACTCGCGCACGCCGGCGTTTCTAAATTGCGTAAAAAATAGAGCTTCAACGATGTTGAAAGGAAAACATATCATATTGGGTATTACGGGTAGTATAGCCGCGTATAAAGCAGCCTATTTACTGCGTCTGCTGATAAAGTGGGGAGCCGAAGTACAAGTGGTAATGACTCCCTCGGGGAAAGAATTCATTACGCCGGTTACCTTGTCTTCGCTGAGCGGCAAGCCTGTGGTTAGTGAGTTTTTTACGGCCAATACCGGCGAATGGCATAGCCATGTCGATTTGGGGCTTTGGGCAGATGCTTTGCTCATTGCGCCGGCCACGGCTGCGACAATAGGGAAGATGGCTAACGGGATAGCCGATAATATGCTCGTTACGACTTATCTGTCTTGTAAAGCTCCTGTTTTTGTGGCTCCGGCAATGGATTTGGATATGTATGCCCATGCTTCGACACAGCGTAATTTGGATATGTTGAGGTCATATGGAAATCATATCATAGAACCGGCTACCGGTGAGTTAGCCAGTCATCTTACCGGCAAAGGACGTATGGAAGAACCCGAGAAGATAGTCGAAATACTTGATCGTTTTTTTGAAACTTCTAAGCCGCTTTCCGGGAAAAAAGTTTTGATTACAGCGGGACCTACTTACGAGAAAATCGATCCGGTGCGTTTTATCGGTAACTACTCGTCCGGGAAAATGGGATTTGCCCTTGCAGAAGCCTGTGCCGAGGCGGGAGCTGAAGTTATGTTGGTTGCTGGCCCGGTGAGTCTGAAAACGAATCATTCATCGATCGACCGTATCGATGTCGAGTCTGCCGAAGAAATGTATAGGGCTGTGCTATCTGAGTACGACCGGTCGGATATAGCGATTATGTGTGCGGCCGTCGCCGATTATGCTCCCGAAACGGTAAGCGATGTGAAATTGAAACGAACAGGGGAAGACCGGATTCTTCGACTTCGACCTAATCCCGATATAGCGGCAGAGTTGGGACGAAGAAAAAGACCCGGACAGTGTTTGGTGGGTTTTGCTCTCGAAACCAATGACGAGGAAATGAATGCCCGTTTGAAGATGGAGAAAAAGAATCTTGATTTTATCGTTTTGAATTCGTTGCGGGATGCAGGCGCAGGATTCCAATGTGATACGAATAAGGTAACTGTTATCGGCAAGCAGGGAGATCCGGTGGAGATTCCGTGTAAGCCCAAGATCGAGGTCGCTGCTGATATTGTGGATATTATCGGCCGTTATGTGTCGGAGGATCGTTGAATCGTTAAACGGTAGAAACTCCTCCAATTGAGTGTCTTGAATAAGAGAGATGATATGAAAAGAAATGTCTTGTATTTTTTACTTCTCCTCCTTCCTTCCCTGTCAGCTGCACAGGAGTTGAATTGTCGTGTAGAGGTGAATAGTGACCAGATACAGGGCACGAATAAAGAGGTGTTTACGACTTTAAAGGAAGCTATAACCGAGTATATTAACGATAGAAAATGGTCTACGGCTCAAATTTCGCCGGTCGAACGGATAGATTGCTCCATGCTTTTTACCGTTAAGGAATATACCGATAATCGGTTTGTCTGCGAGTTGCAAGTGCAATCGCGGCGTCCGGTATATAACAGTTCCTATACGACGACACTCATCAATTTCAAAGATACCAAAGTAGAGTTCAATTATCAGCAATACGAACCGCTTGTATTTTCCGAGACAAGTATAGAGAGTAATCTCACGGCTGTTATCAATTTTTATGTTTACATGATTCTCGGAGTCGATTTCGACAGTTTCTCGCCTATGGGGGGAACTCCATTCTATGAATTGGCACATCAAGTGGTGAATCTTGGGCAATCTTCTATGGAAGCCGGGTGGAAGGCTTTTGAAGATACCCGTAATCGTCATGCTTTATTATCGGCGTTTATCGAGCAGGGTACTGCCGAATTTCGACAGTTATGGTATGACTATCATCGAGGCGGTTTGGACGAAATGGCTTTGAGTGTAGATAAAGGACGGGCAAAAATAACCGATGCTATACAGCAATTACAGAAAGTATACGAAGTTGCACCGATGTCGGTACTCATTCCTTTATTTAAAGATGCGAAACTCGATGAATTGGTAAATGTGTATTCAAAAGCTCCGGTTTCGGAAAAAGAATCGGTATATGAAACGTTGAGCGGTATCTATCCTACCGAGAATACGATACTCGAGAAAATACGTCAGACAGAAAGATAAAGTGTAGTTACTATGATCAAGAAATTGAGTATTCGCAATTATACGCTTATCGATGAACTCAATATTGAATTTAACTCGGGTTTTTCGGTGATAACAGGTGAAACGGGGGCTGGTAAATCTATCATATTAGGTGCATTGTCATTGATATTGGGGCAGCGTGCCGATTTGAAATCATTGAAACGTACCGATGAAAAGTCGGTAATAGAAGGTCTTTTCGATATATCGTCGTATCATCTGCAATCTTTTTTTGAAGAGAACGAACTGGACTATGATGCTAAGGAGTGTATTTTGAGGAGAGAGATTCTTCCGTCTGGCAAGTCGAGGGCTTTTATCAATGATACGCCGGTTTCTGTGACTCAGTTGAAATCATTAGGAGAACAGCTTATCGATATACATTCTCAGCATCAGAATCTTTTGTTGGCCGATTCTCATTTTCAGTTACGTGTTGTCGATACAATGGCCGGAGATTTTAGTTTATTGTCCGATTATCAACGGGAGTATCGTTCGTGGCGTGAATTATTGAGAGAATATGCTCGATTGCAAGATGAAAATCGATCGGGTAGGGAAGAGGAAGATTACTTGCGGTATCAGTTGTCCCAGTTAGAGGCGGCACAATTGAAAGAAGGAGAGCAAGAAGAATTGGAGGTAGAGCAGCAAACGTTGCAACATGCCGAGGAAATAAAGGGCGAGTTGGCGGCTATTCAGGGATATTTGCATGAAGAAGAGACTGGTGTTGTTCCTCTCCTGAATGCAGCATTGTCCAAAATGAAATCTCTCTCCCGGTTATACCCCGAAATCGATGAGTTGGTGGGACGGATTGAATCGAATTATATCGATTTGAAAGATATAGCTTCGTCGGTCGATCATTCCCAAGATAGCCTGAATGTAGACCCCGATCGATTGTCTTGGGTTGAAAATCGTCTGGATATTTACTACTCTTTGCAGCAGAAGCATAGGGTGAGTACGACCGTTGAATTGTTGGCTCTGAGAGATTCTTTTGCCGATAAGTTGACCCGTATCGAAAATTTCGATGAGGAACTGTCGGAGCTAAGGCGAAAAATCGAGGTGCAGGAGCGAAGGGTGAGTGAGCTTGTTGGCAAACTTTCGGCAGAACGGAGAAAAGCTGCCGATCAAATATCCCGAATGTTGACTGAAAGGGTGAAACCTTTGGGGATGCCGAATCTGCGGTTCGAAATAGAAATTTCTCCTCGTCAGCAATATGACGAAAATGGAGGTGATATTATTCGTTTTTTGTTTTCTGCCAATAAAAATCAACCGTTACAACCAGTATCCGAGGTCGCTTCTGGTGGAGAAATATCGAGATTGATGCTTTCGTTGAAAGCTCTCATTGCTCATGCTATGGCATTACCCTCGATTGTTTTTGACGAGGTCGATACGGGTGTGTCGGGAGAGATTGCCGATAAGATGGCCGGAATTATGAGGGAGATGGCCGAGTGCATGCAGGTGATCAGTATCACTCACCTGCCGCAAGTCGCTTCTCTGGGACGGACGCATTATCGGGTTTATAAAAGTGATACGGAAACATCGACAGCCACTCATTTGATTAAGTTATCGGAAAAAGAGAGGATCGAGGAAATCGCTCGTATGCTGAGTGGTTCCTCTTTGACAGCTGCGGCTTTGGATAATGCTCGTGAATTATTGAAACGTAATGACTTGAAAGATGGAAAAAAATGAAATGATTTTTGGCATCCGAGCTGTAATAGAAGCAGTGGAAGCCGGAAAGGAAATAGATAAGATTCTGATAAAGAAAGACCTTCAAGGCGATTTGGCGAAAGAACTTTTCGATTTGATAAAAGGTCGTGGATTTTTCGTTCAGCGTGTACCGGTCGAACGATTGAACCGGATTACCCGCAAAAATCATCAAGGAGTGATCGCTTTTATCTCGGCGGTGTCGTATCAGCGGTTGGGAGATATAATCCCTTCTTTGTTCGAGGAGGGGAAGGTTCCATTCATTGTTCTTCTCGATGGAATTACCGATGTACGTAATTTTGGAGCGATTGCTCGAACGTGTGAATGTACCGGCGTAGATGCCATTGTGTTACCCGAACGGGGAAGTGTCAGTGTGAATGCCGATGCGGTAAAAACTTCGGCGGGAGCTTTGTTGCATATCCCTGTTTGTCGAGAGCGCTCGATACATAGTGCTATTCGTTATTTGAAAGATAGCGGGATTAAAGTGGTCGCTGCTTCTGAGAAGGCTGTTACGAATTACACACAGGTGGATTATACGGTTCCCGTAGCAGTGGTTATGGGCGCTGAGGATACAGGGGTCGATGCCGATAATTTACGTTTGTGCGATGAGATGGTGGCTATCCCTCAGGTTGGGAACATCGGTTCGCTCAATGTTTCTGTGGCAGCAGGCGTCATGATGTATGAAGTGGTTCGACAAAGACTTAGAGGCGATTTAGCTTTTTGATTTATAGAGAAGAAGGAATAAAGTTTTACAAATAATAAACTTCATTCCTTCTTCTCTATAAGCCTAAAACATCGTGTTTTACTTTTTATTCTTAACGGTTTTTAATCTGTAATGCTCTGGTTTAGCAGGGGTATTCATTTGGTCGTCAAGGATAACGACCGTTGTATCGCTTTCTACCCACAAATTGACGGTTTGATTCGATCCGCTGTCGGGGACTAGCTTGTAAACTTTGGCTGCTTTATCTTTTTTAGTCCCTTTGTGTGATAGCTTTTTCCCTTTACTATTTATTTTTTTTCCGCTTTTCCCATCGGCTGTTATATAGGTTGTTGTCATTTGGTATACGCCATTGACACTGTCTATCTTTTGGGTAATGATTACCAAGTAGTCCATACTGTCTTTTTTCCCGGAAGCTGTCGGTACTGTACCTTCATAAGCGAATACATCTACCAACCCGGTCGAGTCGGTTCCTACGATTTCTACGGCTTCGCCTTCGCCGGTCATCTGATTTTGTTTATTGTTTGACTGGCAAGCGATAAGAGCTGCCACGGCGAATAATGTAAAAACAAATTTTTTCATATCGTTATATATTGGTTTTTCCCTATAACATGTCGAAGCAATAAAAAGTTTACCTGAGTTGATAAAATCGCTTCAAAATTGTTTGAATAGATTCTGCGTGCCAACGGGCTATTTCTTCTCGTCCGCATTCCGATAGAAGTATTTTGCAATCTGCGTAGTTATCCATAAAAAGGTTTTCGGTGAGAAGCGCGGGGCAAACAGATTCTCTTAATATACAGAAATTCTCTTCTTTACAACCTCGAAAATGAAGTTCGGGAAAATGATTTTTCCAAAGGTCTCGAAATATTTCGGCGTATGATTTGCTTTTGTGACTACCTAAATAGGTAAACACTTCTCCACCGCTTCCTCCACCAGCATTCGCATGGATAGAGATAAGTAAACAATCACTTTGTTTGGCGATCGTATTGGCCCGTTTGCAGCGTTCCGATAAAGAAATATCTTCTTTTTCGGGTACTAGTCGGACACAAGAGATACCGGCCTTTTTCAATAGAATTTCTATTCGGGATACGATGTCGCGGTTAAACTCCCATTCGAATAGTTGACTACCGTCGGACCATATAGGAGACCTCTTTCCCGGTGTGTCGTATCCGTGCCCGTTGTCTAAAAGAATTTTTACCATAGTTCGATTTTATTTGGGTGGACAAATTTAGGGGGCTAGATGTTTATATTTATGGCATAATGATATACAGTAACAACAATTAGGTATGGCAAAGCACTTATTTCACCTAAAAAGGGGATTGTATAACTCTTGGGAATGCTGTTCCTTTGTCATGTCGAAACAATGATATTTCGCTATATTTGTAGAATATAGGATGCGGTTCGGCAGAGTCAAATCGGAAATGAGGTTTCCGTTTGCCTTTGCGCTCACCTTTGGTTATATTTGTATTTCAATGATACAAAAAAGTAAAAGAAAAAAAGATGTATAAACTCGGAGCATATAATCAGAATAACCGAATGAGCGATTTGGTTTGTGACAATTACCCTGTGTTGTTAGTCATGAGCCGTTTCGGTATTGTGTTGGGTTTCGGCGATAAAAGTATCGGGGAGGTTTGTCGGGAAAATGGCGTACATACCGAAACATTTTTGGCCGTAGTTAATTTATTGTTAGACGAGGGTGATGTCGATGACTATAAAAATGTTATATCTGCCGGGGCTTTATTGGAGTATTTACATAATTCTCACGACTATTTTCTGAATTTCAGATTACCGGCTATTCGTTGTAATCTACTGAATGCGATAGATGGAGGAGAGAAAGATATTTCTATTGCAATTCTTCGGTTTTTCGACGAGTATGTAGCCGAGGTTCAGAAACACATGCGGTATGAAGAGAGTACTGTTTTTCCTTATGTAAACTCTTTATTGGCAGGTGTAAAGCCCGATATGTACAGTATTGCGATATTTCGAAAACGACACGATCAGGTTGAAGCGAAATTGACCGAACTGAAAAATATATTGATAAAATATTATCCTGCATCGAGTAGTAATGAGCTGAATAGTGTGTTGTTCGATATATTTACATGCGAACAGGATTTAGCTTCGCATAATTATATAGAGGATTATCTTTTTATTCCGGTCATTCAAAAGCTGGAATATAATATAGAAAGAAAAAAATGAAGCCTGTATTAAAAGTCGTCATAGCAGAACCTTCATTGATTATCCGTAAGGGATTATTGACTGTGTTGAAAAAACTGTCGACTCTCAATATCGAAGCGGCCGAAGTTGCCGATATGCAGCAGCTCCCAGCATTATTGTCGTGGCGTAGGCCAGATATATTGATTATAGATCCGGGATTGGCAGGTATATCGTCTATTATACAATTTAAGAAGAGCCTTGAAGGTCTCTCATTGAAATGCATTGCTTTACAGCATTCTTTGGCAGATGCTTCGGTTTTAAAAATGTATGATGGAGTCATCTCGGTGTACGATTCGGCAGAGCAGATTAAGGAAACGTTTGAATCGATGGTGCAGACTTCTTCTGAGAAAGAAGAACGACAAGAACCGCTCACCGAGAGAGAAAAAGAGATTATTATAGGCGTTGTGAAAGGAATGACCAATAAGCAGATCGCTGAAAAATTGTGTTTGTCTGCCCATACGGTCATAACCCATAGGAGAAACATCGCAGGGAAATTGCAAATACATAGTCCGGCTGGATTGACAATCTATGCCATAGTGAATAAATTTGTGGACATCAATGATATAAAAGATTCCATTTATAGTCGTGAGGAGTGATTACTTCGTTATATAAGTTATTTGATGTTGTTTTTGGGAAAATCCGCCTATGGGTTAGGCGGATTTTTTCATGGTGATAAATGGTAGGAAGTTGGTATGATGTAAATTTGTTTCGACTATCTTTGCATTATAAAAAAGAAAGAATGATTAAAGCCCTGTTTTTCGATATTGACGGTACACTTGTGAGTTTTCATACTCATCGTATTCCTCGTTCTACGGTAGAATCGTTGGAGAAAGCCAAAAAGAAAGGATTGAAAATCTTTATCTCTACGGGACGACCTTTGACTTATATCAATAATCTCGATGATATCAAAAGCCTTATTGATGGATATATTACTACGAATGGCGCTTATATATTGGTCGGAGATAAGGTAATCGCTTGCCATGCAATTCCCAAAGAAGATGTTTGTGCAATGATGAAATTTTCCGATGAGCGGAAATTCCCGTGTATATTGGTGGGAGAATCGGAAGCTCTGGTCTATAATACAACTCGGGAAATCGAAGAATTTTTCCATCGGTTTCTCGATTTGAACGATATCTCCGGTAATATCTCTTTGAGTACTCTTTTGCAACAACGTATCATACAGATGACACCGATTATTACAGCCGAGGAAGAGGCAGAGATTATGCCTTGTTTATCTTCTTGTGAGTCCAGTCGGTGGTATCCTGCTTTTGCCGATGTAACCGCTAAGGGAGTAGATAAAGGAGAAGGTGTGAAATCGGTTGCGAAATATTGTGGTTTTTCCATAAGCGAAGTAATGGCGTTTGGCGATGGAGGAAACGATACCAATATGTTGAAAGTTGCGGGTATTGGTGTTGCTATGGGTAATGCCGGAGATTCGCTAAAAAAGGTAGCCGATTATGTGACAACTACTGTCGATGACGATGGTATAAGACGAGCTTTGGAGCATTTTCATGTAATATAAAAACCGCCCGATTTTATATTATCGAGCGGTTTTTATATTACATGAATCGGTTGTTTTTACGGTATTACCACACTAAACTCAGCGATAGAGGTCTTTTGGTTTCCGTTTATCTCCTCGATGGGTTCTAATTTCAAGTATTTTGTTTCCAAGACTTTCCCGAACGTGACGAATTGAGGAATAGGATTATTCTTTATGTTGCTGAATTCACCGTTAAGTATAATGCCTTTCCATTCTTTTCCGTCGTTACTTTGATACAAATTATAGTGGAAAATAGTTCCATCGGTATTCCCTTCTTGTACCGGTGTGTAGCAGAACCCTTTTATGCTTCGTATTTCTCCGAGATCAATGAGGATAGGAGAAAGACCGTCGCTGTAAATAGCAGTCTCGATTTTTTTGTCAATAGCTTCTACTGCTTTTTTATCTCCGATGAGACACTCTTGGGGAGTGAAAACCGAATTTTGTGCTTCTTCTGATTTTTCTATAATAGGGTTTGCATAGAATATTCCGGTTCGTAATATGGAGAAATCGGCTCTTGTCCGATTAATAGTCACTCTTAATTTGTCGGCGATAACATCGTCGAATCTCACCAGACGTTTATATCCTATTGTTGTGCCTTCGGAGATTTTTTTCCATACTCCGTTTATCGAAGCCTCTACGGTAAATGCTTCAATTCGTTGTCCGTTCTGTATATCCTCTTGCAGTAAGAGTGTATTCACGGGAGTCGTAGCCGTTATATTTATCTCGAAGGAATCGCCCTCTTTCCCGGTAATTTTTTCGTGAGAAGTTTTTCCATAATCGGTTGCAAATGTATGGCTTATATATTGAGCCAGTTCTTGAAGCCGTTTGGCGTCGTTTTCATGAATCAACCCCCTTGTGTCGGGAGGAATATTGAGCAGTAAAACAGAATTGTATCCTACCGATTTGAAATAGATGTCCACCAATGTAGAAAGCGATTTTACCTTATCGTCTTCTTCCCGATGATAGAACCAGCCCGGACGAATCGATACATCGACTTCCGACGGGTACCAAAATAATTCGGTCGCTTGTTTTAAAAGGGCTCGACTGCCGAGGTCTTCCGATTTGTTTTTTAATCCTAATACGGTGTTAATACTATCTGAACGGGAGTATATACCGGGAACAAGAGCCGTTGCGCTCCATTCGGTTTCTCGCCCATATCCTTTTTCGTTTCCTACCCATCTTACGTCGTCTCCCATGATAGCCATGACAGCGTTGGGCTGTAACTTTTGTATGGTTTTATAGAACTGATCCCAGTCATATTCTTGTTTTTTACCATTAGGACCTTCGCCGCAAGCACCGTCGAACCAAACTTCGTGTATCTCTCCGTAATTTGAGAGCAACTCGGTAAGTTGTTCGATGAAAAATTTATTGTATTCGGGCGAGTTTCCGTAGCAAGATGCATTTCTGTCCCACGGAGATAGGTAAACACCGAATTTGAGACCATATTTGTCGCAAGCCTCTTTCATCTCTTTGACTACATCGCCTTTTCCATCTTTCCAGGGTGATGAAGCGACCGAGTGACTGGTTGTAGCAGTGGGCCATAAACAAAAACCGTCGTGATGTTTGGCTGTGAGAATCGCCATTTTAAATCCGGCATCTTTCAGCGTTTTTACCCATTGTTCGGCATCTAACTGAGTGGGGTTAAAAAGTTTGGGATCTTCCTTCCCGTCTCCCCATTCCCGATTGGTAAAGGTGTTTATACCGAAGTGTAGAAATGCGGTCAGTTCCAACTGTTGCCATGCTAGTTGTTGAGGTGTAGGTGTTAGGTGTGCTGCCATTTCGACTTTTTGTTCGATTGTCGAGCCTTCGGGAAAAACGAGATGTTTTTCGTAATATTGTTTTTTGTTCGACTGACAACCTGCGAATAGAGCACAAATAGTGAGAAAAACACATGTATTTTTCATTGGGTATAAATAATTAGTTTCCATACAAAGATAATGATTCTATACAAAAAATAAAATACCTGTAAAATGTATGCTTTTGTTATAAAAAAGATAATGAGCGTTTAATAGGCGTATATCGAATATCGGATTTTATTCGCTTATTCCATAGTAGTTTCCGTTTCCTCGTTCCGTATTTTACCATATATTCTTATGGGTTTGGAAAAATATGCCCGGAATTTCGAGAGATAAGTGTGTCATATATGTGATTAGCGTAAAGTCTTCCTATGGGGAGAAATATTTCTTTCCCGATAAGTTTTATTTTTTTCTTGGAAAACATTTCGATTTTTTCGATAGGTACGATATATGAACGGTGAATGCGGAGAAAATTTTCTTCGGGCAAAATTTCTTGAATCGTTTTCATGTTCGTTCGGGACAGTATGTATCCCCCGTTTTCCCGGAAAATTTTAGTATAGTTTTCCATCGCTTCGATATATAGAATGTCATTAATGGGAATTGTTACGTTGGCATATTCTTGTTTGATAACGATATTCTCGGGGACTTTTTCTGTTTCTATTCTGCGAATGGCTTTCTCGACAGCTTTTTTAAATCTTTCGTAAGCAAACGGTTTGTGTAGGAAATCTACGGCATCGAGGTCGAATCCGTTGAGAGCGTATTGAGCGTGTGCAGTGGTGAATATAAAGCAACACTCTCTGGGTAGAGCGTGAGCGATATCCAGTCCGTTGATACTATTCATTTCTATATCGAGGAAAACCAAATCGGGTTTGTGTCGTTTGATCTCTTCCAACCCAATACGAGGTTCGCTGAATGTCGAAAGATCCAAATTTCCAAACCGCTCACAAAATTGAGTGATGACAAGTAAAGCAAGGGGCTCGTCGTCAATAGCTATACAAGAAAATTTTTTCATTGTAGTCGAATAGTTAGTCTGATTTTATATTGTCGGTTTTCTTGGACAGTCGTTAAATTAAAGCGACCCGGATAGAGCAATTCTAATCGCTTGCGGCAATTTTCGATGCCGATAGCAGGGGTCTTTTCCTTTTTTTCTTTCATGACCGTATTTTCTGTTTCGAAAAGGAGTTGTCCGTTTTTCACTATAATTCTGATGAGTACAGTGCAATCTATATCGGAAGATGTACCGTATTTAAAAGCGTTTTCCACGAATGTAATAAGAATCATAGGAGGAATTGGAGCTTGGTCATCGTCGGTTTGTGTTTCGAAAGAAATGTGGGTATGTTTATTTAGTCTGAGAGCTTGTAAATCGACATATTGGCGAATATAATCTATCTCGTTACAAACGGGAATGGTTTCTGATGTAGTTTGTGCATACATATATTTGAGAATGTTGGAGAATTGAATGAATGCCGATTCTGTTTTATCGGATTTGGTCAATACCAAACCATATAATGCATTGAGTGTATTGAATAGAAAGTGAGGATTGATTTGTGCCTTGTAAAGAGCCAATTCCGCTTTATTCTTTTCTGCTTCGATTTCTTGTTTGGACAGAATTTGGCGAAATAGTTCGAATGTCAGTTCTATGGCGAGACTGAATCCGGTGACGATGAGAAAGAAAAACCATACGGTTTGTGTTCGCATGTGCTGTCGTATACCTAAGTCCAGAGAAGAAGTGGAAAACTTGTCTTTTGGAATAGGTATCTGGCTGAGTCCCCATGTGATTATCAATAGAGCTGCTATAAGAAAAAAAACTTGTCCGAATTTATGTCTTAAAAAAAGTGAGGGTATGTTGGCTTTGCGGTAAGTAAAATAAAGGGCATATAAGTAAACGATCAATGTTAACATGAAATAGGTGTGGTGTATGATCCATTTTTCCACAGGAGCTAACATGATAATCACTGGTAGTATAACCAAACAAAAAAGTAAATCTATGTATGTACTGATACGAGTCTGCCTCATATTTTCATTTATGTGTCGGTTTATATTGAAGGGAGAGTAGTCGTTGAAAAATTTCTTTTATGACAAAGGTAGAGCTTTCTTGTGAATTTGTCAATTGTCATCATTTGCTGTTCGGCATCACTTTTTAGTCGTTTATCAATACATGTTTATCTGGTAGCAATATAATTTATAAATTTGAGAATTACTTTTCGGGGTAACGAAGATTAATCGCAAATTAAATAATCATCACATAAAACAGTAAAAATGAAACAATTTATTATTGCTATGGCTGTATTGTCTATGCTCTCGGCATGTAAAGAATCCCAACGAAGAGAAGGCACAGCAATGTACAAAACAATTACCGTAGAACCGACAAATAGGACTTTAAAGTCGGGATATACGGCGACACTGCGTGGACGCCAATTTGTAGAAGTACGTCCGCAAGTAAGCGGAATTATTACCGAAATAAAGATAAACGAAGGTGATGCCGTTCATAAGGGACAAACACTTTTTATCATAGATCAAGTGCCTTATAAAGCAGCTCTTGAAACTGCTGTGGCTAATGTGAAAAGTGCCGAAGCCAAGTTGGCTACGGCTCGACTTTCTGCTGAAAGCAAGGCCGAACTTTTTAAAGAACAGGTCGTTTCTGAATTTGATCTTCAAACGGCAAAAAATGAATTAGCCGAAGCAGAAGCGGCTTTGGCCCAAGCGAAAGCACAAGAAACAAATGCTCGTAACGATCTTTCATATACAGAGGTTAAAAGTCCGGTAGACGGTGTTGCTAGTATGATTCCTTATCGGGTGGGGGCTTTGGTGAGTAGTACTATTTCCGAACCTTTGGTATCGGTGTCTGACGATCAAGAAGTGTATGCCTATTTTTCCATGTCGGAGAATCAAATTCTCGACTTGCTTCAACAATATGGTTCTCTGCAAAAGGCGATGTCGCAAATGCCTGACGTAGAACTTACATTGAGCAATGGTAAGGCTTATGTACAACAGGGTAAGATTGATGCCATTAGTGGAACCGTCGATGAAAGTACCGGAGCAATCAGTTTGCGAGCCTCTTTCTCGAATCCTGACGGATTGTTACGTAACGGTGGAAGCGGGACGGTTCTTATTCCTACGGTAAGAAAAAATTGTATCGTTATTCCTCAGACGGCCACTTATGAGTTACAAAATCGGGTATTCGTTTACAAAGTTGTTGAAGGAAAGGCGAAATCTGCTCCGGTCGAGGTATTTAAATTGAATAACGGTACAGAGTATATCGTAGAATCGGGTCTTAATTCAGGAGATGTCATTATTGCCGAAGGAGCCGGATTAGTACGAGAGGGAACGATAATAGAAAGTCAGACGACCCAAGAATAACGTGTTGCCATGAAAATAAAAGTATTTATAGATCGCCCCATATTGGCGGGCGTTATATCCGTCGTGATACTCATTATTGGATTGATAGGTCTTTCCCAGTTGCCCATAGAACAATTCCCGGAGATAGCTCCTCCTACGGTTAGTGTTTCGGCCAGTTACACAGGGGCTAATGCCGAAACTGTGCAAAAGAGTGTGGTCGTACCTTTGGAAGAAGCTCTCAATGGAGTGGAGAATATGATGTACATGGTTTCATCATCTACGAATACTGGCTCTGCGAGAATTACAATCTATTTTCGTCAGGGTACAGATCCCGATATGGCGATGGTCAATGTACAAAATCGTATAGCTAGTGCCCAGGGGCTTTTGCCTGCCGAGGTTACGCGGAGTGGAATTACGGTTCGTAAACGACAGACGAGCAATATTAAAGCATTGGCTCTTTATAGTCCAGATAATTCATTCGATGAAAGTTTCTTAAACAACTATTTGAAAATAAATATTGAGCCCCGTCTTTCTCGTATAGCTGGCGTCGGCGAGGTGAATGTGATGGGAGCCGATTATTCGTTGCGTATTTGGCTCGATCCGGGTAAGATGGCAAAATACGGGTTGGTCCCGACAGATATAACGACGGTTCTCGATGAACAAAATTTGGAAGCTCCTACCGGGACTTTGGGTGCGGAGTCGGAAAATACGTTTCAATATGTATTGAAATACCGGGGGCGTTATGAAGACGAGAAAGATTATGAAAATTTGGTAATCAAGTCTCTTGCCAGTGGAGAAGTGTTAAGATTGAAAGATGTTGCTCGGATAGAGCTGGGTTCCCGTACTTACACTTATATTGGAGAGGTGAATGGACATCCTGGCTCTAACTGCATGATTGCGCAAACTTCCGGTTCGAATGCGAATGAGATTATCGAGGAGGTAGACAAAGTCGTAGCCGAAATTTCAAAATCTTTGCCTAAGGGTATGGAGTTGGTAGATTTGATGAGTTCCAAAGACTTTCTCGATGCTTCTATCAAGAACGTGATAAAAACATTGGTCGAAGCTATCCTTTTGGTGATATTTGTTGTGTATGTATTTTTGCAAAGTATGCGTTCGACGCTCATACCTTCTATTTCTATCATTGTCTCTCTGATAGGTACGTTTGCTTTCCTTTATGCGGCCGGTTTTAGTCTGAACATGTTGACTTTGTTCGCACTGGTGTTGGTAATCGGGACGGTGGTCGACGATGCGATAGTTGTGGTCGAGGCTGTACAGGCTAAATTCGATGAGGGATATAAATCTTCCTATTTGGCAACCGTCGATGCAATGGGAGGTATAACGTCGGCATTGATTACGACCACTTTTGTTTTCATGGCAGTGTTTATACCTGTTTGTTTCATTGGCGGTACGACCGGAACGTTTTATACGCAGTTCGGTCTCACTATGGCAGTGGCGGTAGCGATTTCGATGGTCAATGCGTTGACTTTAAGTCCGGCATTGTGCGCTTTGATTATGACCCCTCACGTGATTGGGAAAGGAGGCAAAATGAGTTTTTCTTCTCGTTTCCATATGGCATTTGATACGGCATTTCATCGTATCGTGATGAAATATAAAACAGGCGTGTTTTTTATGTTTAAACATAAATGGTTGGCTGGTGTATTGTTGGTAATTGCTGGCGCCGGATTGTTTATTTTGATGAAAACGACGAAAACCGGACTTGTGCCGCAGGAGGATATGGGAACTATTTTTGTAGATGTACGTACTTCTCCCGGAACGAATTTGGAGCAAACTAAGGTTGTAATGGACGAAATCGACAGGCGTATCAAGGATATTCCTCAGGTTCGTATATTCTCTAAGGTGACAGGTAATGGTATGATCAGCGGTCAAGGGGCATCGAACGGTATGTTTATCATTCGTTTGAAACCCTGGGACGAACGGACGGGTGATGAAGATGAAATAAATGCCGTTATCAATGAAATATATAAACGTACAGACGATATATCTTCGGCACAGATTATGGCTTTTGCACAACCGATGATTCCCGGCTATGGCGTAAGCAGTGGATTTGAAATTTATGTGCAGGATCAAAAGGGAGGTACGATTGAGGATTTGTTGAAATATACGCGTCAGATGATCGACGCTTTGAATGCCAGACCCGAAATCGCGCGTGCCACGACTTCGTTCGATACTAAGTTCCCTCAATATTTGGTCGAGGTAGATGCTGCCCGCTGTAAACGTAACGGAGTATCGCCGTCGGAAGTGCTGAATGTATTGTCGGGATATATAGGAGGAAACTATGCATCGAATATGAACCGTTTTTCCAAATTATATCGAGTGATGGTGCAGGCTTCACCGGAATTTCGGTTAGATACGGAAGCATTGAATAATATGTTTGTCCGTAATTCAGATGGTGAAATGTCCCCGGTTAGTCAATATTTGACACTGACTCGTGTGTATGGGGCTGAAACGCTGTCTCGTTTTAATCTTTTTTCGGCTATTAGTGTTAACGGCACACCTGCGGCAGGGTACAGCTCGGGACAAGCTATTCAGGCAGTTCGAGAGGTCGCGGAAGAGACACTCCCCGAAGGCTACGGATTCGAGTTCGGAGGAATGTCTAGGGAAGAGGCATCGTCGGGTAGTACCACTACGTTGGTATTTGTGATATGTGTTGTATTTATCTATTTGATTTTGTGTGCTTTATATGAAAGCCTTTTCATTCCCATCGCGGTAATTCTTTCCGTCCCTTTTGGTTTGGCCGGAAGTTTCTTGTTTGCTAAAATGTTTGGTTTGGAAAATAACATCTACTTGCAAACAGGACTAATCATGTTGATAGGATTGTTGGCGAAAACGGCGATTTTGTTGACAGAATATGCTTCGGAACGTCGTCGGCATGGTATGACAATTACCCAAGCGGCAATCTCGGCAGCTCAGGTTCGGTTACGTCCGATCCTTATGACTTCGCTTACCATGATATTCGGTATGTTACCTATGATGTTTTCGTCGGGTGTAGGAGCTAACGGGAATATTTCTATCGGTGTAGGAACTGTCGGTGGTATGTTAATCGGTACGATAGCTTTATTGTTTATTGTTCCTGTGTTGTTTATCGTATTCCAGACTTTACAAGAAAGATTAATGCCGGAACGTAAGTTACCCAAAATTGAAGAAAATAAATAAACTTGTGAATCATTGATATGAAAAGGATAATTATAGGTTTGTTATTATCGGCCGGATTGAGCGGTTGCCACATATATAGGACGTATGAACGTCCTGAATTATCGGGAGTCGATAGTCTGTATCGAGTTCCGGCAATGACAGAAGATACGATGTCGCTTGCTGATTTTTCGTGGAAAGAACTTTTTACCGATACGGTTTTACAGCAGCTTATCGAAAAAGGAATAGCAAATAATACCGATTTGAATATAGCTCGATTGAAAGTGCGTGAAGCAGAAGCTTTGTTGACCTCTTCTAAGTTGGCGTATTTGCCTTCCGTGTCTCTTACTCCGCAGGGAACAATTAAGAGTATAGAAGGAAATAGTCCGACTAAGACGTATAATTTGGCTGCATCGGCCGATTGGGAATTAGATATATTCGGACGTCTCACTAATGCCAAACGAGAGGCAAAGGCTGTGTTAGAGCAAAGTCAAGCTTATAAGCAAGCCGTCCAGACTCAGTTGATCGCTACGATCGCAAATAGTTATTATACACTGTTGATGTTGGATAAGCAACTCGATATTAGTAAACGAACGGCCGAGATATGGGCAGAGAATTTACGCGTTATGAAGGCTTTGAAAAAAGCGGGGCAAACTACTGAAATGGCTGTTGCTCAAATCGAAGCAAGTAAATTGTCGGTCGATGCTTCTTTATTGTCATTAGAACAGCAAATTACCGAGGTGGAAAATTCTTTATCGTCTTTATTGGGAGTAGTTCCTCAGAGGATAGATCGTTCGACATTGGATATGCAGTCCTTTCCCGATACTTTATCGGTAGGAGTACCTTTGCAGTTGTTGCAGAGACGTCCAGACGTACGCCAAAGTGAAGCTGCATTAGCCGAAGCTTTTTATACGACAAATCGGGCTTATTCGGCTTTTTATCCTGCCATTACGCTAAGTGGTTCGGCGGGGTGGACGAATGCAGCCGGAGCTATTATTTCTAATCCGGGGGAATGGTTGTTTTCTGCGGTGGGGTCATTGGTACAACCGCTTTTCAACAGAGGACAGAATATAGCTAATTTGAAAGTTGCAAAAGCTCGACAAGAGGAGGCTTTACTCACTTTCCGCCAGACACTCCTTAATGCAGGGACAGAAGTAAATGATGCTTTGTTACAATGGCAAGTTGCACGCCGACGATTGGATTTGGATCGACAGCAAATTATCTCTCTTCAATCGGCAGTCAGGAGTTCCGAGCTGCTGATGCGTCATAGTTCACAGAACTATTTAGAAGTACTTACCGCACGCCAGACTCTTTTGGATGCCGAGTTATCGGCCGTATCCGATCGTTTTGAAGAGATACAGGGAGTTATTAATCTTTATCATGCGTTAGGCGGAGGATATTAGGTAAGAAATAATTTTATTATAATAAATGACTCACCCTAAAAGTTCGAACTTTTAGGGTGTTGTTCTTTGTGATTAGTATAGAAATCAAGGTCATAAATAAATCGAAATGATTAAATAACTTTCGTTTACTTTCGATTTATATCTTTTTGAGAAAAAATATTATCTTTGGCAAAATTATATATAAGTCAAATATAACAGTAAACTCTATATAAAGTTCGTTTTGTATTTGTCGCAAAGAAAGTACCAATGAAAGCAGAAACAAAATGTTGGATTATGGAGAGTTGTTTCGGTATTTTCACGGAAATAAGAAATAGTTGTTTAATATAATAAATACAGGACCTTTTAATATTTAAATGATTCTATGAAAACATTATTCCAATCTTTTTCTCCTTATTTAACGGGAGTAGCAGCGACTACTGTTGTTTTTTCTTTTTCGTCATGTAAGAAAGAAAATAAAGTTCCTACTCGTTATAATATTGTTTATATTATGACAGATGACCATACCGGACAAATGATGAGTTGTTATGATACTCGCTATATCGAAACTCCTAACTTGGATAGAATTGCTCGGGACGGAGTTCGGTTCACGAATAGTTTTGTAGCGAATTCATTAAGTGGGCCGAGTAGGGCGTGCATGCTTACGGGTAAACACAGTCATGCGAATGGGTTCACCGATAATACGACTTGTGTATTCGATGGTTCGCAGCAGACGTTGCCTAAACTTTTGCAGACTGCGGGTTACCAAACCGCTATCGTGGGGAAATGGCATTTAGAGAGTATGCCTACGGGATTCGACTATTGGGAAATTCTTCCCGGTCAGGGCGATTACTATAATCCCGATTTTATAATGATGAATAATGATACGGTTCGAGAAAAGGGTTACTTAACTAATATTATTACCGACAAAAGTATAGATTGGTTGGAGAAAGGTCGTGATAAGGAGCAGCCCTTTTGTTTGTTTATTCATCATAAAGCTATTCACCGCGACTGGCTGCCTGAATTGAAATATCTCACGTTATATGAAGATAAAGAGTTTTCAATGCCCGATAATTTTTATGATGATTACGAGGGGCGGCCGGCTGCTGCTGCGCAAACGATGAGTATTGCAAAAGACATGGATATTATTTATGATACGAAAATGTATCGTAAGGGAATGAAGTCACGTTTGAAGAAAGCCTATGGACGTAAGATAAAACGGCTTACTCCCGAAGATCGGGTAACCTATGATGCGGTATATGATTCTATAACTGATGTATTTTTTCGGGAGAATCCACAGGGGAAGGAGTTGGTTGAATGGAAATATCAACGGTTTATGCGTGATTATGCAAAAGTCGTGAAATCGTTGGACGATAATGTCGGACGAGTTTTAGACTATTTGGAAAAGGCCGGGTTATTGGATAATACGTTGGTTGTCTATACTTCCGATCAAGGATTTTATATGGGAGAACATGGCTGGTTTGATAAACGGTTTATGTATGAAGAGTCTATGCGAACACCGCTTGTTATGCGTTTGCCGAAAGGTTTTCAAAAGCGAGGCGATATTCCCGAATTGGTGCAGAATATAGATTATGCACCGACATTCCTCGAATTGGCCGGTGTGGAGATTCCCGATGATATACAAGGTATTTCATTGATGCCGTTATTGAAGGGCGAGCATCCGCAAGACTGGCGATCTTCTCTTTATTATCATTTTTATGAATATCCGGCAGAACACATGGTAAAACGCCACTATGGCGTTCGTACTGAACGTTATAAATTGATACATTTCTATGACGATATCGATCAATGGGAACTATACGATTTGCAAACTGATCCCACGGAAATGAACAATCTTTTCGATAAGCCGGGGTATGAAAGTATAATCGAGAAATTGAAACAGGAATTGGTCGGACTTCAAACTTTATACGGAGATTCGATAGAGTACCGATTACGGGATAAAAAATTATAGGATAAAAATTAGGGAAAGAAATTTAGAAATAAGTTGTTCAATGTAAAGTTGCGGTAATGAAGAAAGGTTTTTGGATTATTTTGTGTATGTTTTTTATCCCCCCGGTTACTTTTGCCGGGAATATGAAATTGCATTATGATCGTCCGGCAGAGTATTTCGAAGAGGCTCTCGTTATAGGGAATGGGACGATGGGAGCGACTTTATATGGTGGTGTAAAAAAAGATAAGATTTCATTTAACGATATAACACTTTGGACAGGAGAACCCGAAAGTGAAAATTCTTCTCCCGATGCTTTTAATACTATTCCCGAAATTAGAGCTTTACTGGATAATGAGGATTATCAAGGGGCTGATAAGGCTCAATACAAGGTGCAAGGACATTACAGTGAAAATTATCAGCCACTTGGAACATTGACGATAGAATATCTTGATGATACAGCTGGTATTTCTGATTACCACCGATGGCTCGATATTGGTAATGCTATGGCACGAACGCAATACTTGAAGGACGGAAAACTTTTTACGAGCGATTATTTTGCATCGGCTCCCGATTCGGTGATTGTCATTCGTTTGAAATCTGAAAATAAGGAAGGAATTCATGCGTTGCTTTCGTTCGATTCTCCGTTACCTCATAGCTCGCAGGTGGCCGATAATGAAATATCTGTTGAAGGTTATGCGGCTTATCATTCGTTCCCGGTTTATTATAAGGCGGAAGATAAGCATCGCTATGATCCGGAAAGAGGCATTCACTTTAAGACTCTTGTGAGGGTTTTGAGTGTCGATGGGAGAGTCAAGAATCGATATTCGGATAGCCGTATCGAGATTGACGGGAGCACAGAAGTGCTCATTTTGATAGCGAATGTTACGAGTTTTAACGGTTTTGACAAGGATCCGGTTAAAGAGGGGCGTAATTATCGCAGTCATGTAGAGAAACGTATGAAGTGTGCCATCGGTAAAACTTATGATGCTTTGCGAGAGGCACATATTAGAGACTATAAATATTATTTCGACCGTGTAAAACTCGATTTAGGAGATACAGATGACGATATTGCGGCATTGCCGACAGACAAACAGTTACTTTTTTATACCGATTGTAAGCAACGAAATCCAGATTTAGAGGAACTTTATTTTCAATTTGGACGCTATTTGCTCATATCTAGCTCTCGTACTTCGGGAGTTCCGGCCAATTTGCAAGGCCTGTGGAACGAAAGTGTGCTTCCGCCTTGGAGCAGTAACTATACAGTCAATATTAATCTCGAAGAAAATTATTGGGCTTCCGGTACGGCTAATCTGATAGAGATGCAATATCCGCTGATAGAGTTTATTGCTAATCTCAGTAAGACAGGACGAAAAACCGCAAAGGATTATTATGGTGTAGAGCGAGGTTGGTGCTTGGGGCATAATTCGGATATTTGGGCGATGACGTGTCCTGTTGGTCTTAATGAGGGAGACCCTTCATGGGCTTGTTGGACGATGGGGGGGACATGGTTGTCTACTCACATTTGGGAGCATTATCTTTTTACGTTGGACAAGGAATTTTTGCGTGAATTTTATCCTGTGTTAAAGGGTGCGGCAGAGTTTTGCATGGATTGGTTAGTCGAGAAAGATGGAAAACTTGTGACCTCGCCCGGAACCTCCCCCGAAAATAAGTACATTACGCCTGATGGGTATGTGGGGGCTACTTCCTATGGAAACACTTCCGATTTGGCGATGATACGCGAATGCCTTATGGATGCCGCCGAAGCCTCGAAGGTGCTCGGGGTGGATAAGTTTTTCAGGAAAAGAATTAAAAAGACTCTTTCTCGGTTGTATCCGTATCAAATTGGAAAGGACGGTAATTTGCAAGAGTGGTATTACGACTGGCAAGATCAGGACCCATATCATCGGCATCAATCTCATCTTTTCGGGTTGTATCCGGGGCATCATTTGTCGGTTGAGGAAACTCCCGAATTGGCGGCAGCTTGTGCCCGTACACTCCAAATTAAAGGAGATGAAACGACCGGGTGGAGCACCGGGTGGCGTGTAAACCTTTTGGCCCGGTTACAAGAGGGGGAAAAAGCCTATCATATGTATCGTAGGCTTCTTCGGTATGTCAGTCCCGATAACTATAAAGGAGAAGATGCGCGGCGTGGGGGTGGAACTTACCCGAATTTGTTGGATGCTCATTCGCCTTTTCAAATAGATGGTAACTTTGGCGGGTGTTCGGGTGTTATAGAAATGCTCATGCAATCTTCGACCAATAAGATCGTTCTTCTTCCGGCATTGCCAGAGTCTTGGGCCGATGGTAAAGTACAAGGTATTTGTGCTCGTGGTGGGTTTGTCGTCGATATGGAATGGAAAAATAGAGAAGTTGTATCATTAATTGTCTCTTCCCTCAAAGGAGGACAAACTGAGATTTGCTTCAATGGAGTTTCGAAAAAAGTCGTATTTAAAGCCGGTGAGAGGAAAAGATTGTTGTAGCAGACAAGTGTCAAGGGGTGTTCTATTTTTAGTTAAATGCTCATCAGGCCTTTTCTATACTGAGATCTTGTTTTTACCTTTAAAAGTTAATTGTTCATTATTTTAATTTTATGAGAAAAATCATTTTTTTTGTTGTGTCATTTTATTCTTTAATGCTTCTTTTGGTCGCATGTGGCAATGGTGAAGATGCATTGTATGAACAGCCTCGGTTTAGTATAAGATCGGACATTCAAGGGGTTACAAGAATTCCTGTGCTCGATGGCGATGGCCGGGGATACTTTATCGAGGGTGATGTGAATACAGTTTTTTTTCAAGATAGAAATGGTAAATTGCTTAAAGAAATTTCTTACACCTATGGAAATACATATTATTGGAGTGATTTTCAATTGGAAAATGCGACCGATGGATTGCTGGTTTCCGCTTGTTATCCTCCTGTGAAAGCCGATCGCCCGACCGACTTCTCTTGGGACGTTACTTCATCGAATCTTGCGATTGCTGATTTTTTGGCCGCCTCTCCTGTGGAAGTGATACAAGGGGTGACAACCGATGTTGTCTTGAAGTTCAATCATCTTATGCACAAAATTGTTGTTAAATTGAAAGCCGATGGAACTACTGTCACGGAAGAAGATTTGAGCAAAGCTAAAATTTCGATATACAATTTCCGGCCTACGGCTGTAATCGATTTGTTGAGCGCAGAAGTGAAAGGGGCTTCCGGGACGATGGCTCGACTGGAATCCACAGGCATTGAATCGGCCTTCATTCTGCCACCGCAAACCGTAGGGACGATCGAAGTGAAAGTGGAACTGGAAGATCGCTCTCAGACTTTCCGGCTCTCAGAGTGTAAGGTAAACTCATCATTCCTTACACAGTTGCAAAGCGGTAAATTCTTTACACTCGTAATATCTGTTAGCAGAGGTTCATTTACGATTACCGGTCAGGATATCGATCCTTGGGGAAGTCAGGGAGAGGCCAACGGGGATATTATTATCTAAATTTATATCGTAGAGCATGAGATTCAAAACATACCCTTTTCTCCGATTGCTGTTGCTGTTGGAAATAATGTCGTTGTGTGCCTGTACGATAGATGATGGGGAGGCTTATCCGGAAAATGAATGGGTACGATTGACAGCGACTATTGCGCCTCTATCCGGAACCTCTCGGGCTCATGTCGGAGACAAGGGAAATGAATCTTTTCAGATAGAAGACAGGATAACACTCTTTATCACACCGCAGGGAGAATCTTCTTCTGGAACATTGGAACGTTCGATGAGCCTTGCTCCTGAGGGTTGGTCTCCGAGGCTTACATGGCAGGAAATTAAGGGAAGACAGATAGATTTTTCCGCTTTTTATCCGGAAATTTCTGTTTCTGGTTCCGGTATCTTTATGCATACAGTGGCGCTTGACCAACGTACAGACGAGTCCTTTTCCAAATCCGATTTATTGGCGGCTTCTACTAGGGTGGAGCGGGGCAATGCCGTGTCGCTCACCTTTCAGCATCAGTTAAGTCTGATAGAGTTGCGCTTGACTAGTTCGTCGACATTTACGGCAGAGCAACTTTCCAAGGCTGTGGTGCGCATACATGCTTGCTCGTCGGTTCAATTGCAGGCCGTGCCGATACCAAAAGTTTTGCAGCATATGGAAGACCGCATGGAAAACATAGTCTTTCATCGGGAAGAAGCCGGTACTTATCATGTGATTCTTCCTCCACAGCCCATACAAGAGCCGTGGCGGAAAAAATGGATAGAAATAGAGTTAGAGGGAAATACCTATATCTATGGCGCTCCTTTGGAATTGAATGGCGGAGAGGAATTTATTGCATTGAAGTCGGGGCAGCAACTGACACTGAACCTCAATCTTGACCGAGAACAGATTACAGAAGACTGGGCCAACAAGACCGTTTGGGTATATGGATTGAAGGATATACCCCCGGTTGATACGTGGAATTATGCGACAGACGATGGTCTTGGACATGGATTTGTGGGATTGAAATGGAATAGTCTGTATGGTTGGTATGACTGCAACAAGAAGAATCCTCAGGAAGGAACTGGTCTTGACTCCAATATGTGCTGGGCGGCTGCTTGTTCCAACATGATTTATTGGTGGTTGGAACAAAATGCGGAATATGTTCGTCGATACGGCTATTCGGGACCCTCCCAATATGGAAACTCTATTGACAGCGATGTGTTTGAATTGTATCGGACGCATTTCAATGATACGGGCAATGATGTAGCTGGCGCATTGAGTTGGTTTTTTACCGGTCGTTCACTGAGCGGCGGAAAGCAGAGTCCGGCTTATTTTAAAGAACTTTTGGGTGAAAATGAATTTGTGTCGACGGTCATTCCTATTTATACCGGTCGATCGCTTAGTGATGAATTGAAAATCTTGTTCAATTCACCGAAAGCGATAGAATGCACCATTTCTACATCGAGGTTAATACATGCGATTAATATTTGGGGAGCGGAGTTCGATGAAAACGGAGAGGTCTGTGCGTTGTATATTACCGATAACAATGACTCTGACCTTTATCGGCAGCCGGAAGGTTTCTCTTTTTTGGATCGTAAGAAAACACAAGCCGGCCTGCTATACAAACCGGTGAAGCGTATCTCCGATAAATACTACATGGAAGGAAGCATTAAAGGCAATTACAGTTTTTACATAAATGAGTTGAACACCCTTGACTTGATGCGCGATAAATGGGAAACTTTTTTTAAGGAGTAGAGCTGTGCTCTATATGATGGACTACCACTGTATTTGCTCCGGAGGTATTCCCGAATGGAACGGTTTCAACACTGCGAAATTCTTCTCTTTATCTAAATTTGAAAACTTAAAAGGTCATAAAGACTATTGATTCTGAAAAATATCGTTTAGCTATCAATCGGGTAAGCGTTATTTTCCTTTTTGTACTAAAAAACATATTAAAATGTTTGGTTATAAAGAACAAAACACCCAAGTGAAAATGATTGGTATGTTGATTATTATTAGTATTTTTGTGAAAAGTTAATACCATTGATTATGAAAAAATTAATATTATTATTTATCCTTACTTTATTCGGAATGAGTTGTGTAGTTGCTCAAGACAATAATCCATCTCAAACTACTGACTTAAAAGCTTATGTAGATAGCCTTTCTACAAAGTTAAATACATTGCAACATGATTATGATTACCTGTATTGTAGTCATGAAATTAATCAGCTAGAGTCTGAACTTAAAGATTTAATGCATGATGTAAATATTAAATCAAATGATATTCTTATCAGGTGCTATCGTGGAAGATATGATTCTGATTTATACTCTGCTTATAGAAGTTCTTACAACTCACAGGTTGACTTATATGACTCTGTTAAGGAAAGGGTTGAAGTTGGTCAAAGGGCAGTAAGATTAAAGATTCTTTCTTCTAATTTTACCCAAAATGAAATAGACGTTTTGATGAAAGGTTGTGAATTTCTTGATAGTTGTTTATCAGCACTGCAATCTTCATTAGATTATTGTGAGTTTGTTTTAGGTATGTATAGAGATTTGAAATAATACCGTCTTTTAATAGCATGAAAAGTTAGAGTATCTTTGTGGTACTCTAATTTTTGTACTATGAAAAGCAAAACTGCTATTCTAAGGAAAGTAATATTGTTTAAGTTCGTTTTTGAAAATTGTTCCGTAATGCTACGGAGTATTTCAGTTTTCATTATCGTAGATATTTTAAACCTCCTCCCCTGTGTTTTGTCCAGCAAAATATAGGGGAGGTGTCCGCAAGGACGGAGGGGTTAACCTTTACCGCAAAAAACTTATGAAACCTTTCCAATCCCTCTCCTCAGAAACTGTCGTTTCTTCGGCGTCTCCCCTATACCGCTAATGCAGCACGAACTATATTAAAAAATACGTAAAACGAGTAAAAATACGGGACAAAGGAGCAAGCTAAGGGGAGAAGGGTAAATACACCCCCTCTCATTCATTAATATTCAAGTCTATCCCCATGAATTTTCTACTGAGCCGTTATTGTTAATTCTCTTTGGTTTGGAGCTGAAAAAAGGGAACTGTAAAAGTTCCCTTTCGTGATCCGCTTGGGGCTCGAACCCAAGACCCCAACATTAAAAGTGTTGTGCTCTACCAGCTGAGCTAGCGAATCTAACCTTGTCGCTTTTTGTAAAAGCGTTGCAAAGATACGGCTTTTATTGGAATATGCAAGCGGTATCTGTAAATTATTATACTTAATTTTATCGGTATAAAGTCATATTTTTATTTTATGCTTTGATTATTAGCGCATAATACTTTCAAAAAGAGGTATAAGTAAAGAGGTGATAACTCCCATCAGCCCGATGGCCAAGCCACTGATAGCCCCTTCGACCGCACCCAATTCGATGGCTCGCGCCGTTCCTAGCCCATGTGCCGCCGAACCTAAGGCAAGCCCTCTGGCTACTCGGCTGTTGACGTGGCAGCGGTCGAGAATGGCAGGACCGACGATACCACCCAAAAGCCCGCAGCCAAATACGATAACTGCGGTGAGCGACGGTATGCCATTCGAGTGTTCCGACAAGGAGATAGCGATGGGTATGGTTACCGATTTGGGTTGCAGTGACGAGGTGATAGCCTCGTCTACTCCCATGATTCTGCAAATAGCTATGACACTTACTATACCTACGATACCGCCTGCAAAGACGGCGGTAAGTACAGGTATCTCTTTCCCTCTGATTTGCTCGATTTGTTCGTAAAGGGCATATCCCAGTGCAACGACCGAGGGCCCTAAAAGAAAGCTGATGAAACTGCTACCTGCGCAAAACGTGTCATAGTCGATGCCCAGTAATGAAAGGAGAGCTATGATAAGCACCATAGCGACTAGAAGAGGGTGAAACAGAGCTATGTGTTTTTTTCGGTACAATTTGCAGCCGGCTAAATAGCTTCCCAATACCAATAGGAGTATAAAGGGAGTAGAAGAAAATATTTCACTCATATTTTTTCACCTCCTTTCTTATGGGATAATTTGCGGTCGAGCCGTTCTTCGGTTACTCCGACGACAACGATTACCAGCAATGTTGTCACGACCGATACGGTGAGTAATACTACCCAATTGCTCATGAGTATTTTATATTCGTGCATTAGCCCAATGCTGGCGGGAACGAAAAACAGAGCCATATTGCGGGTGAGTGCCGAGGCTGCTTTATCTACATCGTGCGGACGGATCCATTTTAAAGTGAGCGCGATGAATAGCAATATCATGCCGCATACGCTGCCGGGAATGAGTTTCCCGATTAGCAGACTCATCATCTCTCCTAATACATAGAAAAGCATGATGTAACAAAAACCTTTAATCATTTTTACTTAATCTTGATAATACCTGAATACTTTCTGTTATTTATTATTTTTATAGTGAATGCCGTCTTCGCAGGCGGTAATGAATCCTTCGTCCTGTAAAAAGCGCAAGCTCTCGATAACCTCGTTCTCTGGATAGGGGAGGCATTCCACGATTTCGTTTCGGCTGATTGCCCCATTTCCGAGCAGTCGCTGTATCTCTTTCGCAATTTGTATCGGAGAATTTTTTGAGGCGGCCTCTCGTTTTTTTCGTTCGATACAGTTGTCGCAATAGCCACATTCATAATCTGCTTTTTCTCCGAAATATTCTAGAAGCATTTGTTGGCGACAGCGTGAGGAGGTGGCGTATGTAATCATACTTTTTATGCGATCTGCCATACGCTCTCGACGCTCTTCATAGGCTTCACGGGTAATTTGTACATAGCGGGGCTCCATGCGTTCCCGGGTATAGACGATGTATGGGGTGCGACGCCGGGGAATATAATGCAGTACATGCATGCGGTTCAGTTTTAGCAGCGATTCATACACTTCCTGCTGGTTCATGCCGAGCCGTTGGCACAACAAATCTTCATGAATATATGTGTAGTCGGCGAACAGTCCGGTATAAGATCGCAACAAGCATTGCAGCACACGGTCGGTTTGGGGATCACTTTCTCGTAATTCGTATAGTTCGTCCTTGTGTACCAGAATCATGATCCGGGATAGAGAGTCGGTTTCCTCGATAAATTCGATATATCCCGAAATGGTAAGTATTTTCAGCGCGTTGAGTACAGGTGTGGCAGCATACTTGAATGTGGTGCAAAAGCGTTTCAAGTTAAACTCGTAAATCGAGTCCATGCCACAGCCTAATGCTATTTCGAGAAAATTGCCTACGCGTTCGTAAACTTTCAATATAAATTCCTTATCGGGAAATTCCTCGGTCAACCTTTTGTGCAACGTGGCTTTATCTCTTCGGGCATAAAGCAATACCGCATAGGAACGGGTTCCATCGCGCCCCGCTCGTCCCGCTTCCTGAAAATACTCTTCGGGGGCGTTCGGCATTTCGATATGGACGACAACCCTTACGTTTGGTTTGTCGATACCCATGCCGAAGGCATTTGTCGAAACCATAACCCGGATTTCGTCTGCTTTCCATTTTTGTTGTTTATCGGCTTTTTCTTCCGAGTTCAATCCGGCGTGAAAAAAATCTGCCGATATACCTGCTTTGCGCAATTCTTCGGCAACTTCTTTCGTGCGTTTTCGATTCCTCACATACACGATAGCGCTGCCCGGCACACGGTTGAGTATGCGTAGCAGTTGTTGGAGCTTGTCTTCTCCTTGTCTTACCACGTATGAAAGATTGGGACGTGAGAAACCGGTGCGGAAAACTTGTCCGTTGCGGAAGGATAGTTTACGTTGTATATCTTCGGCTACTTTGGGGGTAGCAGTAGCTGTGAGTGCCAGTATAGGGACTTCGGGCAGAATATAACGTATGTCCGCTATTTTCAAATAGGCCGGACGGAAATCGTATCCCCATTGAGAAATGCAGTGAGCTTCGTCCACGACGATAAAGGAAACCGGCAATCCTTTAATACGAGCGATGAATAATTCCGTATCCAGACGTTCCGGTGAAATGTACAGAAATTTATAGCGTCCGTACAGGCAATTGTCGAGAGTGACGATCATCTCACGGCGTGTCATACCGGCGTGCAGATAAGCTGCCCGTATCCCTCGGCTGCGTAGGTTATCTACTTGGTCTTTCATCAAAGCGACCAATGGAGTAATTACTAAACAGATACCTTCCCGGCTGAGGGTGGGAACTTGGAATGTGAGGGATTTTCCTCCCCCTGTCGGCATTAATCCCAACGTGTCATGCCCGTCGAGCAGTGAGGTGATGATCTCTTCCTGCATAGGACGGAATTGGGAATAGCCCCAATATTTATGCAATACTTCGTGGATAATTTCGTTCATTCCCTTTACAAATTCGGCGCAAAATTACAACTTTATCTTTTATGACATAGAAATAGCGAAATAAATCTGATTGTTATCGATTCGTTCAAGGTCAGTGTATGGAGATTCGGTTACAAGAGAGAGGTATTTATCATGTTAAATATGCAGGTAGAACGGTTAAGGTAAAGATATGATTATATTCAATCTTGTCTTGTAATTTTATTTCTAAAAATGTAAATGGTAAACAGTAGGGAGAGATTTCTTGTAAATCTCTCCCTACTGTTATATTGTGTCAAATAGTATTATTCCGAGGGGCGCATATCTTTGATAAATAACTGTATCGAACCATTGTTGTGGGTGTTCTCCTCTATGGTGTAACAAATATCGAATGGTTTGCCGGCTTTGATATGTTCGAAATGCTGACTCATATTAAATGCGATTCCATTCATGATATTTTTCGATTTGCTATCTACCAGTTCCAATTTCACGTGTTCGTTCTTTTTTCCAACAAGGCGGCTTGTTCCGTAATCGGTTACACGCCGGGTGCAGAAAATAGGTTTTTGGTTTCCCGGGCCGAACGGATTAAATTGTTTCAGCATAGTAAAGAAATCGGGTGTGATTTCATTGAAATTGATTTCTGTATCTATGTCGATTTGCGGTTCCATCTGGTCTGGTAAGATGTGCCGGGCGACGTGTTCCTCGAATCGAGCCGTAAATTCCTTGATGTGTTCTTCTTTCATCGATAATCCCACGGCATAGGTATGTCCTCCAAAATTTTCGAGTAAGTCTCGACAAGATTCTACGGCTTTATAAATATCGAATCCTTGTACCGACCGAGCCGACCCTGTGGCCAGTCCGTCGGATAGGGTGAGAACGACGGCCGGGCGATAATATAGTTCCGTCAGGCGTGAGGCCACGATACCTATAATTCCTTTGTGCCAGTCTTTATTGTAAATGACAATCGATTTTCTTCGATTTATGTCGATATGTTCTTCCAATATTCTGCTCGCCTCTTCGGTGATACGTTTATCGAGCTCTTTACGATCCTCATTGTATTGGTCGATATTTTGACTTTTTTCCAAAGCTCCTGCCATGTCTTTGGCGACCAGCAGGTCTACCGCTTCTTTTCCCGATTGCATACGTCCCGAAGCGTTGATGCGAGGCCCTATTTTGAATACGATGTCGCTGATTGTAATATTTTTGTTATTCAATCCGCATACTTTCAATATACCTCTTAAACCCATGCTGGGATTGGAGTTGAGTCGTTTAAGACCGTGATAGGCGAGGATTCGGTTTTCCCCGGTTATGGGTACGATGTCTGACGCTATGCTCACGGCGACGAGATCGAGCAGCGGTTCTAGGTCGGAAGTTATGTCTATACCGTTATTGATGGCAAACCCTTGCATGAATTTGTAGCCGACACCACACCCCGACAAGTGTTTATAGGGATAGGTTTCTCCTTCTAATTTGGGATTGAGTATAGCTACGGCATCAGGCAATTGGTCATCGGGCATGTGATGGTCGCAGATGATAAAATCGATTCCTTTGCTTTTGGCGTAAGCTATTTTTTCTACGGCTTTGATGCCGCAGTCGAGAGCGATGAACAGCGTGATACCGTTTTCGGCGGCATAGTCGATACTTTTGTCGGAAATACCATATCCCTCTTCATAACGGTCGGGGATATAGTAGTCGAGTCCCGAATAATAGTTTTGTAAAAACTTATATACCAGAGATACGGCAGTCGTCCCGTCTACGTCGTAGTCTCCGTAAATCATAATTTTTTCTTTACTCCCTAATGCACGATTAAGCCTAACTACAGCTTTTTCCATATCTCTCATTAAGAACGGGTCATGGAGATCGGACAGCTGGGGCTTGAAAAACTTCTCCGCTTCGGCGGCAGAAGTAACCCCTCGTTGAGCGAGTAGCTTACAGAGTGCAGGGACCTTTGGATATCGGTCCCCTAATGTCCGGGCTATTTGTTGTTCGTTTGATGTAAGGGGTAAGTAATTCCATTTACTTATCATTTATATGTTTTTTATTTTTTATCTGTCTTAATGCCCCATTATATAATCGAGAAAAATATTTTCGACGATATAACCGGGAAAGTGTACGAGGTAGGATTACCTTAAATTCCTTACCCTCATGAGGCTATTGCGGTGAGAAGGAGATGTATTTTTTACAGACAATCCTTTTACACCTTATTATTGCCGTAAAGTTATAAAAAGACATTCAATGTTGAGCCGTTTTTAGGAATTAAAATTATAAATCTTCAAATTTTTAACCTCCTTCAAACAATGAGTGTAAATAGTGTTATGGCGTTAGTAATAATTCATAGTCCACGACATCTAACCATCGGTCGAATTTTAGTCCCACTTTTTTGAAATGAGATACTTGTTTGAATCCGAGTCTGATGTGGAGTGACTTGCTGGCTATATTGTCGTCTGTTATGCAAGCTATCAATGCTCGATAATTTTTGTTACGGCACTCTTCGATTAATTTTTGCATAAGCAGAGTTCCTATGCCTCTGCCTGTGTATGCGGGAGATAAATAAACGGTTGTTTCTGCTGTATATCGGTAAGCAGCTCTTTCTTTCCATGCATGGGCATAACAGTATCCGACCACTATGCCGTCTGTTTCATAGACAAGATAGGGATATTTCGACGATATTTGCACGATACGTGACAGCATATCTTCTTCGGTTAAAGGTTCGGTTTCGAATGAAATTATGCTGTTTGTGATATATTCGTTATAAATTTTCGTGATTGCTGTGGCATCTTGTGGCTTTACGTCTCTTATCATTGTTTCTCTGTTTTACGATACGGATATATAAAGAATCGGTAAACTATTATATAC
>OGGB01000447.1_pt1 | contig 35647 bp, 25 predicted proteins | sample 1571111 | NCBI WGS metagenome assembly OGGB01 (sample SAMEA2582067, study PRJEB24529) | metagenome | biome: Human gut stool | place: China | collected 2011
CAACAACTAAGACAGTTGACGGCGTTGGTACTTACACAGTAGCAGCAGACGGAACAGTTACATTTGTACCAGAAAAATCATTTGTTGGAACTGCACCAGCGGTAACAGTTGTGCGTGAAGATATGAATGGCACTAAAGCCTCTGCAACTTACACACCAACTGTAACGCCTGTAACACCAACAGCTGAAGATGCTACTTCAACTGGTAAACAAGGTCAAACTCAAACAGGTAAGCCTGAATTTACTGAAGGCAACAGCCGTGTGCCAATGAACGATGATGTTCCAGCAACATTTGATGATGGTTCAACGACTAAGACAGTTGACGGCGTTGGTACTTACACAGTAGCAGCAGACGGAACAGTTACATTTGTACCAGAAAAATCATTTGTTGGAACTGCACCAGCGGTAACAGTTGTGCGTGAAGATATGAATGGCACTAAAGCCTCTGCAACTTACACACCAACTGTAACTCCAGTAACTCCAACAGCAACACCAGCTGAATCTACTGGACCTCAAGGTCTTGTTCAAACTGGAACTGTAACCTTTACTGAAGGTGATGAAGTAGCTCCAATTAACAAGGATTCGATTACTCTTCTTGATGAAAATGGTCAACCTGCAGCATCAGTAGAAGCGAAATCACCAGCAGGTGACGTGATCGGTACATACACAGTTGATAAAGAAACAGGTGTTGTAACCTTCACACCAACGGATAAATCTTACTCAGGTGATGTTGTTCCAGTTAAGGTTCAAGCAGCTGATACAAACGGAACTACAGTTGAAACAACTTATACACCGAAGATTACTCCAGTTGTTCCAACTTCTGAAGATGCTACATCGACTGATATCCAAGGTCAAACACAATCTGGTAAACCAACCTTCACAGAAGGTAATCCAAATGTACCAATTGATGAAGATACTCCAGCTACCTTCGAAGATGGTTCAACCACTAAGACAGTAGATGGCGAAGGAACTTACACAGTTGCTCCAGATGGAACCGTAACCTTCGTACCAGAAAAATCATTCACTGGAACTGCTTCAGGCGTAACAGTGAAACGCGTGGATAAGAACGGCACTGAAATCACAGCTAAGTACACACCAACTGTGACACCAGTAACTCCAACAGCTGAGCCAGCAACATCTACAGATATTCAAGGTGCCACTCAAACAGGTAAACCTGAATTCACTGAAGGTGACAGCCGTGTGCCAATGAACAATGATGTTCCAGCTACTTTCGACGATGGCTCAACTACGAAGACTGTAGACGGTGTTGGTACATACACAGTAGCAGCAGACGGTACAGTGACCTTTGTACCAGAAAAATCATTCGTCGGAACTGCACCAGCGGTAACTGTTGTTCGTGAAGATAAGAACGGAACTAAAGCTTCTGCGACATATACACCAACCGTAACACCAGTTACACCAACTGCAGAAGATACAACATCTACTGACAAACAAGGTCAAACGCAAACAGGTACACCAACCTTCACACCAGGTAATCCAAATGTTCCAATGGATGATGATACACCTGCAACATTTGAAGATGGCTCAACAACTAAAGTTATTCCAGGTGAAGGAACATATACTGTTGCTCCAGATGGAACCGTAACATTTGTTCCAGAAAAATCATTCACTGGAGAAGGTACAGGCGTAACGGTGAAACGTGTCGATAAGAACGGTACTCCAGTTACTGCTAAGTACACACCAACTGTAACACCAGTAACTCCAACAGCAACTCCAGCTGAATCAGAAGCACCTCAAGGTGTGGTTCAAACTGGAACTGTAACCTTCACTGAAGGTGACCCAGTTGCACCAATCGACAAGGATACCATTACTCTTCTTGATGAAAATGGCCAACCAGCAGAATCTGTAGTTGCTAAGTCACCAGAAGGTAAAGAAATCGGTACTTTCACAGTCGATAAAGAAACAGGTGTTGTAACCTTCACACCAACGGATAAATCTTACTCAGGTGAAGTCGTTCCAGTTAAGGTTCAAGGTAAAGATACAAACGGAACTGTCGCTGAAACAACATACACACCGAAGATTACTCCAGTCGTACCAACAGCTGAGCCTGTAACATCTACAGACATCCAAGGTAAAACACAAACAGGTACACCAACCTTCACACCTGGTAACCCTGCAATCCCAATGGATGATGATACACCAGCAACCTTTGAAGATGGATCAACTACGAAGACCATTCCAGGTGAAGGAACTTACACAGTCGCTCCGAACGGAACTGTAACCTTCGTACCAGAAAAATCATTCACAGGAACAGGTACAGGCGTAACAGTGAAACGTGTTGATAAGAACGGTACTCCAGTTACTGCTAAGTACACACCAACTGTAACACCAGTAACTCCAACCGCTGAGCCAGCAACATCTACTGACATCCAAGGTGCAACACAAACTGGTAAACCTGTATTTACTGAAGGTGACAGCCGTGTACCAATGAACGATGATGTTCCAGCAACATTTGACGATGGTTCAACTACGAAGACAGTTAAAGGTGTTGGTACTTACACAGTTGCTCCAGACGGAACAGTGACATTCGTACCTGAGAAATCATTTGTCGGAACTGCACCAGCAGTAACAGTTGTTCGTGAAGATAAGAACGGAACAAAAGCTTCCGCAACTTACACACCAACTGTTACACCTGTGACACCAACAGCTGATCCTGCTACATCAACAGATATCCAAGGTCAAACTCAAACAGGTAAACCAAGCTTCACGCCTGGTAACCCAAGTGTACCAATGGATGATGATGTACCTGCAACCTTTGAAGATGGATCAACTACTAAAGTTATTCCAGGTGAAGGAACTTACACCGTTTCTCCAGACGGAACCGTAACCTTCGTACCAGAAAAATCATTCACAGGAACCGGTACAGGCGTAACAGTGAAACGTGTTGATAAGAACGGTACACCAATTACCGCAACTTACACACCAACTGTAACACCAGTTACACCAACTGCAGAACCAGCTACTTCAATTGGTAAGAAGGGTGCCACTCAAACAGGCAAACCAACCTTCACAGAAGGCGATAGCCGTGTACCAATGAATGACGGAGTTCCAGCAACCTTTGAAGATGGTTCAACTACGAAGACCATTCCAGGTGTTGGTACTTACACAGTGGCAGCAGACGGAACTGTAACCTTCACTCCAGAACCTGAATTTACTGGAACTGCACCAGCTGTAACAGTGGTTCGTGAAGATGTGAACGGAACAAAAGCTTCTGCAACTTACACACCAACTGTCCTTCCAATCACTAAGTTTGTTGATAAAGAAGGTAAGGAAATCCCAGGATATCCTGCAGTTGATGGAGAAGAGCCAAAATCTGAAATTCCAGGTTACCGCTTTGTGGAAACGAAGAAATTGCCTAATGGTGATACTGAACACGTCTATGAAAAAGTGACGACTTCATATGTAGACGAAAATGGGGACCCAATCCCAGGTAACCCAACAGAAGATGGGGAACAACCGAAGAAAGATATCCCAGGTTATGACTTCGTGAAGACTGTTGTAGATAAAGATGGAAACATTCAACATATCTACAAGAAGACTGTGACACCAACTCCAATGCCGGATCCAACTCCGACACCAGAGCCACAGCCACAACCTACTCCACAACCGCAACCAACACCACAACCAAAACCAGAAGAACAAACTATTCCTGTCGTTCCAGAAACGAAAGAAGAAGTGAAGTATATCGATCCACAAAATCCTACTGCACAACTTCCAAATACAGGAACAAAAGAATCTTCTACTGCTGGTCTTGCAATCTTTAGCGCTTTAGCAGGTCTGTCATTATTCGGATTTGCAAAACGTAAAAAAGAAGACTAAGCTAACTTGTGGCTAAGAAAAACCGCGAAAATCTCGCGGTTTTTTCTGTTTGTATCTAAAAAAATATCCTCCAAACTAGATAGTTGAAATCAGTCTTTTATAAGAAAATTTGATAAAATAGAAGTATCAGTGTAAAGGATGAGAGAATGAAAAAGATTATTGGTATCTGGGCTCAAACTGAAAATGGTATTATTGGAAAGGACCAAGTCATGCCTTGGCATCTTCCAGCTGAGCTTCAGCATTTCAAAGAAACGACCATGGGACAAGCAATTCTTATGGGAAGAGTGACCTTTGATGGTATAAAAAAACGGGTTCTACCAGGTCGGACTAGCATTATCTTAACGCAAGATCAAGCCTACGATCCTGAAAATGACGCTGTACTTGTCATGCACAGCAAAGAAGAAGTCTTGGAGTGGTACCAGAACCAAGAGAAGGATCTTTACATTATTGGGGGGAGTCAGATTTTAAGGCTTTTCTCTGACCAGTTAGAAGAGTTGATCCAGACTATAATTCATGCAACGATTGATGGAGATACATTGGCACCGAGATTTGAAGAGAACCGCTATGAAAGAGTCCGTCAAGTCCATCATCCGAAAGATGAGAAGAACCCATATGATTTTACGGTCAACTATTATAAGAGAAAGGATTTAGACTAATGGAGCGAAGTGTCTTTGGTTTTTTTACAGCTGTCCTATGTGTCATCTGTTTGATTTGCGCCTTACAAACCTTTCGTAAAAAACGGTTTGGCCTCGCTATTTTATTCTTACTAAATGCTTTTACCAATCTTGTGAATTCCATTCACGCCTTTTACATGACCTTATTTTAAACTAAATAGAAACAGAAAATGACAGAAAGAGGAAATACATGCCAACGAATCAAAATAATGATATGATGGTTTATTGTTCATTTTGCGGAAAGAGTCAAGATGAAGTCCAAAAAATCATTGCAGGAAACAACGCGTTTATCTGTAATGAATGTGTCGAGTTAGCACAAGAAATTATCCGTGAGGAGCTAGCAGAAGAAGTCCTTGCAGACCTTAGCGAAGTTCCAAAACCAATCGAATTGCTCAATATCTTGAACCACTATGTGATCGGTCAAGATCGTGCCAAACGTGCTCTTGCTGTAGCGGTATACAACCACTACAAACGCATCAACTTCCACGATACGCGCGAAGATGAGACAGATGTTGAATTGCAAAAATCAAACATCCTCATGATTGGTCCTACTGGTTCAGGTAAGACTTTCTTGGCCCAAACCTTAGCACGTAGCTTGAATGTCCCATTTGCTATTGCCGATGCAACAGCCTTGACAGAAGCTGGTTATGTGGGAGAAGACGTTGAAAACATTCTCTTGAAACTTCTTCAAGCAGCTGATTTTAACATTGAGCGTGCAGAACGAGGCATCATCTATGTCGATGAAATCGATAAGATCGCTAAGAAAAGTGAAAATGTCTCTATCACACGTGACGTTTCTGGTGAAGGGGTACAACAAGCCCTCTTGAAGATCATCGAAGGAACCGTCGCTAGTGTTCCACCTCAAGGGGGACGTAAACACCCTCAACAAGAGATGATCCAAGTGGATACCAAGAATATCCTCTTCATCGTAGGTGGAGCTTTTGACGGGATCGAAGAAATTGTTAAGCAACGTCTTGGTGAAAAAGTCATCGGTTTCGGTAAGAACAATAAAGCTATTGATGAATCAAGCTCTTACATGCAAGAAATCGTTGCAGAAGATATTCAAAAATTCGGGATTATCCCTGAATTGATCGGACGTCTTCCAGTCTTTGCTGCTCTTGAGCAATTGACAGTTGACGATCTTGTCCGTATCTTGAAAGAGCCACGCAATGCCTTGGTAAAACAATACCAAACCTTGCTCTCTTATGATAATGTTGAATTGGAATTCGATGATGAAGCCCTTCAAGAGATTGCTAATAAGGCTATCGAAAGAAAAACAGGAGCTCGTGGACTTCGTTCGATTATCGAAGAAACTATGATGGATGTCATGTTTGAAATTCCAAGTCAAGAAGATGTCAAACTTGTCCGAATCACAAAAGAAGCTGTAGATGGAACTGAAAAACCAATTCTTGAAACAGCCTAGAAAGATGAAATATGGAAATTAACACACATAATGCGGATATTCTCTTAAGCGCTGCAAATAAGAGCCATTATCCTCAAGATGAGATTCCAGAAGTTGCACTTGCCGGTCGATCAAATGTCGGCAAGTCTTCTTTTATTAATACTCTCTTAAATCGAAAGAACCTAGCCAGAACATCTGGGAAACCAGGAAAAACCCAATTGCTAAATTTCTTCAATATCGATGATAAACTCCGTTTGGTAGACGTACCTGGTTATGGCTATGCACGTGTTTCTAAAAAAGAGCGCGAGAAGTGGGGGCGGATGATTGAAGAATACCTCACCAGTCGTGAGAACTTAAAAGCAGTCGTTAGTCTAGTCGATTTTCGTCATGAACCTTCTGCAGATGATGTTCAGATGTATGAATTCTTAAAATATTATGAGATCCCTGTGATCTTAGTAGCGACCAAGGCAGATAAGATTCCACGTGGAAAATGGAACAAACATGAATCCATCATTAAGAAAAAACTAGATTTTGATCCAGCAGACACTTTCATTGTCTTTTCTTCGGTAACCAAGGAAGGACTAGAGAAGTCATGGGATGCTATTTTAGAAAATGCGTTTTACGAAATAAATTGAAATGACATGAAAATGTCATTTTTGTTTTGGATTTATCTCGCAATTGTAATACAAGTGTAATATAAGTGGCTTTGTTTTCTTCTATCTATATGGTATAATTTCTATAAAGATAAAAGATGATAAAAATTTAATTGGAGATAAATTGTATTATGAAAAAGAAAATACGGAATAAAACGAAATTATTTGGTTTGTTCGTTTCTGTATTAGCAGTGGGGACATTTGCTGCTGCTATGAGCGAGCACGTCACATCAGTTGGCGCTAATGACGGAACTTACCAAGCTTATTCAGACCCTACTGAAGCTTTCATCTCACAAATTGGTGAGTCAGCTCGTCAGCTCGGTCAAGAGAATGACCTTTATGCTTCCGTTATGATCGCACAAGCTATTCTTGAAAGTGGATCAGGTCAGTCTGGCTTGTCTTCTTATCCGCATTACAACCTTTTCGGTATTAAAGGAAGTTATGCTGGCCAATCTGCAGTGATGCAAACTTGGGAGGATGACGGTGCAGGAAATGCCTATACGATTAATGACGCTTTTCGTTCTTACCCATCTTACTATGAATCATTGCAAGACTATGTAGCTGTTTTGAAACAAGGGCATTTTGCTGGCGCATGGAAGAGCAACACCTCAAGTTACCAAGATGCAACAGCAGCTTTGACAGGGGTTTATGCAACAGACACAAGCTACTATGCAAAACTTAATAACATCATTGAAACCTATAATTTGACTCAATACGATTCACCAAATGTTCAAGGTGGTATCACAGGTTCGGTATACAATCCATACCGTCAACAGTTCACTTCACAAGAAATCTTGAATTTGGATATCGCTTGGGCTAACCGTTTGAATTATTAAAAGTAAAACAGGCAGATGCCTGTTTTTTTGTTGTTTTTTTCACACAGTGATATTCGATATAAAACGTATGTGATGAAAAAATAATAATTCTCTCTGAAAACCTTTTCATTCTTTTCTCTCTATGTTATAATGATTTTATTCACAAACATTATATAAGGAGAATATTATGTCTGAATCTAATTTCATTCAAAAAGTAGGAGCGGCGTGTAATAAGAAAGAGGATCTCTATCAGAAATCTAAAACGCGCTATGCAGTGCGTTCTATTTTTGCTGGAGGATTTCTTACTTTAAGTACGGCGGTCGGAGCAGTTGCTGCAGACCTGTTGAATACCTTCGTACCTGGATCTGGTCGTTTTCTATTTCCATTCATCTTTGCCTGGGGCTTGGTTTACCTCTTATTCTTAAATGCGGAATTAACCACCTCAAATATGATGTATCTGACGGCGGGTACCTATCTAAAGAAAATTAACTGGAAGAAAGCGTTGGAGATTCTTCTTTATTGTACCTTCTTTAATTTAATTGGTGCTTTAATCGTAGCTTTTCTTTTCAATCAGACAACAGCCTTCGCACATATCGATCCAAAAGGTTTCCTAGCCACGGTAGCAGAAAATAAACTCCAACGAAGCAATCAAGTGGTTTTCTTTGAGGGAGTTATTGCCAATATCTTTGTAAATATTGCTATTCTTTCATATCTATATTTCAAAGATGAAACAGCGAAGGTGCTCTTAGCCCTATCTGCTATCTATATGTTTGTCTTTATGACCAATGAACACTTGGCTGCAAACTTTGCTTCTTTCTCATTGTTGAGCTTTAATTCAGTTTCTAGCCAATTGCCACATTTTGAGTTTTTAAATATTTTACGTCATTATAGCGTGACCTTCTTTGCCAACTGGGTAGGAGGAGGAGTTCTAATGGGACTAGCCTATGCTTGGTTGAATAATATCAAGAGCCTCTACAACGATTAAAAAATATAAAAAAAGTTTGCAAAAGTACTTGCATTCTTTTTTTATATATGATAAACTAATCTACGGTTTGAAAAAACTGCCTAAGACAGTAGGGGAGCTCGACTCATAAAGATCCTACCGAGGACAAAACGTATCATGTAAAAAGAAGCGTATTGTACTTTCGTGTCTAGGTTTGGGCGCGTTTTTCTTTTGGAAACATTCCCCAAGCAAAATAATTACGGAGGTGAACACACTAATGAGTGAAGCAATTATTGCTAAAAAAGCGGAACTTGTTGACGTAGTAGCTGAAAAAATGAAAGCTGCTGCATCAATCGTCGTTGTAGATTCTCGCGGTTTGACAGTTGAGCAAGATACAGTTCTCCGTCGCAACCTTCGCGGAAGCGAAGTTGAGTTTAAAGTTATCAAAAACTCAATCTTGCGTCGTGCAGCTGAAAAAGCTGGTCTTGAAGATCTTGCATCTGTATTCGTTGGACCTTCTGCAGTAGCATTTTCTAACGAAGATGTTATCGCACCTGCGAAAATCTTGAACGATTTTGCAAAAGACGCTGAAGCACCTGAAATTAAAGGTGGTGCAATCGAAGGCGCTGTCGCATCTAAAGAAGAGATTCTTGCACTTGCAACTCTTCCAAACCGCGAAGGACTTCTTTCTATGCTCCTTTCTGTACTTCAAGCGCCAGTGCGCAACGTTGCTCTTGCAGTCAAAGCGGTTGCAGACAACAAAGAAGACGCAGCTTAATCTTAAGCTACGCAGCGTAGCCTAGCTACAAAAAATAAAAATATAAAATTAAAACTTATTTGGAGGAAATAACAATGGCATTGAACATTGAAAACATTATTGCTGAAATTAAAGAAGCTTCAATCCTTGAATTGAACGACCTTGTAAAAGCTATCGAAGAAGAATTTGGTGTAACTGCAGCTGCTCCTGTAGCTGTTGCTGCAGCTGGTGCTGCTGACGCAGGTGCTGCTAAAGATTCATTCGATATCGAATTGACATCTGCAGGCGACAAGAAAGTCGGCGTTATCAAAGTTGTACGTGAAATCACTGGTCTTGGTCTTAAAGAAGCTAAAGAACTTGTTGATGGTGCACCTGGGGTTATCAAAGAAGGTGTTGCTGCAGCTGAAGCTGAAGAAATCAAAGGTAAATTGGAAGAAGCTGGAGCTTCAGTTACTCTTAAATAATCGAGTAACGCAAATTGAATGCGAAAGCCTAGTATATTAAGGATAAGAATTGCTTAAGGTGATTTAAATCTTAAATAGGGGAGTTATTCCCCACCAAATCCCCGCCAAGTTAGATCTTGGCGGGGATTTTTTCTACAACAAAATAGGATCCATAATTCCTATGTTAGTTTTAGCCTAAATAGAAATTATAGAGCCTATTTATCTAAATCTAATCATCACATTCAACTGGTGCATATGCCCACCAGACCCATGCCATCGAAGCTTTTGGTAACCCAAGGAGAATACGATGTGACTAAGAAGTTGTCTATGGGAGCAATCGAGTTGATCAAAGAATACTTGCCTCGTGCGGTTGAAAATGGTCAGGATATCGAAGCACGTGAAGCCATGGTGAATGCTATTTTCCTTGGAGGTATGAGCTTTAACAATGCTGGTTTGGGTTATGTACACTCAATGGCTCATCAGTTAGGGGCTGTTTATAATTTGCCACACGGTGTTTGCTGTGCTATGATTTTGCCAATCATTGAACGTGAAAATGCCAAACGTGTACCAGCTGCTTTCCGCGATGTTGCAAAAGCTTTAGGTCTTGATATCGCAGGTAAGACTGATGAAGAATCTGCTGACTATGCCATTGAACAAATCGAAGAATTGTCAGCCAAAGTTGGAATTCCGAAGAAATTAATAGAGTTGGACATCAAGGAAGAAGACTTTGACTTTGAATACCTCTCTAAGAATGCCTTGATTGATGCTTGTGCACCAGGAAATCAATTCATGCCAACCTTGGAAGAAACCATAGCTTTCTATAAAGAGTTGTTTTAGAAAGTTTCTAATTCAGTAATATTAATTTAGTTGCTAGAATATTATTTCTAGCGACTTTTTATTTTTGCTTTGAATATTTTGAGTACGGATAGTAGGGGATTCAAGGGATATACTATTTTTAATCTGATCTAAAAAAAGCAGAGCCAATAGACTCTGCATGACAGTAATTTGAAATTTAAAATTGAAACTATCTTTTACAGTTCTGCCACGCTTTCTCTACTTTAAGTAACGTTAACTCTTTAGTTGAAGAAAATAATTTGTTAGCATGACTGAGTTCTGTACCGCCGACAGCGACTGAAAATATATTTGCTGAATTAATAGCAGTGACGCCTGCAACAGAATCTTCAATCGCTATACATTCTTCAGCTCCACAATGGATAGATTTGGCAGCTGCTAAAAAAATATCTGGTGCTGGTTTACCATTGGTAATGTCCTCAGGATTAGCAATTGCATCAAAAAAACTATCTAGCCCTAATTTTTTTAGAATGAACGGACCATTTTTAGAGGATGAAGCTAAGGCAAGTTTTATTCCCTGCTCTTTCAATTCCCGAATGAAATGATCAATACCAGGAAGTACATTACTTGGGGTAAGTCTTTCAAGTGATTTGACATACAACTTATTTTTCTCTTCACAGAGATTCATAAAATCATAATCAGATATGGAAATGTTCAAGTGTTCTAAAATGACACGAAGAGAATCCTCGCGACTAACTCCTTTCGTTTTTTCCTCAATTGTATCAGGGATAGAGACCTCAAAGTGTTTGAGAATAATTTGTCTCCATGCATCGAAGTGTAACGAAGCAGTATCCGCTATTACCCCATCTAAATCAAAAAGAGCACCTTTAAACATCATAATACCTCTCTATCATTAAACTTTACTTTTTACAATATAGTATCAAAATGAAGAGAGGATTCAATCACTCAAAAACAGATAATTATGCTCTTTTTACAGTTTCTAAAGTCATTTTGAATGAAAGGCTATTTTTTACGAAATTCATTAGGTGTCTTACCAAAGAATTTTTTGAATTGGCGGAAGAAGTAACTAGGTGAATTAAAGCCAGATTCTAAAGAAATTGTCTCAATAGAATAATCAGTATTTCTCAGTAATTCCTTTGAATATAGTAACCGTTTTTCAAGAACAATCTTTTGAAAACTTTTACCTGTAACCTGCTTTAGCTTGTTGCTTAAATAATTAGGGTTATAAGAAAATTTGTCAGCAACTTCAGCAACATCAATATTCTTAAAATGTTGGTCAACATATGACAGAATTGGTGCAAAATTAAATTTTAATAAACTGTTCTGATAAATATTCTCTTCCTGATAAATTCGAATCAATTCCATTAAGAGAATTTGTAAATACTGAGATAAAAAATGCTGTGTTTGTATCCTATTTTCCAAATGTTCGCAGAGCATGAGTTGAATAAGACTATGGATAGTAGAATATTTATCTGTATGAAAAATAATAAACTGATCATGCTTGGCTTGAGTATTGAATGCGTCTGCTAGAAATTGAGTTAATATACTTGATGAATCTTGTAATTTATACAGGAAGAGCGAATCGAAAGTTTCTTTGTTTATGAGTATGTTGATTAGAATATCTTCTTCACCAAGAGCATTAATGGAATGCGGGACATCACGATCTAATACAATTAAATCACCTTTTGAGAGTGAGATAGTCTCACCATTTATTTCTTGAATACAGATTCCTTTATAGACATACACCATTTCAATAAAATCGTGCAGGTGAGTAATCATCGGGGCAAAACGATTATGGCGACTAAGGAATATGGAATTGTCACCTGAAAAAAACATCTCTTTTGGTAATCTAACAATTTTATATGTTTGATCTGTATATGTATTCCTATTTGTATCAGAATACATAGGATAATCATTTACTGAAATACCAGTTTCCTTTTGTTTAATCTCATACTCATTAACCTGGAATAGATAATTTTCCAATTCAATAATATTCAATGTTCATCCCTCCAAAATCTGTATTTAGTTCATTATATAATAGATTTAATGCATTGTAAACGGATACAATGCTATTTATAATAAAACTATAAAAATTAAATTAATATTTTGGAGGACAAAGCAGTGGATAAAATGAAAAATAAATATGCCATACCTGTAAGTGAAAGAATAACCTATGGTTTTGGTAATTTGGCTGCAAACTTGATGATTACCACAGCAAATGCTTTTATTACATATTTCTATACTGATGTAGTTGGCCTTACGATTTCAGTAGTTGGTACAATATTGCTGTTTGCGCGTTTATTTGATGGTGTTAGTGACTTAGTGATGGGAGCGATTGTCGATAAAACATCTTCAAGTAAGGGGAAGGCGAGACCATGGATAAAACGAATGATAATTCCATATGGACTAGCTCTCACCTTACTGTTCACCTCACCGAGTTTTCTACCTGATGAGATGAGAGCAATTTATGCATTTGTTACCTATGTTATTTCTCTCGCAGGTGTATATACGATGACAATGGTACCCTATTCAGCTCTGATTGGGACCACCACACCTGATTCAAAAGAAAGAGGTTATTTATCAACTTCTCGAACGATTCTTGGATTTATTGGTGCCTTCTTGGTGAATGGAGTTGTTCTAAAAATTGTTGAAATGTATGGTGCGGTCACTGAAACTTCTTCATGGACGAAAATGGCTGCAACACTTGGTTTGATTTCTGTGGTATTGCTGACAGTTCTTTATGGAAATTCAAAAGAAAGAGTACTAGAAACTAGCGAAGCAATCAGTGCTGATAATGCACAAAAATTTTCGACAATGGATAATATCAAGGCCATGATAAAAAATAAATACTGGTTAATAATCATTACCGTCACTCTGATTAGTTTTATTAATGCTGGTTTTATGGGGATCAATATTTTTTACGCCCAATGGATCTTGAATGATATGAGCAAGGTTGGTTTGATTGGTATGTTGTCCTTTGCCCCGATTATTGTCAGCTGTCTGTTTGCTCCGATTTTGCTAAGTCGATTCTCTAAAAGAACGATTATGATTATCGGAACAGTAATTAGTTTGATTGGCAGTGTGATATTGGTATTGTTTCCAACAAATTTCACAATGATTGCAGCTGGTTTGGTTGTCAGAGGATTGGGTATTGCTCCTGTATCTGTTGCCAGTTTTGCGATGTTGGGTGATATCGCTGATTATGGAGAATGGAAAACAGGAATTCGCTCAGACGGAATCATCTTTGCGGCAGCAACCTTTGGTGAAAAGGTGGGTTCTGGTTTAGGAGGTTGGATTTTGGGTATGGTAATGGCTCTTGGTGGATATGTCTCAGGAGCAGCTACTCAATCCGCAGCAACCATGTTTGCAATTAAATCTGTTTTTGCTTATATACCTTTTGTATTTGGAGTTGTGAGTATCATTTTAATATTCTTTTATGACTTGGATACAAAACTCCCTGACATTATTAAAGACTTAGAGGCCCGTAAAGGACACGAATAAAAAATTAAGGGGAAGTAAATAGCTTGCCCCTTTGTATTTTAGAAAGTAGGAAAATGATGAAATTAACAGAAAAACCATTTTATTTGGATGATGAAGCAATAGCTTGGGTTGAAGATACACTGGAAAGTTTAACTGTAGATGAAAAAATCGGTCAGCTATTTGTTCCAATCGGCTACTCAACCGAAAAAGAATACTTGGATCATTTGGCTTCTTTTAACATTGGAGGATTATTTTTCAGACCGGGAAATGCAGTAGAAGTGAGAGATACTTATCAGTATATTCAAGAGATTAGTAAAGTTCCACTTTTAACAACTGCAAACTTAGAAGACGGAGGAAATGGAGCTGCCTTTGAAGCGACAGCATATGGTCGTCAAATGGCTATTGCTGCAGCTAATGATCCGAAATTTGCATATACTCTTGGAGAAATTGCTGCTAAAGATGGAAAAGCAGTAGGAGTAAATTGGGGCTTTTCGCCAGTAATCGATTTGGATTTTAACTTTAGAAACCCGATAACAAATGTTCGAACATATGGTAGTGATATTGATACAGTTATTTCAAATGCTAAAGCCTATACGAAAGCATTCCATGACCAACATGTTATGACTTCCATAAAACATTTTCCGGGGGATGGTGCTGATGAGCGGGATCAACACTTATTGACATCTGTTAACCACCTATCAATGCCAGCTTGGGAAAAAACATTTGGATTGGTTTATAAAGAGTTAATTGATTTTGGTACCAAGGCAGTCATGGTGGGACATATTGCTTTACCAGCTTTTACTGGAGATGATATGCCAGCGACATTGAGTCCAAAAATTTTGAAAGATTTACTTCGGAAACAACTTAGGTTTAATGGTTTGGTCATTACAGATGCTAGTCCAATGGTGGGATTCTGTGCAGCAATGAAGCGTAGTGAGGCCATTCCATATACGATTGAGGCGGGCTGTGATATGCTATTATTCAATCGTGTTTTTGAAGAGGATGTTCAGTATATGAAAGATGGATTAGCAAATGGAATTCTATCTCATGAGAGATTGGACGAAGCTGTTACTCGGATATTAGCAGCTAAAGCATCTTTAGGCTTACACAAACAAATCGAACATGGTTCAGCAATGTTTGAAGATAGAAAAAAAGACCAAGCGGAACTTGCTGATCATTCTGTAACACTTGTGAAGGATAGTCAAAAATTGCTTCCCCTATCTCCCGAAAAACACAAGAGAGTTCTGCTTCAAATGTTAGGAAACTTCGATTCGAATGAACGCGTAAGTCAAAAGGTAAAAACTGAGCTTGAACAACTCGGTTTTGATGTGACTGTTTATGAACCCGAAACGAACTTTTGGGATTTAGAAACTGTGCAGAGTTTTTCAAGTAAATATGATATTGTGTTGTATGTAGCTAATATTGAAAATGCAAGTAATCAAACTGTTGCACGAATAAATTGGCATACACTATTTGGATTAGGAAATAATCTTCCTTGGTTTGTAAAGGAGATTCCAACTTTGCTAATTAGTTTTGGAAATCCCTATCATTTGTTTGATTTACCTATGGTAGAAACTGTTGTAAATACCTATTGTAATTATGATCATTTTATTGAAGCAGGAATTTCGAAATTAGTTGGAAAAAGTCCATTTAAAGGTGTTAGTCCTGTAAATCCATTTTGTAACAATGATCTATTAAAGGAGTTGAATGATGCAAATTGATCAATTAAAAGTAAATGGTATAAGCACCCCTTTAGGCTATCATTTTGATTATTTAACATTATCTTGGAGATTTCAAAGTAATGACTATCATGAAAATTTAAAATTTAAAATTGAAATCTCAAAGGATGATTGTTTTGAAGAAATAGTATTTAGCGGAGAAACAAATAGTTTTTATAATACATATACGATAACGACAGCATTTCTGAAGCCACGGACCAGGTACTTTTGGCGAGTAAGCGTTGACGAAGTTTCAGCAATTAGCTATTTTGAAACTGGTAAAATGAATGAGCCTTGGGAAGCGGACTGGATTAGTTATCAGGAGCCAACATTCGAATCAGTTAGCTTTAAAAAATCGTTTTCTGTAAAGAAAGAAATCCGTTCAGCACGATTATATTCTCTTGGTCTAGGGCTCTATGAAGTTTTTATCAATGACAGGAAAGTTGGAGAAGAATACCTTGCTCCAGGTTACCATAGTTACGACCTTATTCAGCAGTATCAAACCTATGATGTGACTGAGTATCTACAAGACAGGAATGAGATAGCTTTTCTTGTTGGTAATGGTTGGTATAGAGGAAGATTCATATTTGAGGGCGGTCTTGAAAATATTTATGGGGATAAACAAAAATTAATTTCAGAACTCCATATTTTATATCATGATGGTAGTACAGAAATCATCAAAAGTGATACGACCTGGAATGCTAAAACAAATGAAATTGTTGAAAATTCAATCTATGATGGAGAAACAATCGATTTTTCATCGAAGTATCAGCCACTGACAGTCATCATGGATAAGGAAAGTAAACAATTATTACGTGAGAGAATTGATTTACCAATTTGCAACATGGAAAGTCTTGAACCTCTCATTTTCAGAGATACTGCAAACAACCTCCTACTTGATTTTGGACAAGAAATTACAGGCTGGATAGAAGGAATGCTACCAGCGAACAAGCCCAAAGTCTCATTTAAATTTGGAGAGATTTTACAAAATGGTCAATTTTATTCAGCGAATCTTCGGACAGCAAAACAAGAATTTGTCATTCTAAATAATGAAAAAGAACGATTCATTCGTCCTAGATTTACTTTTTTCGGTTTTCGATATGTAAAAGTGGAAGGATTAAATGAAGAGGAAGCTCAGAGGTTCTCAGCCAAAGTTCTTCATAGTAAGATGGAAGAGAGATTTAGATTTACTTCATCTCATAAAAAATTGAACCAACTAATTAGCAATATCAGATGGAGTCAAAAAGATAATTTTCTAAGTATCCCAACGGATTGTCCACAGAGGGACGAGAGAATGGGCTGGACTGGTGATATTACAGTCTTTGCAAATACTGCTTCATATAATATGGAAACAAGAGCTTTTTTAGGTCATTTCTTAAAGATGGTTGAATTGGAACAGGAACATCTGAATGGAGCAGTACCCTTTTTTGCACCATTTCCAAAAGTAGCGGATAGAGATGCTCAAAATCCATTTCTGAATTCGGCAGGTGCTGCAGTTTGGGGGGATGCAGCTACTGTGCTTCCGATGACGCTTTTTCGCCATTTCCGAGATCAAGGTCTTTTGAATTCACATCTTTCACTGATGATGAATTGGGTAGATTATATTTATCGTCAGGATGAAGAACGTGGTGGGAAAAGATTATGGGATTTTGGGTTTCAACTAGGCGACTGGCTTGCTCTAGATTTGGGAATACCTGGAACAGTATTTGGGGCAACAGATTCAGCACTGATTGCGACAATTTATTATTATTACTCAGCAAGCAATACAGCAAAAGCACTCAAATTATGTAATGATTCGAGTGCAACTTTCTATTCAAAACTAGCTCTTGAAATCCGTACTGCATTGTTGACTACTTACTTTATTGGTGATGAATTGCAATTAAGCCCTGTTACCTTACAATCTGAAGTTGAACAAAACCGACAAGAGATGGGACGATTGTTTGGCGGAATTGACATCTCCACAAGAGTTGATACACAAACGGGTCTTTCCCTTTTATTACGATTCGGAATCTACCCTTCAGAGTCTGCTCGTCTGAAATTAGTTGAAACTTTAAAGGAAAGGATGAGCGAATCTAATGGAGCATTGACCACTGGTTTTGTAGGTACTCCTGAATTACCTCATGCACTTCTTGAAAGTGGTCTTGTTTCGGAAGCATTCTCGCTGTTGTTTAAAGAAACTTCTCCAAGTTGGTTATTTGAAGTCAATATGGGGGCAACAACGACTTGGGAACGTTGGGATTCCATTCTTCCAAATGGAAAAATTTCAGGAATTGAGATGAATTCCATGAACCATTATGCTTATGGAGCAATTGAAGACTTTATCATCGAGAAAATGGTCGGTATCAACTTACCAGATATCGAAGATGATACAAACACATATCAAATTTCTCCTCAATATACAGAACAGTTAAACTGGCTTACCGGTAGATTAGACACAGTAAATGGTAAGATTGAGGTTCATTGGGAAATCCAAAATGGGATTGTCAACTTGAAAATAGATGTTCCTACACGAACAAGAGTTCATCTCATTCTTAAGAATGGTGAAAGTATGGCTTTGCAAACAGGATCTTATCAATTGAATGATGTCTATTTGCCAGAATAATAGTTAGTATTATGACTTGAAATTTCTCTCCACCTTCGGTCCATGGCCGAAGGTTTCTTTGTATTTGTCGTAAAAGTAGGTTTTATTACTGAAACCAACGCTGAGGGCGATTTCTTGGATAGGTAATTGCGTTGTCTTTAATAATAGTTGAGCCTTCATCAGTTTGCGTTGATTCACTAATTGTGTAAAGGTTTGACCAGATTCCGTCTTGACCAGATTGCTCAAATAGTTTTTATTAAAATTTAAGCGTTGAGCCAGCTCAGCTAATCCAATCGTGGCATATTCACGGTCAATAATCTTTAGTACCTGAGCATAGGTTGACTCCTCTAATTGCAAATCCACGGTCTTTTCAACAGTTGGCAATAGCCGTGCTAAGTGATAGCAAAAGAGGGGCAGGTAATGTTTTAACATTTGTTGTGAAAAATCCTGTGGTAAAAAATACTCTGTCATCATTTCTTGTAAGATCTGGCGGATAGGGGTATTTTTCTCGGTAGGTAGAAGTAGAAAGTTATTCCGATTGAAATGCTGGGAAGAGTCCGATAGTAAAAGCTGGTAGAGAAGACTATTTTCACCTTGGAGTTGCTTGAGCCAGTTAATCGAAACATCCTTATTTTGGAATAGAATATTGATCAGAATATCGTCATCTCCTAGCGCCTCAATCGAATGCCGACTCTCCATATCCATGAGAAGAATATCTCCTTCTTTTAAGTCAAAGATCTGGTCGTTGATGCGTTGGCGGCAATGGCCTTTATAGACATAATTAATCTCTAAAAATTGATGGGTATGTTCTGGGTAAGGTGCGTAACGACTGTGTTTGCTCATGAAAATATCTTTGTTTTTAAAGAAGAATTGTTGAGAAAGTTTAGGAGTGTTACTCGCAGACTGGATATCCAAATAATCTGCCACAAATCCTCTCTTCTCCTGAAGTAATTCATGCTCCGTTTTAGCAAATAATAGTTGATCTAGTTGATTCATAATTTCTTCCTTCGAACTGTATATTTGATACGTTTTCTATGTTATATCGATATTGTACCATAATTCAAAATAAGGTTAAATAGAAGTATCAAAAAACGAAGGAGAATACTCATGACTTACCATGTTGCAATTGACATTGGGGCATCCAGTGGACGTGTCATGTTGGCCTACAAAGAAGAAGGGTTACATTTAGAAGAAATCCATCGCTTCAAGAATGGCTTTGCTAAAGTAGATGGACATGACAGATGGGATATTGACCAGCTGGTTAAGAATGTATTGATTGGTCTTGAAAAAGTCAAACAGCAAGGGGTAGGGACCTGTACAATTGGTATTGATACTTGGGCTGTTGACTATGTTCTTCTTGATGACGAAGGAGAGCTTTTAGGACAGCCGGTTGCCTACCGAGATGCTAGAACTCAGGGAGTGATGGAACAAGTCTTTCAGCAGATCCCAAAGGAAACTATTTACAAGAAAACAGGTATCCAATTTCTCAACTTCAATACCCTATATCAGTTATTTGTAGAAGATGATAATTTGTTGGACAAGACAGATAAAATTCTTATGATTCCCGACTACATCGCCTACAAATTGACAGGCAAAATGACGGGGGAAGTCACCAACTGGTCAACGACCCAATTTCTTCATCTAGAAAGTCGAACTTACGACAAGGATTTGTTGGAGGTGTTAGACATTGATACCAGCAAGTTTCCTGATTTGATAGAGGCTGGTGAGATTATTGGTGCCCTCAAAGTAACAGGTTATGATGTACCAGAAGCACAAGTCATTGCCGTCGGTACGCATGATACAGCATCAGCTGTTGTAGGTGTCCCCGCAACCAGCAAAAACTGGGCTTATATCAGTTCAGGAACCTGGTCTTTAATCGGTCTTGAATCCCAAGAGCCCATTGCCAATCAGGACAGTTTTAGAGCAAACTACACTAACGAATGGGGAGCATACCAAACCTACCGTTTCCTAAAGAATATCACTGGTATGTGGTGTGTTCAGGAGATTGCCCGTCTCACTGACTATAAGTATTCTTTTAAGGAAATGGCCGAGCAAGCGGCACAGGTAGAGCCATTCTTGCAAGAGATTGATCTAAATGACGATCGATTCACCAATCCAGAAAATATGATTGAAGAAATCCAAAAGGCTTGTCGCGAAACAGGTCAGCTAGTACCTGAAAGCATGAGAGAACTGGTCATGGCAGTATATTCCAATCTTGCAAAAGCCTACGGACGAGAATTGAAGCAGTTGGAGGCTTTAACAGGACAAACAATTGACTGCCTTCATATTGTAGGCGGTGGCTCAAATGTCAGCCTTCTTAATCAACTGACTGCGAATGTTATCGGAAAAGAAGTCATTGCTGGTCCAGGAGAGGCAACCGCTATTGGCAATATTCTTGTTCAAATGATTGCGACAGGAGAATTTGAAAATATCAGTCAAGCTAGAAAATGGTTAGCAAGTACTTCACACTTAGAACATTACAAACCTCAATAATAAGGAGAATCAAATGAAAGCAGAACACATTACACAAGCCTATCAAGTTGCTAAAGAACGCTATGCAGCTATCGGAGTCGATACTGATGCCGCCTTGAAAAAACTACAAGCTATCAAAATTTCCATGCATTGCTGGCAGGGAGATGATGTCAAAGGATTCATGATGCCAGAAGGAGATTTGACTGGTGGTATCATGTCAACAGGAAATTACCCTGGTGCGGCCAAGACCCCAGATCAATTGCGTCAAGATTTGGAAAAAGCCTTTAGCCTCATTCCTGGCCAGCATAAACTCAACCTTCATGCCATCTATTTAGACACAGATGAAAAGGTGGATTTGAATGAAATTGAACCAAAACATTTTGAAAAATGGGTGGCGTGGGCAAAGGAACAAGGCTTAGGACTCGATTTTAACCCAACTTTCTTCTCGCATCCGATGATGAAAGACGGTTTTACTTTGTCCCATCCAGATAAGGAAGTTCGTGATTATTGGATTGAACATGGTAAACGCAGTCGCAAGGTTGCTGAGTACATGGGGAAAGAACTTGGTCAAGTTTGCTACAACAACTTTTGGGTACCAGATGGTTTCAAGGATAACCCAGTTGACCGACTTAGTCCTCGGAAACGCTTGATGGAATCCTTAGACGAAATTTTCGCTGATCAAGTGGATGAAACCTACACCCAAGATGCAGTAGAGAGCAAATTATTCGGACTTGGAGCCGAAGCCTATACCGTGGGCTCACACGAGTTTTATATGGGCTACGGCTTGACGCGTGGCAAAATAATCTTGTTAGATGCAGGACACTTTCATCCGACTGAAGTTATTTCAAACAAACTGTCTTCATTAGCACTTTTTGGGAAAGGAATTATGCTCCATGTATCCCGTCCTGTCCGTTGGGATTCTGACCATGTGGTTATTATGGATGATGAATTGCAAGATATCGCTAAAGAGTTGGTCCGTAATGATTTGTTGGACAAGGCAGTGATTGGCCTTGATTTCTTCGATGCGACTATTAACCGAATCGCTGCCTGGGTCATCGGTACTCGTAATACTCAGAAGGCACTCTTGAAAGCCCTTCTTGAGCCAACAAAAGATCTGAAAGACATGGAAAATAGCTTTGATTTTACTTCTCGCTTAGCCTACACAGAAGAGCTGAAAGATTTCCCATACGCAGATGTTTGGAATTATTTCTGCCTTCAAAACGATGTACCAGTTGGTCTTGATTGGTTGACAAATGTCCGCCAATATGAAGAAGAAGTGTTAAGCAAACGTAACTAGAAAGAGGAAATTATGACTAAATTTATCGATTCACCCTATGTTGAAACCATGCGAGAAGTAACTTATCAATCTTACCTGCGATACTGGGATGAACGCAATGGTGGGAATGTTTCTTGCCGGTTGACTGCTGAAGAAGTGAGCCCTTATGAAGATGTGCATGAGGTCAAATCCACACATGAACTTGGTTTTGATGCTTCTGCTTTAGCAGGCCAATATTACCTCGTTACAGGCACTGGTCGCTATTTCCGCAATGTAACCAAACAACCTCTGCTTGATTTAGGATTGGTAAAAATTTCTGAAGATGGTCAAAGTTACGATATTGTTTGGGGATTTGAAGACGGTGGACGGCCAACCTCAGAGTTTCCAAGTCATTTGATGAGTCACATCGAACGCCTAAAAGTAAACCCTGAACAACGTGTTGTTTTCCATTGCCACCCGACCAACTTAATTGCATTGACTTTTACGCAAGACTTGGATGAACGTTACCTATCTCGTCTTTTATGGAAAATGCAGGCAGAGTCACTTGTTGTCTTTCCTGAAGGAATCGGAGTTATCCCTTATATGACTCCAGGCACAACAGAGATTGGAAAAGCGACGGCAGAAAAGATGGCAGATTTCTCAGCAGTCATCTGGCCACATCATGGACTCTTTGCTTCAGGTATCTCACTAGATGAAACCTATGGCTTGGTAGAGGTCATTGAAAAAGCAGCCATGATCTACAGCCAAGTAGGAGCTCAAGGTGGCATTATCAAGCAAGAAATCACCGACCAAGAGTTGAAAGAATTGGCCAATCGCTTTGAAGTAACACCTAAGGAAGGATTTTTATAAGATTCGCTTAAGAGGAGGTTGAACTCCTCTTTTTTAATAATTTGTTAGTCCAAGTTGGACCATTTTCCATTAAATTCTAGTTTCTACACTATACCTTTTCTTAATGTATCGGTGAATAAGAGATATACGAGAGGATCATGACCTAACCCAGTAAAATGTATCCGACAGTCATTGGTTTATTGTTTTAGATTAAACAGTTTCTGAAGAAATTACACAAAATATTAAAAGAGGAAGATTGGATTCAATTTTATACCAAATCCCCGCCAAGTTAGATCTTGGCGGGGATTTTTTTCTACAACAAAATAGATACTATAATTCCTTTGTCAGTTGTACACTATGCAGAAATTATAGTGCTTTCTTAACTAAATCCAATCATCACCGTCAACTGGTGCATAAGCCCACCAGACCCATGCTAAACCAAGATCAGTAGCTTGGATAATATTATTTTGCTTAGTAATTAAATTATGATGAAGTGCAAAATCAATGTAATCATCTAATTGATTTCTTTTATCAGCATAACCTTCTTCAATTAATTTTGAGATTGATTCAGGTAAACTCACGTAATCTAAAAAACTAGTAAAGTAGGTATCTGTTATTAGTTTTTCACGAATTTCAAAGTTTGAACCTTTGAATTCTCTTTGCAAATTATTTTTAATTGACATTCTTTTACTCCTTTGAAATTTATAGTATGTCAGAAAAATGTGTTAAAACTGTTAGCTATACAACAGCCTATATTTTGAGTATGCCATAAAAACGCAGAAAAACTGTTTATTTCCGTTTTTTTTTCTTAATTTTTTAGTCGAAACTGAGATACTTTAAAGAATATAGTTGGTCACTGTAACTGATAGACGCCAGTGGGAAAGATGAAAGACCGAGACCGCCATCAAGGCTAAACGATTATATTTTGTAGGCAGGCATGAATTTAAGGCTTTTTTATAGTTTGAACCACGAATTTTATAAGGTTCATCTCTTAGTTCATTAATGAAGTTTTTCTTTTGTTTCTCAAATTTTTTTAATGATTTATCCCTTAAATTTTGGTGGCCAACCTCCCAACGTTCTATTAAAAAATTTTTTAAATTCACCTTGAAATTAGGATTATCTTGGAGTTTCTTCAAGTAGAAGTAATAACACTCTCTTGCATGTTGGGCTCGCATCCCATGTAGATTGATAAGATTCTTCATTTCTACATCTGTAAAGATATAATCATCCTCTTGTTTATTTTTAAAGGTATCTAGGACTACTGGGACATCTTGAGGAAGAATTAGTTGAGGTTGAAATTTTCCTCCCTTTCCACGTTGAACTAAAACATAGTAATTACCATTATTATCTTTTCGAATATCTTTTCCTTTTAATTTTTTTAATTCGGATCTACGAATCCCAACTGCCCTCTGAAAATTAACCAGCCGAGAGAAGCGAGAGTCTGTTTCTTGATTTTTACCTTGTGAGTTTTTTGATTTTACACGACCTCGGATAATTTTGTCGCTGGAACGCTTGTCTTTTCTAATGCGATTCATATTGATATCAACTGCTTTACAAACAGGTGCTAAATAAGTATGGATGGTAGCAACAGAGTATTGTTTTGGATCATCATTTAGATCTAGTTGGTATAGTTGAATTACTTCTTCAGTAATATCTGATTTTTTCTTAATATTGTGTTCTTTAGCCCACTTTGTGAAGCGAGTAATTGCTCTTTTATAGCTTGTCCTCGTTCGATTGTTTGTGATATTTTTTGAAGCTACAATAAATAAATCGTGCTTGAGGGAATTCCTTTTTCTTGGCATTATACATTCCTTTCTATATAAAATAATTACATATTATTGTTAAACTGCCTCCCACCCTTTTTTAATAAGCTGGGTATGCTTTTGATACTTCCCATCGAGGCTAACTCTTGAAGTTTAATGTTTGCGATAGATTTTCAGTACTCACCGTGATCTATGTTTGGAAGGATCATAAAGATGTCATTGCTTATTCGAGCTTGTAAAACTTTTCTATTTTACTTTTTTTAATTACATTATTTATTTACTTTGCTAAACTAGTTATTTTTTTAGTTTTTACTTTCATTTTTCCTTTTTTATTTTACCTTAAACACGTTTTTCTTTACTTTTTTATCTACTAAATGGTTATTCTTTACTTCATGTTATTCAGTAGAGAATAACCATTTAGATTTTCTTTCTTTTTCTCTTAGTTTTTTCCTTTGCAATGACTAGCATATGAGAAATAAGTATGTTAACCGTGTCCGGTAACAAACTTTCTCCCATATGACTAATGGCTCTACTTATTCAATTCAATTTAATTTATAATAATAGTATGCCATATTTTTATAAAAATAAAGATAAAAGAAAAAACATCGTTATTTTAGGAATAGAAATGTTGTTTTTATTTTTACAAAAAAATGGCATAATAATAGTATAGATAAAAAAAGGCAGTGGTGAACTGTCTTTTTTTGTTCCTTAAAAAAAGGGGGTAGCAGATGCTCAAGAACAATCGTTTAATAATAATATTAAAGAGAGTAAGGCCACCGTGAAAATTCACGAATGAAAAATCTTTTTTTTAATAATAATCGGAGGAAAACAAAATGAAAACGTATAAAAACCATGTGATTAATTTAACTCAACAATATCTTACAGAGTTAATTAATCACAATGAAGAAGTCAATATTAGAATGTTTTATTCAACATTTGAAGAGGATCAGTATATCTCAATCTTGAATGACCAGGATCAAGAAGTGTCATTCAATTTTGTAAATGATAGCATTGAAATTGAATTAATTGATCCGTTGTGTGAGAAAATTGTAATTACATTTGATACTGTAGAACAAACAGCTAAAATCCATCTTGTAATTAATTTTCTCTTAGATTTGTTTTTTAGATTCAATTGGCATGAATCAGTTGCAGCGTTATCAGTTGCAGATTTCTGGGAATTGATCAAGAATTACGAAGAGGATAAACTCGATATGACGTTTGGTTACCCAAGAATCGTAGGCTCTAATAGCTGATAGCCATATTTTTAGGCACAAAAAAAGTGGGAAAGGAATCGTTATTATACTTATCCTTTTCCACTCTTTTTTATTTTGTCTCGTTAATAATTGTGTTAATAGCTGAAATGACTTTATTTTGTTTGTACTCTGGTAAAGATTTGATAGTGTCAATAAGCTGTGCTAAATCAGTACTTTCTTCTTTAAGTGTTAAATCAAAAAAAGTTTGTAGATCAACATTTAATGCTTCTATAATTTTCTCAAGCGTACTAATTTTTATATTGGGCTCTAAATTTTCTAACTTATACGCGTAATTGGTACCAAGATCTGCTTTTTCTTCTAGTTGTTCCTGGGTCATTCCTGACTGTGTCCGCAGAATCCGTATTCTTTTGCTTATATACTTTTGTAATTCTGACATTGCTCACCTCTTAAGACTATTTTACAGCCTTAGAAGGTTAGATTCTAGTTCTTTAAAGGTTGGTTACAACTTTACAAAGTTGCTAAAATATAGTATAATTCGGGTGTTTATAATTATATAGTGATAATTTGCTCAATACTCTATCATAAAGGTGGGAATTATGAAAAAGAAAACGATCAAAGCAACTGTATCTGCTGTATCAATAGCTACAGCTTTTGCGGGAATTTCTGTTGTCCAAGCGGATGAAGTAACTGTAACTCAGCCAAATGAGTCAACATTAAGTGTTGAATCGGCGTCTCCTTCATCTACAAATATAAAACAAGTAGACGGGGTATTTGTCCATAATGGGGTTGCAACCGTAACGAAAACGCCAACTGCGGAAGTTGTAGAAGAAGCTAGAACAATCAAGGAAGAAACGGATCAATCGGTTTCAAATCAGGAAAGTGCTTTAGAAAACGCTAAGACTTCAGAAGCAGTCGCTGCATCAAAAGTTTCCGATGCAAATGTTGACTTAAAGAATGCTGAGGCGAATAAAGAATTAGCTACACCTGAAAAAATTGAAAAAACGAAGAATGAAATATCAGAAGTAAAAGCCGATATTGAGAAAAAGGAAACATCACTAAAAGATGCATCTGATAAAGTTCTAGAAGCTGAGAAAGAACGTAATCAGCAATCAGAGGTTATTAAAAAAGATCAAGAAAAAATTTCAGAGCAAGAAAAGAAAGTTTCGACAGCTGAGGAAGCAGTAGCAACTGCACAAAAAAATCTTGATAGTACTGGAGCATCGGAAATCATTGCTGAAAGAGACAAAGCAAAAAGTGATGTAGCTGAAAAAGAATCAGCAGAATCAACAGCGAAAAAGGCTTTGGAAAATGCTATTAGCGAAGACAAAAATAAAGCTGAAGAACTCAGTAAAGCTTCTACTGATGAAAAAACGCAACTTAGTGCTAGTCAAGTATCTGCTAAACAATTAGCAGATGCTAAAAAGGTTGCAGAAGAAGCAGCAAATGCATTAGTGAAGGCTCAAAAAGAGAAAGAAACTGCCCAGAAAGTTTTAGATGGTACTGGCGTTGAAGAAATAGTAGCAGAACGTGATGCGGCTAAGAAAAATTTAGATGCTAAAACAGCAACTGAAAATACAGCCAAACAGGAACTCGATCGTGCTAAAGAAGCAGATAATAAAAAAGCGACCGCACTAAATAATGCAAAATCAGTTGAAGCGGATCAAATAAAGAAAAGCCAAGAAACGGCAGCAAACTTGTCATCTGCTGAGGAAAAACAAAAACAAGCACAAGAGAATCTAAAGAAAGCTCAAGAAAATAAGGTTTCAGCACAAAGTAATCTTGATGCTTCTGAATCACAAGTTGCCCAAACAATAGCAAATCGTGATAGCAAAGCAAATGATTTAGCAAATAAACAAAAAAGTAAGATTAGTGCAGAAGAAGAGCTCAAAACAGCTAAAGAAAATGATGCTAAGAAAGCTTCAGAAATTTCATCTTTAACTACTAAGAAAAACCAAGAAGAGGCAAAAGTAAATGAAAATTCAAATGAGCTAGCGAGTGCTACATCAGCAGCTCAGGAAGCAAAAGAGAATAAAGAGAAGGCTGATCAAGCGGTTGAAACGCTCAATAAACAAATTGCAGCAATTAAAAATCTCACTATTCCTCAATTGCCTCAAGATGTCATTGATGCTTACAAGGCTTATCTTGCCGATAACTCAGATGCAAATAAAAATGCATTAAACGACGTTATTCAAAAATGGTTCACAGGTAGTAAGTATGATTTTGGTACTCCAGAGACGGAATATTCTCCTGAACACCAAAATATTGTTATCAAAGGTTGGCCAAATAAGGATATTGTTTTGCCTATCGATGACTCTGAAGTCGATTTGGATAATCTCACAGATAAACAGATTGAAGCTTTGAGTCAATATTATGTGCTTCTCGCAAACAATCTGCAAGACCAAGTCTGGGGAAGCCATGATTTTATAGTTACTAAAGAATCTGTTCAAGGTGTTAAAAATATCGCAAAAGCCTATGCTGATGAGAATAAACCATTTGGTACAAGTCATAGTGTCACAGCTCTTGCAAAAGATGGATTGGATTCAATCGCTTGGGCTGGCGAAAATATGAGCTTCAATAATACATTATTAGGTTTTAGTGCTTATTATTCAGAAGCAAAAGAAACACGAAAAGCTACAATGTCTCAATTGTATCGTGAGGTATATGATGCTGTAATTAGCTTTATGGCAAATGATGTACATGCATATTTTGGACATATGAGATTAATGATTGGAGAGAAAGCTCCTTCAAATATACAAGCAGTCGGGGTAGCAAATAGCCTAACACCTAGTGGCGTTGGTCGAATGCATTTTATTAAATTCAAAGGTCAATCTAGTCATTTCGATTACATTAAAGATGAACAAACAGGTGAGTATCACTATAAGTTCATTGACGACTATTATGATAAAGGGCTTGCCAAACCTCTAGCTACACCATTTGATACTTCAAAAATGGAAGATGAATTAACAGCTGCTAAAGCTAAACAGACTGCAGCAAATACAGCGAATAATTCTGCACAGAATCGTTTGGAAAAAGCTAAATCAGAAAATGATTCAAGTACAAAAGCTCTTAAAGAAACGACAGCAAAATTAGATGCTCTGAAAGCTACTCCAGATCAAACACCTGCAGCTACTACTAAATTGGAAATCGCTACACAAAATTATAATGAAGCACAAATCCAATTTAATAAGGCTCAAGATGCACTTGATCAATTAAATGCTGATATTCAAAGCAAGCGTCAAGCTTTAGCAAATGCAAAAGATAATTTAGACCAGGCCACAACAGCAGAAGTAAAAGCTAAATCTGATCTTGAAAAAGCAAAAGTAGAAAATCAAAATGCAAATCAAAATCTGAAACAAACTCAAAAACTAGTAGCAGAATTGATGTCAGTTCCTGATCAAACTCCAGGTGCACAGAAGAAATACGACAATGCGAAACAACTAAAAGAAGAAGCTGAAACAAGATATATCAAAGCTCAAACAGCTCTGGATAACTTAAATGCAGACCTTCAAGTTAAGCAAAAAGCATTAGAAACTGCAAAAGAGGAGTTTGAAAAAGCAATAGCAGCAGATAAGACTGCAAGAAACAATTTAGATGAAGTAACAAAAATTCATGAAAAACATTTGGCAGCCTTAAATACTACACGTCAAACGATTGCAAGATTAAACTCAATCTCAAATAAGACACCTCTTGCACAAAAGAATCTAGATGAAGCTTCTAAACAATTAGTTGCTGCCAAGACTCGTTATGCAAAAGCACAATCAGCAGTTGAAAATCTAAATGCAGATATTCAAACAAAACAAAAAGTTTTAGCAGATGCGCGTGCAGAATTGGATAAAGAACTTAAAGTACTTTCAGATCTTAAAGCTGAAAAAGCTACGGATGAAGCAGAACTCAGAAACCGTCAGAATAAAGTTGAAGAGTTAAAAGCTAAAGAAAGTCAAATTAAGGATGAAATTTCTAAATTAAATACTCACTTAGGTGCTTTAGAAACACTTTTAGATCATCTTGAAAATGCTGATGTATATTTGAAAAAAGCAAAAGAAGCATATGACAATGCAGTTGAAGAGCATCGTTTAGCACTTGAGAATGTAGCAAGAGAGGAAGCTAAACTTAAATCACTTCTACAAGATCAATTGGATGCAACTGCACAATACGAGGCTGTACAGCTTGCTTACCAAAGATCACAAATAGTAAATCATCAAATTTTTTCTGACCACAATGCTACTAATGAACACACTTGTTCTAATATTGATAAAAAAATAACCCATAGAACTATTAATGAAGTTTCAGATAGTAGATATATTTATCGAGGGACGAAATCTAAATATGAGGCAATTCCGACACTTCCAATTACTGGTTCAGAAGAGAATCTAATGATTCTTGGTTTAGGAGTTATACTAGCAGGATTTGGTTTAGTAGCAAGAACTAGAAGAAAAGAAAATTAAAATAGGGGAATGAGAGGTTCATAATGACAAAAGAGGAGTGGGTTGAATTTTTCGAAGCAGTAAATGGTAGAATTCCAACTGCTCAAGAATTTCAAGAAGCAAGAGAAAAAGGTGAATTTTCAATAAATGTTGAATCTATAAAAAAAGTTAATGATTCAGAAGAAGCAAACAACATGGTTTCGGAATCAACATCTATGGTCTGTCCAAAATGTAATTGTACAAATGAAAATGGTGCAATATTTTGTCCTAACTGTGGTACAAAAATGGACGGAACAGGGATGTTAAATACTGCTAGTAATATTGCTGGTTCTATTGCTGATAGAATTAATAGTTTTACAGGTGGTGAGGGTGTTGTTGAGTTAAAAATGAGGGACTTATTTAGTCAAGTTTTTAAAAAACATACACGTGAAGAAGCTGAAAATATTTTTGCTTGTGGTTCAAAAACAACTACACCTCTACCTGAAAACATTTCAAAAGAATGGCCTAAACCATGGTATTTTGCAAGAGTATTTTTGCTACTTTTGATATCAAGTTTTATGTTATATTTCATATATGTTACATGGTTTAATACAAATATTTTCCCAGGATTAATGTTTGTCGCTGCCCTTACGGGAGCTATGCCAGTACTGTTTTTCTATTTTGAATGTAACTCACCTAGAAATATTGATATAATGACAGTTTTTGAAATATTTTTTATAGGTGGTATATTGTCATTACTAATAACTCATGTTTTATTACAAATTTTTCCAAGTGGAACTGGAGAGTTGATCCCATCTATGATGACTGGATTGATAGAGGAACTTGCGAAAATATTAGCAACAGGTTATTTTATTAGTAAATTTAAATATAAGCGATATATTTTTAATGGTTTATTGATTGGGGGAGCAGTTGGAGCAGGATTTGCAGTATTTGAAACAGCAGGTTATATTTTTAATTCTTCATTAGTACCATTTCAAATGGAAAATCAAATAGTCCATGTATTTAATATGAATCCTCAAAATGCTGTAACAATTGCTATAATAAGAGGTTTATTGGCCTTTGGTGGTCATGTAGCTTGGGCAGCGATATCCGGTGCAGGAATAATGATGGTTTTGAAAAAGCAACAAGAATTTACTTGGAGTTCTATATTTACGGGAGAAAGTTTAAGATTCCTAATTCTAGTAATTGTTCTTCATGGGGCATGGGATACAGATATTATTTCAACATTATTCCTTCAATACATTGCCTTGGGAATATTAGCATGGATTATAATTTTTATCATTATTAATAGAGCCCTAAAAGAAATTAATGATTTAAGTGTTGAAAATAATCCAAGTGCTAATTTAGTTAAAAATGAATAATGTTCTTGTAATATAAATTATTTAGGAGATGAACAAATTATGAAATTAAGAAATTTAATTTTAATGATCTTAACTATGGTATTTGTTATATTCCTATCTGGATGTGGTAATGAAGATTCGATTCCAGGAACCTATATTTCAGATGACGAAGATCAGACAATAGTTTTACAATCAGATCATAAAGTTTTGTACAGCGAAGAAAGTAGTTCAGATAGTAGTACTGGGACTTGGGAAATTAAAGACAATATACTTTATGTTGATCGAATCACGACAAATGGAGAGATAAGACAACAGATTTATGCTGAAGTACCTTCAGAAGGAGAAATTGACTATCTGTACTTTAAAGCTAACCCAAATAGTCCAGGAGAAGGACATTTTTTTGAAGGATTATTTCACAAAGTATCATCTTCTAGATAAAAATAATATTTCATAGTTTTTAATCCATCATTGTTGATGGATTTTTTTTGTTTATTTTTACAGAAAGAACAGCAGATTTAATTAATATCTAGTAGCATAAAATAATAACTAAATATGGTATAATAACGTTATAAATTAAGGAAGTATTTTTTAATATGAATATAACTGAACAAAAGAAAAAAGCGAAGGAATTTATTAAACGCTGGGAGAATCGCGGAAATGAACGCCAGGACAGTCAATCATTTTGGCTTGATTTGCTTCAATCTGTGTATGGTGTAGAAAACCCTACAGAATACATTACATTTGAAGATAAGGTTAAGATGGACCACACAAGTTTTATCGACGGGTTTATTGATACTACTAAGGTGTTAATTGAGCAGAAGGGTGCAGATAAGGACTTAAACCAGGCAATTAGACAATCAGACAACACCTTATTAACTCCTTTTCAGCAAGCTAAACGATATTCAGCCAATCTACCTTACTCTAAACGCCCACGTTGGATTGTAACTTGTAATTTCAAAGAGTTTTATGTTTATGATATGGAACAACCAAACGGTGAACCGAAGGTCATTAAACTTGCTGATTTAGATAAGGAAGCTTATCGCTTAGAATTTTTGATTGATAAAACAAATGAACATCTAGAACGTGAGATGAAGGTTTCTATTGAAGCTGGAGCAATCGTGGGAGAGATTTACGAGGCCCTTCTTAAGCAGTATATTAATCCAGAGAGTCCAGATAGTCTTCATGCCATCAACCAACTTGTTGTTCGTCTGGTGTTTTGTCTTTACGCTGAAGATGCAGGTATTTTCGGTCATCACATGATGTTTCATGATTACCTTGCTCGTTTCAGTAGTCGTGATTTCCGTAGAGGGCTTATAGATCTTTTCTCAATCTTGGATACGCCGATTGAGGAACGTGACCCATACTTAGATGATGAACTACTGGCTTTCCCTTACGTTAATGGGGGGATGTTTGCCGAGAATAAGTTGGAAATTCCAAACTTTACGGAGGAGCTTCGTGAGCTAATTCTGGAGCATGCATCATCTAGCTTTGACTGGTCAGAGATTAGTCCTACTATTTTCGGAGCAGTATTTGAGTCAACACTCAACCCAGAAACACGTCGAAGTGGAGGGATGCATTACACTTCTATTAAAAATATCCATAAAGTCATCGATCCGCTTTTCCTTGATGATTTAAAAGCTGAGTTGAACGAGATCCGTCAATTTAAGCAATTTAAAACTGTTGAACAAAAGGCGAAACAGTTTCAATCTAAATTATCTAGTCTTGTATTCTTTGATCCAGCTTGTGGTTCAGGAAACTTCCTTACAGAAACATATATATATCTCAGACGCTTAGAAAATGAAGCGATTAAGCTCTATATGGGGGATGCAGTAGCATTGGATTTAGGACAAGACCTTGTTAAAGTTAGACTAAATCAATTCTATGGTATTGAGATTAATGACTTTGCGGTATCTGTTGCTAAAACGGCTCTTTGGATTGCAGAAAATCAGATGCTAGAAGAAACTAAGGATATTGTATTTGCGAATATTGACTTCTTACCTCTTAAGTCTTATACAAATATAGTTGAGGGAAATGCTTTAGAAATTGAATGGGAGACAGTGGTTTCTAAGGATAAGTTGAGCTATATTATTGGGAACCCACCTTTTTTGGGATACTCAATGCAATCTCCTAAACAGAAAGGTGATTTATTAAGTATCTATGTTGATGAAAAAGGAAAAACATATAAAACAGCTGGTAAAATTGATTTTGTGTCAGCTTGGTATTTTAAAGCAAGCCAGATTATGCAGAATACCTCCATCAAAACTGCCTTGGTATCAACTAACTCAATTACACAAGGAGAGCAAGTAGCAAGTGTTTGGAAACCACTCTATGAACGCTTTGGAATTCATATTGATTTTGCACACCAGACATTTAAATGGAATAGCGAGGCTAAAGATAAGGCTGCTGTTCATTGCGTGATTATTGGTTTTTCATGTGCTGAATCTAAAGGTGTCAGATTATTATTTAATGGAGAAAACGTTGAATTAGTCGATGAATTAAATCCTTACTTAAGACCTGGTAAAACGGTGTTTATAGAGAACATTAGTAATCCAATTTGTCCAGTAACAAAAATGACTACAGGGAATCGTCCTGCTGATGGGGGACATCTAATTATTGAAGCAGAAGAATATGATGATTTTATTAGACGTGAACCTCAAGCCCAAAAATACATTAAACGCTTGACTGGAGCTGCTGAATTTATAAATAATAAAGATCGATATTGTCTATGGCTGGTAGATGCCTCACCTAAGGAATTACGTTCGATGCCTCTTGTTATGGAACGAATTGAACTCTGCCGTCAAGCTAGGTTAGCAGGTGCAGCAGATAGACAGAAATTAGCAGAGACTCCCACTGTTTTTAGAGAACAAAAGAATCCTGATTCATATATTATTGTGCCAAGCACATCGTCGGAAAATAGAAGATATATACCAATTGGATTTCTAGATGGTGAAGTTATTCCAACTAATTCTGCAACAATTATTGAAGATGCCACTCTCTACGATTTCGGTATTCTAACTTCAAACGTACACATGGCTTGGATGCGTACTGTCGCAGGACGGCTTGAAATGCGCTATCGTTATTCTGCTAAAATTGTTTACAATAACTTTCCTTGGCCAGAAGTAACTGATGAGCAAAAAGCAAAAATTTCTGAAACTGCTAAGGCTATTCTCGATGCGCGTGCACTGTACCCTGATAGCTCGTTAGCTGATCTTTATGATGAGTTAACTATGCCAAAAGAACTTCGAAAAGCACATCAAGCTAACGACATGGCTGTAATGAGAGCGTATGGAATGCAAAAAGTTGTCAATGGCAAGAAAACATGGTTAACCGAAAGCGAAACAGTTGCAAGATTGTTTGAGATGTATGAAGATATAACTAAAACCAAATAACAAAAAAGTCTTCAGGATATGCTCAATTATTTTAAGTATCACTTAGGTTCGTACAAATTTAAGAAGGAAATTTCAGATATGCAGAAGCAAAGATTTTATGCTCCTAACAATGTAATAGAGCCGTATCAATACGATATAGCTCTGAACTACATTGAAGTTTATCAGCCATCGCCGGAAATTAATGATTTAATAGAAACCTATTTAATCCTGAAATTAATTAAAAGAGAAAATGAATTTTCTAAATTCAAATATCTAATTCCAAAATTTCAAAACGATATATCCACGAATTTTCCAATTAGCATTTTTGAAATTAACTATGATATCATTGAAATTTTTTATAAAGATATCTTCTGGGAATTAGTATTATCCTTAGGAAAAATTAATAAAGATGATGCTTCCCAGTTTGATTCATACATAAAAAAATATAACATCCGGACAATAAATCTTAAAATTGTTACAAAATTGATTGATCTATTCCCACAAGTTGTTAAAGAAAATTTTCTATCTTTATCTAGAAATATAGAATTTTTCCTAGATCATCAATCAGGAAAATTTACAGATTCAAATAATGGCTTATACATTAAATTAGGAATCACAAATGAAGAGATAAATAATCTAGCAAAAGAATATTGTAATACGGATAATATTAACCCAAATTATTTACAAAAAATAGTTGAGTATAAAAAATTAAGCAGATATGAGTTTGATGATGAAATTAAACTTTTGGCAAAAAGGAAGATTGACAAATTTTGGGAAAAACACTTTGAAACTAATGAAGGTATGCAGTATTCCATATCAGTTGGTATTAAGCCTTTAGCTCCAG
>OGGB01000536.1_pt1 | contig 32165 bp, 25 predicted proteins | sample 1571111 | NCBI WGS metagenome assembly OGGB01 (sample SAMEA2582067, study PRJEB24529) | metagenome | biome: Human gut stool | place: China | collected 2011
TATATGAAAAGTCTTAGAAATATCCAATTGAAGCTTCTGGCATCGTTGATGTATGAACACCTGCTTTCCTCATATATGCTGTCGTCCGTACGCTAAGAATGTGTGCTAAACAACAACATTCCTACTTAGTTCCTGTAGAACCGAATCCGCCATCTCCACGAACTGTATCACTTAATTCCTGCACTTCATTAAAAGCAGCTGTTATATAAGGAGCAAGTACAATCTGTGCAACTCTGTCACCTGGTTCTATAGTAACAGCAGCATCAGAGTGGTTGTATAGGGCAACTATTATCTCTCCCCTGTAGTCAGAATCAATAACACCTACTTTGTTGGCAGGTGCAACACCCTTTTTGCATGCCATACCGCTTCTTGCATAGATAAGACCAACAAGACCAGCGGGTATCTCCATGGCAATACCTGTTTTGATGAATTCAGTTGTGCCGGGTTTTATAGTGACTGCTTCTGTCATACCTGAATAAAGGTCTGCACCAGCTGAGTATTCAGTTCCGTAAGTTGGTATAATAGCATCAGGTGTAAGTTTTTTAATATTTACATTTTGTTTCATAAAAATAAATCCTCATTTCTATATATTGTGATTAGCATAAATAGCTTTAGTAACCATCAGCTATGACTACATGCCCCTCCTTAAGCGAGGTCTGTACATCAATAGTTCTCTGGTTAGATGATCCTTTGAATTTTAACATCATATCCTTTAGTTGTTCAACAAACTTCCCATCAACACATATGTCGATGAAAGACAGCATTCTTGCAGTCTCTGGGTATGTGTTATACATACGCTCCATAATATCTTTATCAAATAGATAGCCTGTAAAACACCATATATTCTTATCAGGATATACATGTTTTACTCTTTCTAATAAAGGAAGAAGTCCTTTCTGGTTAGCTGGCTCAAAGGGCTCACCACCAAGGAGAGTTAATCCTGCTATATAAGAAGGCTTCATTGATTCTATTATTTCATCAATAGTTTCATCAGTAAATGGCATGCCATAATTAAAATCCCATGCAACCTCGTTAAAGCAACCCTTACAGTGATGAGTGCACCCACTTACAAATATACTTGTTCTTACGCCGGGACCATTGGCGATATCATTATATTTTATTTCAGCATAATTCAAAGTGTACAGTCCTTTCTGTGAATAAATTTACCTTCATGCTTAGTACTGATTGCTGACTTGAAGCAGGTAAAGGTCAATTAATATGTATAATATCATAAAAAGGACAATCTTAACAGTAGTTAGCAGATATTAATGTGAGTATAATAAGATATAAGTTAAATATGAAAAAAAACCGGTAAAAACCCATATTAATACAGTTTTGTTGTGTTAAAAATGGTTTGCACAGTGGAATAACAAGGAGGAATAAAGCATGTTAGATATTTATCTGGATAAGTTATATAGGTATCCAAGGATTCAGGAATGCGTCAGCGTAGCAGTTCCATTTAAGAAAGGTGAACTTAAAAGCATATCAGAGATAGCAGTATTACAGAATGGAAAGGAATGCATTATACAGCCTGAAGTGACATCAAGCTATGATGATGGAAGTGTTAAGTTTCTGTTTATAAGCTTTATGGCAGATCTCCCAGCTAACAAGCGCACAAAAGTGATTCTTTCTGTAAGTAGTGAAGAGTATGATAAAGCTGTAGAAGCTTCTAAGCTGTCTTATGATAATCCGATAGAAAAGGCTGAAAATGTACACAAAGCTGAAGTATGTGTAAAGAAGACAGAAGCAGGTTATACAGTAAACAGTGGTGAATTAGAGTTTGATGTATCTGATAACTCTGAAAGTATATTTACAAGGTTAGTTGATGGAAGAAAGATATATACCGAAGAGAACTTTGAAGGACCGGTTCTAAAGGACCGAGAAGGAAATGATTATAAGATGTCTATAGGAGAGTGGCGTGTAGTAAAGCCAGGTCCTGTAGAGGTAACACTTTCAGCTAAGGCTTATAATGTTGTTGAGGCTGATAAAGATGAAAATAAAACTGATAAAGGCGGAAATACAGCTTCTATAGATAAAGAAGATATAAAATATAAGAAAATAGAGTCTGAGATACGAATCACAGCCTATGCAGGAAAACCATGGGTAAACATATCATATAGAATAATCAATACATCAGACGAGGAACTTAATATAAAATCACTTGTATTTTATATTAAGAAATCAAAGGACAGCAGAATAACAGATAAGCTTGTACATATAGATATGGCATCTGGCAACGATTCAACTGGATGTGGGGATATTCTTACAGACAATTCTAATAACAATGGACCTATATTTATGACAAGAGGAATAGGAGAACTTGATATGATAGAACACAGGGCTCCTGTTTCAGATATCAGAACTATGGTTGCCACTTCAAACTATAAGACAAGCTTTATCATAGGTAAGAATGGTGAAGAAGTAAATGAGACGATAGATGACAGCTATCTTATAAAAGAGGCTAATGAACATTATGCAGAAGTGTTATATGGAACATTTATGGCTGACTATACAGATTCTGATGATGGCTTCTGCGTAACAGTGCATCAGGCACAGCAGAATTATCCTAAGGCAATCAAGTCATGTGCAGAGGGTGTAGCGGTCATGCTTGTGCCAGAAGGTGTAGGTCAGATTACTATGCAGTCAGGTATGGCAAAAGAACAGAACTTCCTTATACACTGGCATAGTCCGGAAACTCATATATGGGAGATAGACAACAGAAGTCTTATATATCAGATGCCAGACAGACCATATATAGCACCTCAGATATTTAAAGAGTCTGGTGCAATGCTTGATGTATTTCCTGACAAATATGATGAAGATGTGGAAATAGCACTTATGGCAAAAGCAGATGGACATTCAAGATGCTATGGTATGCTTAACTGGGGTGATACAGTAGATATGGGCTACACAGTCCAGGGAAGAGGTGGCGGAAAGCCGGTCTGGAGCAACAATGAATATGACTATCCGCATGCCTGCGCACTTATGTATGCAAGAACAGGAGTAAGAAGATTCCTTGATTATCTGATAGTAGCAGCAAAACACTGGATGGATGTTGATGTATGCCACTATAGCAGCAATCCTTTAAGAATCGGTGGACAATGGGAGCATACAGCAGGGCATTGTAAGAATGGTGTTATGGTATGCTCACATGAATGGGTTGAAGGTCTTCTTGATTATTATCATTTTACAGGAGATGAGAGAGGATATGACACAGCTGTTGGAATCGGTGAAAATGTCTTAAGACTTCTTGAAACTCCTATGTATCAGGTGCCAGGTGAAGCCAATGCAAGGGAAACAGGCTGGGCGCTTCGTACACTTATAGCACTTTATGTAGAAACTAATGATAAGAAATGGCTTGCTAAATGTGACTGGATCATAGACAGCTTCAAGAAATGGGAAGAAGAATATGGAGACTGGTTATCACCATACACAGATAATACAGCAATAAGAGTAGGTTTCATGATATCAGTTGCAGTCGGAAGTGTTATGAGATACTACAGAGTATTCCCAAGAGAGGATGTAAAACAGATGTTAATACATGCGGTGGATGATCTTGTAGAGAACTGCTATATGGATAACGGACTGTTCTACTATAAGGAACTTCCTAGTCTTGCAAGAAATGGTAACAACACACTTCTGCTTGAGTCACTTGCGATAGCTTATGAGCTTACAGGAGATGCCTCATATTTGAAGTACGGACTTAAAACATTCAGAAAAACTATAAATGAAGCATCTGGTGGAGCAGTAGGTATAAAGACAATAACAGACGATGCGGTTATATGTAAGGGTGATTCAGGAAAAAGCTTTGCACAGAGCTTTATACCACTGACTACATATTATAATGCTATAAGTAAGAATGATATGAGTTTCTAATTGCTCATGTTATAATTAATCGTACAATCTAGTATATCAATAGATGATATAAAATAAGAGAGCCTCTGTAATGGTAGTATTTATTTATTATTCAGTAATTATTATCATTACAGGGGCTTTTGTATCAGGTCAAAGTTTAAATAGAGCTTATATTTCAAGCTTAAATTCAAGCTTAAATTGAACTTATAAGTGACATTTGGGCATTGATATGTTAAACTGAAATAAATCTGTAGATTTTAAATAGCATGATGTATGAATATAGTAAGACATATAAAATATTCAAGATTAAACACGCACAGAAAAGAAGTTTAGTGATAAATGAGCGTAGAAAAGAGGATTAGTGTGAAAATAAGATTTTTCACACGCAAGAATGGAGGATTATTATGAGAATAGGTATCAGAGCACATGATGTTGCATATGCACCACTTGATGAGCTTATCCCTAACATACATAAGCAGGGATTTCATTGTATGCATATAGCACTTTCAAAGTCTATAAAGGAGTTTAAGCCGGGAGTTGAGACTATGACACCTGGACTTGCTATGTATATTAAGGAGTTATGTGCAGAGAATAAGGTTGATGTGGCAGTTCTTGGATGCTATCTTAATCTTTGCAATCCTAATCCTGAAAAGCATAAGGAGATAGTCGAGAAGTATAAAGCACATATAAGATTTGCAAGTATACTTGGATGTGGAGTTGTTGGAACAGAGACAGGTGCTGTCAATGAAGAGTACAAGTATGAACCAGCGAATCATTCAGATGAGGCACTTCAGTGTTTTATAGATAACCTAAGACCTATAGTTAAATATGCAGAACAGTTTGGCGTTATAGTAGCTATAGAGCCTGTATGGAAGCATATAGTCAACACAGTTGAGAGGGCAAGAAAGGTGCTTGATGCTATAGATTCTCCAAACCTTCAGATTATATTTGACCCTGTTAACCTTCTTTATACAGGAAACATTGATAAACAGGATGAGATTATAGAAAAGGCATTTGACCTGTTATTAAAAGATATCGCAGTAGTCCACTGTAAGGATTATGTAGTTGAGAATGATGAGCTTAAGTCAATAGCAGCAGGAACAGGTGGACTTAATTATCCACTATTGCTTAAGAAAATCAAGGAACATAAGCCATATGTTCATTGTACACTTGAGAATACTGTTCCAGAAAATGCAGTGGCAACAAGAGAATTTATGGAAAAGTTATACGCTGAGGTATAATTATAACCATTAACGAACGAACAGTCATGCGAAGCAGGACGAAAGAGCGCGATAGCGCGGGTTCGTGAGTATAGGAGCAGATAAAGAGTAAATTATAATATAATAAAACAGTCATATACAGGCTGTGCACCCGGATTATAGATACACGAGGGGAGAGATTATATGCCAGAGAGCAATATAGAATTAGCAGGAAACAAGAATATTAAGACAAGCAAAGTAGAAAAATCAGTGGATACGCCGGCGGATTTTACAAGCCCGGAGGAGCTTTATAATGACCTTATAGAAAAAGTCAAAATGTACCATCCATCATCTGACCTTTCAGATATAGAACGTGCATATAAGGTTGCAAAAAAGGCTCATGAAGGCCAGTTTAGAAAGTCAGGTGAGCCATATATTATACATCCACTTTGTGTTGCTATTATATTAGCAGAGCTTGAACTTGATAAAGAGTCTATTATAGCTGGTCTTTTACATGATGTTGTTGAAGATACTGTTATGACAAGTGAAGATGTGGCAAAAGAATTCGGCGATGAGGTTGCACTTTTGGTAGATGGTGTTACAAAGCTTACACAGCTTAACTATCAGCATGACAAGATAGAAGTGCAGGCAGAAAACTTAAGAAAAATGTTTCTTGCTATGGCTAAGGATATAAGAGTTATCCTTATAAAGCTTGCCGACAGACTTCACAATATGCGTACAATGCAGTACCAGTCACCAGCAAAGCAGGTGGAAAAGTCCAGAGAGACTATGGATATATATGCTCCTATAGCACATAGGCTTGGTATATCTAAGATTAAGGTAGAATTAGATGATCTTTCCATGAAATATCTTATGCCTGATACTTACAATGACCTTGTAAAGCAGGTGGATATCAACAGACCGGGCAGAGAAGCATTTATAAAGAGTATAATCAAGGAAGTCGGTATGCATATAAGCAATGCCGGCATAGAAGCAGAGATAGATGGAAGAGTTAAGCATTTCTTCTCAATCTATCGAAAGATGGTTAACCAGAATAAGACACTTGATCAGATATATGACATATTTGCAGTGCGTATTAAGGTTGATACAGTTAAAGACTGTTATGCAGCTTTAGGTGTAATACATGAGATGTACAAGCCTATTCCAGGAAGATTCAAGGATTATATAGCTATGCCTAAGCCTAACATGTATCAGTCACTTCATACAACGCTTATAGCATCCAATGGCCAGCCTTTTGAAGTACAGATAAGAACATATGAAATGCATAGAATAGCAGAATATGGTATTGCAGCTCACTGGAAGTATAAAGAAGGCAAAACAGGTGAGACAAACAAGAGTGAAGAAGCCAAGCTTAGCTGGTTAAGACAGATACTTGAATGGCAGAGAGATATGTCAGATAACAAGGAATTCTTATCATCGATTAAGAATGACCTTAACCTGTTCTCTGATTCAGTATACTGCTTTACGCCTACAGGAGATGTAAAGACACTTCCAGCAGGTTCTAACCCTATAGACTTTGCTTACAGTATTCATAGTGCTGTAGGCAATAAGATGGTAGGTGCAAGAGTTAACGGAAAGCTTGTTAATATTGATTATGAGATAAAAAATGGTGACAGAATCGAGATTATAACTTCACAGAACTCAAAGGGACCAAGCCGTGACTGGTTATCTATGGTTAAGTCCACACAGGCACGTAACAAGATTAACCAGTGGTTTAAGCAGGAGCTTAAGGAAGACAATATAATAAAGGGTAAGGAGCTTATATCTAACTATTGTAAAGGAAAGGGTATAGTTCTTTCAGAGATAAATAAACCTGAATTCGTAGAGAAGGCCTTAAGAAAATATGGCTATAAGGACTGGGATTCTATTATGGCTGCCGTTGGACATGGAGCTTTAAAAGAAGGACAGATAGTCAATAAGCTTAATGAAGAATACTTAAAGACAAAGAAGTCTGAGATTACAGACAAGCAGGCACTTGAACAGATAGCAGCAAGTGAAAGCAAAGAAAAGGAGAAGGACAATAAAAAGGGCAAGGGTGGAATCGTTGTTAAAGGAATCCACGATGTTGCTGTAAGATTCTCAAGATGCTGTAATCCTGTTCCAGGTGATGAAATAGTAGGCTTTGTTACAAGAGGAAGAGGTATCTCAATCCACAGAACAGACTGTATCAACATACTAAACTTCCCGGCAAGTGAGCGTGCAAGACTCATAGAAGCAGAGTGGGAACAGACAGAGAACAAAGATGAAAAATACAGTGCCGAGATTAACATATTTGCAGGTAACAGAAAAGGTCTTATTGTTGATATATCAAGATTGTTTACAGAAGCTAACATAGATGTAAGATTCATGAACAGCCGTGTAAACAAGAAGAATATTGCAACTATTAACTTAGGATTTGTGGTATCAGGTAAGGAAGAGCTTAACAGACTTATCGACAAGCTAAGAAAAATAGATGGTGTCACAGATATTGAGAGAGCTACGGGCTGATAAAGACAAGTATCGGCAGAACTAAATAGCGATAAGATGTAGATTTGTAAATATAAGTTATCATAAAAAGCAAATAATGATAAAATATTAAAAATAATATTAAAAATGCCGTATGCCGTTATTGAAAAAGCCGTTATCAAGTAGGAGTTGATAACGGTTTTTTGATAGCATATAATTATTGTGATGTGAGTGTCAAAAGTAAATTCTGTTACTCACTGATGTATCAGGATTGCTACATTGCTATGCAATTCACTTACATCATTAAATATAAAATAAAGTGATTAAAAGGGGAAGATATGTATAAAATAGATTCAAGAATATTAGGAATGGTAGGCACTAACTGCTATCTGTTATGTAATATGGATATTAAAGAGTGTGTTCTTATAGATCCAGCAGACAGCCAGGATGAGATAAGCAGAATGATAGATGAATCAGGATGCAGCCTTAAGGGAATATTGTTAACACATGGACATTTTGACCATATTATGGCAGCAGATGCCGTAAGAGATAAATATGATGTTAAAGTATATGCATCATGTGATGAGAAGAATACACTTGAACAGCCACATATTAATCTTGGTGAAGCATATGGGCTTAAGCTTTCAGTAAAAGCAGATGTATGGCATAAAGATGGCGAAATACTTAAACTTGCAGGCTTTGATATAGAAGCACTTCATACTCCGGGACATACAGAAGGTGGAAGCTGTTATTATATAAGAGAAATAGGAGTGCTTTTTTCAGGAGATACTTTATTCTGTGGCTCAGTTGGAAGAACGGATTTTCCTGGAGGTAGCATGAGTGAAATAGTGCGTTCAATAAAAGAAAAAGTAATGGTACTTCCTGATGATACGAAGGTATATCCGGGACACGGAGAAGGCACAAGTGTTGGTTATGAAAGAGTGAATAATCCGTTTCTGGTGAATTAAAATTTTAATTTGGAATCGATTTATAAATTTTATATTTTATGTATATATAGACTAGACAGAATATTTAATATTGTGTGCAGGTGGTGTTTTTTTGGGAAGCTGTATATAGAGAGGAATAATGATGATATATATTAAAATAGACGATAATAGATTTTATGATGATGCCATAGTGCTGGTGCGTTCATTCTATCCAAGAACAGAAGTTACAGCATATAAAGAAAGCGATAATTCAAGAAATAATCCGAAAGATAATCATAAAGACAGTACAGAAGAGAATCTAAAAGATAATCATAAAGACAGTATAGAAGACAATTCAAAATATACATCAGTGGATATTATTGATACGATTATAGATATAAAGGTACCAGATGTTACAGGACTTAACAAAAGCCAGATGCATGATAAGTTTAAGTCATATCTATACGACTATCTTAGTAAAAAGACCGGAAAGACACTTCCATGGGGATATCTTACGGGAGTGCGCCCAAGTAAGATAGCATATATGATGCTTGAAGATGGTGAAAGCGAAGAAACGATAAAAAGACATTTTATGGATAAGCATAAGGCAAGTGAGCAGAAAGCAGAACTTGCACTTAATGTGGCCAGAAAAGAAATGGATATACTAAACCGTATAGACTATAAAAATGGTTATAGTCTGTATATAGGAATTCCATTCTGCCCAAGTATATGCTTGTATTGTTCATTTTCATCATATGCACTTGGAGCCTATAAAGATTACGTTGACAGTTATCTTGATGCACTCATCAAGGAAATGACATTTGTATCGGAAGCTATGAAGGGGAGAAGACTTGATACAGTATACTTTGGTGGTGGTACACCAACAACGCTTAGTGCAGCGCAGCTTGACAGACTGATAACAGAACTTAAAAGACTGTTTGATATAGATGGATGCCATGAATTCACAGTAGAAGCAGGTCGTCCAGATAGTATAACACTTGATAAGCTTAAGGTGCTTAAGAAACATAATGTTGGAAGAATCTCTATCAATCCACAGACGATGAATCAGAAAACGCTTGATCTGATAGGCAGGAAGCATACTGTAGAACAGATAAAGAATGTATACAATATGGCAAGAGAAGAAGGCTTCGATAATATAAATATGGATATAATACTTGGTCTTGTCGGTGAGGATGTTGACGAAGTAAAGCATACACTTAGCGAGATACAGGCTATGGATCCAGAAAGTCTTACAGTACATTCACTTGCCATAAAGAGAGCAGCCGCGCTTAATATATGGAGAGATAAGTACAAGCAGCTGTCAACAAAAAATACGGATGAGATCATAAGAATGACAGAGGAAACAGCAAAAAAGCTTGATATGGAACCATATTATATGTACAGGCAGAAGAATATGGCTGGAAACTTTGAAAATGTAGGATATTCAAAGGAAGGTAAGGAGTGTATATATAACATACTTATTATGGAAGAGAAACAGACTATAATAGCATGTGGAGCCGGAGCAAGCAGCAAGATTGTTTTCCATAATGAGTCGGATGATAATCATTCAGTAAGGATTGAGAGAATAGAGAATGTCAAGGATGTAAGGAATTATATCAGCAGAATAGATGAGATGATTGAAAGAAAGCGGGAATTCTTTAAAGATAACCAGTTCTAGGAAGATATAAAATATAACAGTTGTGAGTTTGTCAGATAAAGTACATAAGTGGGGCGAAGCATTAAGAAATATGTTCTTAATGTTTACGCCCCACTTATTGTTTAATATTTAATCGGGTAAATAACTATTGCAGCTTTTTTTTAATAGCCTCTCTTTTATCAATATCAAGTATGTCCATAGCTTCATCAGCAGATTTGTCAAGCTTTGTCATGATATTTTTAATGGCATCGATAGCTGCGGTTATACGTCCTTCTTCAAGTCCAGCGGAACGTCCTTCTTCAAGCCCAGCAGCACGCCCTTCTTCAAGTCCAGCAGTGCGGGCTTCTTCACGGAGAATCTCCATAACGCCTTCTTCATCGTATTCAAATATACTCACATCAATCACCTCTTCTCTATGCTTTATAAAGAAATAAGTAAAATTAACAACAGGCAATTCTGCTATGAAATCATATATATTCTAACATGTGGTCAAATATATAACAAGTGAGTTGTTACATCAGGTACATCATATGATAAAATGATCGTAATATAGAATCATGCCTTGTTGTGTATATATGGGTATAATCTGATAATAAAATGCTGTACTGAATCCAGTGTGATACATAAGAAATGTGTAATATAGAACTTTAATATAAGTATATAATACACATTCAAGACTTAATTAAGTATAGCTATACTATACAATGCTTGATTTGCAATGTCAATAGATAATAAATAAAAATCTTTTATTTATTATTAAATGATGATACAATATGAATATATTTGTATTGGAGATATAGAGTGTTAAAAGTTTCTAGAATGAGGGAAAACACTTGATTAAAAAGAGAAGAAGGCTGGGAAAATGAATTCGGAAATATAAGCAGTATATACATTCCTGCAAAAGAATTCTATTTAACAGATACAATTAAGTTATGGTAGGTTTTTGTTAAAACCAGCATAAAAAATATACCCACCAGTGTTTATGTATCAATATACATAGTTCACTGGTGGGTATTGTGCAAGGCATGTATATGATAGGTGATAGAAAATAGGAGAGAAGTATGCCGTTAGAAAAAGGTGGAAGAGCAGATAAACAGGGGAATAGTTATGAGATTAACTGTGTGATATACGAACTGCTTAAAGTTCTTGATGATGTGAATTACAGTGTTGTGATAGAAGCACTAGGGGAAGATGAAGTAGGGACAGACATACTTGTAACAAATATGTCTGGACACAGGGAACATCAGCAGTGCAAGTCAAGAAATGCAAGTAAAGAAAGCTGGAATATGTCAGACCTAAAGGCAAGAGGTATATTAGAAGCATGGAGAAAACAGCTTAACAGAGATAATAAGAGAAGAGTTGCGCTTGTAAGTCCGTTGGCATGTACATTTTTATATGATATGCATAAAAGAGCTGCCAATACAAGTGGCAGAGCAGAGGATTTTTATAAGATACAGATAGCAAAAAGCAGTACAGAGTTCAACAAATTTTATAAAAGCTTCTGTGAGGAGATGGGATTAAGAATAGAGCAGAAAAATATAGAAGCTGACAGGAAAGAAACAGATAAATGTCAGGACGAATGTAATGAGGATAATATTAATTATAAAAATGTTCTTAAAAGTATAGAGTATTTGAAAAGAATATCATATAAACAAATGTCTGAATATCAACTTAATGAGTTTATAAGCATGAATATACGTTACCGCTTTAGCAGCGATGAAAACAAAGTGTATAATGCCTTGGTTTCCTATGTCGTTATGGGGGATATATTAGGGCAGGAGCTTACGCAGCAGAAAATAACGGATTATCTTAATGAACAGGGGATAATATTCAGTCTTAGGGATGGAGATAAGAGAATTGCATCAAGAATAAAGGAGCTGAATGAAGAATATAAGGAAAAATTTATACCTTTAAAAAGTGGTTTCGTGCATAGAGAAGAAGCTGACGAATGTATACAGGCTATAGAGGCTGATAAACATATAATCATATCAGGAAGTGCCGGCTGTGGTAAGAGTGGCTGTGCAGAGGCAGTTCTTAAATACTGTGAACAAAAAGGAATTGTACATATTGCTATAAAGCTTGATGTAAGAATTCCTAATAAGAGCTGTGAAAAATGGGGTCAGGAACTAGGATTTCAGAATTCTATAGTTGAAGCAATCCATAATATATCACAGAATGAAAAAGCAGTTATTATACTTGATCAGTTAGATGCACTCCGATGGACACAGGCGAATTCAGCAGAAGCTATAACAGTGTGTATGGAATTAATCAGACAGGTGAAGTTCTTTAATGAAATACGTGATAAAAAGATAACAATAGTATTTGTGTGCAGAAGTTACGACCTTGAAAATGATAACAACATAAAGGGATTATTCAGAAAGCAGAATAATTCAGGTGCAGAAGCTTCACAGGATGCTGAATGGAAAGTAATAAAGGTAGATTGTTTTAAAGAAGATACTGTAAAGAAAGTTGTTGGCAGTGAATATAATAAAATGTCTGCCAGGCTGAAAAATCTATTGAAAATACCTAGTAATCTGTATATATGGCAGCATCTGGATAAAGAAAGCTCATATGATGGATGTCTGACAACAAGCCATCTTATAGATAAATGGTTTGAGCAGATATGCATGAAGAGCAGATTATGTGGTATAGCAGAGCAATCCGTTTCTGAGGCGAAAACAGATATTGTAAACAGACTTGATAAAATGGGACGTTTATATGTGCCAAAACAGATACTTAAAATAGATGTAGCAACACTTGATTATCTTATATCGTCAGAACTTATAGTTGTTCAGGGGAACAAAGTCGGTTTCGTACATCAGTCGATACTTGATTACTTTATATCACAGAATATGCTGGAAAAATATTATGACGGGGCATCAATAGATGAGATTATTGGAGAGAAAAGCAGGCAGACTCCGACTAAAAGATATCAGGTACAGATGTTTTTACAGAACATTTTAGAGCTTGACAGTGCAGAATTTATTGATGCAGGCGGAAATATGCTTGCTTCAGATAACATAAGATATTATATAAAGTATCTTTTTTATGAAATATTAGGACAGATAAATAATCCAGATGATAATATAACAACATTTATTATTGATAACTGCGACAGCGAAGAGTATGGAAGTTACCTTATCAGAAATACAATATATGGCAGGAAAGACTATGTAAATATATTACTTACAAATGAAATTATGGAGAAATGGTATAATATTCCTGATAAAAAAGAGATTGTTTTTAATCTGCTAATCAGTATGAGCATAGACCTTACAGAGGAGGCAGTGGAGTTTATCAGAAAGCACGCATTTATAAGTAAAGAAGATGATGCGATGTTTATGAGGTGCTTCCATTATGATATAACACAGGAAAGTGATGCTGTGTTTGAACTTAGAATGATGTTTTACAAGCATTATCCGGAATTTGCAAAAGATGTCTATATAGACATAAAAAAGATGATGGATGGCTTTGAGAAAAGAACAGTAAGACTTATAGCCTTCTGGTTAAGGAGAAAGATAAATAGTAAGGGAAAATCAGTGTATCATTATGAAGAAGACCTGATAAGTTCTGATGGTGAATATATTATAAAAAATGCAGATTATATTCTTGATGAGCTACTTGGATATCTTTCTAAGGAGAAAGGAAGATATATCAAATATGGTGACTGGTCATATAATCATGCATATATGGGGAATATTGAGAGGGTGAGTGTGGAGCTGGTGAAAAAGGCAGCAGTTGCACTTGCAGATAATTCGCCGGACACTTTCTGGCAGTACTTTGAGCCATATATGGGAATGGGATATGCTGTATACAATGAAATAATATTAACAGGACTTGCACACCTTCCGGTTAGATACAGCGATAGAATTATAGATTATATAACAGAAAGCTTTAATGATAATGTATTTGACTATACGAGCGGCGCAGATAATGAGCTGGAACTTGTTAAAAAAGTGTTGCTAAAGCATACGTCAGAATGTAGTGATGAAACATTTGCCAGACTTGAAAACATAATATATTATTATGTGTCACCAGATGCCCTGCAAATGTATAAAAACAGAATAGAATACAATCAGGATAAAGAAATACGCCCTGTTTACTGGAGTTATTGGGGTGACCTGCAATATGAGCTATTGCCTTGTCTGCCAGAAGAAAGAATAAGTAAAAAGAGCAGAGAATTAATACAAGTTCTTTGCAGACGGTTTGATACAGTAAAAACCTGTTATGTAAATGATAATGACCATTCAGGCTGGGTCAAATCTCCGGTAGCAGGTAAAAAAATAAGCGCAAAACAATGGATAAGAATAATAACTAATGAGAAATTAAAAAACAGACAACATTCTAAATGGATATCTGTTAAAGGTGGTTTTATAGAAAGTTCATATGACACATTCATTCAAGACTTTGAACTGGAAGTAAAGCAAAATCCTGTAGAAATGATAGAACTTGTATTAAGTCATAAAGAAGACATTCCGCAGGCATTTGTAGATGCATTATTTATAGGTGTCAATATGTCAGAGCAGCTTTCGGATGTAGACAGCAGTATTGTTGAAAGAATGCTGCTTGAATGTCCATGTGATATGGAAAGCCAGAGAGCTTCATATTTCTGTGGAATAATTGAGACATTAAGCAGTGTAAGGTGGTCAGAAGAAGTCCTTTGTGAACTAAAAAATATTGCAGTAAATCATCACAACCCTGACAATGATAAACCATGTGTTACAAGTCAGGATGACAAGGAGATGAAAAGCTGCCATATGCTTCAGAGTAATGCACTTGACTGTGTCAGAGGAAGAGCAGTAAGAACAATAGGAAAACTTCTTCAAAATAATAAATCATTATACGAAGAATTTGCAGATATTATTGATAAGGTAGTAAATGATGCTAATGCCGCAGTGCGTTATGCTGCATTGTATGCTTTATGGCCGGCATATAATATTGACAGACAGTGGGCGGAAGAAAGAATATTATATATATTGGAAAGGGATATCAGAACATTAAGCTTCTATGGAACAAAGAATGTATTATTTTATCTTTATCCTAAATACAAGGAAAGAGTTATTGATATAATAAGTAAGGCTTATGAGTCAGATGATAAAAAGCTGACTGATACAGCGAGCTATATGGTATGTGAATTCTATATAAGATATGGTGAATTCGCAGATATTATGAGTACACCAACGGATAAAAACGAGGAGCAGACAAAAGGTATATTAGATATGGCGATAATGTATCTTGAAGTTGATAAATACCGTGAAGCTGCCAAGAAGATTATACTTGATTATAGGAACACAGATATAAATGTTGAATTCCCACTTTCGAAAATGTTTTATGACAAGTATATAGATGCAAAACGTGACAGACAATTCCTGCATGAATTCATAAAGACCAATCTTAGCAGAAGAATAGTCGACTCATTTATGCATTTTCTGACAGAAAGCGCCGTATCGCTTGTGGATTACTCAGACATAATAATAGAATTATGTGAAAATGTTTTATCTATGGATAATGATGAACTGCAAAAACAGTGTGGCTTAACAGCTTCAATTTCCGAGCTTATCATAACACTATACGATGAAATCTCTAACTCCAACATAACAGCACAAAAAAAGACTGCCCAGAAATGTATGGACTTGTGGGATGTAATGTTTGAAAGACAAATCGGGGCAGTGAGAAGGATTAGTGAGGCGATGATGGAGAGGTGAGGACGATAAAAGGCTTGTATCAATATGCATTATAAAACTTGATAAATTTTAAGCGAAGGCGGTAGATAATTATTTTATCTGCCGCCTTTGTGTTTGTGGACTATTCTTATAAGAGTTTTTTCAACTGTTCTCTTTTCTCAATATCAATTTTTAATATATCCATAGCCTTATCTACGGATACATGATGACTATCCATTATATTTTTGATTGCGTTCAGGGTTGCTTCATTACGTTCATTTTCAAAACATTTTTAAGACCTTCCGTAAGTGCTTGAGCACGAGATTTCTTACGAGCTTCTTTACGTAAAATATCTATAATCACTTTCTTATCATATTCAAATATATTCACATTAATCCTCTTATTCCTATGCTTTATAAAGAATGACAGAACATCCTATTTAATAAGAAAAACTGTTATTGGTTTTAATTGTTTAGTTACTATTGGAATGAAAACGGGAAATAAATTTGCATTATAAAATAAAATGCTCCTTTTATTTTATAAATGTGGATAAAAATTACATTGTGTAATTTATTAAAATTGTATTTTTATTAATAATAACAAAGTAATGCTTGAATTATCATAGATGATGATGTATATTTGAGTAGCTTTGATATGAGTATATCATATATGAGAATGTATTATAACATTAAGAAAAATAGGTAAAAGAATTGCAGATTAATAAAGAAGAATATAAGCAGGAGAAGGCATCTAGAGAAAATCGCCTTGATGAATTTAATGAGTGTGTCAAGAAAAAAATTAGTGAATTATCTAGGAATATAATAAGTGAACTTGTTGAAGAGAGAGAAAAACAGGGGTTATCTCAAAAAGAATTAGCAGATATGATAGGGATACTTCCTTATAATTTGGCAAGGTTTGAAACGGGAGTAAGAATTCCTACATTGATTATGTTAGAAAAGTATGCATCAGCAGTTGATAAGCATATAGATATTCAGATTAAGGAAAATAATGAATCGTTATGTTTGAAAGAATAGTTTACATAAGATAAATGAAAGTATAAACAATGAGTTAATGTAGATTTAATATATTATTGATAGTTAAGTGGATTTTATATATTGGAGAAGGATAAATAATGAGAGTTTTACATGTAGCAGAATGTATAGGTGGTGTAGATAGATATTTAAGAAGTTTTTTAAAGTATTCATCTTGTGAGAATATAATGATTCTTTCTCAATTATATAAAAAAAGCGATTATCAAAAATTAGCTCAGTATGTTGAAACAATGCATATGAAACATGGTATAGGATTTTCTGCTGTAAAAGAAGCTATTCAATTAAGAAGTAAAATAAAAAAATATAATCCTAATATTGTATATGCACATTCTTCAATAGCGGGTGCAATAACTCGTATGGCTTGTATTGGGTTGAATGTGAAAGTTGTATATAATCCGCATGGATGGTCTTTTAATATGGAAAGTACGAAAAAGAATTTTTACATAATGTTAGAAAGAATAATGGCAAAATTTTGTGATGCAATTATATGTATTTCTGAAGCAGAAAAAAAATCGGCAATAAAATATAGAATTTGCAAAGAAAATAAATTATACGTTGTTTATAATGGTATTGATATTCAAGAATATAAAAAAGAAGAAGTAGTACTACCAATTCCCAATGATGTATTTGTTGTGGGGATGGTCGGTCGTATTTGTAAACAAAAAGCACCAGATATTTTTATTAGAATGGCATACGAAGTTCAAAAGAAAATATCTAATGTTTATTTTGTTATTGTTGGAGATGTGATAGAAGAAGCACAGGAAGAAAAAAGAAAAATAGAAGATTTAGCAAAAGGTCTTGGAGTTAAATTGTTGATTACAGGTTGGGTTGAAAATCCATTAGCTTATATGAGTAGATTTGATGTTGGTTGTTTATTAAGTCGCTGGGAGGGATTTGGATTAACAATTCCCGAATACATGATTACAGGTATTCCGATTGTTGCAAGTTCAGTAGATGCCATACCATATTTAATAAATGATGGAGAAGAAGGATTACTTGTGGAAAAAGATGATTGGAGTTCAGCAGCAGATAAAGTTATAGAATTGTTAAACGATACAGAAAAAAGAAAAAAAATTGTTAAAAATGCAGAAAAAACAGTAAGAAAAAGATTTGATGCAAAAAGGGTTTCAAAAGAGTGTGAAAATATATTTGAAACATTGGTGAATGTATGAAGAAAATAAAAATATTACACTTTGTTTCTGGACTTATATCTGGTGGTGTAGAACAAATGTTATATAATTATTGTAAATTTATGGATCATGAAAAATATGAATTTGTTATAGTATATCAGCATGTACCGGTTTTGACTTGTATAGAAAAGATGGAGTCAATTGGATGTAAAACAATCAATTACAGCACGAAGCGAAAATCTTATTAAAAATATTAAGGATAGTATCGATGTGATACAATCAGAAAAACCGGATATAGTTCATGCTCATATGAACTTAATGAATTTCTGTGCTTTATATGCGGCAAAAAAATGTGGAGTTAAAGTAAGAATTTCACACTCACATATTGCAGAAAAAAATAAAGGTATTATGTTTAATATGATGGCAAATGTGTTTAAGCAAATGTGTATTAAATATGCAACAGCTTATTTTGCATGTGGAGAAGAAGCAGGATTATACATGTACGGAAAGAAAAGAATAGATTTAGGAAAAGTTACAATAGTACAAAATGCTATAGATTTACAATATTTTAGGAAAAATAAAGAACTCAACGAGCATTTTAGACAAACAAATAATTTGAATGGGAAGTTTGTAGTGGGACATATAGGAAGATTTTCACATCAAAAAAATCATAATAAATTAATAGATATATTTAATGAAATATTAAAAATAAATGAAAATAGTTTCCTTTTGCTGGTAGGAACTGGCGAGCTTGAAGATGAAATAAAAAGAAAAGTTGCTTCATTAGGAATATCTAATAATGTTTTATTTTACGGAACTACTGATAAGATGAATGAGATTTATAGTGTAATAGACGTTTTGTTGCTACCATCATTGTTTGAAGGATTGCCAGTTGTTTCTATAGAAGTTCAAGCAGCTAATGTTCCAGCAGTTTTTAGTTCTTCAATTGCTCCGACATGTAAAATTACAGATGCTATAAGGTTTGTTGATTTGAATAAAAATGATAAAGAGTGGGCGGAAGAAACAATTTCTCATTATTTATCATTTAAACCATGTGATTTAACTGATTTACAGGAAATATATGATATAAGAAGTAATGAAAAGAAATTAGATAATATTTATAATAGGTTATTAAATGGAGTGTAATGATGAAAAAAATTGGAATATTAAATTGTAGTCATATATATAATTATGGAAGTGTATTACAATCATATGCAATGGAAAAAGTTGTTGGTGAAATAACAGGTTATGATACTTATAGTGTGAGGTATAGACAAAAAAAAGGATTGCGATATATAAAAAATTATTTTCCATTAATATTTGAAAAAGACATTGTTAAATTCAAACTAAAAGGCGTAAAAAGAAAAATTTATATAAAATTTATAAATAAAAGTCTTGGGGAAAATTGTAAAAAAAGAGAACATTATTTTCAAAAATTTGTTAATGATAATTTTAATTTTACAGAAACATATACAACGATAAACGAGCTGAATAAAATGTCATTAGAGTATTCAAAATTTGTTTTAGGTAGCGATCAGGTTTGGCATCCAATAAATTATGGAAGTCATTATTACACAATGGAATGGATTCCTGAACAAATTAAGAAAATTACATATGCTGCTAGTTTTGGTGTTAGTAATATACCTAAATATCAAATAAAAGGAACAAAAAAGTTCCTCGGCAGAATAGATAATATATCTGTGAGAGAACAACAGGGAGCTCAAATTGTGTATGATATGATAAATAAGAAGGTTCCTGTTGTTGTCGATCCAACACTTTTATTAGATAGTGATATGTGGGGGGGTATTTCTGCAAATATACAAGATAAAGATTATATTTTTTGTTATTTTTTAGGTGACAACAAAATGGCAAGAGAAATGGCAATTGCAATGAAAAAAAAGACAGGTAAAAAGATATTTAGTATACCATGTATGGATGAAATTAATTTAGAAGATTTAAAATTTGGTGATAAGCAATTATATGATGTTGGTCCATCTGAATTTTTATCTTATATAAAAAATGCGGCATATGTTATTACAGATTCATTTCATGGAACAGTTTTTTCTGTATTATTTAATAAACAGTTTGTCGTTTATAATAGATATAATAATAAGAATAAGAATTCAACTAATTCTAGAATAGATACATTGCTTTTGAAAATAGAATTAGAAAACAGAAGAGTTCTTAATAATTGTTCTACAGAAGAAAGTGTAAATATTCTTTTAGGTGCAATAGACTATTCGAAAGTGAATTTTAAGGTAAGTGAGTTAAAGTCTGAATCTATAGAATATTTAAAATGTGTTTTAAAAGAATGTGATAAATAAAAGGGAAACATATAGATATGATTTTAAAAAAGAAATTATGGGTTATAGGTTCAGCTTTTTGCGTATTTTTACTAGGTTTGATTTTGTGTAACAATAAAGTATATATGCTTTTTTTATTTAATATGTTTATGCTTTTTTTAATTATATATAAAGCTCAATTTTCTATAATGTCGGTATGGGCATTTGTTCCTAATTATACTCTTATGAGCGTTTTTTATTATTATGAAACAGGAATTGCATATGGAAAATTAGCATATATACACAAATTGTACATGAATGAGATGTGTATAGCTCTTATTTGTTATAATATTATTATTTTTATTTTTTGTTATTATTCACATTTATTACAATATGAAAAGAAAGTATATGAGGCAGATGTTAATATAAATACAACTACAGCTATTATATTTGCTATTTTAGCTGTTGTTATGGTGTACATTGCTTTTCCAAGTCTTAATTTTACGTTTGATAGTTCAAATCGTTTTAATGCATTATTGCCAGGACATTTTTGGAATCATTTTTCAATTATTCTTTTATTATTTGCTGTCGGTAATTTAAAAAATTCAAGAATTATACAAATTTGTTTTTGCATAGTTATAGCTTGGTTCCTATTACATAGTGAGAGAGTTGATGTATTGGGATTGCTTATTTTTTTAATTATAAGATATTGTTCTAGAAAAAATTATAATTTTAGTTTTAAAGTTATGAGTGGTGTTACAATTATTGGTATATTTATATTTGTTGTATTTTTATACATAGGTAATAGTAGAGCGGGAGAACAAATGGTATTATCGGTGTCTTCATTTTGGCAAAATTTTATGACACAAAGCACTTCTTCTGATTTAGGTCATGTATTTAATGGAACTATTGATTATGTAAATAATAAGGGATTATTGTATGGAAAAACCTATATTACATATTTACAAGGTCTTATTCCTATGTTTGATCAACCGCTTAGAGCAGGACATTTGGTGGGAGTGTATTATCATACAGCAGGGGGAGAATTTATAATATCTGAGCCATATATTAATTTTGGGTATATAGGCATATTAGTAATTATTCCAGTATACATATGTATAGTTGAGAAAATAATCAAAAAAAATACATTATATGGGAGAATAGTATTTTATTTTTTAACTGCATCAGCAGTTAGGTATTTGTGGTATGGATTGACATATATTGAAACTGGAATTATATATTTAATTCCATTATCGTATTTATTGTCAAAAGTTTTGAAAATAAAAATAAAGAAAAAAGGAAACTAAAATGATATCAATTGGAGAAAAATGTTGTGGATGTACAGCATGTTATGCAATATGTAAAAAAAAATGTATAAATATGTTACCTAACGATGAGGGTTTTTTGTATCCTGTTGTTGATGTGAAAAAATGCGTTAATTGTGGATTGTGCGATAAGGTTTGTCCTATAGAAAATAAGATACAGGGTGTTTCACCTATTAGAAGTGTTGTTTTAAGAACAAAAGTGGAAGAAGATGTTTTAAACAGTGCCTCTGGAGGGTTTTCAATTCCTTTAGCTAATTATGTTATAAAAAATGGTGGTGTTGTATGTGGCGCTATCATTAATGAAAAACATGAAGTACAACATAAATTAATAGATAATTATGAAGATATTAATTTGATTAGAGGTTCAAAATATGTACAAAGTTATATGAATAATTGTTTTCAAGAAATAAAAAATAAAATAGTAGAAGGAAAAAAAGTTCTTTTTTTTGGAACACCATGTCAAGTGTATGGATTAAAAAAATATTTAAATTATGATTATGATAATTTGATAACGGTTGATCTAGTATGTAAAGGTGTTGCATCCCCTAAACTATGGGAAAAGTATCTAAATTATAGAGAAGAAAAACAGCAATCAAAAGTAGATTATATAAACTTTAGAAAAAAAAATAGAGGTTATCATTCTGCTGATTTAGAGATAAAATTTAAAAATTCTAGTGTATATGCAAAAAATAAGACTGATTTTTTTATGAGGTCTTATATAAATAGCATATGCATGAGAAAAAGCTGTTATCAATGTAATTTCAAAGGAAAAGATAGATGTTCAGATTTTACAATATTTGATGCTTGGAATGCTACAAAATATACAAGTTTGAAGAAAGATGATGACAAAGGTTATACTAATGTATTAATACATACAAACAAGGGAAATGAAATTTTAAATGAGATTTCGAATATGTATAAAATATATGAATCAGATATAAGTAAAGCAATATTTTATGATGGAGTAATGGTAGATAATCAAACAGAGTATATGAAACAAAGAGAAAAATTTTATGAATTATTAAATCAAAAAAAAATAGATGAAACTGTTCAAATTTTACTACCAATTAAAACGATAGATGTTTTTATGGAATTAATTAAAAAAATATTGTATAAATTAGGATTACTTAATTTGATAAAGAAATTGAAGGAGGGATTAAATGGCAAAAATTAGTATTATAATCCCAGTATATAATGTACCACGAAAATTTTTAATTAAATGTATTAATAGTGTTATAAAGCAAACATATAAAGATATAGAAATTGTTATTGTTGATGATGGTTCAGGTGATGAATGTTCTGCATTGTGCGATGAATTTAAGGGAAAAGATAATAGAATTAATGTAGTGCATAAAAAAAATGGAGGATTATCTGATGCAAGAAATGTAGGTGTTCAAAATACTAATTCAGATTGGTTTATGTTTTTGGATGGTGATGATTGGATAGAGGAAGATGTATGTGAAAAAATATCAGAGTTAATTAAATATAATACTGATGTTATTGTATTTGGAATGTATAGAGATCAGAATAATAATGTTAGTAGAATACCTATGAAATACTATAGAGATAAAGAGTATTTAAATGAGGAATGTGAAAGCCTTAGAAAAATGACATTAAAACATGATTATTTTCTTTCATCAAGCGTTGCAAAGTTATATAATATGGAATTTATTAAGAATAACAATCTTTGGCATGATACTGAATTAAAATGTGGTATGGAAGGTATTGAATTTATTTATAGAGTTTTTTGTACTACTAATAATGTAAAAATTTCTAATTATTATGGATATCATTATGTGTACAATGAAGATTCATTGTCGGCTATACCTACAATAGAAAATAATTATTTAACTATGAAGGGGATAGAAAAAATAAAACAAACAGCGAATAAATTGCAATTGGATGATATTGCACTTATTAATCAAAGACATGTATATTCCATAATGGCTATTGCTACACGTAGTTATTTTAATCCTAGACAGAAGAGTACTTATTTCAAAAAAAGAAAGGAATATATCAGATTTATAAGAGAAAATTATTTAAAAGAATTAATAAAAAATATAAAATATTCAGAATATCCGAAAAAGAAAATTATTTTATTATTTTTGATAAAACATAATTTGTATTTTTTAATAAATATATATTCGTATGTTAGTGCATATAGATTTATTCGATAAGGATGGAAAAAATAAATGAATATAAAAGCAATAACTAAAAAAAATGTATATATTCAAAACAAACTTTCTGAAATAAGAAACAAAAGAAGTAATGATATTATTAGAAAAAGAATTAAAGAATGTTCTGAAATTGACTCAATTTTGAATTTTGATAAATTTAGAGATTTAATTATATCATGGAAAAAAGATCCTTATTTTATGGATTCAGTTAATGAATATAAATGTGTAGGTTCTGAATCTTTATTTTATGGTCAATTAAAAGCATTGTGCGATTATTCAGGAGTAAAATATAAAGGAAGTAATTTGTTATTTCCTAAATTAGAGCATGGTTTGGATTTTTGGGAACGAAGAAGAGGATTTTTAGACGATAAATGTGATTTTAATTATTTATTTCAAGGTGCTTATAAAGTTAATGACATTCATAAAGAAAATCCATATACACCTGTATATGTTATAGGGCCATATGTTCATTATGCTAAGGATTATTATACAAATGAAGAATTTATGGAATTAAAACAGAAATTGGGGAAGACATTGTTAGTATTTCCTTTTCATAGTTATGAGACAAGAACACTTTCATATAATTCAGAAATATTAGTTAATGATATTATGGATAATTATGCAAAAGAATTTGATACAGTAATGGTTTCTATATATTGGAATGATGTTGATAGTGAATTGTGTGAATTGTTCAGAAAAAAAGGAGCTATGTTAGTATCAAATGGCTTTAGATGCGATGATAATTTTATCAGGAGACTTAAAGCTATTATACAATTATCAGATGTAACATTAGGAAATGATTTAGGAAGTCATATTGGATATTCTATTTATTTAGGTAAACCTCACATTTTTGTTAGTAATCATAGATGCGAAGTGGAAAAAGAAGATAGTGATATGTCGTTAACCTCACATGATGATGTTATTAAGAAAAATAATTTTGAAATTGCAGCAAAAGAATTTTCTTTTGAAAATTATAAAAATGGATTAGATGGTAAAAATTCGTTGTTTTACCAAAAGTTTTGGGGTGGAGAAAAGAATATCAAAACAGAAAAAGAAATACAAGCAATTTTTGAAGTTTCTGAGCGAATATTAAGAAAATCCAAGGGATTTCGTAAGAATTTTGATAAAGCAGTAATAAGTACAATGTTATATTATAAAGAAAATCAAGATTTATTACATTATAATATTTTAAAAGATGCGTTAGGTAAAATGAATAAACAAAAATAATAAGGAGAAAAAATGGTTAATATAGTTTTATCGTTTGATGATGGAAGACATGATAATTATGAGGCATATAAAAATATATTAAACCCTTTAAATATTCCAGCAACATTTAATATAACAGCAGGATATGTTTTAAATGATATTGAAAAAAATGATATGCCAGGACCGCATAAACCAATGAGTATAGAAGAAGTTGCTGAAATGAATGAAAGTAGCATATGTGAAATTGCTGGACATGGTTATACACACGATAATACAATAAAAAGCTTGATTAAAGGAGTTGAATGGCAAAGAGAAAATTTAGGATATGATTTTGTAGGAATTGCAAGTCCACATTCTGAATATGATTTAAAAAAATTAGAAGAAGATATAAAAGTATTTAGAGATAATAATGTGGTTTATTTAAGGGTAAGTAATGATTATTCAAAGTTAAAATTTTTTAAGAAAGCTATCAGAAAAATAAATCGAAATATTCATTCAGGATATTTATATTATTTTATTAATAAGGATTCTATATGTTATAATAAAAATTTTATATTGTATAGCGTGCCAGTTTTAAAAAATAATAAATTACATGAAGTAGAAAAATTTATTGATATAGTGTCAAGAACAAAAAAGGAAGCTACAGTAATTTTTATGTTTCATAGTATACTAAAAGAAGGTAGTATGTACTATGAAGATTTATTTTCATGGGATTATAAGGATTTTTATGATTTATGTGTATTTTTAAATGAAATGCGAAAAGACAAAAAAATTAATATTATAAAAACTATAGACATTTTCAATCAAAACAATAAGAAAATATAATAAAATTGGTAACTTTTATTATAAAAATATCTAAATATTATTTGAATTAGGAGAAAATAAATATGAAAATTGCAGCATTATTAACTGGAAGAGGAAACAATACTTTAAAAGATAAAAATATCTTAAATGTTTTAAATCATCCTGTATTATATTATCCATGTTGTGCAGCTAAAAAATCTGAATTAATTCAAGATTTTTTTTGTAGTAGTGATGATGACAATATTTTAAATGAATCGGAAAAACTAGGATTTATTCCAATAAAAAGGCCAGAAGAATTAGCTAAACCAACAAGTCAACATTTAGATTGTATTTTACACGCGTTAGAAACTATGAACAATAACTATAATGTTTGTCCAGATATATTAGTAGTTGTATTGGCAAATAATGTAACAATAAAAAGTGAATGGATAGATATATGTATAAAAAAAATGATTGATGATATGTCTATTACTGCTGTTGTTCCGGTATATGAAGATAATGATCATCATCCATTAAGAGCTAAAACTGTAGATGAAAATGGAAGATTACAAATGTATGGAGGAAATATAGAAAAAAGTATATCAACTAATCGTCAAGATTTACCAAAATGTTTTTTCTTAGCACATAATATTTGGGGTTTAAATGTTAAAGAAATGTTAAAATCAAATGGAAAAGTGGGTCAACAACCATGGACATTTTTAGGAAATAATATTGATTATTATGAAATTGATGAATCATTAGATATACATAAAGAAATTGATTTATATATAGCAGCAGAATGGGTTAAAGAAAATTTTAAAGATTATATACAATAAAATATTAAAATTATAAATACTATTCTATTTTTGAACATAAAAACTGCGGTATTTACCGCAGTTTATCTTATGTTAAATTTAGTACATATTCTGGAGGAAAAGGTAATTGAATGGATATAAATATTTATTTAAGAATATAGGTCTTTTAACATTAAGTAGTTTTGCAACAAAAATTTTAGTTTTTTTTCTTGTTCCATTATATACTAATATTTTAACAACAACAGAATATGGTACCTATGATCTTTTCAATACTACAATAGGTGTTTTAATACCAATACTTACATTAAATATACAAGAGTCTGTAATGCGTTTTTCACTGGAAAAAAAATATAGTAGAAATGCTATCATAACTATTGGGGCAAAATATCTATTGATTTCAAATATTATTGTAATAATAGGATTAGAAATTAATTCCATATTTAATATAAGTATATTAGTAAAACAATATGCTATTTTCTTTTTTTTAATGTATGCAACACAGTCTATGTCTGGAATTATTATATCATATATTCGCGGAATTGATAAAATTGCAGAATTGTCAGTTTCAAGTGTTATAGCCTCATTTGTTACGATTGGACTTAATATTGTATTTTTGGCTGTTTTTAAATGGGGATTAATGGGATATTTTCTTGCTAATATAGTAGGACCATTTTTTCAGTGTATATATTTAATTATTAGAGCTAATGTTATTAAAAATATAAATTTTCATAATAATTTTAATACTGAAAAAAAAGCAATGCTTTCATATTGTAAACCAATGATTGCTAATGGTGTAGCCTGGTGGGTTAATAATACATCAGATCGTTATATTGTAATTTTTTTCTGTGGATTAGCTGAAAATGGTGTTTATTCTGTTGCATCAAAAATTCCATCAATATTAAATATTTTTCAATCTATATTTAATCAAGCATGGACATTATCTGCTGTGCGTGACTTTGATCCAGAAGATAAAAATGGTTTTTTTGCTAATACATATAAAGCATATAATTGTATGATGGTAATTTTATGTTCTTTTATTATTATGTTTGATAAAATACTCGCAAAATGTTTATATGCAAATGATTTTTATATTGCATGGAAATATGTTCCTTGGTTAACCATTGCTGGAGTGTTTGGAGCAATGTCTGGATATATTGGAGGATTTTTTTCAGCAGTAAAAGATTCTCGAATTTTTGCTAGTTCAAGCATAGTTGGAGCTATTTCTAATATAATTTTAAATTTGATATTGACTCCTTATATGGGAGCATTAGGTGCAGCTATTGCAACCGCAGTTTGTTATGTTGAAGTATGGATTTTTCGATATATTCAATCAAAAAAATATATTAAATTAAGAATAAATATATTTAGAGATATAGTAACATATGTATTAATTTGCATACAAGCAACAATTATTTATGTAAAAAGTAATTATATATATTTATTGCAATGTGTTTTATTTGTTGCAATAATTATACTTTATGCTGATGATATAAAAAAAATAATTAATAAATGTATAAACAAAATTAGATGTAAGTATAAAACTAAAAAATAAGTTATTCTTGTTGATATGGTTTAATAAATTATAAAAGATATGCTTCTGTAATATATACAATTATGTAATCTTTTAAATTGTTCATTTATAGTTATATATTTAAAATAAAAAATATTAATTAATAATTGTTGAATGATAGTTTTGTAACTATAAAAATATTACTAATTGATTGTGAACAAGAAAAAATTAATTCAAAACATAAATTTTAGGATGAAAACGAAGGAGAAATATATTATGGAAAAAGAACGTTTATCTTGGCTTGATGTATTAAAACGAATAGGGATTATTCTTGTTGTTATGGGACATATTTATTCTAATTCTATAATTTTTAATTGGTTATATTCATTTCATATGCCACTGTTTTTTTTTGCAGCAGGTTGTGTATATAAAAATAGGTCGGTGTATATAGATATAAAGAGGTATAGTAGTACCATATTTTTCGTTTGGCTTTATTAATTTAATTTATTGGTATTTTATTGAGAAAAGATTTAGAAATTCAAGTAGGGGACTTAGGGAAAATATCTTTGGTTTATTATTTGGTCAATATGATTATCTTGATTTTAATGTTCATTTATGGTTTTTACCCTGTTTTTTTACTACTGTTGTTTTATTTAATTTTTTATATAATAAGTTGGGTGAAAAAATAACATATATTATAGTTATATTAATGAGTATATTATACATATTCATTCCTATTCCAAAATTATTTTGGGGAATAGATTTAAGTTTTAAATATATGGCATTTTATGCTGTGGGTGTTTCTTCGCAAAAAATATTAAAAAAAATTAATGTTAATAATGTTAATAATAGAAATAATAAGGCAAGTCAAAGTATTATTGCTATAATTTTACTTATAATAAATTTTTGTTTATCATATTATGGATTAACTACAGGAATAATGTGGTTTATTACAGCACAAATTGGTGTGATTGGTGTAACAATTAGTTCATTGATAATAAATAAAAATAGGCTCTTAGAATATTTAGGAAAGATTTCATTAATAATTCTTTGTATGCATGGACCTATTTATAGGATTGTGATAAAAATTACATCAGTTATTCTTAATATAAATTCTGATATTATAAGAACTAATTTATTTTATGCAGTATTTATTGTATTAGTAACGATTTTAATATGCAGTGCAGTATATAATATAGTTATAAGAACTGTTCCATGGATGGTGGGTAAGAAAAATAATATTTAGAAAATTTAATTGTATTCATTTTATATTTTAATGAAATTATGTTAGTTATTAACTTATTTTTATGAAAACAATATTGTAAGGAAAATTTTGAAATAATATATTAATTTATTTGAAAATTTGATTATATTAATTTTATATACAATATTATATAAGGAGAAATATATTATGTGTGGAATAGTAGGATACACCGGAAAGAACCAGTCAGCCCCAGTACTGTTAAACGGCTTAGCCAAGTTAGAATATCGTGGCTATGACTCAGCTGGTATAGCAGTAAGGGATGGGGATTCGCCAGTCCAGGTTGTTAAAGCAAAAGGAAGATTAAAAGTATTAGCAGAGAAGACTAACGATGGTCAGTCTGTTATCGGAAATTGTGGAATAGGTCATACAAGATGGGCAACTCACGGAGAACCATCTGAAACTAATGCACACCCACACATTTCAGATGATTATAATGTTGTCGGTGTGCATAATGGAATTATTGAAAACTATCAGGAATTAAGGGATAAGCTTACAAGAAACGGTTACAGCTTCTATTCTTCAACTGATACTGAGGTGGCAGTAAAGCTTATTGATTATTATTATAAAAAATATGAGCATACACCGGTTGATGCAATTAATCATGCTATGGTACGTATCCGTGGTTCATACGCATTTGCAATTATGTTTAAGGAATATCCGGGAGAGATATATGTTGCACGCAAGGACAGTCCTATGATTTTAGGTGTAAATGATGGCGACTGTTATGTGGCATCAGATGTTCCTGCGATACTTAATTACACAAGAAATGTGTATTACATTGGAAATATGGAGATAGGTCGTCTGGCTGACGGTCATATCACATTTTATAATCTTGATGGTGATGAGATTGAAAAGGAACTTGTTGAAATAAAGTGGGATGCGAAGGCGGCTGAAAAGGGCGGTTATGAGCATTTTATGATGAAGGAAATCCATGAGCAGCCAAAGGCAGTTAAGGATACCCTTAATTCAGTTCTTAAGGATGGAAAGCTGGACTTATCAGCAGTAGAGCTTACTGATGAAGAGATAAAGAAGATATCACAGATATACATAGTGGCATGTGGTTCTGCTTATCATGTAGGTGTTGTCGCACAGTATGTCATAGAAGACCTTGCTAAAATTCCAGTACGTGTTGAGCTTGCATCGGAATTCAGGTACAGAAAGCCGCTTCTTGACCCAGACGGACTTGTCATAGTCATAAGCCAGTCAGGTGAAACAGCGGACAGTCTTGCAGCATTAAGACTTGCAAAGGATAAGGGACTTAAAACGCTTGGCATAGTAAATGTGGTCGGAAGTTCGATAGCAAGAGAGGCTGATAATGTATTTTACACACTTGCAGGACCAGAGATAGCTGTTGCCACAACAAAGGCGTACAGCACTCAGCTTATAGCAGCATACTGTCTTGCACTCCAGTTTGCTTATGTGAGAGGTGAAATGGAACTTTCTGAATATGAAAGACTTTTATCTGAACTTGAAACTATACCTGAAAAGATAGAAAAGATACTTGAAGATAAGGAAAGACTCCAGTGGTTTGCAGCAAAGGTAGCTAATTCAAAGGACATTTTCTTTATAGGACGAGGAATTGATTATGCAGTGAGTCTTGAGGGAAGTCTTAAGCTTAAGGAAATATCATATATACATTCAGAGGCATATGCGGCGGGCGAACTTAAGCACGGAACCATAAGTCTTATTGAGGATAATATTCTTGTTATAGGTGTGCTTACACAGAATGAGCTTTATGAGAAAACAGTGAGCAATATGGTAGAGTGCAAGAGCCGTGGGGCATATCTTTGCGGGCTTACAACATATGGAAAGTATGAGGTTGAGGATACAGTTGACTTTACCACATATATTCCAAAGATAGATGAACATTTCACAGCATCGTTGGCAGTAGTGCCACTTCAGTTACTTGGTTATTATGTGAGTGTAGCGAAAGGGCTGGACGTTGATAAGCCTAGAAATCTGGCTAAGTCGGTGACAGTGGAATAAAATATAAAGATAAGGAATACTATACTGATTATTGGGATAATTATTACTATAATAGTTGTTATATGTATAATAATATTTTTTGGTGATGGATAAATTAGATAGTATAGTGTTGTAAGCGCAACATCGTGCATACTCAATCGCGCATCTTCTAAATATAATAATTTTTTTTAGAAGATGCGTTATTATTAAAGTGATAACGATGAAACAACAAAATAATCGTTAAAACAAAAGGAGTATATATGTTATTTAAACAATTAATAGATGAATTTCTTGATAAGTGGGATAAAGACACATCAAAAGCATATCGAAAAAAGATATATTCATTTTATCAGTATTTAGTTGAGATGAAGAATGCGACAGATTCTAATTATAAAAGTATATTAAAGGGATTAGAAATAGAAGATGTTGCTGAAAGTATAATTTTTTACGTTAAACGTAATCAGGTGAAGTATAGAGCATCAGCAGATTTGTATATATCTACAGTTAAAAGCTTTTATGCATATATTTCTGCAAAACAGATATGTTCCAATATATATTTTGATAATAAAGCGTATGCACCAGACATGAAAGAACAGTGTGAGTGTGCAATAAAATGTCTTAAGCTTAATGAGTCAAAGCAGGTCATGCCTTTAGATGAGGAAGCAGCAAGACGTATTGTTGACAGATGTAATGAGATAATTAACCTTGCTAATTATGATGAGCTAATAAATGGAAAGTGGGATGGAACATTTTCAGCGTATGTATCAGCTTTAATTTCTAAGCTTGTATTATGTTTCGGAATGAGTAATAAAACTATAAGAGAATTGAAAGCTGTGGATTATAACAGTACTAATGGTCGTATAGTAATCAATGGATATTCTGTTCATTTG
>OGGB01000577.1_pt1 | contig 30275 bp, 34 predicted proteins | sample 1571111 | NCBI WGS metagenome assembly OGGB01 (sample SAMEA2582067, study PRJEB24529) | metagenome | biome: Human gut stool | place: China | collected 2011
CGCTTTTCATTTCTTCCAGCACATCGGAACTTTCCTGCAACAGTTGGGTATAGCCATAGGCAATGGCGGAAAGCTCGTCCGGCGTGTAGTTTTCATCCGAAAGCATCTTCTGAAAACTGTTCACATAGATGTCGGAAATCTCACCGATAAGCAGGATAGACTTTTGTACTTTCCGGGCATCTTTGACAAGGTTATGCACTGATTTTAAGGGTAGGCTAAGCATCCAACGCCCTGCCGTATTACTACGGTGGGTTTTCGGAAGCTCGCCCCCAAACCGGACGTACACGTCTCCGCGTATCCGGCTTTCTACTAATAATATCAATCTATTCATTGTTACTGAGTTTTTTGTAACACTTACCACATATGGCAATAGTCTTTCGTTTGCGAGCCATCATTTGTTTTTCACAGGTAGTTTTCCCTTGAAGATTTTTTAATTTTCTCACATGGTGCATCACTAACTTATCGACTGCTCCACATAATTCACATTTTTCCGCTTTCAGCCTATCTATAAGGCTTGTGTTTGTAGGATGATATGTGAATTTGGGCAAGTTGTCTAAATCCTTAATGTTCATTGGATTTTTCTTTTTGAACCCACCATGATAAAAGGTCAAGTCTTTGGCAGTACCGTTCTTTAAATAGTATCTAATTGAAAAAAGTCCATTCTTGGTGTACTTTTTTCGGATTTGCGACATCGTTGTCCGATATTTCTGCGCAAATGTTTTGTACATACTATATTTCATGATATACCCAAGTTTTGACAGACTACTACAATTATTAGCCAAACAATAGTAATTGTAAATGCCCTTTATTTCCTTGTTGTACCTGTCAAGTATCTCAAAGTCATTGTTGTTTGAAAGTTTGGGACGGGATTTTGCTTTCCAATACTCCTTGCCGTTGTGTATCTTTATTTCTAAAACACGATATTCAAGCAGTTTTTTCTTAAACGTATCCTTTCCAAGTGCCAATTGTATCCTCTTATTGAAGACACGTCTTAGTACTCCGTATTTGCTTCTTTTGGTGTCATTGGATTTCCTTACAAAAATCTCATATCCGAGAAATTTTGCAGCGTTTTCAGCATGGGTGATAAGTGTTTTCTCATCGGACAGTGTAAGAGCCAACTTTTCATAGAGAAAGTTCTTTATGTCCTCTTTGATGATGATAGCATCTTGTTTACTGCCAATAATTCCAATTAGAAAATCATCCGCATATCTCACATATTTGAGTTTTCTGTAGTTCATATCCATTTCGTCACCATCAGAATACTGCAAACCTTCTTTTTGATAAGCCTTATATTGTCTTATCAATTCTGACCTTTCACTTTTGTCTTTTACCACTCTCAACTTTTTCAGAATACGGTGTCGTTTGCCTTCAAGTGATACTACCTGTTTAGTTCTTTTCCGTTCTTTCCCCTTATCAAATTTTTCAGTGTATTCCTTCATGAATTTATCCAACTTATCAAGGTATATGTTTGCCAAGATAGGACTGACAATTCCGCCTTGCGGTGTTCCGCTGTAGGAGTTATGAAAGTTCCAGTCTTCGATATATCCTGCATTCAGAAATTTTCTAATCAAGCGAATAAATCTTTCGTCAGCGATACGTTCTTTCAGAATATCTATCAGTATCTCATGATTGATATTGTCGAAAAATCCCTTAATATCACCTTCTACGAACCATTTCACGCCCGAAAATGTCTTCTGAATATCAGACAAGGCAGTGTGGCAGCTTCTTAGAGGTCGGAAGCCATGTGACGTTTTTTCAAACTGTCTTTCATAGATGGCTTCCAATATCATTCTGACCACTTCCTGCAATAATTTATCATTAAAAGCTGGTACACCTAATGGACGCATTTTCCCATTTTTCTTTGGGATATACATCCGTTTTGAGGGTTGGGGCTGATAACTCTCATCTTTCAACGATGTTATCAGTTGTTCAATTCGGTTCAGGCTCATTTGGTCAATAGTTTTCCCATCTGCACCTGCTGTCATATTGCCCGGTTTCGCATATATGCGTTGGTAGGCAACGTAATACATTTCCTCATTGAAAAAGATACGGTACAAGCGTTCAAACTTGTAATTCAAATTTTCACTGTGTTCCGTTAGACTGTTTAATACATACTCTGGACTTCTCATAATGTCTCTCACATTTTCCGTTATTTGCATTAAAATTATTAGCTGCTTCCCTTCGCCATGTACAGGGCTTTCCCCTGCTCAGACTACTACGGAAGCTCCGTTGCCTTGTCGGATTTTCATAGGTCTGTACCTAATAGCCTTGCGGCGTTCCGATTTAGGCAATCCCCGTTTACGATATAATAACATGGCTATGATAGATTGTCGGATATGACTTCCGCCCGTTACCGCTTACTGCGGTTGTGCCGTAATTTGTTCCTGCCTCTACTACACGACGCTCGCAACAGAGGTATTACGGTATAGCGAGTTAAGTTATCTTTCACTATAAAACATACTGGGTTCACTTGGACTATCATTCAATCAGTTTGGATTTTATCCTCGTATCTATCTGTTTCATCTCACCATTCAGTTGCAATTTGATAACTAATTGACTTATGGCTTTCCAGCGTGCTATACTCCCTGCCGTCCTTTCGTGGGCAGATAAGCTGGTGATGATAGGTAAATATTGGAACACTTACCTAATAGCTTGCCAATGCTACATTTATTATATCGCCTATACGGGCGCACCATCATAATAATCTTTTCCCTGTTGATAAATCTTTACCGTTTCCTGAAAATTCTTTATCATATTCTGTGCGGTCGAAGAAGTCTGAATGATGTTCTTTGACGCATTGATAATCCCTTGCGCCAAGTTGCCGGGGTCACTCACCACCCATTGTGCGTTTACCTTTCCGGCAAACAGGCTGCATACTACGAGCAGCATTATAATCTTTGTTTTCATACGCTTACTTCTTTATTGGTTGGTTACTCCGTTTATATTCTCCGCCGGGAGAAAGCTGAATCCGGTCATTCTCTTTGTCATAAGTCAGCAGGACGGACAACCCCGTTTCGATGAACAGGTTTCCGTCTTGTTCTGAAATCTGATAGGTTTCCGTTTGGATAGTTCCCCGGTAGGTCTTTCGATAGGTCGTTACCCGGTAATGCCCGTTTTCCTCAAAGAGAGAGAACGCAGGACGGTTTTTCACGCTTTCCCAGTCGCCACGCATCGCCCTAAGACGGTCGGCGTTCGTTTCTTTGCAGGAGGAAAGCCCCAGTAACAAGGTGCATAACAGCACCGGAAACAGGAATTTTAAATGTTTCATACTGAATGATTTTTAAATTGTCGATTGATTATTTTTCAGGATTACGCTTGCTTTCGGCAAGCCGTTTGATAGCCAGTTCGAGGTTGCCACCTAACTTTTCGGACAAGGCGAAAAGTTCCATCTTTTCCGTTTCTTCGGTGGTGTATGTAAAATATTCTTCCAAACTAACTTCGGTAGCATATACGGCTGATTGTGTACCGCCTAAACCTATCCAAACTTCCTTGTATTTCCGGTTTGGATGGTTGGCAAGGTTGATGGAAAGCACCTGTGAACGTTCTTTGTCGGTCAGTCCCAAAAGGTTCTGTATGCTATCGAATTTATTAAGATACTTCCTTTGGTCGAGCAGTATCTTACAATCAGAATTGTTTATAATACTCTCTTTTACAATGGGAGAAGATATAATATCTTCGACCTCTTGGGTAACTACAATCGCTTCGCCGAAATACTTTCTAACGGTTTTATAGAGATACTTTATGTAATCCGCCATGTTCGCCGATGCAATCGCTTTCCACGCTTCTTCTATCAATATTAATTTCCTGATACCCTTTAGTTTACGCATCTTGTTAATGAAAACTTCCATAATGATAATGGTTGTAATCGGAAATAAAATTTTGTGGTCTTTGATATTATCCAACTCAAAGACAATGAATCGTTTATGTAGCAAATCAAGCTCTTTGTCGGAGTTCAGCAGGTAGTCGTATTCGCCCCCTTTGTAGTAAGGTTCTAATACATTCAGGAAGTTATCTATATCAAAATCTTTTTCCCGGACGTTCTTTTCTTGCAGGTGCGCCCGGTAGTCATTTTTCACATATTCATAGAATGTATTGAAGCAGGGAGTAACCGAACTGTCCTTAGTAATCAGTTCGATATAGGAACTAACAGCGTTTGACAAAGCCACTTCTTCCGCCCGTGTAGGTGCTTCATCGTCCCTTTTCCACAGGGTCAGGATAAGCGTTTTGATACTCTCTTTCTTCTCAATGTCAAATACCCCATCTTCCACATAGAAAGGATTGAACGCTATCGGGTTTTCTGTGGTATAGGTAAAGTAAATCCCATCTTCCCCGTGCGTTTTCCTATTTATCATTTCACACAGCCCCAAATAACTGTTTCCGGTATCGACTAATAGCACGTGCGCATTTTGTTCGTAATACTGGCGCACCATGTGGTTGGTAAAAAATGACTTGCCGCTACCACTCGGCCCAAGTATGAACTTGTTGCGATTGGTAATGATACCTTTTTTCATGGGTAAGTCTGAAATATCAATGTGCAACGGCTTTCCCGTGACCCTATCCACCATCTTGATACCAAAGGGAGAAAGCGAACTTTTGTAGTTCGTTTCTTCGGTGAACAAGCAAAGAGCCTGTTCAATAAAGGTATAGAAACTTTCTTCCGCCGGAAAATCCGCCTGATTGCCGGGTATGCCCGCCCAAAACAGGGTCGGCGTGTCGGTGGTGTTGTGGCGTGGCTTGCACTCCATAAGTGCGAGCTGTGACCCCACATCATTTTTAATGTGTTTCAGTTCGTCCCGGTCGTCACTCCATGCCATGATATTACAATGGCATCGCACGGAGATAAGCCCCTGTGAATGTGCTTCGTTCAAATATTCCTCTATCCAAGACTTGTTTATCTGATTGGCACGGCTGTATTTGGAAAGGGAGTGCATATTGCGAGCCATCTTTTCAAACTGTTTCAGGTTCTCCGTATGGTCGTCAATGAAGATATACTGGTTATAGATATGGTTACAGGAAAGTAGCACGCCCACCGGAGAAGCAAAAGATAACCTGCAATCGCTCCGGTCGGTGGATAACTTTTCATAGCGGGTATCTGTTCCCACCTTGCCCGGCATATCTTCCGCATCCGAAAGGGTATGCAAACAAAGAATGTCATCGCCAATCTTCATTTCGTCAGCACCCAGTGAAATATCTTTCAATGTGGTGGTGTTCGTTTGCGAGAGTGAAAAGTATTTTTCCACGATACCCGCCGTTTCCCTTGTTCCGGTGATTTCGTCCGAGTTCAGGCGGGTAAGGGTGACAAATCCGCTATCGTTCATAATACTTTCAAACTGTCCCACCGCTTCGAGGAACTTTGTAACCGTTTCCTTGTCCTTTATCTCTTTGGGGACAAGGAAGCCCCGGCAAAGGGTGGAGAAATTACTCTGCATCCGACTGCGTTCCTTTGTCGTTTTCGTCAGGAACAGGTAGCAGGTATGATTTAAGAACGGTCGTTCATTGAAATGCCGTTCAAAGGAACGGGAAAGGAAACTCAAATCATCCTTTTGGATGTCAGGCGCATAGTTTTCTTTGATGAACCAATCCTGTTTGTGTACGATGCTGTAATCAGGCAGCACCTTTACCGCCTTGTTCCAAGCGGAATGTATCGCTTCGTATTCGGCTGCCGTGACGGTGAACAGTTCGGGCAGTTCCACCCGGAACGCCACCGTTATGTCGGCATCTTTGGAAACGATGCACCCGTTTTCCACCGTGAACAGTGGAAACTTGTTTTCCAGCGTGGTAGCTTTTAATATATTTCTCATTTCGATGCTTGTTTTAAATGGAATAATCGGGATATGGCTTTGCGGTTGATGATATGGAAAGGGTGGCTTTTGCGTGCGGACAATTTCATTAACCCGTGTGTCCCGTACTTTTCGTTTAACCGGAATGTGAGCCATACAAGCAGCGTTGCCGAAGTAACGCCGAAGATGATGCACACCCACTGGTTAATGCCTACCATGTACATGATGATGAAAAGCACGAACAGGGCTAACAGCCCGCCCGCAAAAATGAAAAGATACTGACTTTTCAACCCCCGAAACTCAACTGGCTTGCCTATCCCCCTGTTAATCGGATAGTCTGCCATAGTCCATTTCTTTAAAGGAAGAATGAACGTAGGATAGTGGCAGCGACAATCAAAAAGATACACGCACCGAACCACGAAGCCGCCGTTTTGCTCGTATCGGGGTCACCCGAAGAAAATTTGCCATATACTTTCACGCCACCAATCAAGCCTACCACCGCACCGATGGCGTAAATTAATTTTGTCGCCGGGTCAAAATAGGATGTTACCATGTTGGTAGCTTCTGTAATACCCGCCATACCGTTACCTTGTGCAAACGTAGCGGATGCAGCCAATAGAGCGACTGCCGAAAAGAGAACTTTCTTTTTCATTATAAATACATTGATTTTTAAATTGCCGGACGGTTGGATAGTCCGCCCGGCGGAGTGATTAATAATTGAATTTTTGTGGTTGTGGGGAGTGTTCCCCATGTTCTAAAAGGTCTGTTTAACCGTAATCTCTTTGTTTCATCATCTTACTTATTTAAAGTTTACCATTAAAGAAAATCGTTCATGTCAAAGTCTGCCATTTCATTACTTCCGATAGCCGGGACGATGGCGGGCACGGGTATCTCATGCTTTTGTAAAAGTTCCGCCACCCGTGACCTGCCCCCGTTAATCTGCTCCACCAGCGAATGAAACAGGTTTGTTTCCGTCCGGCAGATGGTTTGAACCGCTTGCCGTTCTTCCGTTTCGGACGCTTGTTTTATCTGAATGACCTGAACCATTTGCCCCAGCTCACCCAGCGTGATGCCCTGTGCCATTTCCGGTTCACCGCCACCCATGTAGCAGGCGATTTCTTCCGCTTCGATTTCATCCGGCGCAACGTCTGTTTCTTCCACATTTTCCGCTTCAAATTCCATTTCAAATTCGGTTTCAATCGCTTGCGCAGCAGGTGTTTCAGTTATCGTTTCACCGCTTTGCGGGACAAATATAGAAGCATTATCAACCCCTTTTGAAAGGTGTCCTGATATGTCCCCGTTTGTCCTCATTTGTCCCACCCGGTAACGGCTTGCACCGACAAGACAATCATCGTTTCCGGTTTTAACGGTCGGTTTGCTTTTGGGTCGTTCCAGTTCTTTCTTGTCCCTAGTGAACCATATTCCCAAGCTATCCCTGTATCGCCATAAGAGAACGGCGTAATACAGGAGTGTTCCGATAATAAACCATTTCAACATATCAGAACGGCTTTTCAAATTTGCTTTCGTACAGTTCGTTTATCTCGTCCTGAAACTGGTCGAAATGCCGGAGCAGGATATTTTCTACATAGCTGCTGACGGTTGCCTTGCGTCCGCCGATAATGGTTACTATCTTCATTAACTTTTCGTGTGTGGTACGGCTGACGTATAACGGCTGGCGGTCGGTCAAGTCCACCCGCATGAAGTAGGTTTCCCGGTAGTCGCCCGGAGTGTTCTTTTTTCGGCGGGCAGGTTCTTTCACTGCTTTTTCTTCCTTTGGTTCTACCTTGATTTCCGGTTTATCTGCCGTTTCCGGCTTATCCGGCGTTTCCATCGTCACCGATGGCGTTTCCTGTTTCTTTACAGGCATCCCCTGTGAGATTATCTCTTTCATAAAATCTTCGTCAATTTGCGGTTTCCCGCCGCTTTGCTTTGCCATATCGTTACAGTTTAATAAGGTATGCGATTTCAGTTATTAGTTCTTCCATGTTGCTACCCTTTACCAGCCGTTTGTCCGCCGGGAACAGCGTAGAACGGAACACGGTTTTACGCTGTGCGTCCAGTTCTTTCTTGAACCGTTTTGTATCCGGGATAAATACTCTCATAAGAGGTAATTCCAATTCCCCGATGGTCTGTTCATACAGGGTGTACAGGTCTGTTTTCTCTCTGCCATCTACCATGTTCCAAAACAGGTGTAGCCCTTTCAGTCGGCACGCTTCATTCTTTACCAGTAGTTTTTCAATAGCCACCGCAAAAGATAGGCTACTTTCCAATACCACCCGGTCGGCAGCAATGGGTGTGAAAATATAATCCACCCCTGAAAGGGAGTTGATAACGCCCTCACTGTTTACCGTTCCGGGCAGGTCGAAAAAGACCACATCATAATCCATTTCGGCAGATGCAAGAAATTCATCCGCCGTTTTAATCGCTTCGTCCGGTGAACTGCAAAGGACAGGGTACGCTTTCTTTCCCAGTGCTTTGAACTGGCTGAAAGCAAGTTGTTTGTAATAATCATCGCCATTCACCTGTTCGGCATCCCGTTTACGCATGGCACTGATACTGTGTTGCGGGTAGTCGCAATCCACTACCGCCACATTATACTGTTTCAGGTAATACAGGTAACTTGCCACCAAGACGGTGAACGTTGTTTTGCCGACCCCGCCCTTTTGGGTAGAGAAAGCCACATACAAGGTTTCTTTCTTCATTGTCATTTTTAATTATTGTGATACATCTTTATTGTTTTCCATCCGTTCAGATTGACGGACAGTTTTCTTTCGTTCCATGTTGAAAGCTCGAAAACAGGAATGGTTGTTTCCTTTCTGCAAAGACAGCCTGTTTTCTTTCTTGCTTCTTTGCTTTCATTCATTCCACAAAGACAGCTTGTTTTCTTTGCAGACAGTTTGCTTTCCCGATTGAAAGCCTGTTTCCTTTCAATCATTCCATCCGGCTTGTTTTCTTGCTTTCTTGAAATATTGCAATCTTGAAATCTTGTTTTCAAGTTTTCAAAACCGCTTTCTTTCCGTCCGCTTTCCGTTCTATATTTCCATCTATCCATATTGTTATCTTTCTTAAATCCGGGACAAATAAACATAGAAAAATAACCCCTTTCGAGATGTGTCCTCAAATGTCCCCGTTTGTCCTCATTTGTCCTATAACCCGCTATTTCACAGCATTTTTAATACCCGTTACTTTGCAACCGAAAGGTATCGGTCAGGCTAACCATGCCCCCGGTGTCGGGAGCGTTCCAATCTCCGCTAACTCCAATCCGTCCGTAGGCGGATTTTTTATGTTCACTGGAACATAGCAAGGTGTGTTCTAAGCAGCTTGAAATTCTTTCAGCAGCTTTGAACGCCTTGCCCGGACGAAGCCGGGATAGGGTCACTCCGAAGTCGTACTCCTTTAAAGAAATGTAGCATGAAACAGAAAAATGAAAATACGTCCCGTCCGGGTGGCGCAGGACGAAAGCCCAAAGCAGACCCGGCAGTGTTCCGGTACTCTATCAGCTTCAATGCGATAGACCACGCCCGCTTTTTGGCATTGTTCGACCAGTCCGGTATGCGTACCAAAGCGCATTTTATCACCGCCCGCATCTTTGGCGAACCGTTCAAAGTGATTAAAATCGACAAGGCGGCGGTAGAATATTATACCCGGCTGACCGCTTTATATTCCCAGTACAGGGGTATAGCCGTGAATTATAATCAGGTGGTAAAGGCTCTCAATACCAATTTTTCGGAGAAGAAAGCACTCGCTTTTCTCTATAAACTGGAAAAGGCAACGATAGAACTTGCCGACCTGAACCGCCAAATTATTGAACTGACCCGTGAGTTTGAAACAAGATGGTTGCAAAGATAAGCGTAGGCAGTTCCCTGTTCGGTGCGCTTTCCTACAACCAAAACAAGGTGGATGAAGAGCAGGGGAAGGTACTTTTAAGCAACCGTATGTTTGAAAGCGAGGACGGAAATTTCAGCATCCGGCGATGTATGGAATGTTTCGATATGCACCTGCCCGCAGACCTGAAAACGGAAAAGCCGATTATCCATATCTCCCTGAACCCGCACCCGGACGATGTACTTTCCGATAGCCAGCTTGCGGATATAGCCAAAGAATATATGGATAAGTTGGGGTACGGCAACCAGCCGTATATGGTTTACAAGCACGAAGATATTGCAAGGCATCATATACATATCGTTTCCATCCGGGTGGATGATACGGGCAAAAAGATAAACGACAAGTTCGAGCATATCCGCAGCAAACAAATCACCCGTGAACTGGAACAGAAGTACGGGCTGCATCCGGCAGAGAAGAAACAGGCAGCCGAACGCCCCGAACTTAAAAAGGTGGATTACCGGGCAGGGGACGTAAAGCACCAGTTATCCAATACGGTGAAAGCCCTTGCCAGCAGCTACCGTTTCCAAAGTTTCACGGAATACAAAGCGTTGCTATCTATATATAATGTACAGGCGGAAGAAGTGAAAGGGGAAGTGAACGATAAACCCTATAACGGCATTGTCTATTTGGCGACCAATGACAAGGGAGAAAAGCAGGGAAACCCGTTCAAATCTTCTTCTTTGGGTAAGTCGGTAGGTTACGAAGCCATTCAGCGACACATCAAGAAATCCACAAAGGACATTCAGGACAAGAACCTGAAAGAGCGTACCCGCAGGACGGTTGGTGCAGTGATGAAATCCACCTATAACCGTAAGGAACTGGAACAAGAACTGAAAAAGAAAGGTATAGATGTTCTTTTCCGGCAGAACGATACAGGCAGGATATACGGTGTAACATTCATCGACCACGAAAACCGTACCGTCCTGAACGGTTCACGGTTGGGAAAAGACTTTTCCGCCAATGTGTTCAACGACCTGTTTTCCGGCTCCCGTACTTTGACGGGAAACAGTAAACAGGAAACGCAGGAACAAAAACCGGAATATAACCCGACCGGACATCTTGAAAATACAGGAAAAGCCATTGCGGGACTGTTCAGCCTGTTATCCGGTGGGGACGATACGCCACCCGACAACAGCCAAGTTCCACCACCCAAGAAGAAAAAGAAGAAGAAACAAAGACGTATTTAATAACTATAAAAATTTCAATTATGCAGAATGAAGATGATTTAAGAGGACTTGCAAAGGTTATGGACTTTATGCGGGCAATCAGTATTTTATTTGTAGTGATAAACATTTACTGGTTTTGTTACCAGTCGTTCCGGGAATGGGGTATCAATATCGGGGTAGTCGATAAAATCCTGCTGAACTTCCAGCGTACCGCCGGGCTGTTCTCCAATATCCTATATACCAAACTTTTTTCAGTGGTATTCCTTGCGCTTTCTTGTTTGGGAACAAAGGGAGTGAAAGAGGAAAAAATCACATGGAACAAGATTTATGTTTTCCTGACAATCGGTTTTATCCTGTTCTTCCTGAACTGGTGGCTGCTGGCTCTGCCCTTACCACTGGTAACCAATACAGGTTTATATATCTTTACCATGACAGCCGGGTATCTTTCGTTATTGGCTGCCGGAGTGTGGATTTCCCGCCTGTTGAAAAATAACCTGATGGATGATGTGTTTAACACCGAGAATGAAAGTTTCGCACAGGAAACACGCCTGATAGAAAACGAATATTCCGTAAATCTTCGTTCTCGTTTCTACTATAAAAAGAAGTGGAACGATGGATGGATAAACGTTGTAGCAATTTTTCGTGCGTGCATCGTTGTTGGAAATCCGGGCAGTGGGAAGTCTTTTTGTGTCGTAAACCAATTTATCAAACAGCAAATAGAAAAGGGCTTCGCAATGTATCTGTATGACTACAAATTTCCCGACCTTTCGGAGATAGCCTACAATCATTTGCTTAACCATTCGGACGGGTACAAGGTGAAGCCCAAATTTTACATAATCAATTTTGATGACCCACGTAAGAGCCACCGATGTAACCCGATAAATCCGGCGTTTATGACGGACATATCGGACGCATACGAAGCCAGTTACACAATCATGTTAAATTTGAACCGCAGTTGGATAACCAAGCAAGGGGATTTCTTTGTGGAAAGTCCTATTATTTTACTTGCTTCTATAATATGGTTTTTGAAAATATATCAGGGTGGAAAGTATTGTACATTCCCGCACGCCATTGAATTTCTGAACAAGAAATATGCCGACACGTTTACAATTTTAACCAGTTATCCCGAACTGGAAAACTACCTTTCACCGTTCATGGACGCATGGGAATCCAATGCGCAAGACCAGCTTCAAGGGCAGCTTGCAAGTGCTAAAATCCCACTTTCAAGAATGATTTCACCTGCCCTGTATTGGGTAATGACAGGGGATGATTTTTCACTGGATATAAACAATCCGGAAGAACCTAAAATTTTGGTGGTAGGCAATAATCCCGACCGTCAAAATATCTATTCCTGTGCTTTGGGACTGTATAATTCCCGTATTGTGAAGCTGATAAACAAGAAGCACCAACTCAAAAGTTCCGTAATCATAGATGAATTACCGACCATCTATTTTCGGGGACTGGATAACCTGATAGCAACGGCACGAAGCAACAAGGTAGCGGTCTGTTTGGGCTTTCAGGATTTCAGCCAGTTACGCCGGGATTATGGGGATAAGGAAAGCAAAGTTATCGAAAATACGGTAGGTAATATTTTTAGCGGTCAGGTGGTTTCTGAAACGGCAAAAACGCTTTCAGACCGTTTCGGAAAGGTCTTGCAGAAACGCCAAAGCATGACTATCAACCGGAATGATAAATCAACCTCAATCAGTACGCAGATGGATAGTTTGATACCGCCCAGTAAAATATCTAACTTAACGCAGGGTATGTTTGTGGGTGCGGTTAGTGACAACTTCGATGAACGCATCGAGCAAAAAATATTCCATGCGGAAATTGTGGTGGATAACGAGCAAGTGAAACGGGAAACTGCCAACTACAAGAAGCTGCCCCAAATTATAGATTTCAGGGACGAGGACGGGAACGACCGGATGCAGGAAGAAATACAGGCGAACTACAACCGGGTCAAGCAAGAAGTCCAGCAGATTGTCACGGACGAAATGGAACGGATTAAGAACGACCCCAATTTGCAGCACTTAATAAAAACAGAAGAATAGAAGATTTTTCAGACAAACGGCAGCTTTTTACAGGCTGCCGTTTTTATTGGCAGGGACAAATAAGGACAAACAGGGACTAATGAAGCCACCTATTCCCAAAGCCTTAAATATACTCTATTTCATCCTTACTTTTACTTCCGAAAATTTATTTACTCACTAAAATTCAAAACATTATGGATGTAAACACAGCCAGCCAATCCACCACTGACGAACAGATGATGGATATTCTTCTTGTACTGGATAAGGAGAAAAAGACAATCAGCGCAGTAAAAGGCGTAGATGAAAACGGGGAACTCCAAACCGTACCGCCGGAGAACAACAGTGAACTTTTGAAATTCGACCGTCACGGTGATTTCTTTTCCAACTTCTTTTCCAACATGATGAACCAGTTGAAGAACCCGACCCGTTTTAACTTCTTCAAAATCCCAAAGATTGAACTTCCCAAAATCGAGCCGATAATCAGGGATAATTTCAATCATCCGACACCTGAAAACGAAGCGGGCATAGAGCGTTACCGGGTGACACCTGAAACCGTGAAGCAGGAAGCGAAGAAAGAACAACAGGAAACCCAAGCCCAACAACCACAGCAGCCAGCCAAAGAAGCGGGAGCAATGGCGCAAACACCGCAGCAACCCGACAAAAGCAAGTATGTGATTGACCCGGATAAAGTGGACTGGGAAGCCTTGAAGAATTTTGGTCTATCCAAAGAACAGCTTGAAAAGGCAAAGGCTTTAGAACCCATGTTAAGGGGCTACAAGTCGCCCGGAGCGTTTACCATCGCCGGAAACTATAATTCAGCCATTATGAAACTGGACGCACGTTTATCTTTCCGGCACGACAAAGACGGGAATGTAGTTTTGGCGATACACGGCATCCGACAAAAGCCGGAACTTGAACGCCCGTTTTTCGGACATGAATTTTCCAAAGAGGATAAAGCCAATCTTCTTGAAACGGGGAACATGGGACGGATAGTAAACCTGAAAAACTATATCACGGGAGAAATGATACCTTCTTTTGTCAGTGTGGATAAGGTAACGAATGAACTGGTTTCCATGCGTGCAAGCAGTGTTCAAATACCGGATGAAATAAAAGGTGTCAAACTGAACAAGGAACAGAAACAAGCCTTACGGGAGGGAAAAGGCGTATTCCTTGAAAACATGATTTCCAACCGTAAAAATCCCTTTTCCGCAACTGTTCAGGTCAATGCCGACAAGAAAAGTCTGGAATTTATCTATCCCAATGCCAAACAGTCACAGGAGCAAGGGCAGAAACAGACACAGCAGAACAGCCTTGTCACCAGTGACGGTGTAACCATTCCCAAAAGCATTTCAGGAATAGAGTTATCCCGCCAGCAACAGCAGGATTTAGTCAATGACAAAACCATCTTTGTTGCCGGACTGAAAGACAAGCGGGGGGTCGAATATGATGCTTATATTCAGGTGAACCATGATAAGAAGAAGTTAGGCTTTTACAGTGACAATCCCAGCTTTGACCGTTCCGCCGTGAAAGAAATTACCCCCGCCAGCAAGAACCGCACACAGGTAGCGGTCAATTCGGAAGGCAAGACCAACGAAGCCACCAAGAAAGTGAAAGAACCCTTGAAAAAGGGTCAGGACAAGCCCACTGAAAAGCAAAAAACCAAGCAGGATAAAAAGGAGAAGCAGGAGCAGACGGACAAACCCAAACAGAGCAGGGGACGCAAAAGATGATAGCGGTGTTAATCCTTATCCCGGTTGTCGGTTTCGCCCTGTTTACCCTTGTCTGTTACAAAACAGACTGGGAAGCCATAGACGAGCAGAACCGACAATTTTATGTAGATGGCTATCACATCTATTATGACCGGAAAATCCTAAGACAAAAAGAAGTGGAACAATTAAAATCAAAATTAGAATGATTGCAGTAATCGGAGAAAAACCAAGTGTGGCAAGGGACATTGCCCGCATTTTAGGAGCGAGTGAAAAACAGGATGGCTACCTTTCAGGTAACGGGTATCTCGTTACCTGGGCGTTCGGCCATCTTGTAGGTTTGGCAATGCCGGAAGCATACGGCATACAGAGTTTCCGCCGGGAAAGTCTGCCTATTATCCCGGATAGTTTTCAACTTACACCCCGACAAGTGAAAGCGGAAAAAGGGTACAAGGCAGACCCCGGCGCATTGAAACAACTAAAAGTAATCAAAGACGTATTCGACCAGTCGGATAAGATAATTGTCGCTACCGATGCAGGGAGAGAGGGAGAACTCATATTTAGATATATTTACAATTACATTGGATGCAACAAGCCCTTTGTCCGTTTATGGATAAGCAGCCTTACCGACAAGTCAATCCGTGAGGGACTGCAAAACCTGAAAGCCGGTAGCCTGTATGATAACCTTTTCCTTTCGGCACAGGCACGCAGCGAAGCGGATTATTTAATTGGAATTAATGGTACACAGGCTTTAAGTGTGGCAGCCGGACAAGGCATTTTTTCTTTGGGACGGGTACAGTCGCCCACGTTGGCAATGATATGTACCCGCTTTTTGGAGAACAAGAACTTTGTCCCACAAAAGTATTGGCAACTGAAATTACAGGCGGCAAAAGACAATGTTTCCTTTGCTGCACTGTCCACAGACAAATACGATAAGCAGCAGCCCGCCATCGACACGCTGCAAAGGATAAAGGAAGCGGAAACAGTACAGGTGAAAACCGTAGAGCGTAAGGAAGTGAACCAAGAACCGCCGTTGCTCTATGATTTAACCACGCTCCAAAAAGAAGCGAATACCAAACTGAACTTTTCCGCAGACAAAACCCTATCCATCGCACAAAAGTTATACGAGGGTAAACTAATCAGCTACCCCCGAACCGGAAGCCGTTATATCTCACAGGACGTGTTCGAGGAAATCCCGGAACGTCTTGTCAATTTGGAACAGTACACCCGTTTTGGCGGATATGCCGCCGGGATGAAAGGCAAAGCCTTAAATTCCCGTTCCGTGAACGATGGCAAGGTAACAGACCATCACGCCCTGATAGTGACTGAAAACCTGCCCGACAAGATGGAAGCGGACGAACAGGCAATCTACGAACTGATAGCCGGACGGATGTTGGAAGCCTTTTCTGAAAAATGCGTCAAAGACGTTACCAGTGTAACGCTGGAATGTGCAGGGTCGCTTTTCACGGTCAAAGGGTCTGTAATCAAGTCCGCCGGATGGCGTGCCGTATTCGGCGAGAAAGAGGACGGAGAAGATAACGCCGCTTTGCCAGCCCTGCAGGACGGAGATAGTTTACCGCTTTCCGGCATTGAATTACTGGAGAAACAGACCAAGCCCAAGCCGTTACACACGGAAAGCAGTTTGCTTTCTTCGATGGAAACAGCAGGTAAGGAACTGGAAAACGCCGACCTGAAAGCCAGCATGAAAGATACGGGTATCGGCACGCCCGCAACACGGGCAGCCATCATCGAGACGCTGTTTTCCCGCCAGTATATCGTCCGGGAGAAAAAGAACCTTGTCCCTACCGAGAAAGGTCTTGCCGTTTACAACATCATCCGGGACAAGAAGATAGCAGACGTTGAAATGACGGGAATGTGGGAAAATACGCTTGCCAAAATAGAAAGCGGGGAAATGAACCCCGACACGTTCCGCAAAGGCATCGAAGTGTATGCACGGCAAATCACGGCTGAACTTTTGGATGTTCAACTTTCTTTCGTTTCGGGCAGTGGTTGTATCTGCCCGAAATGCAAGACCGGGCGCATCCTTTTCTATCCGAAAGTCGCCAAATGTTCCAATGTGGATTGTTCCGTTACCATCTTTCGCAATAAGAGCGACAAGCAGCTAACAGACAAGCAGATTACCGAACTGGTGACTACCGGGAAAACCGGGCTAATCAAAGGCTTTAAAAGCAAGAACGGCAAAGTCTTTGACGCTTCACTTACCTTTGACGAGCAGTTTAATGTTACTTTCGTGTTTCCTGAAAAGAAAGGTAAGTCGAAGAAGTAAAACGAAAATCGCTATATTTGCCACAGAAAGTTTCATTATAGATAGATTATAATTGAAATTTTTGTGGTTGAAGCACCCGGAGGGACACCGGGTGCTTTTTTAAATCATTCTCCTTTATACTGGTAGGTCAGGTAAACGACCTGATTGTCTATCACCCGGTGTCCGGTCAGTTCCCACTTCGACCCGAAAGTCTTTCCTATAAACTTGATACCGTCCCCAAGCATGACCGGAACGATATACAGCGTTATTTCATCCAGCAGGGACGCTTCAATCAGCGAGGTTATAAACTTACCGCCGCCAATGACCTGAATATCGGTTTCCGAACTTGATTTAAGTTCATTGATTGCCCGTAAGGGTATATCGGTAAGAAAGGTTACATTCTCCTTTTTCGTCACATTGGTGTCGTAGTGGGACACTACAAAAGTCTTTTTACTTTTGTACGGCCATCCGCCCCAACGTTTAAAAATCATGTTATAGGTATTCACTCCGGCAAGAAATATACCGGGTTGTTCATAAGCTGCCGAAATTTCCTTTTTAACGTTTTCCGGCATCCAGTCCAAATCATTATCTTTTCGGGCAATGAAGCCATCGAGAGATACAGCAATACAAGTTTTTAAATGTTTCATAAGTTGGTATCAAACAGTTTTTAGTTATAAACTGTTCGCCAGTACGTCTAAAAAAAGCGTGAACTCACACTATTCCAACGTAGAGGCACTGGTACGCCTAAGAGAAGAAACAGGCAAGCCCACGCTATACAGAAGTATAGCATGAACATTGCGCATAAATCTCTTCTCTTTGAAAATTACCAGTTTTCTACGTTGAGACGTTCTGCGAACGCTATGTTATATATAAAAGCAATCGGCTTTTCAACCTATGCTGTTATTGTCTTATGAAACTGTTGCAAATATACAGAAAGTCCCGGATATACCCGAACAGGAAAAAGAAAATCCTGTTTTATCTCACGACAAAACAGGATTAAAAGCTATTAGAAAAGAAAAAATTAGTCGGTTTTTTCACGGATTAACTTGTGTACGTCCGTGGCACGGTAATAACATCTACCATCCAACATAAGGAAAGGGAGTATTCCTTTTTTTCGATAACGGGTCAGTGTTCGAGGGGCTACTTTCAGAAGCAAGCATAAATCCTGATTATCCAGCAGTTCTTCACCATCCAAACAATTACGTCCTTTTATCACCCGGTCTATTTTCTTGTCCTGCATATCGAACCTATCCATGATACGCTCCATCCATGCGGTAAAATCGTCTTTATCTATATACATAAGGCTACCTGATTAAATTAAACCAATCATAAAATAACTTTGGTTGGACGGGGCTTTAATGATAATATCCCGTTCCCGCATGAAACGAACATAGCTTTTGGCAGTACGTTCTTTCACGTCCAAAACCTGCTGCAACTGTTCGCACAGGTCTATATAGGTAATATGTGTCTGCCGTCCAAAAATATCACGGGCAACGCATACCAGTTCCTTTTCCTTGCGTTTCTCTTTTTCCTCTCGTGGCTTTTCCCCTTTATAAAGGTGCATCCCGGCTGCTTTGTCCCAAGCAAAAAGCATCAAAGGAACGTCCAAAGGACTACCGTCACGGACTTTCAGGGCTTTTACCACCGATTGTGTAGGTTCTTCGTCCTTTTCGATGGAAAGGATAGTTGCCGCTTTGCGCTGTAATTCCGAGCCTAAATGCCCCCGGAGCTTCAATCCATTGGGTACGAAATGCAGCACGCAAAGAATACAGGTATTATAAATTCCTGCCAGTCGGTATAGTTCATCTATCACCGCCACACTTTCCGCTTCATCATTGGCACTTTTCACAAGGTCGGCGATACCGTCTATCACTACTAACTGTATGCCCCCATATTGGTAATAGAACTTATCCATACTCTGAACAATGGCGTGCAGACGTTCTTTGCGGGACATCCCCGTCAAACAAAATGCTTTCAGTTCTTCCGGTTTGTCCGGTTGCTTCGCACGTGCCAACAGGTTACTTACATTCTTGAACAGTTGTACTTCGGATTGTTCCGTATCGTAAAGTAATACCGCTTTGCGGTTACTGTTGGCAGTAATTTGTATGCCGAGAGTATCAACTTCCTTATTCGGCTGGCAGATGCAGCCTGCCAACATAGCAGCGATATAATTACTTTTACCTGTTCCCTCGCCACCCGTAATGCCGAACAGGTTTCCTTGTGTCCCCAGTGGAACGTCCCCGGCAGAGATTATCACTTGTGCTTTTACTGGGGGATTATTGAAGTCTATTTCGCACGATTTAAGCATAATCAATGTATCACTATATAGGTTGTCTAAAAATTCAATAAACAGTTTCAGGAAATCTTCACGGGTATTACCCGCTTTAAAATAATCGGAAATATCCTTTTCTTCTTTTGTACCGGAAAGCGGTAAAAGCAGCCGTTTTACTGAAAATTCTTCCAATTGCTTTTCCTGTTTGCGCGCGCTTTCCTTCCCCGTTTTATCGGTATCATACAATAAGATGATGTGCTTAAACCGGAAAGTCAGTTTATAAATCAGGGTAGGGGGAACAGTCACCGTTTCACTATTGAAGCAAATAGCATGGAAACCATGTGCAGCCAATGACATGACATCTTTTTCTCCGCCCGTAATAAACAGTGTATCACCTTTTGCGGGTAGTTGTTCCAAACCGAAACAATAATTATCTCCGAAATTACCGCCATAGAGGAAACGAGTTTTTGAGAATGGACGATACAGTTTTATATATCGTTTACTTTTATATCCGTACATTGGTTCTGTTACGGATGAAGTATATGTGAATGGTGTTCCATCCGCCGTTACACTCTGAAAATCCCGTAGGGAACAGACCTTGTACAGTTCCAATATTTCCGGTGTGATACCATACTGTTGCCAGTACATTAATTCGGCAAGCTGAAATTTCTGTTCCCTGAACTGATAAGGCTTACTTTCTTTTTCAGGTGTTTCTTCCAATATATTATCCACCACACGGCAAGAATTACGGGTAACAGGTATCGGGTTACCTGTTGCCAGTCCTAATCCCAAATCCCGGTCGATGGTTTCCAGTATCTCCACAAAATCCATCGAATTATTGCAGTCCAGCCCTTTAAGTTGTCCCACGAAAAAGAAACAATCGCCGCTATAACTGTCATTTCCAAAGTCTTTCATTTTATAGATACCACTTCGGCGGTCGAAATAGATGTTACAGGACGCTTTATTATCTTCATAAAGCGGATTTAAGAAATTTCTACCTATCCGCCAATTACCGGGTACATAGTGCTTGAACACGGATAGCCCGTTACTTGTCCTTTCTAAGATTTCTTCTTTCCTTAACATATAGGTGGTGGTTGGTTATCAGGTCTTGAATATTCTCTTTATTGCTCTTTATCAGTCGTTCTTCCAGCATCCGTTTTACTTCGCTTATTTTGTAGAAGTAACGCCCCCGAATATTGGAGTAGGCAATAGTTCCAGCCACTCGCAAACGTTGCAGTGTCTTTTCACTGATTTTCAAAAATGTGCAGACCTCGTAACTATCCACCCAAATTTCATCTTCATTGGTACTTTCCGCTTCCGTGTGATTGAATATGTAATCGGCGATAGCGGTAATTTTGTTGTCTAAATCCTTGTAGGCTTTTGACTCGAATGTTATTATCTCCATTTTGCTAACTAATTGATTTGCTGCAAAGTTGAAGCATTTGAAAAAATAAATCTTCCAACCTCTTTCCAAGTTGGAAGATTTATTTTTTTGAGGATTTTAGCCTAAAAACCATCTGTTTTGAGCTGAAAAGTAAGAAAAAATGGGTGAAAACGGGTAAAAACAAAAACAACCAAGTTGGTAGATACTTGGTTGTTTTTGTGCTTTTGTTTTTTATAAGTTGTCGTCTTCATCCATTTTCTTCAGCAAACACTTTATTAGGTTACTAAGAAATGAAGTCCGGTCTTTCTTCCGGTCTTTTATTGTTATATAAGTCCGATAGTAATCCCCTAAATCAACTTTGAAAGATGCTTCTAAATAAGTCATAATCTCTTTAATATCTGCTTTACCATTATTCAAGACACACGCAGCATAAATAGAATATCCAAGTTCTACTAATGCTATCTTTGGAGCAGTCCATCGAAAAGGGTGTTCAGAAAGAAATGCTCGACTTTCTTCAATGATTATTTGCTTATCTACATAATGTAGCCTTTTATTCAAATAAATGCTAAGCATATCATTTGCTAATATTTGTGCTGCTTTGTGGTCGTAGCAAGTTGAAAATTCCGGGTCACGGTCATAAGGGGTACAATTCGGGCATAGTTTAAAATCAATATGCCCCCTTACAAAATAATGATTATCTAAATGTGTCGCTTTGGAACGGTAATATTGATAGAAGTCTAAATTACTTTCAAAATAGGAGGTCAGTTCATCCAATCTGTCGTTGTAGTGCTTCTTTACTACCTCAATGCTACCATTCGGTTTTCTCATTTCAGCGTTATACACATCTGTGAAGTATAATAATCGTCCCAAGACTTCCGGTTTTATATATTTGAAAAAATAAATTTCCTCTTCTTTACTTTCAAACGGATGCTCAATAATAATTGTTCTTAATTCTTCGAGTGATTTTTGTAGGAACTCTACTACTTCAAATATTAAGTCTATTGAAATATTCCAATTATCAATATCTATTTTATCATAGATTACAAGGTCTATGTTCTTTATAAAATTCTCATATTCGATTTCGCTATTCATGTCATATATTCTTCTGTCATTTATATTGCAAATAGAAGTTTATTTTTATATTTTAATATACAATAAATAAATGTAGAAAGTATGTGAGCATACTTCCTACATTAGATAGCCAATTAAAAAATTGTATTAAGTTAGTTTCCTTTCAAACAGAATATGGATGAATGATTTTAGCCACAGCATCCGCAAGAGTTACCTTGATTTTCACTCGTATCATTCTTTTCTGATACTTTGGTTTCGTCCTTTTTCAAATTCTCTGACGGATTTCCATCTTCTTCTACTTCCTCTATTTGCACTCCGCAACTACATTTACAAGGTTTCGGAGCAAATAGAGAGGCAAAAAAGCCTTTCTTCTTATCTTCCTTTTCTTCCATAATTGAACTATTTATTTTTAAGTGATTATAAAAACAGGTTAAATACATAACCTGCGATAACTGCCGTTAAAAAGATAACTGCCACTATCATGCCTACCAGTTTTTTCTTGAATATACTGGCAAGCATACTCATTTCGGGAATAGCCATTCCTGCACCACCGATAACGAGGGCAATAACCGCCCCGATGCTCATACCTTTGCCCATCAATGCTATGCCGATGGGGATAGCTGTTTCTGCACGGATATACAGAGGAATACCCAATACGGCAGCCACAGGTATAGCGAGAGGATTGTCTGCACCTGCTATTTTCAACACAAAATCTTGCGGCATATAGCCATAAATGCCAGCACCGAGAGCAACACCTATCAGTAAATATATCATAATAGGTCTAAGGCTCCCCCACGCATTTATAAAAGCAATCTTTATTTTTTGGCGGAAAGGAAGCAACCTTTTGTTTTTAGGCTGTTCGCTGCCTGAACAACAACTGGGTTTCACCCGAACATTTTTCACATACTTTTGTGCGCCTATTTTTTCGAGAACATATCCAAATGCAACGGAACAGATAAAAGCGATGACAAAATAGAAAACCATTGCCTTAAATCCTACCAAAGCTCCCAACATACCTATAATGATAGGATTGAGTAATGGAGAAGCTATCAGAAAGGACATTGTAGAACCAAATGGAACTCCTGCATTTAGAAAACCTACTGTCATAGGAATGGTAGAGCAAGCGCAGAAAGGGGTTAATGCCCCAAATCCGGCAGCTATGACATTGCCCATAATACCCGAACCTGATAGCTTTTTCCGAATCGTTTCTTCCGGGATATACATCAGTATAATTTCTACGGCTGCGCTGATTAACATAAATAAGGCTATCAACTCAATCGTAATAAATACGAAGTATTGTAATGTGTCTAATAAAGTATTCATAATCTATTGAATTAAAAACTATTTATTAATTAAATGTAGTGTCACAACAGCTTTCTTCCTGTTCAGGTTGTGGCTGTGTTCCGCAACATTTCTTTTCTTCTGGTTGCACTGATTGTGTGTTTGCCGGGCAGCATCCGCCACTTTCATTGCTTTGGACTGTTTGATTTTTATTTCCAATAAACAGAACGAATACAAGTATTGCCACACCTAACCACAAGAAGAATTTTTGGAAAGACTTTGATTTGGAACGTCTTTTCAGATTTGTTTCTGAAACATTCGTTCCACATCCACAAGTTTCTTTTTTGAAATAAACTTGATAAAAGCCAAAGAGTAGGGAGATGATGGCAAAGCCAATAAACCAACCTTTATACTCTGCAAAAAAACTAAGTTGTGACGCTCCAATTCCTAATGTTGCTAATATTCCGGCTAATATAGGTAGCCCACAGCAACTTATTACACCTAATAAAGCAAGTAATGGTGATATTACACTTGCTATCATCGACCAAATTGTTCCTGACTTGCCCATTCTTATTTTACTTTAGGAAACCAACTTCTTGTATTATTGGCTATTTTTACTAACATAAGCATTACTGGAACTTCAACCAATACGCCTACTACGGTAGCCAGTGCAGCACCGGACTGTAAGCCGAAAAGAGAAATAGCCACCGCCACCGCCAACTCAAAGAAGTTACTCGCACCAATCATTCCGGCAGGTGCGGCGACATTGTGGGGTAACTTCCACCACTTTGCCCAACCGTAGGCAACAAAGAATATCAGAACCGTTTGCAGGACAAGCGGGACGGCAATCAAGACAATATGTAACGGATTGTTCAGTATCGTTTCCCCCTGAAACGAAAACAGGATGATAAGCGTTAATAGCAATCCGCCAACCGTATAGTTATCGAACTTGCGGACAAAGACGGTATTGAAATAGTCTATTCCTTTTCGCCGGATAACCGTTACACGGATTACTATTCCGGCAGAAAGTGGAATGACAACAAACAGTACGACCGAGAGTATAAGCGTGTCCCACGGGATAGAAACGCCACCGACACCCAACAAAAACGCAACGATAGGAGCGAAAGCAACCAATATTATTAAATCATTGACTGCCACTTGCACCAATGTGTAAGCTGCATCCCCTTTGGTTAAATGACTCCATACAAACACCATCGCCGTACAGGGTGCAGCACCTAACAGAACTGCCCCAGCTAAATATTCTTCGGCTAATCCGGCAGGGATTAATGACTTGAAAATAACGTAGAAGAATAGATAAGCTATTCCAAACATGGTGAATGGCTTTATTACCCAGTTCGTCACACAAGTAATGACAATCCCTTTCGGACGTTTGCCTACGTTCTTGATGCTCTGAAAATCTACTTTCAGCATCATGGGATATATCATTAACCAAATCAGGATAGCCACAGGTATAGACACGTTGGCATATTCAAATTTGCTCAATGTTTGCGGTATTGCCGGAAGATATTGTCCGATGGCTATCCCGATAACGATACACAAGGCTACCCAAATAGTCAGGTATCTTTCAAAAAATCCAATTCCTTGTTTCTTTTCCATAATGACTGCCCTTTATTTTAATTGCGGTTTTAATTCTTGCAGGTAAAAATCATAGAAACGCATTCTTATTTCATCCCGTACCCGAAGAAATTCACTATTTATAAACTCCGGTGTCCCGGTCGCTTCTGATGGGTCGTCAAATCCAATGTGCAATCTGTTTTTTACCTTGCCTGTAAACATAGGGCAGCTTTCATTTGCGCCGCCACATACCGTTATCACATAGTCCCATTCGTGCCCTAAATACAGGCTAACGTTTTTAGGGGTATGGTTGGTAAGGTCTATTCCTGTTTCAGACATAACTTTTACCGCCATCGGATTAACCTTTTCAGCAGGTTTTGTTCCTGCTGAAAAGACATCCATGTTTTTATCGAATGACTGTAAGAAACCGTGTGCCATTTGGCTACGGCAACTGTTACCAGTGCAAAGGATTAAAATCTTCATATTCTTATAAGTTTTTCCATTCAATCAGGGCAGTATTGCCCTTTGACAATTCTTCTACTTTCTTAATCCAAGTCAATTCACTTTGCGCTTTTGCTTGCAAAAATGAATTTGCTGTATTTGTCAATGACAAACAGGCATTTACTACCCACCATTTGTTGTTAATCCCGGCACGCTGCAAATCCATTTGTAGGCGTTCTGCTTCAAAAACAGGTGTTGCTTCGGGTAAAGTGACTATTACTACTTCCGTTTCCTGTGGATTGCGTAAACGGGGTAATAAATTGGCTACTGCTCCGGTTACTTCTCCCTGTGTACGTTCTACTTCTTTGTGATAGCTTTGGGTAGCATCCAAAAGCAACAAAGTATGTCCTGTTGGTGCAGTATCAATCACTACGATTTCATTCTCCGCTTTATCTACAATTTCAGCAAAAGCCTTAAATACGGCGATTTCTTGCGTACATGGTGAACGTAAATCTTCCTCTATATATTCCATATCTTCGGCAGTCATGGTTTCGGCAGCTTTGCTACGAACTTCATTCTTGTACTTTTCCAGCACTTCCGCTTCGTCTATATGGCTTACCGTAATACCTGATTTGATGGCAAAATCATAGTTCAGGTGATTTGCCGGGTCAGTAGTGGTAAGATGAACCTTTGCACCGAGCTTTGTTAATTTCAAGGCTATTTCTGTGGCTAAGGTCGTTTTTCCTACGCCACCTTTTCCCATTGTGAACACTACTCGTTTACCGGAAGTATAGAGGTCATTTACCAATTCATCTATACTTTTGCTATCAGTTATCGGCTGATAACGAATTTCATTCGTAATACTATCACTGTATAGCATACGGCGGATATTGGCAATATTGGATAAATTGTAAGAACGCAGAGGAACGCTATACATGGGATATTCAGATAATGCAATAGGCATACTTTGTAACGCCTTTTGCTGCCTGTTATACAGTTGTTGTGAAACATTGTCTGCTTCATCTAATTGCTGTAAAACACCATTTATCACCAATAGCTGATTTTTAATTCCCAATAGTTGTAATTCATGCGAAGAACGGGCAGCTTCTTTCAACGGTGCTATTTCAGGACGGCTTACCAATACTAACCGGGTTGCGCTTGTATCAGACAATGTATCAACCGCCTGTTTATAGATACCTTTCCTTTCTTCCAAGCCTGATAATTGTCCTAAACAAGATGCGCCATGTGTACTTTCACTAATAAATGTACTCCATGCCGATGGAAGCTGCAACATTCGCAATGTGTGTCCGGTAGGTGCTGTATCAAAAATAATGTGGTCGTATTCCTTCGCTTTATCAGCATCGGTGATAAAGTCTGAAAACTCATTAAAGGCAGCGATTTCTACCGTACAAGAGCCTGAAAGTTGTTCTTCCATATTTTGAATAACGCTTTCAGGTAATTGTCCTCTAAAAGGTGCAATCACACTTTCCCTGTACTCTGCTGCTGCCTGTTCAGGGTCAAGGTTTACGACCGTCAGCCCCGGTACTTCTGAAATAGCTGTACCATGTCCGTTTAGGGTTTGATTGAAAACATCTTGCAGGTTAGAAGCCGGGTCTGTACTGATAAGAAGAATTTTCTCCCCTTTATCAGCTAATCCCACTGCCGTAGCGCAAGCAATAGAGGTTTTTCCTACTCCACCTTTTCCTGTGAAGAATAAGTATTTTGTTAGTTCTATATCGGATAAATTAAATGCTTTCATTATTCTGTATATTAATTTGTTCAACGATTATTTAACGGGCATCAAGTCTAAATTAATTCCTGTCCATTCACTCATTTGTTTAGTTGTGGGATAATCTTTAGAAACTGCAATTTCACCATCCACCAAAGTAATAGGCAGTGCTTCTGCACCATTCTTTTGAAGATATTGGTTTACAGTCTTGTTACTTACATAAACTTGCGGTTCGTCCCGCAAATTATGACGGGTAACAACAACACCCTGTCTTTTCAATGTTTCGATAACAACGGCTATCCTCATTAATTCAGGATTAATATTAGTTCCACACAAACCCGTAGGGCAACACATTGCCGGGTCAAAAATTTCTATTGTTTTCATACTGTCTTTTATTTTAATTAATACATTGTTTGTTTATAGATAAAGAATGACCGCATAATAAATTCCTATCGCAATAAAGAGGATAGCAACAATTTTGCGAAACCATTTTTCAAAGATTTGTACTCTGTTATAAAACTTGCCTAATCCGGCAACACTGTACGCCAATATCCAAGCAACAAGGATTACAGGTAGCCCCGTAGCAATAGCATAAATTACAGGTAAAAGATACCCGCCTGTTTCTGCTGCTGACAAAGGTATAAGCATACCGAAATAGAAAACCCCACTTGTAGGACAAAAGGCGAGAGCAAATAAAACTCCTAATAACATAGCTCCCCAACTGCCTTTTGTTTTCTTCTTTAGACCCTCTCCGCCAATATTGACTTTTGGTATATTCAGTTTTATAATATCAAGCATGAATATTCCGATAATAATTAAAACCGGAGCAATCAACATTTCACCGTATTTACTGACTGCCTTTTGAACCATGAACATACTTGCACCCTCACGAAGAATAGGAATAAGAATGAAACCAAGTGCTGTATAAGTTACTATTCTGCCGAATGTATAAAGCAATCCGTTTATAAATATACGGTGATGGTTCTCTATATCCTTACTGATAAATCCTATTGCCGTTATATTAGTAGCCAAAGGACAAGGGCTAACTGCCGTTAAAATCCCTAAGATAAAGGCTGTAATAGCAGGAATAGAACTATTGTCTAATAGTGATTGAAGAAAGTCCATCTTACAATGTTTTTAGTAATTCGTCAATCTTGTTTTTTATTCCCTCTTTAAATTTATCCGGTTCATTTCTTGCATTGGAGAAACTAAACTTCGTCATGTTATTTACATTCTCTTTACTGTCTTTCCAGCCATTCACAAACAAAGACGACCATGTAACTTCGTATTTATCTGCAATTTGCTCATTTTCCTTTTTGGATATATCTATCACCTTGAAGATGATTTTACCGTCCGCCTGTTCTTTGGAATAAAGGCTATCTAAAAGAGCTACCGTATTGGCTTCTATTGCCCGGCAGGTTATGCAACGTTGTGCACCGTGAAAATATAGAACTTCAACACGGTTAGTTTGATTTTCTTTTGCTATGCTGGTTTCTGTTTTATTCTTTGAACCATTACCACAGGAAATTAAAACGATTGTTGCAATCAGTAGATAAAATAACTTCTTCATAGTAAATAATTTATTTAGTTATCAATTCTTTCACTTCTGATAAGGATAATCTTTTTCCGGCAGATATGACTTTACCATCAATAACCAAAGCCGGGAGACTTAAAATATTATACTCCATGATTTTTAATAAATCTTCTTCCTTAATTAGAGTTGCATCGCAGCCCAGTTCTGAAATAGCTTGTTTTGTGGTTTCGTACAATGCCTTACAGCTTGAACACCCAGTTCCTAATACTTTGATTTCCATTTTCTATTCAATTATAAAGTTAATATACTAATCGTAATTCGTAGAACTACGAACATCATTCTCAAAAAAAGGTGCTGTTATCCACAGCACGATGTACCCGTACATTTACAATCACCCAAAAATGCAGCAAATAATTTACGGGCAAGTTCCCAATTCTCTCGGTTGATACAATACCGAACTTTTGGTGTTTCTATTTCCCCCTGAATTAACCCTGCATCTTTCAGTTCTTTTAAATGCTGCGAAACGGTTGCTTTAGCAATGGGTAGTACTTCGTGAATATCTCCGAAGAAACAACTTTCTTGTTTAGCTAAGAAACTAAGAATTGCCATTCGTGCCGGGTGACCCATAGCTTTAGCAAAACGAGCCATCTGTTCCTGTTCCTCTGTGTACTGCTTAGTTTTCACTTTTATATCTCCTTTCTTGTTTGTTGTTCGCAAAACTACGAACTATTTTTAAATTGGCAAAATAAAACAGATGATATTTTTTAGATTAAACATTTTTTAGGTGCAAGGTGCAAGTATATATCTATATATATAGCTTGCACCTTGCACCTACATGGAAACATTTATATTCAGGCATTTGCGTAATTCGGAAAAGAGTTGTATCTTTGAACCCGTGAGATAGGCAGACAAACAGCGGACAAAGCCGGACAAAAGCGTTAATAAAAATCGTTACTGTTTCGTTACCTATTTGAAATATTGGAAAATAAAAGACTGATTTATAGGCGGTTGGGCGTTTGGGTTCAGTACCCTGTCTCTCCGCTTTTAAGCATTGAATATCAATGCGTTATAGAATAAGCATCCTAATTAAGGTTTCAGAAAATGACCTTATGGGATGCTTTTTTATTTTATGATATTTTTTTGTGATTTGATCCCCAATTTAGTGTATTAACAGGGAAAATTTGCAGACAGGAAAATTCTCTGTATCTTTGCCGACATGGCGCAAAAAGGTGAGTTACATATAAGAAATAAGCACAATGGTCAATATGATTTTCCGTTGTTGATAGAAAATTATCCTCCACTTAAGAGATTCGTATCACTTAATCCTCTGGGTGTACAAACTATAAACTTTTTTAATCCGCAAGCTGTAAAAGCTTTAAATAAAGCATTATTAATCAGTTATTATGGCATTCGTTATTGGGATATACCGAAACAATACTTGTGTCCACCCATTCCCGGAAGAGCGGATTATATTCATTATATTGCTGATCTTATTCAGCCGGATAGGGTAGCGAAAGATTTGCGGGTAGAGGATGAGGATGCGAACGAACAGAAAACGAAACGCAGATGTCTGGATGTTGGGGTAGGTGCAAATTGTATTTATCCGATTATAGGGCACACAGAGTATGGATGGACATTTGTGGGCAGTGATATTGATCCGGTCTCGATAGAAAATGCACGGAAGATAGTGACTTGCAACCCGGTATTGGCACATAAGATTGACTTGCGACTTCAGAAAGACAGTCAGAAGATTTTTGATGGAATTATCATGCCTGACGAATACTTTGATGTTACGATCTGTAACCCTCCGTTTCATAGCTCGAAGGAAGAAGCGGAAGACGGAACCTTGCGCAAATTGAGTAGCCTGAAGGGGACGAAGGTGAAAAAAGTACAATTAAATTTTGGCGGGAGTGCGAATGAACTTTGGTGTGAGGGTGGAGAAATCCGTTTTATACTGAATATGATCTCCGAGAGTCAGAAATATCAGAAGAACTGTGGATGGTTCACCAGCTTGGTTTCAAAAGAAAAGAATCTCGAAAAGCTATGTGCTAAATTGAAGTCTGTGAATGTATCGGAATATAAGATTATCAGAATGCAGCAGGGAACTAAAAGCAGCAGAATATTAGCCTGGCGATTTTCTAATAACTCATAATAA